>UMLF01062087.1_pt1 | contig 102093 bp, 89 predicted proteins | sample 1966501 | NCBI WGS metagenome assembly UMLF01 (sample SAMEA4836194, study PRJEB28245) | human gut metagenome | biome: gut microbiome; material: fecal sample | place: Denmark | collected 2008 | reverse complement strand
CCCATGGGATATGGAAGATCTCGAGAAACATCTGCCGGGACAGGTTAAAGCATTTATCGCTGACCACAACATCAAATTCTACACCATCGATGGTATCAAGATCGGTAAAGAGATCGGACTTGGTGGACGTATCAACACGGTGCTTCAGTCTGCTTTCTTCAAACTTGCAAATATTATTCCTGAGGAGCATGCGATTGAGCTGATGAAAGCAGCTGCAAAAGCTACCTATGGAAGAAAAGGTGACGCGATTGTCCAGATGAACTACGATGCTATTGATGCAGGCGCGAAACAGGTTGTAGAGGTTCAGATTCCGGCAAGCTGGAAAGACGCAGAGGACGAGGGATTAGCTCTGACTCACGCAAGCGAGGGACGTCAGGAAGTTGTGGACTTTGTAAACAACGTACAGGCTAAGGTAAGTGCACAGGAAGGAAATTCCCTGCCAGTATCTGCATTCAAAGATTATGTAGACGGCACTACCCCATCCGGTTCTTCCGCATATGAGAAACGTGGTATCGCTGTAGATATTCCGATCTGGAATCCAGACAACTGTATTCAGTGTAACCGCTGTGCTTATGTATGTCCGCACGCAGTTATCCGTCCAGTTGCTTTGACTGAGGAAGAGGCAGCAAATGCTCCGGAGGGCATGAAGACTCTGAAGATGACTGGCATGGCTGACTACAAGTTCGCGATGGTGGTATCTGCTTATGACTGTACCGGCTGTGGTTCCTGTGCAAATGTTTGTCCAGGCAAGAAGGGCGTGAAAGCTCTGGCTATGGAGAACATGGAAGCAAATGCAGGACAGCAGAAATATTTTGACTACGCAGTGAAACTTCCGGTAAAAGAGGATGTTATCGAGAAATTCAAAGAGACTACTGTAAAGGGAAGCCAGTTCAAACAGCCACTGCTCGAGTTCTCAGGAGCCTGTGCAGGCTGTGGAGAGACTCCTTATGCGAAGTTGATTACCCAGTTGTTTGGTGACAGAATGTACATTGCGAACGCAACAGGCTGTTCTTCCATCTGGGGCAACTCTTCACCATCCACACCTTACACGGTAAATGCCAAAGGACAGGGTCCTGCATGGGACAACTCTCTGTTTGAGGACAACGCGGAGTTTGGATATGGTATGCTGTTGGCTCAGAATGCAATCCGTGAAGGTCTGAAAGCGAAAGTAGAAGATTTGGTTGCAAACGGCAGCAACGAGGACGTAAAAGCAGCAGGACAGGAGTGGATTGACACTTATGCGTCCGGCGTGACAAACGGAGCCGCTACAGATAAGCTGATTGCTGCATTGGAGGCATGTGGCTGTGACAAAGCAAAAGAGATCCTGGTACAGAAAGATTTCCTGAGCAAAAAATCTCAGTGGATCTTCGGTGGAGACGGATGGGCTTACGATATCGGATTCGGCGGTGTGGACCATGTATTGGCAAGCGGCAAGGATATCAATGTCATGGTATTTGACACTGAGGTATATTCTAACACAGGCGGACAGTCTTCCAAGTCTACTCCTACCGGTGCGATTGCGCAGTTCGCGGCAGGCGGTAAAGAAGTGAAGAAGAAAGATCTGGCCAGCATCGCTATGAGCTATGGCTATGTATATGTAGCTCAGATCGCTATGGGCGCTGACTTTAACCAGACTGTAAAAGCTCTGGCAGAGGCAGAGGCTTATCCAGGACCGTCTCTGATTATCGCTTACGCTCCATGTATCAACCATGGTATCAAGAAAGGTATGAGCAAAGCTCAGACTGAGGAGCAGTTGGCAGTAGAGTGTGGTTACTGGCATAACTTCCGTTTCAATCCAGCTCTGGCTGAGGAAGGAAAAGCTGCATTTACTCTGGATTCCAAAGAGCCTACTGGAGATTATCAGGCATTCCTGGACGGCGAGGTTCGTTACAATTCTCTGAAACGTTCCAACCCAGAGAAGGCTGCAAAACTGTTTGCGGTTAATGAGGCTCAGGCGAAAGCAAGATACGCATATCTGAAGAAATTAATCACTCTTTATGGAGCAGAAGAATAATTCATACTTGCGGGAAAAATAGATTGTTCAAACGGAAAAAGGGCCATTGTGAATCTGAGAAATCAGAGGAGCAATGGCTCCTTTTGTAAGAGAAAGGATTTTAGATGAGAGGTTTGTCTGTGATACTGCCTGCTTACAATGAGGGAGAGATGATTCCGATGATAGCCGGGGAGCTGGAAAAGGAGTTGACAAAAGAGAAAATTCCATATGAAATTATTTTTGTCAGTGACGGCTCCTGTGACGACACCTGGGAAAAGATTGAGCAGGAGGCAAAACGCAGCCGGAGGATTCGAGGGTTGGAATTATCCAGAAATTTTGGAAAAGACGCGGCCATTTTTGCAGGATTGGCACAGGCAAAGATGGATGCAGCCGCGGTGATGGACTGCGATTTGCAGCATCCCATAGAAGCCTTGGTGCGCATGTATCGAATCTGGGAGAGCGGAAGCCAGATTGTGGAGGGAGTCAAAAAAGACCGAGGCAGGGAAGGAGCGGTGCACAGAGAGGGGGCTCGTTGGTTTTATAAAATTTTGTCTAGGGCTTTGCATGTAGAAATGGAGAATACCTCTGATTTTAAGTTGCTGGACCGCAAAGTCGTGGAGAGTGTTTTGAGAATGCCAGAACAGCATTTGTTCTTTCGGGCGATTTCCTCATGGGTTGGATATCAGACTGCCCAGGTGGAGTATGAGGTGGGGAAGCGTCAGAGAGGTGAGTCCAAGTGGAAAATGAGCTCTTTGATTTCTTATGGATTTCGTAATATCGTGGCGTTTACGACGGTCCCTCTACAGTTTGTTACTGTCGGAGGAGTGGCTTGTCTGATCTGCTCGGTAATTCTGGGAATTTATTCTCTGATCCGATATTTTCAAGGGCAGGCTGTGGAAGGGTATACGACTCTTCTGATGGTTCTGCTGGTAGTTGGCAGCGGTGTGATGATTAGTTTGGGAATCATCGGCTTTTATATCGGAAAAATTTATGAGGAAGTCCGGCGACGCCCCAGATATCTGATATCCAGGATGACAGCATCGGAGAAGACACAAGAGGAGGAAAGATTTTGAGAAAATGGGTGTTGAAGTGTTATAAGAATTCAGTGATTCGCTATGTATTTTTTGGCGGATGCACGACTTTGGTAAACTTGGCGACCTTTTTTATTTTTCGGAGACTTTTTCACCTGTCTTTGAATCCGGCTAATTTCCTTTCTATTGTATTGGCTGTTTCATTTGCCTATGTGGTGAATTCAAAATACGTGTTTCAGGAGTCCTGCCATGGACTGAGGCAGCATCTGCCCTCTTGTCTGCGTTTTTTTAGCGCGAGAGGAGTTACTATGCTTTTGGAGATGGGAGGAGTCTGGCTGCTGGTGGATGTCTGGAAAATGCCGGATATGGTTGGGAAATTTTTGATACAGTTTTGCGTTCTGGTTCTCAACTATATATTCAGCAAGTTTTTTGTGTTCACCAGAGGAAAAAAAGGGAGTTGAGAAAGGTGCTGATAGATGTTCGCTCGCAAAAACATACAAGTATATTTTCTGTTTTCTGCACATCGTATGGCCGAACTGCTGCATGAAAAACCAAGTCTTTCATCTGAAGACTTGGTTTTTTTGTCAGATTATGATACTATGGTACAGTATGAATATAGAAAAGAGTGGTAGAGATGAGATTAGAGGAAACCATAAGAAAGATTCAGCCTTTGGATGCGAAAGTAATGGAGCAGGCCAGAGTGCGGTGGGACAGCATCGCGAAGCCGTTGAATAGTTTGGGAATGCTAGAAGATGTGGTTACACAGATGACGGGGATCGTTGGTAGCACGGACGTGGATATCAACAGAAAGGTTCTGGTGGAGATGTGTGCGGACAATGGAATCGTAGAAGCAGGAGTCTCGCAGAGTGGTCAAGAAGTCACTGCCTTGGTGGCAGAGAACTTTTTAGAGGGAAATTCAGTGGCCTGTGTCATGTGTAGACAGTGTCACGCAGATGTAGTTCCTATCGACATCGGTATGGCGGTGGACACGAAAGTCCCCAGATACAAGGTGGCCTATGGGACTAGGAATTTTGTGAAGGAGCCGGCTATGACCCGGCAGCAGGCAATCCAGGGAATCGAGGTAGGAATCCAGGTAGCTGGAGAATTGGCGGACCAGGGCTATGGCCTGATCGCCACCGGAGAGATGGGAATTGGAAATACCACTACCAGCAGTGCGGTGGCCAGCGTCCTCTTAGGAGCGCCGGTGGAGGAGATGACTGGAAGAGGTGCAGGTCTTTCCAGTGAGGGACTTAGGAGAAAGATTGATGCAATTAAAACTGGAATTGAACTGCACAGGCCGAATCCGGAAGACCCTGTCGATGTGTTGGCAAAAGTCGGAGGATTGGATATTGCAGGAATGGTAGGCCTGTTTCTGGGAGGCGCCCTCAGACATATTCCTGTGCTGATGGATGGCTTTATCTCCTGTGTGGCTGCGCTGATCGCCATCAGACTTTGTCCGAACGCAGATGGTTATATTTTAGCATCCCATCTGTCTAAAGAACCGGCGGCGAGAAGGCTTTTGGACGCAATGGGAAAAGAAGCGATGATACAGGCGCAGATGCGTATGGGAGAAGGGACTGGCGCGGTAGCGGCATTTTCTCTTTTGGACCAGGCGGTGACCGTGTACCGTACCATGAGTACCTTTGATGATATCAATCTGGAACAGTATGAACATTTGGAGTGAGAATACGATGATGACATTGATTACCGGGGGGAGTGGCAGCGGAAAGTCGGCTTTCGCAGAAAACTGTGTACAGGCGCAAGGGGAGGCTAGACGAATTTACATAGCCACAATGTTCCCCTATGACAAGGAGAGCTATGGGAGAATTGACCGACACCGGACCATGAGAGCAGGAAAAGGATTTGAGACGGTAGAGTGGTATCTAGGGCTGAGAGAGCTGACTGTCCCTGAAGGAAGCCAGGTTCTGCTGGAATGTATGTCAAATTTGACTGCCAATGAGATGTTTTTGGAGAATGGTGCGGGTGATCGGACCGTGGAAGAGATCTGTGAGGGAGTGGAAAGCCTGCGTACGCAGGCTTCTTATCTGTGCATTGTCACCAACGAAATTTTTTCTGAGGCAGCAGCCTATGAAGGAGAGACCAGGAAGTATCAAAAATATCTAGGTGAGATTAACTGCCGGTTGGCGAAGATGGCTGACCAGGTAGCGGAAGTGGTCTATGGAATTCCGATCTGGATAAAAGGAAGAGACTGAGGGAGGGGTTTTATGGCATTTTGGAATGGATTTAAAATCGCATTTTCCATGTACTCGAAGATTCCCATGCCTCAGAGCCAGTGGTCCAGGGAGAATATGAGATATGCCTTGGGATTTTTTCCTATGGTGGGTTTGGTGATTGGTTTGCTGGTGTGGGCAGTGGCAGAACTGTTCGAGAGTCTGGGGACGGCACAGGGACAGCTATTCCGAGTCAGTGTGCTGACGGTACTGCCTGTGCTGATCAGTGGGGGAATTCATCTGGACGGATTTTTGGATGTGTCAGATGCGATGAGTTCCTGGCAGGAACGTGACCGCAGATTGGAGATTTTAAAGGATTCCCATGCAGGGGCATTTGCGATTATCTGCTGTGCGGTATATTTTGTCTTGTACGCGGGAGCAGTCAGTCTGATTGAAGCCAGGACTTTTCAGCCATTGATTTTTGTCTATGTGATGCTTCGGTCTGTGAGTGGTTTGTCAATCGTGTGTCTGAAGCTGGCGAAAAACACCGGACTGGCGGCTACTTTTTCCGATGGGGCATCCAAAAAGGTGATTCGCGTCTGGCTGTCTGTCTATCTGATTTTGTGTGCAGGGGTGATGTGCTGGCTGAACCTTGCTTTGGGAGTCTTGTGTGCGGGAGTCGTTTTACTGGTATTTCTTTATTTTCGTCATATGGTTTATCGGTATTTCGGCGGTATCAATGGAGACATGGCAGGTTGGTTTTTGCAGGTGGCGGAGCTGTGTGTGATGATTGCCACGGCAGTGTTGACACTGTTAAAAGGTGGAACTTTGTGGTGATAGATGATTTGTGGAAAAGGTGAAAAAGATGGAATTGATTGTGGGAGGAGCATTTCAGGGACAGTTGGAGTATGCGAAAAAGCTGCACCCGGAATGTGAATGGCAAGACGGGGCGTCCTGTTCCTGGGAGGAACTGTGTGCCGCGAAAGGAGTCTATAATTTTCAGGAATTTATACGCAGGGCTCTGAAAGATGAGAGAGATGTGGCTGAATTGGCCAAAGAATTGCTTGTGTGCAATGGGGAGCTTTTGATTGTGTCTGACGAGGTAGGATATGGAGTGGTGCCTATCGACGCGTTTGAGCGCAGATATCGGGAGACGGTGGGAAGAGTTTGTACAGAGTTGGCTGCAGCCTCTTCGAGAGTTCACCGGGTGATTTGCGGAATAGGGACGGTGATTAAGGATGCTTAAGCTATTTTTGCTGCGTCATTCTCAGACGGAAGGAAATAAAAAGAAACGCTATATCGGGGTGACAGACGAACCCTTGTGCCAGGAGGGAATTGACCTCTTAAAGAGGGCGGTTTATCCCAGAGCACAGGCGGTCTTTGTCAGTCCCATGAGACGGTGTGTGCAGACTGCTGGGATTCTCTATCCGGATTGTGGACTGCACATTATAGAGGAACTAAGAGAATGTGATTTCGGAGAGTTTGAAAATAAAAGTTATCTGGAATTGTCGGATAACGAAAACTACCAAAGATGGGTGGACAGCGGGGGAATGCTGCCATTTCCTAAAGGAGAGAGCCGGGAGGAATTTCAGCGGCGGACTCTGAGAGGATTTCAAAGAGCGGTGGCCTGCTGTATGAAAAATCACTGGGAAGAGGCTGCGCTGGTCATTCATGGCGGTTCCATCATGAATATCCTGGAAGCCTACGGCATACCCCAGAAGGAATTCTATCAGTGGCAGGTAGACAATGGCTGCGGCTATCAGGTGGAAGTGGACTACTATCTCTGGAAAAAGGGGAAGAGAAGTCTTCACGTAATTGACAGGCTTCCCATACAATAGAAGAGAACGCAAGACGAAAAAAGGGGATCACATGCAGATACATCAGACAGATTTTTCTACAGGAAGTGTGCAGAGAAATATCGTAGAAGTGGCGGTTCCGATGATAGCCGCTCAGCTTTTGAACTTAACCTACAATATAGTGGACAGAATCTATATTGGACGAATTGCCGGCGAGGGGACTTTGGCCTTGACAGGGGTAGGACTTTGTTTTCCTTTGATTACCTTAATCACGGCGTTTTCACTGCTGTATGGCAACGGTGGGGCACCTCTGTGCGCGATTGAGAGGGGCAAAGGGGATGAAAAAGAGGCTCAGATGCTGATGGGGAATACCTTTGCAATGCTGGTACTGACCGGCATGGTCCTGACGGTTTTAGGGCTGCTCTTTTACCGGTCTGTGCTGTATGCATTTGGGGCCAGCGATGTAACTTTTCCATATGCACAGGAGTATATTCGAATCTACCTTCTTGGAACCATCTTTGTGATGATTGTCTTGGGAATGAATAATTTCCTGAGTGCTCAGGGATTTGGAAACATGAGTATGTTGACTGTGCTGATCGGGGCGGTGTTGAATATTATACTGGACCCAATTTTTATTTTTGCGTTGCACCAGGGAGTCAGGGGCGCGGCGATTGCTACGATTATCTCCCAGGGCTGGTCGGCTGTCTGGGTTCTGCGATTTCTGACGGGCTCGAAGGCGCAGTTACGCCTTACACGTGAAAGTATGAGGCTTCAGTGGCAGAGAATTCGAAAGATTGTCTCCCTGGGAATGTCAGGTTTTATTATGGCGTTTACCAATGGTTTGGTGCAAGTGGCGTGCAACTCTACCTTGCAGAGCTTTGGGGGAGATTTGTATGTGGGTGTTATGACGATCTTGAATTCTGTCAGAGAGATCTTTACGATGCCCGTTCAGGGTCTGACCAACGGTGCGTCCCCGGTCATGAGTTTTAACTACGGAGAGAAGGCCTATGGAAAGGTCAAGGCGGGAATCCGGTTTACGGCGATAGTCTGTATTGTCTATACATTTGCGGCGTGGCTGGTTGTGAAACTGTTTCCAGAAATTTTTATCCGCATTTTTAATGGAGATGCAGCTTTGGTCCAGGCGAGTACCCCGGCGCTTCATATTTATTTTTTTGGTTTTTGTTTTATGGCTTTGCAGTTTTCTGGACAGAGTGTGTTTGTGGCTTTGGGGAAGGCGAAGAAAGCCACCTTTTTCTCGCTGTTTCGAAAGGCAGTGATTGTAGTTCCTTTGACTTTGTGGCTCCCTCATGTGGGAAATTTGGGAGTTTTGGGTGTTTACTGGGCAGAGCCGATCTCGAATTTGATCGGCGGCAGCGCCTGTTTTATAACCATGTTGGCTACGGTTTTACCGGAGCTGAAAGACTCGAAAAAAATTGCTAGGAGGTAATAAAATGGCAACATTCAGACCGTTTGCTGCTCTTCGGCCCACGAAAGAGTTGGCGAAGCAAGTGGCGGCTTTACCCTATGATGTGGTGACCAGAAAAGAGGCAGAAGAACTCGGAAAGGAGAATCCTTATTCGTTTCTTCATGTGGACAGAGCGGAGATTGATTTGGGTCCGGCTGTGGACCCATATTCCTCTCAAGTGTATGAGAAAGCCCGTGAAAATTTAGAGAGGATGAAGAAGGAGGGGGTCTATCAAAAAGATTCGATTCCCTGTTACTATATCTATCAGCAGCAGATGGGAGAGTACATACAGACTGGTCTCGTAGGCTGTGCCTCCATCGATGATTATCTGAACCATGTGGTGAAACGCCATGAATTGACCAGAGAAGAGAAAGAGGAAGACCGTATTCGCCATGTGGATACCTGCGATGCCAATACGGGGCCGATTTTTTTGACAGGCCGGTTTTCTGATGAACTGATCGATCTCATGGACCATTGGATGACTGTTCATGAGGCGGAATATGATTTCCAGGAGGAAGATGGCATTTTTCACAGAGTCTGGAAAATCCAGGATCCAGAAGCCATAAAGAGTATCTGGAAAATGACTGGACAGATCAGCAGCTTTTATATTGCGGATGGCCATCACAGGGCCGCGTCGGCGGTGAAAGTGGGGAGAAAGAGAAGACAAGAACACCCAGATTACACCGGAGAGGAAGAATTTAATTATTTTCTCTCCGTGCTCTTCCCTTGCAGGCGCATGAAAATTCTACCGTATAATAGATTGGTCAAGGACCGCAATGGGATGGATGAGAAGACTGTTTTAAGCCGAGTGAAAGAAAACTTTGAGCTTTTGTATTTTCCAGGACTTCCGTGTAAACCCACGGAGCGCCATTGCTTTGGTATGTACATGGGCGGACAGTGGTATCATCTGAGGGCGAGGGAGAATTCCTATAATCAGGAAGACCCAATTGCAAGTCTGGATGTCTCGATTTTACAGGAAAATCTGTTGGCGCCGGTTCTGGGAATCGAGGACCCGCGGACAGATGAGAGAATCAAATTCGTCGGCGGAATTAAGGGATTAAAAGAGTTGGAGAATATGGCAGACGAAAATGGTGGTATTGCATTTGCCATGTATCCCACAACGATTGACGAGCTGATTGAGATTGCGGATGCAGGTGAAATTATGCCTCCCAAGTCCACATGGTTTGAGCCGAAGCTAAGAAGTGGATTGTTTATCCATTCGTTAAGTGAATAAAAACCGCAGCCCCATAGATGAGAGATCGTTTATGGAGCTGCGTTTTTATTTGACAACAGAAGAGCTTATTTAATGTGCCGCCGCGAGGCGAAATACCTGATTGCAGCCGTACATCTTTAGGAGAGCTCACGGATAATTCCGTTAGTCTTATCATACTGGCAGTACTTTCCATTTTCTGAGAGGAAGGGGGAGTAACTGTCGTTTTTGTTGTCCTTTAGATAGACAATGCCGGTGGCAATCATTTCCACAAGGGAGAAGCGTTCACTTAGACTGGAAATCCAGCGGTAAGTCTTATTGTGAGTAGTCTCTGACATAATCAGATTATACTCTCCATTTCCATGGCGTTCCAGGTTGAAATAGACTTTTTCTTTTTTGTGGTCTTCCGCATATACCTGGCTGAAAATGTAGGAAGAGAAATTTTTTCTGACAAATTTTTCAAATGAAGAGGCTGTATATTTCTCGCCGGACACTTCGTCTATAATTTTATCTCCCCGGTCCAGACGGGTCTTGATGACAGATAAGACTTCGATAGACCAGTTGATAAAGGAAATGCTGCCGTAATCCACAGATTCCAGCAGGGTACTGATGAGTTGTTTGGAGAGCAGTTCCGAACGAACCGCTTCGTCGTAAAGCTGTTGATTCATATTTCATCCTCCGCATATCATGAAATTTTCTGTTTTCATTATAGTGGATGAGACTGGAAAAAGCAAGGATTTAGCCGCATATGTGGCGATATAAGCTGCGCAGCAGCTAATCCGAGCTGTTATGGCTGAATCGTTACTATTCTTGTAGAAACGGCGGCTAACTGGAAATTAATAGAAATTTTAGAAAGGGATGAAAAATTTAGATTATTACTATAAAAAGTTCATAGTTATATGTTAAACTACGAAAGAAGAGATATGGCGAGGGGACGAAAGAATTGCCATATAGAAGGAGTAAAGCAATGACAAACGAACAGTATTATGATTTTATACAGCCCTACCAGAACGCGAACGCGATTATGAGGATGAAGCTGGAGGTGCTTAATCATAACCTATATTTGAAATCCTCAGAGCCGATTCACCATATCCAGGAGCGGGTGAAAGAAAAAAAGAGTATTGAAGAGAAGTTGGAGAGGATGAATTATTCAGACAGTGTACAAAACGCAAAGGATCATCTGTTGGATGTGGCTGGTATCCGGGTAATTTGTTATTTTGTGGATGATATTCATAACCTTGTGAATGCTCTAAAACGTCATGTGGAGCTAATTGTGATTCGGGAGAAAGACTATATCACGAATCCAAAACCCAACGGATACCGAAGCTTCCACATGATCGTGGGTGTGCCGGTATATTATTTGGATACTATGGAATATTTCCCAGTGGAGATACAGTTTCGGACCATGGCGATGGATTTTTGGGCCAGCATGGAGCATAGAATCTGCTACAAAAAGCAGCCGGAGCACAGAGAAGAACTGGCGGCAGCTTTTCAGCAGTATGCGAAGGTGCTGGAGAACATAGAGGAACAGTTTGAAGCCTACAACGAGACGGGAAGGCTAGGAGATGTGAATGAGCCGGAGATTCCTTGGTGGCAGATGTTGGCGCAGGAAGCTGAGAGAGAAATGCAGACTACGGAATCAGAATACTTGGAAATTGAGGAGAGACGGATGTAAGATGAGTGAGATTCGGGAAGAATGTGTTGTTGGTTTTTGCAGAACCTGCAATGGAATTCAAAGCGTGTGCTGCGAATATCAAAAAACAGAGCAGGGTTGGCGCTTGGACGTCATGTATTGTCAGGAAAAAAACTGTGTGCATCATGCAGGCTGTGAGATCTATCGTCAGGCTCATGAGATGGAGAGCAAAGAAAATGCGTGAAAATAAGATTCTTATCGTGGAGGATGACAGGGGGTTGGCAGAAGGAATAAAATTCTATCTGGAGAAGGAGGGGTATCGGGTGGTGATGGCTGGCAGCTTAGGGGGAGGGAGAGTTCTGTACCGACAGGAGAAACCAGATGCCGTTTTGTTAGATCTGAATCTGCCGGACGGAGACGGCATGAGTTTTTGTCGTGAGATCAGGAAAAACTCTCAGGTTCCGATCTTGATGGTGACGGCCCGGGATATGGAGACGGATGAGGTCATGGGACTAGAGACAGGGGCAGACGACTATCTGACAAAGCCGTTCTCCCTGACGGTACTCAGAACAAGACTTCGGAAACTTCTGGAACGTCAACAAAAAGGCGGGGTAGAAAATCATATCCTCAAAAGCGGAGAGATTTTCTTAGACGAGTCACGGACATCAGTCCGAAAAGGTGCAGAGAGTTTGAATCTGAGTATGACGGAATACCGCCTGCTGCGGTTGTTTCTAAAAAATCCCAATCAAGTATTGCTAAAGGAGCAGATCTTGGCGGTAATCTGGGATTCTGAATCCAATTTTGTGGATGAAAATACTTTGGCGGTTAATATAAGGCGTCTTCGAAAGAAAATAGAGTCAGATCCCTCGAATCCCATGTACCTAAAAACGATTCATGGCATGGGGTATCTCTGGGAGGATTTGAAAAATGCTTGAAGGTGTGATGACTGCCATAGCTGTCTTCTGTGTGGCTGGGGCGGTTGTGAGTCTGTGTCGGCGGCGAAGAGAGTATCGGCATTTAGAGAGAATGCTAGAAAACTTTCGATCGGATAGAGAAATCAAAGAGAATGAAAACGATGAGACTTGGGAGGGAAAACTGTCCAGTCAGCTCAGCCGCATTCTCGAAACTGCCGAATATAAGGAGCAGGAATCTGTCAAGGAAAAAGAAAAGATGGCGGCGCTTTTGTCCGATTTATCCCATCAGTTGAAGACTCCTCTTGCCAATGTGGTGATGTACACAGAACTGCTGTTGCAAGGAGATCTCACCACTGAAGAGGAGAGGGGATTTCTTGTTCAGACACAGAGCCAGGCCCAGAAAATGCAGTGGTTGATTGGAGCTCTGGTCAGATCTTCCAGATTGGAGAGTGGAATGCTGACTTTTTCATCTGAAAGTCAAGGGTTGAAGGAGACTTTGGCTATGAGTGTCAGTGGGGTTTATGCTCAGGCAGCTCAAAAGCAGATGGAGGTGGTATTGAAAGAATTTTCAGACTGCTATGTGTGGCATAACCGGAAATGGACGGTGGAAGCTTTGGGAAATGTTTTGGAAAACGCGATTAAGTATTCACCGAAAAGCTCTATAGTGAAAATAGAGGTCAGGCCCATGGAACTATATACAAGAGTGGATGTGACTGACCAGGGGATGGGAATCGCAAAGGAAGATTACCCAAAGGTTTTTCAGAGATTTTGGAGAAGCGGACAGGTAAGGGAGATGGAAGGCAATGGTCTGGGGCTTTACTTGTCTCAATTGATCTTGCAGAAGGAAAGAGGTTATATCACTGTGGAATCCGAGTTGGGAAGGGGAAGCCGTTTTTCTCTTTTCTTTTTGAACGGTGAACGTAAGGTTTAAAAAGTTCTTACATTTTTGTAAGAACTTTTTTCTTTGTCTGTCAGAAGGCTGTAAGAAGTAAACGGTATCATAAGAATATACAGTATAGAAAACGCGAAGGGAGAAAGGTGCATGGAGATTTTGAGAACCGAGGGGCTAAAAAAATACTACGGGGAAGGTGAGAGCCAGGTGAAAGCTTTGGATGGGGTGAATCTGACCGTGGAAGAAGGGGAATTTGCAGCGGTAGTTGGGACATCGGGCTCCGGAAAATCCACGTTGCTGCACGTGCTGGGCGGCTTGGATTATGCCACCAGTGGCCGTGTTTGGGTGCGTGGACAGGAGCTCTCAAAGCTTAATGAGACTGCACTGACGATTTTTAGGAGGAGAAACATAGGGTTTGTATTTCAAAGCTATAATCTGCTTCCGATTTTGACTGTCTATGAGAACATTGTCCTGCCTTTGGAACTAGACGGCAGGGAACCAGATCAGGCTTTTGTAGAGGAACTGCTGACGGTACTGGGAATGAAAGAAAAGCGGGATAGTCTGCCCGGTCAGCTCTCAGGCGGACAGCAGCAAAGGGCAGCGATTGCCAGGGCGCTGGCGGCAAAGCCTGCGATTGTGCTGGCTGATGAACCGACAGGAAATCTAGATTCCCGGAATTCCCAGGAGGTATTGGGGCTATTAAAGACGACAGGAAAACAGTTTCATCAGACAATCTTGATGATTACACATAATGAAGAATTGGCTCAGCTTTGTGACTGCATCATCCACATTGAGGACGGGAGAATTATAAGCCAATCATGGGAGGATACAAAATGAAAAACAACAATGGCGCCCTAATTCGGCGTTTATCTGTGAAATGCCTCAGAAAGAATAAGGTGAGAAATCTATTTGCGGCTGCGGCGATTGTGCTGACAGGTCTTATGTTTACGGTTCTATTTTCTCTGGGAATTGGTTTCATTCAGGCCACCCAGACAGAGCTGATGAGGGAGGTGGGCACAAAAGCACATGGCGGCCTGAAACGAGTGACGCAGGAACAGATGGAAGAGATCGTGGACAATCCACTGGTTAAAAACTACAGTTGGGATATTTTCATAGGTTTCGCGTCCAACTTAAACCAGAGACAGACAGAGATTCGTTGTCCTTCGGGCATGGGTGAACTGGAAAATACAATGGTTCACCTTGAAGAAGGCGGTCTTGCACAGGCTAGAGATGAGATGGTTGTGGATACTCTGACGTTAGATGAGTTAAATCTTCCCCATAAGATCGGCCAGCTTGTGCCACTTAGGTTCTCGTTTATGGGGCGCGAGGTGACTGAGACTTTTCGGGTCAGCGGCTGGTATGAGGGAGATCTGGTGAAGCACGCTAGTACCGTCTATGTCTCCCCAGCATACTGGGAAGAACTGAGAGGTCAGTACACAAACGAGGAAGTGGACAGATGGAATCAAAGTCAGCAGGGAAACACGGAGCTGGTGGGTAAGTATCAGGTTCATATAAATTTCGGAAATTCCAGACATATTGAAAAGAACCTTAAAAAGATCATTGAGGATGCAGGCTACATTCCTGACCAGGAAGTGGAATATGGGGTAAACTGGGGATATATAAGTACGAAGACGGGCAGTATGGACCCTCTGACGGTGGGAATCTTTCTCAGTGCTCTTTTGGTCATTCTGACGACAGGGTATCTGATTATTTACAATGTTTTTCAGATCTCCATTGTGCAGGATATTCAATTTTACGGTCTGCTGAAGACTTTGGGAACGACGAAGAGGCAGTTAAGGCGTCTGGTACGCCGACAGGTCATGCTGCTGTGTGCCGGGGCAGTTCCGTTGGGAATGCTGCTGGGATATCAGACTGCAAGAATATTGATGCCTCTGATATTTCGGGGGACTGATTATGAATACTTGAATTTTAGACTGCAGTTTAGTCCGTGGATTTTTCTATTCAGTGGTGTGTTCTCGGCCGTTACTGTATGGCTCAGCAGCAGAAAGCCAAGCAAGATCGCAGGAAAAGTATCGCCGGTGGAGGCTGTTAAATATGTGGGGACTGGACAGGAAAGGCTTCGCACGAGAAAGAACAGGTTACGGAATCGGTTGTTGTCTATGGCTTTGTCCAATATGGGGAGAAATCGAAAGAAAACAGTTATGGTGGTTTCGTCGTTGACGCTGAGTGTGTTGGTGTTAAGCTTAGTAATGACTGCAGCGGGAAGTTTTAAGCTAGACGCCTATCTGGATGACCGGATTATTGGAGATTTTATCTTGGCCAACACGAATTATACATTGGGTTCTCCAAGAGAGCTTGATTTCACCATCGACGAGGAATATCTGAGAGGGGCTGACAGTCAAAAAGGGGTCACAGGCCGCCAGGATATGTATTTGCAGGTGGGGTCGCCTGATTTGATACCAGCAGAGAAAGCACTGCAAAGATATCGGGATTTCTATGAGAGAGGCCAGTTAAAGACAGAGGAAATCTACGGCGGGACACGAGAGATCGAAAAAGTCATGGACGGCAAGAAAGGAATATCGGGTCATCGTTATGCCTATGACACGGAACTTTTGCAGTACCTGAAAGTGGTGGAAGGACAGATTGATCTAGAAAAGTTTGAGACGGGAAAATTTGTTTTGGTCACAGTTTTTGGAGAAGAGGATCGTCCCACCGGAAGTATCTATCAGCCAGGAGAACGGATCACCATAGATCTTTTGACGAAGGGGTCTAAGCCTAATATTGGAGAGAAAGGATTTTCGGGCTGGAGCGATACGGTCGCTAAGGTCTACGAAGTAATGGCCGTGGTGGAGATTCCAGCCAGCATGTCCTGTCATTCCTATGTCGCTAATGGGCTGGACTTGATTCTGCCCCGGGAAGATCTGTTGAAAAATTCCAGATATACCTCGATCATGGCAGTGTCCTATGAGGTGGAAAAAAACTGCCGGGAAGCTTTTTCGAGCTACGTGGACAGCTATATTCGGAGTATGAACAGTAAGATGGGGTGTGTGACTAGAGAGTCTTTGGCCAGGGAATATGAGCAGTGGATTGGCACAGTGCGCCTGATCGGTGTATCTTTGAGCTTTGTGGTATCTTTAATCGCCGTGCTAAATTTTGTCAACAGTATACTGACAGGAATCCATGCGCGGCGGCAGGAGTTTGTGGTGCTACGAAGTGTAGGAATGACTCAGGATCAACTGAAAAAGATGTTGATTTTAGAAGGTGTGGTCTATGTATTTTTAGCCTCAGCAGTCAGCCTCGTGCTGGGTGTTCTCTTATCTTTTGGAGTTGTAAAACAGCTGGAAAAAGTCATCCTGTTTTTTCAGTATCAGTTTACAGTCCTCCCGTATCTGATGATTCTCCCGGCTTTTTTTGTGGTGGCGGTGCTCGTACCGCTGCTGGCATATCGGAAGTTGAAAAAGGAGAGTCTCGTGGAACAGCTTCGCAGGGCATCTGTATAGCAGAGGGCGAACAGAAAAGTTATTTTAGCTGGAAGAGTAACATTCTTAAGTAAAATTGGAGAAAATACTTGAAAAATAACTTTACAAAGTTACTTTTGTCATATTATACTATACCATAGTAGAGGACGAATCTGGCAAAGCGGCCAGATTCGTCCTCTTGATACAAAGACCGATATTTGTGAGTCAGAAAGGAAGATATGAAAATGAAAGCAAGCGATATGGACCAAAAGATGAAACAACTTGTAGAGTACTGCAAAAAATCAGGAAGAATTGATCCGAATTTATACATAGAATACGATGTGAAAAGAGGATTGCGTGATTCCAACGGAAAAGGCGTACTCACGGGGCTGACGGAAATCTCGGATGTCAGTGCGTACCGTGTGATCAACGGCCGAAAAATTCCGGTGGACGGAGAGTTGTATTACCAAGGCTATAATGTGGGAGATCTAATTACTGGGAGCCAGCATGAGAAATTTACCTTTGAGGAAGTGACATATCTGCTTTTGTTTGGCAGCTTGCCCACAGAGGAACAGTTTCAGGAGTTCTTAAAGATTTTAAGCTACTACAGGGACCTGCCGGACAATTTCGTGCGTGAAGTAATCATGCAATCCACTAGCGGCAACATGATGAACATGCTGCAAAAATCGGTATTAACTTTGTATTCTTATGATTCGGACCCCGACAATATCTCAATTCCTAATGTCTTGAATCAGTCCTTGAAATTGATCGCCCAGATGCCTTTGATTTCTGTCTATGGTTATCAGGCTTACCGGCACTACCATAAGAGGGAACACTTGATTATTCGCTATCCTCTGCCAGAGCTGTCCACAGCGGAGAATATTCTGAGACTGCTAAGAAACAATGGAGAGTACAGTGAGCTAGAGGCGAAAGTGTTGGATGTGGCTTTGATTCTTCACGCAGAGCACGGTGGTGGTAATAACTCCACGTTTTCTACGCATGTCATCTCCTCCACGGGCACGGATACCTATTCTGCGATTGCGGCCTCCTTGGGTTCCTTGAAAGGACCTCGGCACGGAGGAGCAAACCTGAAAGTTCAGGATATGTTTGAGGACATCAAAGGACATATCAAAGACTGGGAGGATGAAAAAGAAATCCGAAAGTATCTAGATGCGATGTTGGACGGTAAGGTTTTTGACCACAGTGGCTTGATCTATGGAATGGGACATGCAGTCTATACTTTGTCTGATCCAAGGGCTGTGATCCTAAAGAAATATGCAAAGGCGCTGTCAGTGGAAAAAGGAAGAGAAGAAGAGTTTGCACTGTATGAACGGGTAGAGAAAATCGCAGCTGATGCGATCATGGAGAAACGTCAGTTGTTTAAACCGCTGTGTGCGAACGTGGACTTCTACAGTGGTTTTGTGTACAGCATGCTTCGGCTTCCAAAAGAACTTTTCACAGCCATCTTTGCGATTGCCCGTATTTCTGGCTGGTGTGCACACAGAATGGAAGAGCTGGTGAATGCAGGCAAGATCATCCGCCCTGCTTACAAATATGTGGGAGAGCATAGACAATATACAAAGATCTCAGAGAGACAGATACGGCAGGTAGGTGAGGAGGACATCGCTGCTGCGTCGGTATCACAAGAGCAGCCGGAGGAAAAAAAGGAAGAGAAAGAGACTCAGACAGATAAAGATAATCAATAAGACGAAACGGCCCTCTGGCGCTGAAGCTGCTTAAAAGCTTCTGTGCCAAGGGGCCGTTTGTGCGATAAGCTGTCTACGGTATCGCGCTGGATAGAAGACTATCCGATTATCACTGAGGATAGATGAGACGTTCTTCAGTGATCTGATAGAGCACGTCGTCTAAGTATTTTTTTGCCAGGTATTTTGCCATTCCCAGGTTCATGTCCAGATAGTTGCCACAGTCCTTTGGGGTGGCACCCGGGATCTCTCCCTCGAAATCACGGATGAATTCAAAGGTCTCAATCATCAAGGGGACAATGTCTTTGGATTCATAGTCGCCGTTTATCAGCAGATAATTGCCGGTACGGCAGCCCATGGGTCCCCAGTAAATTACTTTGTCCTTGAAGTCCGGTTGGTTCCGCAGATAGGTGGCAGCCAGATGCTCCATGGCATGCAGTTCCGCCGTGTTCATGACAGGTTCCTCATTGGGAGAGGTCATGCGGATGTCAAAGGTGGTGATGACTTGGCTGCCCACCCGGTCTTTGCGGGAGACGTAGATTCCAGGCTGCAATTTTATATGGTCAATGGTGAAGCTTGCGATTTTTTCCATGAGTGGACTCCTTTCTCTATGTACTTTGTCTATTTTAGCAAAAAAGAAAGCCAGTTACAAGACCTGAGGTTTTGGAAAATTTTTTCTATACAAGAGTGAAAAAATCCGTTATACTTTTACGTGCTGTGTCAAAAACTGGCGATTGGCGGTGTCGAAGAATTTGACGAAATGCTGCCGATACAGTACACTGACAGTAGGCGAATAAAGATCAATAAGGAGAGAAAACATGAATCAGCAAAATGTAAATGGTGCGGAATATGATTTTTATGGCAAACTTCCACTGAAGAAAGCAATTCCGCTTGGATTGCAGCATGTACTGGCAATGTTTGTGGGAAACCTTACCCCGATTTTGATTATCACGGGTGCCTGCGGCCTAGGTGCGGGCAGTGAATTTGCCAATTTGCAGGTGACGCTGCTGCAGAATGCAATGTTGATTGCGGGACTTGTCACCTTGGTGCAGTTGTTTGCCATTGGCCCCGTGGGCGGCAAGGTACCCATCATCATGGGAACCAGTTCTGGCTTTATCGGAGTGTTCAACAGTGTGGTAGGAGTGATGGGAGGCGGTGTCGTGGCCTATGGCGCGATCATGTGCGCTTCGATTATAGGTGGAATCTTTGAGGGGATTTTGGGATTCTGCTTGAAGCCACTGCGCAGATTTTTCCCAGCAGTGGTGACGGGAACCGTGGTGCTGTCCATTGGATTGTCTTTGATTGCAGTGGGTGTGAACTCCTTTGGGGGCGGGGATTCCGCCGCTGACTTTGGGTCTGTAGAAAATCTATTTCTGGGAGTCATAGTTCTGATTGTCATTGTGGCTTTGAAGCATGGAACCAAGGGAATGACCAGCTCTTCTTCTATTCTTATCGGAATTATTGTAGGTTATGTGGTGGCTGCAATTATGGGAGCGGTTCTTCCGACCACTGGCGTGAGCGCGGACGGCACGGAATTTACAAAGGCGTGGGTGCTGAATTGGGATAAGGTTGCAGAGGCTTCCTGGTTCGCGGTTCCCAAGCTGATGCCGGTAAAACTGGTCTTTGACTGGAGGGCGATTCTCCCGGTTATGATTATGTTTATTGTGACGGCAGTGGAGACGGTCGGAGATATCTCCGGTGTGATGGAAGGCGGACTAAATCGAGAGGCGACAGACCGGGAATTGTCCGGCGGCGTGATCTGTGACGGTCTGGGATCCAGCTTTGCAGCGATATTCGGAGTTCTGCCGAATACTTCTTTCAGTCAGAATGTGGGCCTGGTTGTGATGACGAAAATTGTGAACCGGACAGCTTTGGCTATGGGGGCGATCTTTTTGGTGCTGTGCGGTCTGTTTCCAAAGCTGGCGGCTTTGATATCCATCATGCCTCAGAGTGTGCTCGGCGGGGCGGCAGTGATGATGTTTTCGTCCATTGTAGTCAGTGGAATTCAGTTGATTACGAAAAATCCTTTGACCACCAGAAATATTACGATTGTCTCAGTGGCTCTAGGACTTGGATATGGAATCGGAGCCAACAGCGGAGTGCTGACACATCTTCCGCAGGCGGTTCAGCTGGTATTTGGCGGTTCCGGTATTGTGCCGGCGGCTTTGATGGCGATTATATTGAATGTGGTGCTGCCAAAAGAGCGTACAAATGAAAAGTCAAACTAAACTTTAGAAAGGAGGACAAAAAAGATGAAGAATTGGAAACGCTGCTGTTGTGCTTTTTTGACTGCGGCGCTGCTGTGCACGGTCTTTGCAGGCTGCGGCGGCAAGACGGAGAGTCAGACCACGCAGGAACAGGAGACGGACCAAAAGGCAGAGAGTGAAGAAAGTATTACGGTTACGGACCAGGCGGGCAGGGAAGTTACTTTGAACGGTCCGGCAAAAAAGCTGGTCTCTGCCTACTATATTTCCACGGCTTTGCTGATTGCGTTGGGATGTGAGGATGGCCTGGTGGGAATTGAGAAGAAAGCGGACACCAGAGAGCTGTATAAGCTGGCTGCACCTGAGCTTTTAGAACTTCCGGCAGTGGGCTCTGGCAAGGGAATTAACGTGGAAGAGACTGCAGCTTTGGAGCCTGATGCGGTTATCATACCGCTTCGCCTGGAAGACAGTGTAGAATCCTTTGAAGAACTGGGAATTCCTGTGATTGTGGTGAATCCGGAGACCCAGGAAGATTTTGAAGCCTGTGTAGAACTTCTGGCCCAGGTGACGGGGACTGAGCAGACCGGAAAGCAGCTGTTAGACTATTACCATGAAAAGATGGAAAAAGCCAGAAGCCTGACTGCGGATTTGGAGGATAAGCCGACCGTGTATCTGGCGGCAGGCTCTGATTATCTGAGTACCTGTACTTCTAAAATGTACCAGAACGACTTGATTCAGATGGCAGGCGGAATCAATGTGTCTGAAGAGCTGACAGATGGTTATTGGCAGACGATTTCTGCAGAACAGTTGTTGAACTGGAATCCTCAGTGGATTTTCGCGGTGAATTATGCCGAGTATACGTTGGATGATCTGAAAAATGATGACGCTTTGTCAGGGGTACAGGCTGTGGCAGACGGAAATGTGTGGACCTTCCCCTCGCAGATTGAAGCGTGGGATTATCCAACTCCTTCTTCTGTGCTGGGTGTGCTGTGGCTTACTTGTATGCTGCACCCAGAGGTATACAGCCAGGAGGAATTTATGGAAGAAGCTCGGGATTTCTATCAGACATTTTTCCAGATCGATGTGACCGAGGAGCAGTTAGGGCTTCCAAGTGCAGCGTGAGAACAGTGTAGAATAGCGGAGGAAAACCATGAGACAGAGAAGATTCTGGATATTGGCGGTATTGTTGTTTGGGAGTATTCTGGCTTCCTGCTGTATCGGACGGTATCCCTTGACTTTAAGAGAAATCTGGGAGATTGTCACGGGAACCATGACGGAAGGAATCAAGTCGGATATCTTTTTTAGGGTCCGTCTGTCCAGAGTCTTTTTTGTGTGTCTGTCTGGCGGAGCGCTGTCTGTGGCTGGTCTGGTCTATCAGAACCTTTTTCAGAATCCGCTGGTTTCCCCGGACGTGTTAGGGGTCAGCAGCGGAGCGTCTGCCGGAGCAGTAACCGGGATTTTGCTGGGTACTTCTGCGGCAGGCGTGCAGTTTTTTGCACTGACAGGAGGCATCGTGACGGTGATTTTGGCCCTGATCTTGGCGAAAATGATGGGAAATCAAAGAAGTATCAGCCTGATTTTAGCTGGGATTGTCATGGGGGCTTTGGCGGACTCTGGGATTATGGCCTTAAAATACGCGGCGGACCCAAATAGGCAGCTTCCTACCATTGATTACTGGCTGATGGGCAGCTTTCATACGATTCGCTGGGAGGATGTATGGACCATTCTGCCTCTGATGGTAGTTGGCTTTCTCCTTCTGTGGATTTTTCGGTGGAAGCTTCAGGTGATGATTTTAGGAGAGGAGGAAGCAGCTAGTTTGGGGCTTACAGTGATAACTGTAAAATTAGCGGGAATCTTTGCGGCGACGATTCTGGTATCTGCGGTGGTCTCTGTGACTGGTGTGATCTCATGGATTGGCTTAATTGTACCCCATATGATGAGATACTTTTTTGGGGAAAGTCTTCGCAGGAACTATGCTCTGTGCATCTTGGGCGGAGCTGTGGTCCTTTTGTGGGCGGACACCCTGGCACGGTCGCTGACTCCTTCAGAGATTCCAATCAGTATTTTGACCTCACTGATTGGCGCCGTCTTTTTGGTTATGCTGCTGTTTTGGAGGAAGAGAAGAGGGGAGACGGTAGTATGAGACTGGAAGTGAGAGGACTGCGGATATGTTTGCAGAAAACAGAGATATTAAGGGATGTTTCCTTTTGCTGTGGCCCTGGTTTAACGGCTGTATTGGGAGTCAACGGTGCTGGAAAAACCACACTGTTGAAGAGTTTAGCTGGGATTTGCCCCCTGCTTCAAGGGGAAATCTGGCTGGAGGATGGAAAATCTCTGGCTCTCCATGAGATGCCTGCGGGACGCCGAGCCAGATATCTCTCCTATGTGCCCCAGGAGAGCAGGACAGGGCTTCACTGTCCGGTGAGAGAATTTGTGGTGATGGGGAGAAACCCCTATCTGAACTGGCTGGATACGCCGAGAAAGTCAGACTATCAGAAGGCTGATGAAGCGATGGAGAGCTTACATATCCGCCATCTCTCAGAAGCATATTTCGACGAGATCAGTGGCGGAGAACGCAGGCTTGCCTATCTGGCCAGGGCCAGGGTGCAGGAAGCCAGATGGATGGTGTTGGATGAGCCTTTGGCCAATTTGGATTTTGGGCGCCAGCACAGATTTTTGGTCAGGCTGAACAGGTATCTGCGGACAGAGGGAACAGGAGCAATCTTGAGTGTTCACGATCCTCTTTTGGCCTACGAGTACGCAGAACAGATTCTGGTGTTAAAAGAAGGAAAACTGGCGGCCTCACTGAGTAAAAAGGACTGGGATTTTGAGGAAACTTATCTGAGCTGGCTAAGACAGCTCTATGGGATGGACGGGCGGGTGTACGAGACACCGGAAGGAAAAACCATTGTGTGGAGGAGACAGGATGCTAAAAATTAAGGAATATGTAAAAGTAAAGAGCCTCTCACAGGCTTATGAATTGAATCAAAAGAAAAATAACAAGATTATCGGGGGAATGTTGTGGCTGAAGATGGGAAACCGGAGGATACAGACAGCCATTGACCTGTCGGAACTAGGATTGGACAAGATTGAGGAGACAGAACAAGAATTCGTCATCGGATCTATGGTTACTCTGCGGGAGCTGGAGACACATCCAGGTTTTTGTGTCTACACGAAGGGGGCAGCTAGGGACAGTGTCAAGGACATTGTAGGGGTTCAGTTTCGAAATCTGGCGACTGTGGGAGGCAGCCTGTACGGAAGATTTGGGTTTTCGGATGTCTTAACTTTTTTTCTGGCTTTGGATACTCAGGTAGAGCTTTACCATGCCGGCAGGGTTTCGTTGGAAGAATTTTCCAGGATGCCTAAAGATCGGGATATTTTGGTGCGCGTGATTGTAAAAAAACACTCATTGGCCTGTACGTATTTGGCGCACCGGAATACCAGGACGGATTTTCCGGTTTTGGCCTGCGCGCTGTCTGTGGATGAACGGGAAGGAAAAATTGTGGTGGGGGCAAGGCCCTCCAAGGCAGTGATGTGGAAGATGACATCTGAGGAGGCGAAAAAGCTGAGAGAGGGAAAACTTACTGACGGCGAGAAAGAGGCTATGTTTGAGAGAGTGAGCGGAGAGACCGTCCTCGGGTCTAACATGAGGGCAAGCAGAGAATACCGGGAACATCTGCTGGGAGTGTTGATGGAGAGAGGGCTGGACGCATTGAATCAGGAAGCTCAGGGAGGTGAACAGGCATGAGAATTCAAATAGAAGTCAATGGAAAGATGATTTCCCAGGAAGTGCCGGCAGATTTACTGCTGATTGATTTTCTGAGAGAGCATGGCTGCTACAGTGTAAAGCGGGGCTGCGAGACAGCGAACTGTGGACTTTGTACAGTTTTTTTGGATGAGAGGCCGGTTCTGTCCTGTTCTGTGCTGGCGGCCAGGGCAGACGGGCATAAAGTCTGTACTTTGGAAGGGCTTCAGGAGGAAGCGGCGGAGTTTGGAGCTTTTATTGCTGACCAGGGGGCGGAACAGTGCGGGTTTTGCAATCCGGGCATGATTATGAACGCCCTGGCGCTGTTTCGGGAAAATCCAGAGCCTACCGAGGAGGAAATCAAGGAATATCTGGCAGGAAATCTCTGCCGTTGTTCCGGCTATGAGGGACAGCTCAGAGGAATTCAGGCATTTTTGGAATATAAAAAGGGGGCGAAGCTATGAGGACGGTCAATCAGCCAATCAGGAAAAAGGACGCGATGTCTTTGGTGACAGGACAGCCTGTGTTTTTGGATGATGTAACAGGAAAGGACTGTCTGGTTGTGAAGGTTCTGAGAAGTCCTCATGCCAACGCCATGGTTCAGTCCGTCCGCACCGAAGCAGCGAAGAAGGTGGAGGGGATTGTGGCTGTCTATACCTGGGAAGATGTGCCGAGGGAAAGATTTACGATGGCTGGCCAGACTTATCCGGAACCAAGCCCCTATGACAGGCTGATTTTAGACAGACATGTGCGGTACGTGGGGGATCCGGTGGCTATTGTGGCAGGAGAAAATGAAGTCTGTGTAGACCAAGCTTTGAAAAAGATCAAAGTGACCTATGAGGTGCTTCCGGCAGTTCTGGATTTTCACCAGTCGAAAGACGGTGAAATTTTGGTGCACCCCGAAGAGGACTGGAAAGCGCTGTGCTCTGTAGGGGCGGATAATAAGAGGAATCTGTGTGCCAGCGGCTCCTCTGGTGAAGGAGACGTGGAGCAGGTGCTGCAGGACTGTGAGGTGGTGGTAGAGGGGACTTACCACACCAAAGCCAATCAGCAGGCGATGATGGAGACTTTTCGAACCTATTGTTGTCTCGATGCCTATGGGAGGCTGAATGTGTTAAGCTCCACACAGATTGTCTTTCATGTGCGCCGGATTCTCTCCAACGCGTTGGGAATTCCCAAGTCCCAAATCCGGGTGACAAAACCGAGAATCGGAGGAGGTTTTGGCGCGAAGCAGACTGTCGTCTCGGAGATTTATCCAGCCTTCGTAACCTGGATGACCAAGAGGCCGTCAAAGATGATTTTCAGCAGGAAGGAGTCTCAGATCGCTTCCTCACCCCGCCACGAGATGGAGGTGACTGTGCGCATAGGTGCAGACAAAGACGGCACAATCCGGGCAATGGATGTGTATACGCTGTCAAATACAGGGGCGTATGGAGAGCACGGTCCTACAACAGTGGGATTGAGCGGCCATAAATCCATCCCTCTGTACGGAAGTCTGGAAGCACACCGATTCTCCTATGACGTGGTCTATACGAATCGGATGTCTGCGGGAGCTTACCGGGGATATGGAGCTACGCAGGGAATTTTTGCCGTGGAGACAGCAGTCAATGAGTTGGCCGAGAAGCTTGGCATGGACCCTGTGAGGCTCAGGGAAAAGAACATGGTCCGGGAAGGACAGGTGATGCCTGCCTACTACGGGGAACAGACGAACAGCTGTGCGCTGGACCGCTGTATGGCAAGGGCCAAGGAGATGATCGGCTGGGATGAAAAATACCCTTGCAGAGATATGGGAAACGGTAAAGTGCGAAGTGTGGGCGTGGCGATGGCAATGCAGGGCTCAGGAATTTCTGGTGTGGATGTGGGCTCCGCCTCTGTGCGTCTTGACGATGGAGGCGGCTATACACTGACCATCGGCTCCGCAGATATGGGGACAGGATGTGACACGATATTGTCCCAGATGGCCGCGGAGAATTTGGAGTGTTCTGTGGAGGAGATCTCCGTGTATGCCGCGGACACCGATGTCTCTCCTTATGACTCAGGTTCCTATGCGTCCAGCACCACTTATGTGACAGGCAGGGCAGTTCAGCAGGCTTGTGAAAAGCTTCGGCAGAGTATGTGTCGGGCAGCCGCGCTTTTTTTGGATGCGCAGGAGGAACAGATTCAGTTTGACGGCAGCCAGTTCGTGGACTTGTCTACGGGAACGTCGATGTCAAGAAAAGAGTTGGCGGATCAAGGAATGAGCGGCAGCCGGGAGTCCTTAGAGGCGACTGTCACGCACAGTTCTCCAGTGTCGCCTCCGCCGTTTATGGTAGGAATGGTGGAGATTGAGTTGGATAAGCTGACAGGGTCTGTGGAGATTTTAGACTATGTGGCCGTGGTAGACTGCGGTACCGTGGTAAATCCCAATCTGGCGAGAGTGCAGACGGAAGGCGGGCTGGCCCAGGGAATTGGAATGGCTCTGTATGAGGATATTCAGTATACGGCAACGGGGAAAATGCGGAACAACTCTTTTATGCAGTATAAGATTCCCACACGCTTGGATTTGGGAAGACTGCGGGTGGAGTTTGAGAGCAGTTATGAACCAACGGGGCCGTTTGGGGCGAAATCCATCGGTGAGATCGTAATCAATACGCCTTCTCCTGCACTGGTTCATGCGATCGCCAATGCCACAGGCCTGTGGTTCCATGAGCTGCCTGTCACCAGCGAGAAAATCGCTATGGGGCTGAAGAAAAAATGAGACTGAATTTGATCTATCTGGCAGCAGGAAACAGCCGGCGTTTCGGAGAAAACAAGCTGCTTTTCCAGATACAGGGAAAACCCTTGTACCGTTATGGACTGGAACGTCTGATGGAAATCTGCGAAAGATATCCCCAGTGGAAGCTGACGGTCGTTACCCAATATGAAGAAATTTACAGGGAAGTGAGACGGCTGCCGGTTTGGGCGGTGTTTTCACCCAAAAGCCGGCAGGGGATTTCCCATTCCATCCGGGCAGGGATTTTGGAAGGCTCGGGAGAGGAGGGTAAGGGAGGCTTCGTCTTTTTTGTGGCGGACCAGCCCTGGATGAGCAGTGAGACTTTGGAAGGCTTTTTAAAGGCAGTGGAGGAAAAAAAGCCGCTGCTTGGCTGTATCAGCTATCGGGGCTGTGCCGGCAATCCCGTCTATTTTTCAGAGAGTATGAGGGAGGAACTCTTGGCTTTGAGAGGAGAACAGGGAGGAAGGACGATCTTAAAAGGAAAGGAAGCGCAGACTTTTTTCTACGAAGCGGCGTCAGAAAGAGAACTGGAGGATTTGGATTATCGGCCTGAGGAAACGCTTGCATTTTTGCGGTAAAATGGGTACAATAAGAGTCACACAAAAGGATAAACAGGGGAGACGAATATGCAGTTATTACAAGATCGGATTCGCAAGGATGGCAAAATCAAAGAGGGAAACGTATTAAAAGTAGACAGCTTTTTGAATCATCAGATGGATATTCAGCTGTTTGAAGAGATTGGGAAAGAATTTAAGCGCCGCTTTGAAGGAGAGAAAATCAATAAAATTCTGACGATTGAGGCTTCCGGAATTGGAATCGCCTGTGTGGTTGCCCAGTCTTTTGGAGTTCCGGTGGTTTTCGCGAAGAAGAATCAGACCAAAAATATTGCCGGAGATGTCTACACGACAAAGGTGGAATCCTTTACCCATGGACGTGTCTACGATATTATCGTGGCAAAGGAATTTTTGGGAAAAGGGGACAGGGTTCTTTTGATTGACGATTTCTTGGCCAATGGAATGGCGCTGGAAGGACTGGCAGAGCTGGTTCAGCTTTCAGGGGCCGAGTTGGTGGGAGCAGGAATTGTCATTGAAAAAGGATTTCAGCAGGGCGGTGACTTGCTTCGCTCCCAGGGAATCCGCATAGAGTCTTTGGCAATCATAGATTCTATGAATGAGAAAACCGGTGAGATTGTATTCAGAGATTGAGAGATATTAAAATGACAGAGTTGGAAATTTATGTTCCGGCTTTGTCATTTTTTATGTAATAGGAAAGACCTTGCCACGCTAATGCGTGAAAGCCCTTTCCTATTACATAAACGCTCCGCTAGGGATGCGCACGCCGCAATAAGGTAGAGTACACCGCAAGGCGGTGTTGCGGCGGCGCGCAAAGTGGGACTGCGCCCCTCAAAGATTGAGGGGATGGGGGAGTTGAAGTGGGATTGCCCACTTTGTTCGTGCGTCTGTCAGTGTATGCATATCAGAGCTTTTATCCGGCAAAAAAGATATGATGTGCCGCCGCACCTTGAAAAAGATAATGCTTTTTTTCGCAGAGAGTCAAAAAGAAAAAACAATAGTGAAAAGGACACAGAGTAATGTTATAATAAACAGAAGATAAAGAAAAGAGCGGTGGAACAGTGGAACATCTGCGCTGTGGGAAATGAAAAGACTGCATCCAGGAATACAAAGCTATGCCCGGGATTTTACAGGACGGCGATTGTCGGAACAGGAGCAAGAATATGTGGTAGAAGTTATTCTGGAGTGGATCAGACGGCAGATGAAGCGCGGAGAAGCATAAGGATAGATTGCATTTGAGGAACGATAACATGAGATCAGAAAAGAATGGTGTAAATACGGTTGTAGTGCTGGAAGCAGGAATCGGCGCGTTATCCCTGGGATTTTGGCAGGCTGGATTTCAGGTGACGGCAGCTTTTGAAAAAAATAAGAAATCGATAGATATTTATAAGCGCAATCTGAATGATGAAATCTATGAGCGTGATTTATCGGAACTATCTTTGCAGGAAGTTCCCAAGGCAGATGTGATCGCTGCAGATTTGACGGGGATGCCGGTATTTAAGGCAGCGGCCAGTGGCTATTTGAGGGATAATACAAAAAGCATGTATTTGAAAAAGGTGTATGAGATCCTGAAAATAAATGTTCCGCAGATCTTTTGCTTCGTGCTGCCGGTATCCATATACAGAACACCTGTCTGGACAGAATTTATGAAGGAATTGTCTGATTTGAATTATCAGTTCCAATGGAAAGAGATCGGTACCAGGGAATTGACGGGATTGCCTGTGACAGAAAAAAGGGTTTATCTGATTGGAAGCAGACAGCCGGGATGTGCGCTTACATTTCCGGCACCTTTAAGAGTGGAGGACGTGCTTCCAATTTACAAGTTTGCAGACCGTGAAAAAGAAGAGGACTGGTATGATAAGTTTGACCGGGAAAAGATTCAGGAAACCACCAGCGACGATTGCTTCTTTTGCTGGAGAAGGGATAAATATGTAGAAAAGCCTTATGTGGACTGGAATCTGGTAAAGCCGGCGTTGATTCGGGTAAATGGAGATATCCATAAGCTGACGCATCATGAAATGGCAAAGCTGAAAGGGTTTCCGGCTGAATTCAAATTCGAGCTGGGGAACAAAGCATGGCTTTACCGGGCTTTGGCGTATGCGCCGAACGTGCTTGTGGTCAGGCGAGTGGCAGAGTGCCTGAAAGACAGCCAGGCACGGACTTCCCTTCAGAACATGCAGGCGCCGGAACGGAAATTTGAAAAGCTGTTTGAGGATTATCTTAGACAGCAGGATGGAATATTGAAACGGGGCATAGATCAAGATTCGGATTGCGGCGTTGATATGATTTATTCCTATGGAGATGTAACCTATTGTTTTCAGGTGAAATATTACCCCAGTGAGTTCGGAATGGAGCGCAGTCTGCGCAGGCTTTGCGGTTTCCTGTCTGAATACGGAAACATGGAAAGATACAGCCGGATACTCGTAACGGCCAATATCGTGCGGGATGATATTAAGGAGTCGTGCCGTGACGAGTTTGGAGTATCTGTATGGGATGTGAAAAATCTTCTCTGGCTTTTTGAAGAGTTTACAGAGATCAAAAATGAGTTTGTTGCGCTCTTAAATTATTCCATCGAATCCATTCGGCCGGAAGAACCCGTCCCACGGATTTTTCATAAAAAAGAAGAAAAACCGGAACACCTCAGCCTGAAAGAAAAACTGCGAAGAATAAAACCAGGAAAAGAGCAATATCAGCAGTACGAAGAGCTCTGCGTGGAGATTCTAAAGTATGTGATGGGCGATTACCTGACACTGTGGAATGTTCAGGAAAAGACGGACAGCGGTATGTATCGGTTTGATCTGTGCTGCAAAATAAAAAACGGAGTGGACGAGGACTTTTTCAATACCGTACGGCAGTACTTTCATACCAAATATATCGTTTTTGAATTTAAAAATTATAACGATCAAATTACGCAAAAGGAAATCTATACGACAGAAAAATATTTATATGAGAAAGCGCTGCGCAGAGTCGCAGTAATTATTTCAAGGAAGGGAGCAAGCGACAGCGCGCTCGCCGCAGCCCGGGGCAGTCTAAGAGAGACCGGAAAATTGATTCTTTGCCTGTCCGACGACGATCTGATGGACCTGATTGATATAAAAGATAAGAACGAACAGTCCACAGGAAGCTTTTTGGAAGCGATGTTGGATGATATTTTGATTCATCTGGAGAAATAGGGGCAGTAGAGTTTGCAAGAGAAGAAAGACTCAGTGCAGTGTTAATGTCGTAAAGAGGGGGGAGCGATTCTGTGGAGTATTTAGCGCATTTAAAGGAAGAACGCAGTCAGACGCTAAAAGATCATCTACATGGAACGGCGGAGCTGGCAGGTGAATTCGCGGAACGTTTTGGAAAAAGAGACTGGGGATATTGCTGCGGCATGCTCCATGATATCGGCAAGTATTCCCTTGCGTTTCAGGAGAAAATCAGGAATAACAGTAAAAAGAGAGTGGATCATTCCACAGCAGGGGCAAAAGTATGCTTAGAAAAGGGCGGACTGTACACCTTTATGAGCTATTGTATTGCCGGGCATCACGCAGGACTTCCGGACTATGGAAATTCAGGAGATACATCGACCTTAGAGGGCAGAAGGAAAAAGAAGATTGAGGATTACGGTTTCTACAAAAATGAGATTGAGATTCCCAAGATAAATACGAGGCCATTTGATCCGAAAACAGAACCGCATCCGGATTTTTCTTTGAGTGTGTTTATCAGAATGCTGTATTCCTGTCTGGTGGACGCGGATTTCCTGGACACGGAGAAATTCATGCTGAACGGACAGGTACAAAGAGAGGCAGGAGAAAAAGCGGACGTCCTTCTGAGAAAACTGAAAGATCATGTTGCAGACTGGATGCGAAATAAAGATACAGAGTCGGTAAATGGCAGAAGAACGGAAATTTTGAGGCACTGCTTTGCGTGCGGACAGATGGAAAGAGGAATTTTCCAGCTTACTGTGCCGACCGGAGGCGGGAAAACGATCGCGTCACTTGCCTTTGCGCTTCAGCATGCGGTAAAAAATCACATGGATCGCGTGATCTACGTGATTCCATATACCAGCATCATTGAACAGAATGCAAAAGTGTTTCGGGAAATTCTGGGAGATCAGAATGTACTGGAAAACCATTATAATGTTGATTATGAAAGTTCGGATGAATTAAAGCCCATGCAGCTTGCATCGGAGAACTGGGACAAGCCAGTCGTGGTAACTACGAATGTACAGTTTTTTGAATCCTTGTTTGCAAACAAATCTTCAAAATGCAGAAAGCTGCATAATATAGCGAACAGTGTTGTTATCTTTGACGAAGTCCAGATGCTGCCCACAGATTATCTGAAGCCATGTGCCGCGATGATGGAAGAACTGGTCAGCAACTTCCGTTCCAGTATCGTACTTTGTACGGCAACACAGCCTTCTTTGCATCCTCTTTTTCGGAAAAAACTTCCCGTTACGGAACTTTGTCCACGGGTGCAGGAGCAGTTTCAGTTTTTTGAAAGAGTCACGTTTCAAAATATCGGAACAGTATCAGAAGCGGATTTGATAGAAAAACTGGAATGCGAAGATCAGGCGCTCTGTATTGTGAATACCAAGAAAAGGGCGCAGAATCTCTACCGGAAAATGAAAGGGGAAGGCGTATTTCACCTGTCTACTGCCATGTATCCGAACCACAGGAGAAGAGTTTTGGGAAAAATCAGAGAGCTGCTGCAAAAGGGAGAACGATGTATTTTGATTTCCACCAGTCTTGTGGAAGCCGGGGTGGACCTGGATTTTCAAGCGGTGTATAGACAGCTGGCAGGAGTGGATTCCATGATTCAGGCGGCAGGCAGATGTAACAGGGAAGGAAAGCGGGATGCAGAAGAAAGCTTTGCGTATGTTTTTCAATTTGAAGACAGGGAAAATGTTCCGGGACAGCAGCTTTCCATCGATGTATCAAAGATGCTGCTTCAAGAAGAGGCAGATATTTTTTCCATAGATGGGGCAGAAAGATATTTTGAAACATTGTATCATTTTAGAGGAGAAAGCCTGGATAAAAAGAAGATTCTTGAGGAGTTTCAGAATAAAAGATACAATTTCGCAAAAGCAGCAGAGGAGTTTCGGTTAATCGAAGAAAATACATTCACGATCTTTGTCGGCAAAGAAAAAGAGGCAGAAGAGTTGCTTTGGCAGATAAAAAATCAGGGATATACAAAAGCCGGAATCCGCAAAGCCAGTCAATACTGTATCCAGCTGTATGAAAGTGATGCAAAAGAACTTCAAAGGGCGGGAATGCTTGGAATGATTTCAGAAGATATGAAAGATTTCTATGAACTTTTGAATGCAGAGCAGTATACGGAAGAGATGGGACTGATTCTTGAGGTGGAACCAGGAAAGGCATTATTCAAGTGACATAGATTGTGAGAGGAGGAATATAAGGGATTTGCCTGTTTACGTGCAGAAAGTAAAGGGTGTGTGAAAAACGAATTCACGGTTTTCACACACCCTTTTCCTGTACAAGATTACAGTAAATCTTATTATTTCAATCCACAGGTCTTTAGTCCTGACTGAAAAAAAGCATATCAGATTGTTTTGATTTATTCAATGATATTTATTGAGAAATATATATTTGGCAAAATATTATTCTTCAATAAAATTTAATGTAATTAAAATGAAAAGTACTTGAAATTTTATGTAATTAAGAGTATAGTGATAATATAGTAATACAGAAGACGATATATAATATATAAGCACTATTTTGATAAGTAATTTTATACATAATTTTGATGAGTTTTGCAGAAAAATCATAAAAAATGAAACGGGAGGATCGTATGATTTTATATCACGGCAGCAGACAGATTGTTGAATATCCTGAAATAAGAAAAGCAAAATATAACAAGGATTTTTATTTCGGCTTTTACTGTACCAGGTATGAAGAACAGGCAAAAAGATGGGCGGCGCGATACGGAGAAAAGGGATATCTGAATAAATATGAATATGTACCGGATGACAGGTTAAGTTGCCTGGTGTTTGATGAAATGACAGAAGAATGGCTTGATTTTATTGTCGCGTGCCGTCATGGTAAGTCTCATAAATATGACATAGTGGAAGGACCTATGGCGGATGATACGATTTTTAACTATGTTCAGAACTATATGGATGGAAAAATTTCAAGGACGGCGTTTTGGGAATTGGCAAAATTTAAATATCCCACGAATCAGATTAGTTTTCACACGAGTTCTGCCCTTGATACGCTGAAATTTATCGGAAGTGAGGTTGCATATGGGAAGTAAAAATAACAACGCGCTTTTTTATACATGCAGTTTGATTGAGTATATTGGCCGTAGTATAAAGCGGACAAGATGTGAGGTCATAGACTGTTTGGGAAAAGACAGAATTCAAAGGATTTACGAGTATGCCGATGTGTTCCATTGTGAACCGATTGAAAAAACGGCAGACGAGTTTACGGAAGAAGCACGTATGACGGAAGGAAGCTTTGACAATGTGCGGGGATGCAGGTACACCGTTCCGGGGTACTGGGATATCGGGGAAGTCTATGAGAGACTGATAGAGGATACTTATGAGGACGAAAATGTGATAGAGGGAATATGGGAGGTATACCATTCCTGGATCGATGCGCAGATTTCAGATTATAATACGGACTTCTACTATCAGCCAAGGGATTATATAGCAGAATGCTACAGGGAAGGAATGGTTCTATAAAAGATAAAGGAAAGGAGGTCGAATGATGGGAGTAGGTGTTAAGGTGAGAGTGTGGGGAAACTATGCACTCTTTTCGCGTCCGGAAATGAAAGTGGAAAGATGCTCCTATGATGTTATGACTCCGTCGGCGGCAAGAGGAATTTTGGAGGCAGTCTACTGGCATCCGGGTATGCGGTGGGTCATCGATAAGATCCACGTGGTCAATCCGGTTCAGTTCACAAGTGTACGTCGAAATGAAGTAAAAAGTAAAATTCCTGCTGGAAATGTACTTCAGGTTTATAACGGGGCGAAAAAGCCGCTGTACATAAGTACGAAAGCAGAGATTGTTCAGAGGGCGTCTCTTTTGCTGCGGGATGTGGAGTATGTGATCGAAGCACATTTTGAGATGACACAGAGGGCAAAGGAAACGGATAATCCAGGTAAATTCAAGGATATCATTATGCGCCGGTTAAGAAGAGGAGAATGTTTTCATATGCCTTATTTTGGCTGCAGAGAGTTTCCGGCGAATTTCTGTCTGTGTGAGGAGGAAGAGATTCGGACGGCATATGAGGATGTGGAAGAAAGGGACCTGGGATTTATGCTCTTCGATATGGATTACTCAGACAGAGATCATATTCAGCCAATGTTTTTCCGGGCTGTGATGAGACGGGGTGTTCTCGACCTGAGAGATTGTGAGGTGATACGATGATCCTGCAGGCATTAGTAAAACACTATGAAAATCTTGCAGAACAGGAAAAGGTGGCTCAGCTGGGATGGTGCAAAACCAAGGTTTCTTATGCAATTCATTTATCGAAGGATGGAAAAATTTTAGGGATTCTTACTTTGAAGCAGGAAGAGGAGAGAGGGAAAAAGAAAGTGTGGAGTCCCAGCCAGATCAAAGTTCCGGAAATGGTAACCCGTTCCTCCGGTGTCCTGGCCAATTTTCTGTGCGACAACTCAAAATATATTCTAGGAATTGATCAAGACGGTGCGAACCAGAGAGTCCTTGAATGTTTCAAAGCGGCGAAGGAAAGGCATTTGCTGTTATTGCGGGAAACGAAGGGGGAGATGGCTCAGGCGGTGAGGAGCTTTTTTGAGACCTGGAACCCTGAGAAGGCGTCGGAATGTGCTGAGGTCAGGGAAAAATGGGAAGATATCACGGACGGTGGGAATTTGATTTTTTGCATGGGAATGCAGTATGCGCAAGACGACCCGTTTATACGCGAAACATGGGAAAAAGCAAGAGAGGAATCGTCAGAGGATGCGCAGACCGGGATTTGTCTCGTGACCGGGAAAAAAGCAGAGATTTCCAGAATCCACAAAACCATCAAAGGCGTTCCGGGAGCGCAGTCCAGCGGCGCTGCATTGGTTTCCTTTAATGCGGCGGCTTTTGAGTCTTATGGAAAAGAGCAAAGCTATAACGCACCAGTTGGGAAATATGCGGAATTTGCCTATACCACAGCACTGAATTATCTGCTGGCTCAGAGAAAGTATACCTTTCAGCTGGGGGATTCCATGGTTGTGTTCTGGGCAGAAAGCGGGGAGGAAGAATATCAGGATGCATTTTTCGAGACGGTAGAGCCGAAGGTGGATAATCAAGAAGAAATAAGAGGAATATTTGAAAATCTGAAAAAAGGCAGGCCGGTTTCTGTTGAAAATGTTGTTTTGAATCCGGAACAGAGATTTTATATCCTTTCACTGGCGCCCAATGCGGCCAGACTTGCCGTACGGTTTTTCTACCAGGATTCTTTTGGGAATATATTGAAGAATTTGTCCCTGCATTATGAAAGGATGTCAATCATAAAACCAGTCTGGGAGAACCGAGAATATTTGGGAGTCCGGGAAATGCTTTTTGAGACGGTAAATCAGAATTCAAAAGATAAATCCCCGGTTCCCAATATGGCAGCTATGGTACTCCAGTCTATTTTGTCAGGCTCCAGATATCCGTCGAGCATTTATACCGATGTCCTGATCCGGATTCGCGCGGAGCAGGGAAAGGTTACCTGGGGAAGAGCAGGGATTATCAAAGCATATTTGATGCGGAACGGAAATTGGAAGGAAGGAGAGAACTATATGGGACTGAATGAAGAAAGCAGGGAGACGTCATACGTACTTGGAAGGCTGTTTTCTGTATTGGAATCGATTCAGATGGATACGAATCCGGGAATCAAGGCAACCATTCGAGATCGTTATTTTAATTCAGCGTGCGCGACGCCAGCGTCGATTTTTCCGGTACTTATAAAACTGAAAAACAGTCATATGAAAAAGCTGGAGCGGGAACAGGGCAGTGCAAAAATATATTATGAAAAACAATTGACAGATCTTATGGGAAAACTGGATGGATATCCAAGACGCCTGTCTTTGGAAGAGCAGGGAAAATTCATTCTGGGATATTATCACCAGGTGCAGAAAAAATACGAAAAAAGGGAGGAAAAGTAAATGAGCGACGTGATTAAAAACAGGTATGAATTTGTCGTACTGTTTGATGTGGAAAATGGAAACCCCAATGGGGATCCGGATGCCGGAAATATGCCGAGAATCGACCCGGAAAGCGGACTGGGACTTGTGACGGATGTGTGTCTGAAGCGAAAAATCAGAAATTATATAGAGACAGTGAAAGAGGATACGGAAAGGTTCAAGATTTATATTAAGGAAGATGTGCCGCTGAATAGAAGTGACAGAGAGGCCTGCAAAAGCCTTGGAATCCAGGAGACAGAGGACAAAAAAGTAACAGATGCCCTGAAGAAGTTAAAGAAAAGTGATCCCGATGCGGATGTTAAATTAAGAGATTATATGTGCGAAAACTTTTATGATATCCGTACATTCGGCGCCGTTATGACAACGTTTGTGAAGGCCTCCTTAAATTGCGGACAAGTCAGAGGCCCCGTTCAGATCGGCTTTGCAAGAAGCGTTGATCCGATTATCAGTCAGGAGGTAACAATCACAAGGGTGGCGATTACTACCGAAAAAGATGCGGAGAACAAAAGCACGGAGATGGGAAGAAAGAGTATAGTTCCTTATGGCCTGTACCGTGCGGAGGGGTATATATCTGCGAATCTAGCCAGAAAAGTGACTGGATTTTCAGAAGAAGATCTGGAGCTGCTGTGGGAAGCGATTATCAATATGTTTGAAAATGACCACTCGGCGGCAAGGGGGAAAATGGCTGTCCGTGAACTGATCGTATTCAAACACAGTAAGGAACTGGGCGACTGCCCCGCGTACAAATTATTTGATGCAGTGGAAGTAAAGAAAAAAGAAGACGTGGTATATCCGAGGAAATATCAAGATTATACAGTTGAAATACAGAAAGAGAAAATACCGGAATCCGTTGAAGTGAAATGGATGGTATGATGGAATATTCGGAAGACGATTATCTGATGATATCAGGAATTCAGCATTTTAAATTCTGCCGGAGGCAATGGGCCTTGATTCATATTGAACAGCAATGGGCTGAAAATGTTCATACTGTTACAGGAGAATTGATGCATAAAAAGGTACATGATCCTTCGTTGAGGGAAAAGAGAAAAGGCCTTATCATTGCCAGGGCACTTCCGGTCTCTTCCAGGAAAATGGGAGTTAGTGGAGAATGCGATCTGGTAGAATTTCATAAATCTGAAGAGGGAATAAGACTGCATGGTCACAGAGGACTTTATTCCATTTATCCGATAGAATACAAGAAAGACAAGCCCAAATTGTCAGAGGAAGATAAGCTTCAGCTAGCAGCGCAGGCCATGTGTCTGGAAGAAATGTTTTCTGCGCAGATTCCGGAAGGAGCAATTTTTTACGGCGAGACAAGAAGACGCGAAACTGTGGAGATTACAGAGGAACTTCGCAGTGAAGTAAAAAGCATGTTTTTTGAGATGCATGAGTATTACGAAAGAAAGTATACGCCGAAGGTGAAGTACAGTAAGTCCTGCAATGCCTGTTCTCTCAAGGATATCTGCCTGCCCAGACTGGGGAAAGCAGTTTCCGTGAAAACCTATATTGAGCAGATGCTGAAGGAGGAAGAAGAATGAGGAAATTGCTGAATACACTGTATGTTACCTCTGAAAACAGCTATCTGTCTCTGGATGGGGAAAATGTGGTTGTCCTGGAGGAACAGAAGGAATTGGGAAGGATACCGCTGCACAATCTGGAAGGAATTGTCTCCTTTGGGTATCGGGGAACCAGCCCGGCATTGATGGGAGCTTGTGCGGAACGGAACATTTCTCTGTGTTACCTTACGCCGCAAGGCAAATTTCTGGCACGGATATCCGGAAAAATCAAGGGAAATGTGATATTAAGAGAGCAGCAGTACGCGAGTAAAAACGACGAGACGATCAGCCTTGGAATTGCAAAAAACTGTATACTGGGAAAGGTATATAATGCCAGATGGGTTCTGGAACGGGCGATCAGAGATCATACTTTGCAGATCGATACCGACCGGGTGAAAAACGCTTCCGTCTTTTTGAAAGATGCGTTAGAAAGAATCAGAAACGCAGAGTCAAAAGATCAGCTTAGAGGATATGAAGGAGAGGCAGCGAGTATCTATTTTGGAGTATTTGATGAACTTATCCTTTAGCAGAAAAAAGAGTTTGCATTTAAAGGACGGAATAAGCGGCCCCCGCTTGACAATGTGAATGCATTATTGTCTTTCGTATATACCCTGCTGACAAATAACATTACCTCGGCTTTGGAAAGCGTGGGCTTGGACCCCTATGCAGGCTATCTTCATACGGACCGGCCGGGAAGAGTTTCGCTGTCTTTGGATATGATAGAGGAACTCAGAGCAATTCTCGCTGACCGATTTGTACTGACGCTGATTAACAAAAAGATTATCAGCGGAAAGAACTTTTCCGTGAAAGAAAATGGCGCGGTGCTTATGGACGATGACCTGCGGAAAAAGGTGTTGACGGAGTGGCAGAATAAGAAGAAGGAAACGATTACGCACCCTTATCTAAAAGAAAAAGTAGAGTGGGGAATGGTTCCGTACGTACAGGCAATGCTGCTCGCAAGATATTTACGAGGCGATTTGGATGGATATCCTGTGTTCCTGTGGAAATGAGGTGTGAAGATGCTCGTTTTGATCACATATGATGTGAATACGGAGACTGCTGCGGGAAGGAAGAGACTGCGAAAAGTCGCAAAACAATGTACGAATTATGGAAGACGAGTACAAAATTCTGTTTTTGAATGTATTCTGGATAATGCTCAGTGTTTAGCTTTAAAGGCAATATTGACAGACATTATTGATGACAGTGTTGACAGTCTGAGATTCTATTACTTAGGAAATAAGTATCGGACAAAAGTAGAGCACATCGGTGTAGACCGCGGAATTGCCGCAGATGATACATTGATTCTGTAGGAATAAAAGGTGCGAATAGAAAGCAGACATGAAAAGGCCGGGAGATTCGCACTCTAAAATGCGCACAAATGAGAGAATTTGCAGAAAAAGGAGATGAGATACAGGGAGAAATTTAAAGGTAAAAAAATAAATTTGTTAACATCTACCGAAAAACAAGCTGATTTTTGGTGGAAATTGCAGTCGCTCCCCTCGCGGGAGCGTGGATTGAAATTTTCAAAGTCGCTCGGTATCCCACTCCTTTCCAGTCGCTCCCCTCGCGGGAGCGTGGATTGAAATCCTCCCTGTTTATTTATCTCTATTATAGTGTACAGTCGCTCCCCTCGCGGGAGCGTGGATTGAAATAATCCGCACAGCTCCAGCTTGCGAACGTAAGTCAGGTCGCTCCCCTCGCGGGAGCGTGGATTGAAATCAAGAACAACTGAAAAAGTTGCAACCATTAAGTGAGGTCGCTCCCCTCGCGGGAGCGTGGATTGAAATAAAGAGGCTTTTGTGGGACTTTGGAATGACTTGGTCGCTCCCCTCGCGGGAGCGTGGATTGAAATTGTTATGATTTTATTGATCGAATTTCGAAACTCTGTCGCTCCCCTCGCGGGAGTGTGGATTGAAATTTACGTTTAAGATGCTTGATAAAGACGCGACGGTGATGGTGACATATAAAGTAAAGATACGTGGGAAGTGAAACGAATAGTAAAACGGATGGTAATTTTACATTGTCAGGCAAAGGTTTTTCTACCTTTGGTGGAACAGGAAAGGCTGATGGAAACCTACCTGTTAGAGAAGTTCCAAAGACAGACGACAATACCAATCTGATGCTGTGGATTGTGGTTCTAGTGCTTTCTGGCACTGGGGCGGACGTTTTTTGTAGAAAGAAAACTTGTTACAGACAATAAAGTAGAGAATATTTAATAAAAGTATTAAAAACCTATGGGGAAAACACATCTATTTTATTGAACGAAAAGATATGTGGTCAAAGAAAGTGAGGCAAATAAAGGTGATATTTGATAAGGAAATAGTAGAAGAACAGGCGAAACGATATGACAGTTTTTACCTGTATGACGAGAGAAAAATTGTTGAGAGCATTCGGAGGTTGAAACAGCATTTTCCCAACATAGAATTTCTGTATTCCATCAAATGTAATTCCAAACCTTATGTCATCAATAGTGTTTTCGCCCAGGGATTGGGAGCAGATGCTGCAAGCGCCGGTGAAGTGCGAAAAGCTGTTGCGGCTGGTCAGAAAAAAGAGAAGATCTATTATTCCGCAGCAGGAAAATCCATGGAAGATATCGAGAGCACAATGGAGTCCGCAGTCTTGATTGCTGACAGTATCGAAGAAATTAAGAGGATTCAGTTTGCGGCGAAGCACAGAAATCTCGTGGTAGAGATTGGGATACGAATCAACCCGAATTTTTCTTTTTACAAAAATGAGGGAATGCCTTCTAAGTTCGGCATTGATGAGGAAGAGGCGTTAGCCTTTTTGAGAGAAAATCGTTTTTCTAATGTGAGAGTGACGGGTATTCATGTGCATTTGCGCAGCCAGGAGCTGAACACAGAGCTTTTGGCTAGGTATTATGAGAATGTTCTCGAGCTGGCAAGACGGGTGCAAAAGGTGACAGATGTGTCTTTGGACTATGTGAATATGGGGGCTGGCATGGGGATTCCTTATGCGGTCAAAGATAGAGCGTTGAATTTAAAAGAGCTGGGCCAATCTGTCGAGGCCGCAGTTGCCAGGTTCCGTGAGGAATTTCCCGGCATAAGAGTCATGATTGAGACGGGACGCCATGTGGTAGGAAAAGCGGGGGTCTATGTGACAAAGGTGATGGATCGAAAAGTGTCCCATGCGAAGACATACATCATTTTGAAGAATACTTTAAACGGTTTTATTCGCCCCTCTTTAGCCTGCCTGGTAGAACGGTATTGGCAGGGCCAGCAGTCTCCTGAGGGAAGTGAACCTCTCTTTACCGGCACAGATGCATTTCAGTTTCTTACACTGCGTGAGAGGAGGCCTGCTGAGAGGGTGGATCTGGTAGGAAATCTTTGCACGGCAACAGATATCATTGCAGAGAATCTTGTGATGCCTCGTTTGGAATGTGGAGATGTTGTGGTCATAACGAATGCGGGGGCCTATGCTGCTGTTTTGTCACCGGTGCAGTTTTCCACTCAGATACGGCCTATAGAATTGTTTTTAAACGAAGATGGCAATGTCGTGGAAGAATCTTTTACTCCCAAGCTTGAAGAAAGTCTTTCGGGACAGGAGCCGTAAGGCAGAGGGGTTTGTCCGTGATTGGGTGGCAGAAATCCAACTGGTAGGAGTGCAAAGATACGCGTCCGATACGGCTGTAGTCCGGGTTATATAAATAGTCTCCCAGCAGAGGATAGCCTAGATACTTCATGTGCACGCGAATCTGGTGAGTTCTGCCGGTTTCAAGGCGAAGCTGAACCAGGGAGAGTCCCTGATGGAAAGCGAGACATTCGTAGCGGGTGAGGGCAGGTGCTCCTGTGCGAAGGTTGACTTCCCGTTCTATGACAGAAGCGTCCTTTCTGGCGATCGGTGCGTCGATAACCCCGTATTCTGGGCAGAGACCTTGAACCAAGGCCAGATAGGTGCGGTGAATCTCTCGCCGTTGCATAGCTGCGGACAGAAGCGCTGCACTGTAGGCGTGTTTGGCAAGAATCAGGGCGCCGGTGGTATCGCGGTCCAGACGGTTGATACAGCGGTAGACAAAGGATATTCCCTGGCTTTGGTAATAATGGGCCACACCATTAGCGAGAGTATTTTCATAATTTCCCATGGAAGGATGGATGGGAGTGTCAGCGGGTTTGTTCAAGACTAAAATATCTTCGTCTTCATAGAGGATTTTCAATTCCATGGGAGTAGGTGGGATATTCTGGGAGGAAATGTTCTCCACCAGGCGGATATCCAGGCAGTCTCCTTCCTGAAGCAGAACACTGCCGAAGGTGTTTTGCCCATTGCGCAGAATTCCCTGAGGAGTTCTTTTTAAATGCAACAGGAGGCTGCGGGAATACCCCAAGGAGCGCAGAAAATCATAGATAGTGATTCCTTCTTGTGTTTTTGTGATCGTATAGTGAAAAATCCGTTCCATAAATTCCTCATGGCGTGCGAGACGCTTTGCCTTTTCTAATGGCGGAGAAGATAGGTTCAATTGGTTTTGTTCGCTGTGTTTTGAGAGTCTTCCAGTTTTTTGCTCAGAAGCGCTAGTTCCTGTGTGAGCTTAGTGACCCGCCTAGAAAGGCGGGAGACTGCTACAGTGAGGGAAAAGATAATGAGCAAAGAAAAGCAAAAGCCCAGAAAGAACAGCATGTTAATGGGAACTTCTATGCCCAGAAGCGATGCCAGAAAGCTGGTCAAACCGGGAAACAGATCAAAAATCAGGATTCCCGCTCCCAGAAAAATCCAGGAGAGAGCATATTTTAATTCCAATTTATTTTTTCGAATGAGATTGACTAGTACAATTAATCCCGCGAGTATGATTAGGGCGATGATAATCTGTAGCTTGAAACTCATAGCAGCTCCTTTCTCAGTGGCGAATTCGTTCAATCAAAATAGCCAGGGTAACTTTAATCATATAATAGATGGATTTACCAGGGGAGATTGAAGAGACACCACCGGTTCTCTTTTGCATCATCACAGGAATTTCTACGACTTTCTTTTGTCTTCTCAGAATACAGACAGTGCTTTCAGGTTCAGGATAGTCCTTAGGATAGTGGCGGGCGAACAGCTCTATGACTTCACGATTTACTAGCCGCAATCCAGAGGTGGGGTCCGTGATTGTCTGATGTGTCAGAAGACGAATCAGCCAGGTGAAATATCGGATTCCCAGCCGTCTTGTAAAGGAGGACTGAAATCCTTCTTTACGGATAAAACGGGAGCCTATTACCATAGCTGCCTGCTGTTCTTCCATAACTTTTACCATTTCTTTTAGATAGGCGGGGTCATGCTGGCCATCGCCGTCCACTTGAACAGCCGCATCGTAATCGTTCTCCCAGGCATAGAGATAACCTGTCTGAACCGCACCGCCGATTCCCAGATTGATCGGGAGATTAATGTGGTTATATTGATATTGCTCACAGATCTTTCTGGTATGATCGGTGGAACAGTCATTTATGACAATGTAGTCGAAATTCTGGTGATATTCTTTTAATTTTTCTATAGTTTTCTTAATATTTGATTCCTCGTTGTAAGCGGGGATGATGACTAAGGTTCTCATATACGATCTCACTTTTGCGATAGATGTTTGATAGGACTGTCTTAAAGTGCCTGAACTTTGTCGGTGACAATGTCCCAGGTAAAGTTTTCAGTCAGTTTTTGATAGGTGTTTTTGATAGCAGTTTGCCGTTCTTTTGGATGTTCCAAGGCGTGACATAGGCCGTCAGCGATAGCGGAAGCGCTGAGTTCTCTTAGAATTGTTCCACCGGTGTGATCAGGAAGCAATTCGTAAGGACAGGCAGTATCGGTGACGACAATATAATTTCCACAGGCGGCGGCTTCTAGCAGGGAGGTAGAGAAGCCCTCCGATACGGAAGGAAGACAGAAGATGTCTGTGATTCGCAGCAGGTCGATGATCTCTCCCGCATCCAGTCTCCCTAAGATTTTCATGTGGGAATCATCTATAGCCCTCAGTTCTTGTTCCAGATCACCGTCTCCAGCGATACAAAGATAAGTATCGGGATAGATTTTCTGAAGCTGTGAAAAAGCCTGGGTCAAAGGGAGAAGTCCCTTTTCCCGCAACAGCCTGCCTGTGAATGTGATCACGGAAGCGTGATTTGGAATCTGACATTCCTTGCGAAAATCTCGTTTTGGTTTGTCCAGGCGGGCTTGTATTTCCTTTAAGTCAATGGCGTTGTATAGTGTGCCCTTTGCGCGGATGTGAAAGTGCTTCAGCCAGCGTACGCTGGCCTGGGAGACACCATAGTAGTCTTGACAGAAGAGCTGAAGGATCTTTGTGAATAGATGCTCATACCAGCCGCCAACGGTGTCCCAAAACGGATTGTGCACGGTCAGGTGGCTGGAACCGTGATCAATGACGACGGTTTTTGCCCCTCGGATTTTTCCAAACAGAACTCCGTAGAGAGAGTGAGGATAAAAACGCGTGTTGACAATTACTTTGTCAAAGCGTTGGTGCTTTAACTGTCGGTGTATTTTGAAAAAATCACCTGTAGGTTTCAGCACGGGAAAGCGGCCATCCAGAAGATTGAGACAAGGAAAGCGATAGACGGGAATTCCATCCATACATTCGTAGGAGGAGAGTCGCTGTACATTGGACGTGACAATCACCACACGGTCTCCCCGCGCAGTCAACTCTTTGGCCAGGTGGTAAGTATATCGTTCCACGCCGCCCAGATGAGGGAAATACTGAGCGGCAAAAATGCAGTAAGATTGATTCATAGTAGTATACCTATTTTTTATATTTGTCAGTTAAAAAACATTTCCGTCAGGTAGGTGTAAAAATGTGTAGAAATGTGGCGTATAAACTGACTTCTATCATGATAACACAAACTAGAGGGAAAAGAAAGGTCGGTGCCATATTCACGAACCGTTTTGGATGATTTCCAAAGAAACCTCACGTTTTGTCAGGCAACGGTTCATAGCCTGTTTTTCGATATAACGATGTGCGGCAGATTCATTCATCTGCCGCTGACTGATAAGGAGCCATTTCGCGTGATTTACCAGGCGAATTTCTTCCATTTTTTCTTCGATGGACAGGGCTTTTTTCTCCAGATTTCTCAGACGTTCCCTGGTGCTGACCATCCAGTCGAGAGCACGGATAAGAGCCGTCCTGGAAGTGGGTTTCGCAAGGGTAAAAACGCCCCAGGGAAATACTTTTTCATAAATCTCGTCATGCAGTTCTGAGCGGACGAGAAGAAGGGCGACACAGTTTTTGGATTTGCAGACGTCGATGGCGAAACGCACGCCGGTATCGTCGGGAAGAGGGGAGTTAATCAGAACAAAATCAAATTCCTGTTCCGCGAAAACCCGCTTTGCAGCGCTTATGCTGGAACAGGTGTGGGCAGGGGAACATTTGGATTCTGGGAGCAGACCATACAGTGCTGTATTGAAATTTGCCGATGCGGAAACAATCAGGGTGCTGTACACGCTTTTTTTCAGACACATGTTGATCTCCTCCTATTTTTTAGTTTTCACAGTAAGCGCTAAGAATGGCCGCAGGGACATACCTCTTTATAAAAGGGCTTTTAAGGGCGGCACTTTTAGCGGATGCCAAGGTTTCAGGAAGTTTTTCAAACTTTGCCAAAGCTTCAACGTCCGTCTGGAAAAGATTGATATCCGCGGCGGCAGGAAGCTCGGAGTTGTTTTGGAGTCCGTAAAGACCAGCGTAGATCAGTAGGGCAAAGGATAGATACGGGTTCGCCAGTGGGTCAGGGGAACGAAGCTCCGCACGGCGATATTCTCCGAAAGTAGCCGGAATTCGAATGAGTTGCGAGCGGTTCTCTCCGGCCCAGGAAATATACATGGGGGCCTTATTGTTGCCGAAACGCTGATAGGAATTTTCTGTAAAATTAAAGAAAACAGTCATTTCCCGAATTTTTTCCAAGATTCCGCCGATAACATGACCGAGATTGGAAAAAGTCTCATCAGGCTGTATGGAAATATTGATATGGAAGCCGTTTCCCGGCTCGTCCGGAAGGGGCTTCGGTGTGAAATCTGCTGAAAGGCCATTGCGGTAGGAAACGATTTTTGTGATTGTTCGAAAGAGCATGGTCTGATCTGCCGCGGTGAGAGCATCGGAGTAGCGGAAATCAATTTCATTCTGTCCGGGCCCTGCTTCATGGTGAGAGCTCTCAGGGCGAATCCCCATCTGCTCCAGAGTAAGACAGATTTCCCGGCGTATATTCTCTCCTTTGTCGTCGGGGGCAATATCCATATATCCTGCTTTGTCATAGGGAGTTTTGGTGGGACAGCCCTTTTCGTCAAGCTGGAATAGATAGAATTCCTGTTCTGCACCAAAGAAAAACTGATACCCGGCTGTTCTCGCGTCTTCTATCGCTTTTTTCAGAAAGCTACGTGTGTCGCATTCGAAGGGCGTGCCGTCTGGGTAGGAAATATGACAGAAAATCTGGACTACCCGGCCGTGCTCTGGCCTCCAGGGGAGGAGTCTTAAAGTCTCAGGTTCCGGATGGAGGAAAAGGTCGGAATGGGTTTCGTCCCCAAAGCCTGCGATAGAAGAAGCGTCAAAGGCAATTCCGTACTGAAACGCGCGGGAGAGCTCTTCTGGGAGAATGGAAATGTTTTTCTGTCTGCCGAATACATCGCAGAAAGCGAGGCGGATAAACTTTACGTCTTCTTCCAGAACATACTGTATAACCTCTTCCTTTGAATACTTCATGGTCTTTTACCTTCTTTCTACTATTTCTTGGTTTACCATATCATTCCGTTTTTGATTTGTCAAGAGAGCTCAAAATTGTGCCCAGAATGCATTCCGAAGAAAAAAAGAAAATCAGGGGATTGACAAATGGAAGGACTGAGGAGTAGAATAAAGTTGTTTTTTAATTTAAGGCAAAGGCGTCTTTTATGTATCCGCATAAAAGGCGTCTTTGCCTTTTTTCAGACTTATCTTAAATACAAAAGAAAGGAATGTTTGCTATGAGAACAGTATCAGAGTATTTTGGAAGCCTGGTTTTTGATGACAGGGAGATGAGAGCTGCCCTGACGGCGGAAGTATATGCTTCGCTTAGAAAAACCATAGATGAAGGAAGAAAGCTGGATATCACCGTGGCCAATGCGGTAGCGTTCGCCATGAAGGATTGGGCGTTATCCAAAGGGGCGACACATTTTACACACTGGTTTCAGCCGCTTACGGGAATTACTGCAGAAAAGCATGACAGTTTTATCATGCCGGCGCCGGACGGAGGAGTCATCATGGAGTTTTCCGGAAAGGAATTGATCAAAGGAGAACCGGATGCTTCCTCCTTCCCAAACGGAGGACTCAGGGCAACTTTTGAGGCCAGAGGGTATACTGCCTGGGATCCTACCTCTTATGCTTTTATCAAAGGAAAAGAACTGTGCATCCCCACGGCTTTCTGTTCTTACAGCGGACATGCGCTGGATAAAAAGACGCCGCTTCTGCGGTCAATGGAAGCTCTGAATAAGCAGGCTCTTCGAATCTTGAGGCTTTTTGGGGACAAAAAGACCAAATGTGTCCGTCCTTTTGTGGGCTGCGAACAGGAGTATTTCCTAATTACTAAGGAGATGTACGACAAACGTCCGGATCTACGGTATACGGGAAGGACTCTGTTCGGAGCGAAGCCCTCAAAAGGGCAGGAGATGGATGATCATTATTTCGGCGCTATCAAACCAAGGGTGGCTGCCTATATGGAAGAACTGAACGAAGAGTTGTGGAAACTGGGAGTTCTGGCGAAGACTGAGCACAACGAGGTGGCTCCGGCTCAGCATGAGCTGGCTCCGATCTATACGACTGCAAATATCGCCACAGATCACAATCAGTTGACGATGGAAATCATGCAGAAAGTGGCCAGGAAACACAATCTGATCTGTCTGCTCCATGAAAAGCCCTTTGCAGGCGTCAATGGAAGCGGAAAACATAACAACTGGTCCATCGCCACGGATTCAGGACAGAATCTTCTTTCTCCCGGGGAGACACCCTATGAGAACGCCCAGTTTCTTCTTGTCTTGTGTGCCGTCATCAAAGCGGTGGATGATTACCAAGATCTTCTGCGTATCGGAGTGGCCACAGCGGGAAATGATCACCGCCTAGGAGCAAATGAGGCGCCGCCGGCTGTCATATCCATTTTCTTGGGAGACGAACTGACAGGAGTTCTAGAAGCGATCGAGACTGACACGCCATATCAGGGTGTGAAAGCGACTCAGATGAAATTAGGGGTAGATGTGCTACCGAAGTTTAGACGGGACACCACAGACCGAAACAGGACATCGCCGTTTGCGTTCACCGGAAATAAATTTGAGTTTCGAATGGTCGGTTCCTCTGACAGTATTGCCTGTTCCAATATTATGCTCAATACGGCGGTTGCTGAGTCTTTGAAAATTTACGCGGACAGACTAGAGGGCGCGGCAGATTTTGAAACTGCTCTCCATGAAATGATCCGAAAGACCATCAAAGATCACAAGCGTATCATTTTCAACGGGAATGGATATGATGGAAGCTGGATTAAAGAAGCCATGGAGAAAAGAGGGCTGATGAATCTAAGGGCGACGCCCGATGCGGTTCCCCATCTGCTCGACAAAAAAAACGTGGACATGCTGACTAGGCACGGGGTATACAGCGAAGAGGAATTGAAATCTAGATATGAGATCACTTTGGGTAACTACTGCAAAACAGTGATTATTGAGGCGAATACCATGGCGGATATGGCAAGGACTCAAATTGCTCCGGCAGTGGAAGAGTATATTGCGGCTCTCGCGAATACGGCGTCTGCGAAAAAGGTGCTGGATTCCACACTAGACTGCGGGTATGAAAAAGAGCTTATATGGAGGCTCTCTGTTTTGAACGTCAAAATCTCTGTCAAGGTAAAGGAACTGGAAGAGTCGATGCAGTCTCTTGCGTCTGTGAAAGAGATCGGGGAGAAAGCAGCTTTGATTCGGGATACAGTACTTGAGAGGATGGAAGAACTGAGAGAGGGCTGCGATGAGGCGGAGACCCTTACGGCGAAAAAATATTGGCCATATCCCTCTTACGGCGATTTGCTGTTCAGCGTAAACTAAGGAGAGCATGCCGTCTTAATAAAAGCATCTGAGAAAAGTAGCACGTACAGTAAATGCAGGAGGCAGTGTTTTATGTGTTCCATTATGGGTTATTGCGGCAGCAGCGCCGCTTATGATGTTTTTTTTGAAGGATTTCAACGGACGATATCCAGAGGGCCGGACGATACTAGGATTGTGGATACCGGCAAGGGGTTTTTGGGATTTCATCGGCTTTCGATTATGGGGCTTAGCGATTCGGGGATGCAGCCTTTTGAGCTAGATGGCAGCTATGTGGTCTGCAACGGCGAGATTTATGGCTTTGAGAAATGGAGAGAGAAGCTGAGAAAAAAAGGGTATGCTTTTCAGAGTGGAAGCGACTGTGAAATCCTTCTTCCGATGTACCGGGAATATGGGGTGGAAATGTTCAGAATGCTGGACGCGGAGTTTGCCTGTATTTTTTATGACGGGAAGTCAGGGGAATACCTGGCTGCCCGTGATCCCATAGGGATTCGTCCTCTATATTATGGATATAATAAAGAAGGAGTGCTTTTGTTGGCTAGCGAGGCGAAAAATCTCGTAGGCCTTGTGGAAAAAATCATGCCGTTCCCACCCGGACATTACTATAAAGGTGGCAGGTTTATCCCTTACCGGGATATCACGGCAGTAAAGAAAATCTGTCGGGATGATCTGGAGACGGTTTGCCAGAAGATCCATGATAAGCTGATCGCCGGTGTAGAGAAGAGAATGGTTTCTGACGCCAAAATAGGCTTTCTGCTTTCAGGGGGCCTGGATTCTTCTTTAGTGTGCGCGATTGCGGCGAAAAAGAGCAAAAAGCCTATCAGGACTTTCGCCATCGGTATGAAAGAAGACGCGATTGATCTGAAATATGCCAGACAGGCGGCCGCTCATATCGGAAGCGAACACAGAGAAATCTATATGACCCCGCAGGAGGTATTTTCCTCTTTGGAGGAGTTGATTTATCTTCTTGGTACCTATGATATCACGACGATCCGAGCCAGTGTGGGCATGTATTTGTGCTGCAAGGCGATTCACGAACGGACAGACGTGAGGGTGATTTTGACCGGGGAGATTTCAGACGAACTGTTCGGCTATAAATATACGGACTTTGCACCGGACGCTCAGGCGTTTCAGAAGGAATCAGAAAAAAGAATCCGGGAACTTCACATGTACGATGTGCTGCGGGCGGACCGCTGTATTAGCGTGAACTCTCTGGAAGCCAGAGTTCCTTTTGGCGATCTGGATTTCGTAGAGTATGTCATGTCGGTAGATCCTGAAAAAAAACAGAATGTCTATGGAAAGGGAAAGTATCTGCTTCGGCATGCTTTTGAAAAAGACGGGTATCTGCCAGATGAGATTTTATGGAGAGAAAAAGCTGCGTTTTCTGACGCGGTAGGCCATTCCATGGTGGATCATTTAAAGACTTATGCTGACAGCCACTATACCGATGAAGAATTTGAACTTCGGGCCCGGAAATACGATTACGCCCGCCCGTTTACAAAAGAGTCCTTGCTTTACCGAGAGATTTTTGAAAAGTATTATCCCGGACAGGCGCAGATGATCGCGGGCTTTTGGATGCCGAACAAAACTTGGAAAGGGTGCGATGTGAACGATCCTTCCGCCCGCGTTCTCTCAAACTATGGAGAGAGTGGAAGATAACACTCGGCAGCTGCCAGGGCTGCCGAAAATTGAAAGGAGAAGTGCATGACAAAATATATTTTTGTAACAGGAGGCGTTGTGTCGGGACTTGGAAAAGGTATTACTACAGCGTCTCTGGGGAGACTGCTAAAAGCAAGAGGCTTGAAAGTCGCGGCTCAGAAACTGGATCCTTATATCAACATAGATGCAGGTACAATGAGCCCCTACCAGCATGGGGAGGTCTTCGTTACGGAAGATGGGGCGGAGACAGATCTGGATCTGGGACATTACGAACGGTTTATTGACGAGGATTTGAATCAGTATTCTAACCTCACCACGGGCAAGGTCTACTGGAATGTGCTCAATAAGGAACGGAGAGGGGAATATCTCGGTTCTACTGTCCAAGTGATTCCTCACATCACCAACGAGATCAAAGAATTTGTCTACCGCGTTGGGAAGAAGACAAACGCTGACGTGGTTATTACAGAAATCGGCGGTACCACCGGAGATATTGAGTCTCAGCCCTTTATTGAAGCGGTGCGGCAGATTTCTCTGGAAATAGGCGAGGAAAATAGTCTGTTTATCCATGTGACGCTGGTGCCGTTTCTGCAGGGTTCTCGTGAGCATAAGACCAAACCGACCCAGCATTCCGTAAAGGAACTGCAGGGGATGGGAATTACTCCGGATATTATCGTACTGCGCTGCAACGAACCTCTGGAGTTTTCGATATTCAGGAAGATATCTATGTTTTGCAATGTAAAACCGGACTGTGTGATAGAAAATATCACCCTGCCAGATTTGTACGAAGCTCCTCTAATGCTGGAAAAGTCAGGTTTTTCTCATATTGTCTGTCGAATGCTTGGTCTGAATGTCCCAGAGCCAGATCTGGCCGAATGGACAGAGATGGTCCGGCATATCAAAGCCCGGAGGTTTCATGTGGAAATTGGCTTGGTGGGAAAATATGTGGAGCTGCACGATGCTTACCTTTCCGTTTCGGAAGCTCTGCGCCACGCTGGATTTTTCTATAATGCTTACATCCACATTCATTGGATTGATTCAGAAAAGATAACAGAAGAAAACACAAAAGAAGTTCTTAAAGGACTGGATGGGATTCTGGTTCCTGGTGGTTTTGGATACCGGGGGACAGAAGGGATGATTTTGGCGGCGAAATATGCCAGGGAAGAAGAAATCCCTTATTTCGGCATCTGCCTGGGAATGCAGATCGCGGTGATTGAATTTGCGAGGAACGTAGCAGGCATTAAAGACGCAGGATCCAGGGAATTCGACCAGCATTGTCCCAGTAAAGTCATTGATTTTATGCCGGGGCAAAGCAGTCAGATTGCCAAGGGAGGAACCCTGCGTCTGGGGGCTTATCCCTGCGTCATCCGTCCGGAGACCACGATGGAGCGGTGCTATAAAACTACTCAGATCAGCGAACGGCACCGGCATCGCTATGAATTCAACAATGCTTTTTATGACAGGCTGCAGCAGTCAGGCCTAACTTTCAGCGGCTTTTCCCCGGACGGGACGCTGGTGGAAACCATCGAACTGAGCAAACACCCTTTTTATGTAGGGGTTCAGTATCACCCAGAATTTAAGAGCCGTCCCAATAAACCCCATCCTCTTTTCAAAGGGTTTGTCGAAACGGCTCTTTCTCATAATGGAGGAGGAGTATGAGCAGTATTCATGAAGAGTGCGGCGTTTTCGGTGTATTTGCGCCGAAACCGATAGAGACGGCGCAGATTACCTATTATGGACTATATGCCCTGCAGCATCGAGGACAGGAAAGTTGCGGTATCGTAGTGAACGACGACGGACAATTTTGTTCTCACAAAGATTTAGGACTCGTCAGTGAAGTATTTTCCGAAGATGTCCTTTCGCGTTTTCCCAGAGGGCGTATGGCGGTGGGACATGTCCGTTACGGGACTACAGGGGGAACGAGCAGGAGAAACTGTCAGCCCATCGAGGTAAATCATCAAAAGGGAAAGATGGCTCTGGCTCACAATGGAAATCTCTCTAATACAGATAAATTAAGGGACGTGCTGGAACTTTCCGGTGCTATTTTCCACACCACCAGTGATACGGAAACCATTGCCTATATTATTACAAAGGAACGGTTGAAAACGGATTCGATTGAGAAAGCAGTCAGTGAGGCAATGCCCGTCCTTGACGGTGCTTATTCTCTGGTACTGATGTCGCCGAGAAAGCTAATCTGCGTCAGGGATCCCTATGGATTCCGTCCTCTTTGCTATGGCAAAACTCGGGACGGTGTGTATATCGTGGCGTCGGAAAGCTGTGCGGTTCGGGCCGTCGGCGCTGAGGTTATACGGGATGTAGCCCCTGGAGAAATTCTGGAATTTTCAGACGAAGGAGTTGTTTCCCACAGAGAGCACTGTCAGGAAAAAGAGAAAAAAATCTGTATCTTTGAATATATTTATTTTGCGCGTCCGGATTCTAAGATTGACGGTGTCTCGGTCCACTTGTCACGGGTACGCGCAGGAAGGATTCTAGCCCGGACTCACCCAGTGTCGGCAGACCTCGTCATGGGAGCTCCGGATTCTGGCCTTGACGCGGCTCTGGGATTCAGCCAGGAATCTGGAATCCCTTTTGGAATCGGGTTGATCAAAAACAAATACATAGGAAGAACTTTTATTTCTCCCGAGCAGGGAGCGCGTCTTGATGCAGTGAAAATAAAGCTCTCCGCCGTGGAAGAAAGCGTGAAAGGCAAGCGGGTGGTTCTCGCGGACGATTCCATTGTCCGGGGCAATACCATAGGACGGGTCGTGGAGCTTTTGCGGGATGCAGGGGCGAAGGAAGTGCATGTACGGATTTCTTCCCCGCCTTTTCTGCATCCTTGTTACTACGGTACCGACGTTGATTCTGAAAAAAACCTTATAGCCTGTAAGCACGCGGTCTCAGAGATCGCGGCAATGATAGGAGCGGATTCCCTGGGCTATTTTCCGGTGGAAAAGCTCTCGTCTCTTACGGAAGAGGGGGGCTTTTGCAGCGCCTGTTTTGATGGGCGGTATCCTACGGCAATTCCGACCAAAATCAGAAAATAGCCTGCTGGCAAATTCGCTTTTACCATAGAATCTTTTATTCGCTTCTTTTCATCTGAAAAGAAAGAGTTATTCAACAGGTGTCAAGTTCAATGTAGTGTGATAGAAACACCGGTCATCCAGGAGCGTACTCCATTTTTCTTCCTCCGGTTTGTTCTCGTTGTTGTTGTAGTTTTCTTCGCCTTTCAGCTCATCCATATATTCCGTGTAATCCAAAATATAGAGATCGACAGTAGAGATATCCCGGTCCTGAATAGTGAAATAATTGCAGTTTCCGTTGGAATCGTTGTATGGAAGTTTATTGCCGTTGGCATCCAAAGCCACGAGGAAATAGTCGTAGAAGGGAACGCCGTCCGCATAGGCATCGTTGACGGTCAGCTCATAGGGGGTCAGGATTACGTTTGAGATTCCTACACCATTTTCGTTGATTTCATTGATCTCAATGGTCTGAACACGTGAGCTGTCGACGGTCAGGTCCAAAGAGAAATCCCAGGGACCGTCAAACCAGTAGTTTTCGTATTGATTTGGATGCTGGTTGTATTCCTCTGGCATTTGTTTCATGACCTCCTGGAATTCTTCGTCCGTCATCGCGGTCAGCTCTTCTTCGGTGTAACCGCTGTCCCAGTACTGGGCATCTTCCAGAGTGCCGATGACTTGCTGAATCTGAAAGTCGAGATGAATCTGTTCTGGGATTTCCACAAAGCTTTGCAGATTCTGATAGTTAATTACTGCGTCCGTCTCCTGGGCTGCCGCTTCAGCTTGAATCATCGCCTCGTTATAGGCCTGACGATCCAGACTGGCTTCGCGCAGATCCAGACGAAGAATGCACGAATAAGTGTAGTCGTCGAGGAATTGGCCTTCCGGGTTGAAATAGATTGGGGTGTTGTATTCTTCCGGCGTCGGATTAAAATCGTAGTTCTCAGAGGCAATCAAAGAAAGAACTGGCTGGTCTTGCTGGTCGATTAAGGTTGAGGGAAAAGCCTCTTCGCTTTCCATTAGTACAGTCAGATAGATGGCCTGGGTGTTCGCATAGACTTCAGAGAGCGTGATGGTCAGTCCGTCCTCAGTCTTTGAGAAAATTCCAGAGGAATCCGTATCCTTTGAGAAAGAGGTGTCTTCTTCAGGGACGAGAGGGGTCGCGTAGTCTTCAAAGTTGCCGAAAAAGCTGATTTTGTCCTGTAAGAGGCTGAAGAGATTGCCGATTACAGGGAAGTCCTGTGCCATGACTGGGTTAGTCAAGAAGAGCACCATACACAGAAGAAGGGCAGCGGCGACAGAACCCAGAGCGATGGCAGTCTTTTTCATCCAACCTAAGGGAGTTTTTAAGACTTCTTCTTGGCGTATCTGACCGCTTTTGATTTTCAGATAAGCCTGTTTTGATTTTTTTTGTATGCATTCAGGAATTTCGATTTCCTGTCGTAGCTGTCTTTGCAATTCTTGTTCCAAATTCGATTTCATATAATTTCCTCCTTTGGGGAATGATAGGCATCGGCCAGTTGTTTTCGTCCTCGCTGTAGTCTTGACTTTACTGTAGGCTCTTTCATATCCAAAATCTCGGCAATATCTCTTATGGTGAAGCCATCCATATAGTAAAGTATCAAAATAACGCGGTATTTTTCGTCGAGAGGTTCTAACAAAGCATTCCACTCCACTTTTGCATATTCGGTAGAACAGCATGCGGTCTCTGGCAGAGATTCCATGGATTGAAGCCTTTGGTTAAAAGAAAGGATATCCTTACATTTGTTGATCAGAATTCGGGTCATCCATGTCTTAAAATATCTGTTTTGCCTCAGAGTCTGAAGCTTCTCATAACATGTCAGAATCGTATCCTGGATGGCGTCAGCTACGTCCTCATCATTTTTTAGGTAAGCTTTTGCCACTTTGTACATACTTTGCATATGCAGTTCCATCAACTGGCAAAAAGCATCGGCATCCTGCCTCTTTGCCTTTCGAATTAATGTGTCCATGAGCGCCCTCCTTTCAAATTTTGATGTACTGCAACCGGTTGTTTCAAACATTAGACGGGAGACCATCCATAAAAGATGCGAAAAGACAGAAAAAATTTGATTACAGTTCATGTCTCCAATATCTTGCGAGGCGTTTTTTTACATTTGGTACAAAAATCTCGAGACATACTCGTGCCAAACTGCTGGTTATAGCAGTTTGTGTGCAGCGCGAAGCGTGTTACTGCTCACGGCCTGCGAGTGAGAGGAGAGTAATAAAATTTGTCACTGTTATTTAATCATAACATAATCGAAGTAGAAATATTGCGGAAGATGGGATATAATAGAAAAATATTAATGTCATTCTTTCTCTTAAGAGAGGTAAACGATAGTAAAGGATACGAAGGAATAAAAATATGAGAAAGAACAAGATTCCATATGTGATTGCTGTCATGTTGATTTTAGTATTATTGATCGGTTATGTTCCTTATAAAGGGATGGAGTTCCCCTTACTTGGACAGATAAAGGCCGGAGGCTGGTTCAGACAAGGATTGTATTTCTGCCTGGGACTGTCTTTTACTGCATTGTTGTGTGAGGAGAAAATGCAGCATGGAAAAATTTTGGCCAGAGAAAATGCGAGGCAGTTTGTGAGAGGTGCGGCGTTGGCAGTTTTTTGTTCCGTCTCTGAGAGGCTTTACTTTTTCGTGGTGGGAACTAGAGAGTTTTCTGGGATAGAGATGGGCCTGGACTTGCTGTGTGCTGTGTTGGGCAGTGGGGTGATGATGGCAGTTCTTGCGCTGAGGGCTTCCAAAGAAAAAGGCTGTGTCCATTCCATTTCGAGAAGAAATTTTCATCTGGATTCCATCAGTACATACCGGAGCCAGTTGATGGGAGTGGCAATTCTTCTGGTTATGCTTTTTCACATGAAGTCTGTTCGTGCAACTTTTGGCGGGCCACTTGTCGGAAAGATTATCAGCTGCGGATATGTAGGCGTGGACGTCTTCATGCTGATGTCTGGGCTGGGGATGGTATTTTCTCTGTCTAAAAATCAAAATTGGGCGAATTTTATGAGAAGGCGTCTGGTGACGGTTATGCCGGCATATTTTGCAGTCGCAGGGATTTACAGTCTGATGATGATTTTTGCAGGAGACTGTGGTTGGGAAATGCTGGTGTTGAATTTGACGACTCTTAGTTTTTATACAGGAGGCGACGGGACCTTCAATTGGTATATTCCCTGTATTCTTTTGTTCTATTTGGTGACTCCTTGGATTTACCGGAGGCTGAGTAATCCAGGAAGGAGAGTGGCTTGGACTGTGGGATTGTGCCTGGGTAGCTATCTGTTCTCGGGAATTTTGGGAAATGTCTTTGAGCTTGGCAGGTTAAATATCGCATTTACGAGGTTCCCAGTGTATGTGCTGGGAATGCTGACGGGCTTTGCAATAAAGGAAAAATGGACGTTTGGCTGGAAGGACCGAATAGCTATGTGGGTCGGAGGGATTTTGTTTGGCGGACTCTATCTGCTGCACGAGGGAAAAGTCGTAGGAATTTTTTGCGGCCATTGGCTGCTATTTGCACCTTTGGCGTTTCTGGGATGTGCAGAATTGGGAGCTCTCATGAAAAAAGTGCCGGAATCTTTTGTCGGGATGAGGGCTCTGAAATGGATGGGGGGGACAATAGTCTTTTGCTTTTCTTGCTGAATATCCTTTTAATTCGGGCAGCATGGGTCGTTTGTCCAAGTCTTGGATGGCAGGGAATCTGGTTTCGAAGAGCGGTAGGAGTTGGGATTGTGATTGTGGAGATCTTGGCAGTTGCCGGCATCAATCGGGTGAAAAAGCGTCTACTGGCAAGAAAAAAATTCACAAAAGCGACATAATTTTTTGCTATAGTTTGAAGAAAAGGAGGAGGGTGAAAAGATGGATGCTTTAAAAATATTAGTGGTTGACGATGAGAGCAGAATGCGCAAGCTGGTAAAAGATTTTTTGGTTCGCGACAACTTTGAGGTGATTGAGGCAGCGGACGGGGAGGAAGCAGTCGACTTGTTTTACTCTGATAAAAATATCGCGTTAATTATTTTGGATGTGATGATGCCGAAAATGGATGGTTGGGAAGTTTGCCGTGAAATTCGTAAGAATTCCAAAGTTCCGATTATCATGCTGACCGCTCGGGGGGATGAGAGAGATGAACTTTTAGGATTCGAGTTGGGAGTCGACGAGTATATTTCGAAACCGTTCAGCCCTAAGATACTGGTGGCTCGGGTTGAGGCAATTTTGCGCCGGACGGGACAAACAAACAAAGAAGATGTTCTCAGTTTGGGTGGAATTGTCGTGGACAAAGCTGCTCACCAGGTGACGGTGGAGGGAAGTCCCATCGAGCTTAGCTTTAAAGAATTTGAATTGCTTTCCTATTTTATCGAGAACCAGGGAATTGCGTTGTCAAGGGAGAAGATTTTAAATTCCGTTTGGAATTACGACTACTTTGGAGACGCCCGTACGATTGACACTCATGTAAAAAAGCTAAGAAGTAAACTGGGAGAAAAAGGAGAGTACATTAAGACCGTCTGGGGAATGGGGTATAAGTTCGAGGTGGAAGAATGAGAGAGTGGCGTCCCCACACACTGCGGTTTCAGATCACAGTATTGTTTACAGGCCTGGTGTTTGTGTTTTTAGGGGCCATTTTGCTGATTAATCAGTTTTTCTTGGAAGATTATTATATCACCCAGAAAGAGGATACGCTAAAATCTTCTTTTATGAAATTGGAAAAGCTGAAAAATGAAGAAGGAATTCCGGATACCTGGATAAAAGAAAGCTCAGAGAAGAATTTAAGCTGGGTAGTATTAAGCCCGGAGGGAGTCATCGTAGGAGGGGTCGGAGAGAAAGACATGTTGGCCTCTCGGCTCTTTGGCTATCTGTACGGAATAGGTGGCAAGGAGAAGGTAAAGACCAAGGTTCTAGAACAGAGCGATCAATATGTGATACAAAAGAGTGAGGACAATTTCGTGGACATGGATTATGTGGAGATTTGGGGAGAGCTGGACAACCAGAACTACTGCATTATACGAACGCCTCTAGAGAGTATCCGGGAGAGTGTGAATATCTCAAAGGGCTTTTACCTCTATGTAGGACTTGCTGTTTTGGTGATAAGCTTTGTGATCATCGCCTTGGTGACCAGAAGAATTACAAAACCGATTTGTCAGCTCACAAAACTATCTCAGCAAATGGCAAAGCTGGATTTTGGCGTGAAGTATGAGAGTAGGGCTGGCAATGAGATTGACACCTTAGGAGAAAATTTTAATTTCATGTCGATGCAGCTTCAGAACACGATTTCTGAGTTACAGCAGGCAAATGGGCAGCTTCATAGAGATATTGAAGAAAAAATCCGTATTGATGAAAAGCGAAAAGAATTTTTAGACAATGTGTCCCATGAGCTGAAGACGCCGATTGCCTTGGTGCAAGGATACGCGGAAGGGTTGAGAGAGAATATTTCGGATGACCCTGAGAGTAGAGAGTTCTACTGCGACGTGATTATGGACGAGGCCGCGAAGATGAACAAGCTGGTGAGAAATCTGTTGAATTTGAATCAATTGGAGTCCGGTGTGGATTTGGTGACTATGGAGGAATTCGATCTGGTGGAAGTGATTCGGGGAGTGATTCAGGCTTCGGATATTCTGGTACAGCAAAAAGAGGCAAGGGTGATCTTTAACAGCCAGGAGCCTGTGATGGTCTGGGCTGATGAATTTAAGATTGAGGAGGTCATCACGAACTATTTTACCAATGCTCTGAATCACCTGGACGAGAATAAGATTGTGGAGATCAAGATTTTAAAGATGGATGAGCACATAGTAAGGGTGACTGTGTTTAATACGGGAAAAGCGATTCCTGAGGAAGATCTAGATCAGATTTGGAATAAGTTCTACAAAGTGGATAAGGCCAGGACGAGAGAGTATGGAGGAAGTGGCATTGGACTTTCCATCGTAAAGGCGATCATGGAATCCATGAGACAGCAGTGCGGTGTGGAGAATTTTAAAAATGGTGTACAGTTTTGGTTTGAACTGGAGAAAAGATAAAAATTAGTTAAAAAAATAAAGCTTCAGGGGCAGAATCATTTTGACCCTGAAGCTTTTATGCGGTATACTAATAGCCGAGACAGAAGTCAAATTCTGTGCTGTTTCGCCATTGTTCTTTTCGGTATCTAAGTCGGTGAAAAAACGTACGGACAGCACAGTGATATAAAAATTACGGAGGTTGGTATGATCGGAATTATCGATTACGATGCGGGTAATATTAAGAGTGTTGAGAAAGCACTGCTCCATCTGGGAGAGACACCTGTGGTGACCCGTGAACCGAAGGAGCTGCTGGCTGCTGACAAGGTGATTTTGCCAGGGGTGGGAAGTTTTGGGGATGCAATGGGAAAACTAAGAGAGTATGGTCTGATTTCTGTGATTCATGAGATTGTAGACAGGGGGACCCCATTTTTAGGCATCTGCTTGGGACTTCAGCTTCTCTTTGAATCCAGCCAGGAGAGTGAGGGAGTGGAAGGTCTAGGGATTTTAAAAGGCCGGGTTTTGCGGCTTTTGCACCAGGACGGGCTGAAGATTCCACATATGGGCTGGAATTCTCTGGAACTGAAAAATGGCGGCAGACTCTTTGCGGGCGTGCCGGAGCAGACCTATGTGTATTTTGTACATTCTTATTATTTGGAGGCAGAGGACCCTGCGATTGTGAAAGCGACGACTCAGTACGGAGTTGAGATTCACGCTTCTGTAGAACAGGGTAATGTCTTTGCCTGTCAGTTTCACCCGGAAAAAAGTGGCAGCTGGGGATTGAAAATGCTTGAAAATTTTGCAAAGCTGGATGGAGGGTGCTAAGAGGATGTTTACGAAAAGAATTATTCCGTGTCTGGATGTGAAAAACGCGAGAGTGGTAAAAGGGGTTAATTTTGTCAATTTAAAAGATGCGGGAGACCCAGTGGAAGTAGCAAAAGCTTATGACGCGGCAGGAGCGGATGAGGTGGTATTCTTAGATATCACGGCATCTTCTGACCAGAGGGCCACAGTGGTGGATATGGTACGGCAGGTGGCGGCGAATGTGTTCATCCCGTTTACGGTAGGGGGAGGAATCCGCACAGTGGAAGACTTTCGGATGTTGCTTCGGGAGGGTGCCGATAAAATTTCCATCAATTCCGCGGCGATTGACCGTCCTGAGCTTATCCGAGAGGCAGCAGAGAAATTTGGCAGTCAGTGTGTCGTCGTGGCGATTGACGCTAAAAAAAGGGCCGACGGCAGTGGTTGGAATATCTATAAGCATGGCGGTAGAGTTGACATGGGAATGGATGCAGTCTGGTGGGCGAAGCAGGTGGAAGCTTTGGGAGCGGGCGAAATTCTGTTGACGAGTATGGACTGCGATGGGACGAAGGCAGGATACGATCTGGAATTGACCAGTGCCATTGCCGGGTGTGTGTCCATACCGGTGATTGCCTCCGGAGGAGCGGGCAGTCTGGAACATTTTTATGACGCTCTGACCGTGGGAGGGGCGGATGCAGCGCTGGCTGCGTCGCTGTTTCATTACAAAGAACTAGAGATACAGGAAGTAAAGAACTATCTGGCGCATCGTAAGGTGCCGGTCAGAAGATAAAGGAGTCGTTATGGCAGCATTGGAAGGTGAATGGCTGGAGGCTCTCAAAGGGGAGTTTCGCAAGCCTTATTATGCGAAATTATATAAAAAAGTCTTGGAAGAATATCAGACGAGAAAGATTTTTCCTCCTGCACAGGAGATGTTTAATGCGTTTCATTTTACCCCTTTAAATGAGGTAAAAGTAGTGATCCTAGGACAAGATCCGTATCACAATGACGGGCAGGCTCATGGTCTTTGCTTCTCTGTGAAAAAGGACGTGGAGATTCCGCCGTCTTTGGTAAACATCTATCAGGAGCTTCATGATGATTTGGGGTGTTATTTTCCCAACAATGGATATCTGGAAAAATGGGCAAGACAGGGAGTTCTTTTGCTGAATACGGTGTTGACGGTGCGGGCTCATCAGGCTAATTCCCACAGAGGAATCGGCTGGGAGGAATTTACTGATGCGGCGATACAGGTTTTGGACCAGCAGGATCGACCAATTGTTTTTTTGCTTTGGGGAAAGCCGGCACAGATGAAAAAAAGTATGCTTCACAATCCCAAACATTTAATCTTGGAGGCGCCGCATCCTAGCCCCCTGTCGGCATACAGAGGATTCTTTGGATGTAGACATTTCAGCCAGACGAATGAATTTTTAAGGGCCAATGGCCTGACGCCCATCGACTGGCAGATCGAGAATATACCTGCGGCCGGGAATCGAACAGATGCAGTGTTCTAGGAATATGAGAAGGATGGAGATGGAATGAGTAAGAAGGACAATACGTTGGTAAAAAATGCCTCCTTTTTGATGGTGGCGGCGCTGGTATCCAAGATCATCGGGTTAATTTATAAAAGACCGTTGTCCTCTATGTTGGGAAACGAAGGATTTGCCTGTTTTCAATTTGCGCAGAACATTTATTTCATTCTGTTGATGATTGCGTCTTTTAGTATTCCTCAGGCAGTGTCCAAAATCATGGCGGAGAGGATTGCTTTTGGTCGCTACCGGGATGCCCAGAGAGTATTTCGGGGGGCGTTAATTTACGCGGTGATTATGGGTGGTGCAGTGTCGTTGTTTTGCCTGTTCGGGGCTTCTATACTGATCCCTTCCAATATGGCGAACGCTAGGCTGGCTCTTCGAGTTCTCTCTCCGACGATCTTTTTTTCAGGTATTTTAGGTGTATTCCGGGGATATTTTCAGGCGTACCGGAACATGATGCCGACTTCCCTGTCCCAGATTCTCGAACAGATTGCCAATGCCAGCGTCGCACTTTTGATGGTTCATTTTATGCAGGTGAGTTTTTCAGCGGCTTCCGATTCCACGCAGCAAAGATGGGGAGCTGCAGGAGCGACCATGGGTACTGGAGCGGGAGTGTTGGCAGCATTGATGCTGATGGTTGTGATTTATGGAATCAACCGGAAGGGAATTCGCAGGAGAGTGAGCAAAGACCGAGTATCCTCAGATGAGAGTTATGGAAGTGTTCTGAGGATTATCGTGTTGATCGCTTCACCGATTATTCTAAGTGCATTTATTTATAATGTGAATGGCTATATCAACAGCTATATGTACTCTGCTATTATGGAATACAAAGGTGTGGCGGAGGATGTGGTGAAATCCCTGTACAGTCAGAACTCTTATTTTATGACGATTATCAACATCCCTCTGACATTGGCGAGTACGGCGCCCACATCTATGATTCCTGAAGTGTCCGCCCACTATGCCTATGGGGATATCAAAAGTGCCAATGCTAAGACGGACCAGGCTGCATGGATTAGTATGCTGATTTCCATTCCAGCTGCTGTTGGACTTGCGGTTTTGTCAGGACCGATCACAAGACTGTTGTTTCCGGTCTCCACACCGGTGGCGGCAAATATCTTGATTATTGGCGCTGTCACCATTGTTTTAAACGGATGTTCGAATATCTCCAATGGGGTTCTTCAGGGAATTGGAAAACCTAAAATTCCAATGATCAACGCGGCAGTTTCTCTGGTAGTGGACGTGATTGTCATGGCAGTTTTGCTGTTTCTGACAGATTTAGGTGTCTACACGATTGTGTGCGCGATGATTGTGTACGCTGTGGTGATGTGTGTGTTGAATGACCGGGCGATGAAGAAGTATATGGGGTATCGAAATCCTTGGAGAAAAGCGTATCTTCCGCCTCTGTTGGCGTCTGTGCCTATGGGACTGGTGGCAGGCGGAGTCTATTACGGTTTATATCTTTTGGTGCCGATCAGTGTTCTTTGCCTGGTACTTGCGATTGGACTGGGAGGACTTACGTATTTTGTGTGTTATCTGAAATTGGGAAGACCATCTGCTGAGGAGTTAGGTGCGCTTCCAGGCGGAGGTTTGATGATTCGCCTAGGTCGAAAATTGGGGATGCTGTAAGAAGGTGTGTAAACCCACTTCAGTTCCTCCTTCCCCTCAATCTCGAGGGGAGCGCCCACTTTGCGCGCCGCTGCAACACCGCAAAGCGGTGAATTCCTCATTGCGGCGTGCGCATCCTTAGCGGAGCGTTTATGAATAGAAAAGGACTTTCAAGCGTTAGCGTGACAAGGGCTTTCCTATCACATAAAGACAGCTCTATTCTTGGAGTTATCCTCCTTGAATAGAGCTGTTTGATTTTATACCGTAATATCTTTCTTTAAGTTTTTCTGGGCGGTGGAGAGCATCAGCTTGATTCGGTTCAGCTGGTTCACCTCGCTGGCTCCGGGGTCGTAGTCGATGGCCACGATATTAGCCTGAGGGTACTGCTTGCGAATCTGCTTGATGACACCTTTTCCCACGATATGATTTGGCAGACATGCGAATGGCTGAGTGCAGACAATGTTCGGGGCATCGTTGTGAATCAATTCCAGCATCTCACCGGTCAGGAACCAACCTTCTCCCGTCTGGTTTCCGGTAGAGACGATCGGACGGGCCATTCTCGCCAAATCCCGAATATCTGCGGAAGGCTCAAAATGCTTGCTCTCACGGAATGCTTGGTTAGCGGCACTTCGTATCCAGTCGAGGGCCTTAATTCCCATATTTGCTGTGACTGCCACAGACTTTTTAGAACCTAAATATTTTACTTTGAAATTCTGATTGTAGAAGCAGTAGGCCAGGAAATCGATGAGGTCGGGAACGACAGCTTCCGCTCCTTCTGACTCCAAAAGCTCTGCCAGATAGTTGTTTGCGGCGGGAAGAAATTTTACCAGGATTTCACCGACGATTCCGACCCGTGGCTTTTTCTCGTCTGTGATGGGAATCTGATCAAATTCCTGAATCATTTTGCGGCACATCCACTTGAATTTTTTATGTGTGATTTTTTTGTCACTGATAAATTGGATACAACGTTTTTCCCATTTTCTGTGCAACCGGTTGACAGAACCCTTTTTCGCCTCATAGGGGCGCATCCGGTAGACACATTTCATCAGAATATCGCCAAAGACACCACCGTAGGCTACTCGCTGAATCAGTTTCGGAGTCAGCTTAAAGCCTGGATTGCTCTCCAATCCGCTTAGGTTCACCGAGATCACCGGAATCTGACTCATACCTGCTTTTTCTAAAGCGCGGCGGATAAAAGCGATATAGTTGGAGGCGCGGCAGCCGCCTCCGGTTTGACTCATGATGATTGCCACACGATTTAAATCGTATTTACCTGAGAGCAGGGCCTGCATGACCTGTCCCACCACCATCAAAGACGGATAGCAAGCATCGTTGTTTACATACTTTAATCCCACGTCTACTGCTTCTTTGTTGTCGTTGGGCAGAACCTCGAGATGGTATCCGCTTGCGTTGAAAGCAGCTTGCAGGATAGAAAAATGTATCGGTGACATCTGCGGACATAATATTGTGTAGGTTTTCCGCATTTCCTTGGTGAATGGCACCTTGTAGATGGAAGAGGGGCGGATTACCCGAGGCTGTTTTTTCTTTTCCTTTACTTTTAAGGCTGCGATCAAGGAACGAATTCGGATTCTGGCTGCTCCTAGGTTGTTTACCTCATCAATTTTCAGACAGGTATAGATTTTCCCGCTTCGCTCTAAGATCTCATAGACTTCGTCCGTGGTAACTGCGTCCAGCCCACAGCCAAAAGAGTTGAGCTGAATTAAGTCCAAATCTTCCCTGGTCTTTACAAAGTTCGCGGCCGCGTACAGTCGGGAATGGTACATCCACTGGTCATTGACACGCAGCGGACGCTCAATGTGTGCCAGATGTGAGATGGAGTCTTCTGTGAGCACTGCGATCTCATAACTGTTAATCAGTTCAGGGATACCGTGATGTACTTCGGGATCCACATGGTAAGGACGTCCAGCCAGGACGATTCCCCGGTGGTGCGTACGTTCCATCCACGCTAAGACTTCCTCTCCCTTTTTTTGAATATCTTTCCGAGTGTTTTCCAATTCCACCCAGGCTTTATGGGCAGCTTGGCGAACTTCTGCTTCTGGGAGATTTGAAAATTCTTGTACCAGGCGTTCTGTGAGAACTTCCTCTGAGGTAAAAGCCAGAAAAGGATTGGAAAAGCGAATCGAAGGGTCGCTTAACTCATCCACGTTGTTTTTGATGTTCTCGGCGTAAGAGGTCACGATTGGACAGTTATAGTGATTGACTGCTTCAGGAAATTCTACCCGCTCATAGGGAATGCAAGGATAGAATATGTACTTGACGCCCTTTCGAATCAGCCAGGAGATATGGCCGTGGGCGAGCTTTGCCGGATAACACTCGGATTCACTGGGAATCGATTCGATACCCAGTTCGTAGATTTTCCGGCTAGAGCCGGGCGAGAGCACCACCTGATATTTCAATTCCGTAAAGAAGGTATGCCAAAATGGATAGTTCTCATACATGTTGAGCACTCTGGGAATTCCCACCTGTCCCCGAGTTGCTTCTAGTGGAGACAGAGGAGCGCGGTGGAACAGTTTTTTATATTTGTAATCGAATAGATTTGGAATTTTCTTTTGGTTCTTCTCTTTGCCAAGGCCCTTCTCACACCGGTTTCCGCTGATGAACTGGCGGCCGCCGGAGAATTTGTTGATGGTCAGACGACAGTTATTGGTACAGCCTTTACAGTTTGCCATGGAAGTGGAAAATTCCAATGTATTGATTTTCTCGATGGGGAGCATGGTCGTCTCTGTGTCCGCACAGTATCGTTCGCGGGCGATTAAGGCTGCTCCGAAAGCTCCCATGATGCCAGCGATATCCGGACGGATGGCATGGCAGTCCGCGATTTTTTCGAAACTTCTCAGCACTGCGTCATTGTAGAAGGTGCCGCCCTGTACGACAATATGGCGTCCAAGCTCGGAGGCATCGGATACTTTGATGACCTTGTAAAGCGCGTTTTTGATGACAGAGTAGGCGAGTCCGGCGGAAATGTCCGAGACCTCAGCCCCTTCTTTTTGTGCTTGTTTGACTTTGGAATTCATGAATACCGTACAACGGGTACCAAGATCAATGGGATGCTTTGCGTATAAAGCTGCTTTGGCGAAATCAGATACGCTGTAGTTCAGGGATTTCGCAAAAGTTTCGATGAAAGAGCCACAGCCGGAGGAACAGGCCTCGTTGAGCTGAACGCTGTCTACAGTCTGGTTTTTGATCTTGATACACTTCATATCCTGGCCGCCGATATCCAGAATACAGTCTACTTCCGGGTCAAAAAATGCGGCCGCGTAATAGTGAGACACGGTCTCTACTTCTCCTTCATCCAACAAAAGAGCTGCTTTGATCAAAGCTTCTCCATATCCGGTGGAACAGGAATAGGCGATGTGTGCGCTAGGTGGCAGCTGCTGGTAAATTTCCTGAATAGAACGGATTGCTGTGTTTAGGGGGCTGCCATTGTTGTTGCTGTAGAAAGAATAGAGCAGGGTTCCGTCTTCCCCGACGAGAGCTGTCTTTGTGGTGGTAGAACCTGCGTCAATTCCGAGATAACAGTTGCCCTCGTAGGTGGACAGATCTGCGGTTGCCACATTGTACTGACTTTGACGCTTTTCAAATTCTCGATAGTCTTCCTCAGATTCAAAGAGAGGTTCCATGCGGGCAACCTCGAAGTCTAGTTTGATAGAAGCAGCCAGCCGATCTTTCATGGATGACATAGAGACGGATACTTCTTCTTTTGCATTCAGTGCGGACCCCATAGCTGCAAACAGATGCGAGTTTTCAGGAATGATGGTATGTTCCTCATCTAGCTTTAGGGTGCGGATAAATGCCTGGCGCAGCTGAGTCAAAAAATGGAGCGGGCCGCCTAAGAAGGCCACATGTCCGCGGATAGGTTTACCGCAGGCCAGTCCGCTGATGGTCTGATTTACGACTGCATGGAAAATAGAAGCGGCCAAATCTTCTTTCGTGGCGCCCTCATTGATTAAGGGTTGAATATCCGATTTGGCGAAGACACCGCACCGGGCCGCTATGGGATAGAGTGCCTGATAGTGTTCGGCGTAATCATTTAAGCCAGACGCATCCGTCTGGAGCAGAGAAGCCATTTGGTCGATAAAAGAGCCGGTGCCTCCGGCACAGATGCCGTTCATACGCTGTTCGATATTTCCGCCTTCGAAGTAGATGATTTTTGCGTCCTCTCCACCTAGCTCAATAGCAACGTCTGTTTTTGGAGCGAAGGTCTCCAGGGAAGTAGATACAGCGATTACCTCCTGCACGAATGGAACTTCTAGATGATTGGCCAAGGTAAGGCCTCCGGAACCGGTAATTACAGGGTGTACAATGAGTTCCCCTAATTTATCCTGGGCTTTTGCCAGAAGATTTGCCAGAGTCTCCTGGATATTAGCAAAATGACGTTCATAATCTGCAAACAACAGAGTATTGTCTTGGTCGAGAATGGCTATTTTTACTGTGGTTGAACCGATGTCGATACCTAAACGATAAAAATCGTCTGTAGATGAAATGACAGCCAAAACAGTACCTCCTTTTTCGTATTAATTGTATAGTGATCGTGCTGGCACGATATGACAACATAATTCTTTCTTATATATAATAGATAGTTTTTTTGGTCGGTAACATTATACGACAGGAGTTCTCAAAATACAACAGTTAAAACTTAACAATTTATATCCTGATATGGACTTGAATTTCAGAACTTTTCAAGATATACTGAACGGGTAATGCCTGTGTGCATTGCACTGGGCAAAGAATGAAGAAAATGAGGAAGGCGAATGTATCAGATATTAAAAACCGAAGGCAGAGCGAAGAGAGCGAAGCTGACAACTGTTCATGGAACCATTCAGACACCTGTCTTTATGAATGTGGGGACAGCCGCTGCGATTAAAGGGGCGGTATCCACGGTGGATTTGCATGAGATTGGCACTCAGGTGGAACTGTCCAATACATACCATCTACATGTGCGTCCAGGTGATCAGGTGATCAAAAAGCTGGGGGGACTGCATAAATTTATGAATTGGGACAGGCCGATTCTCACGGATTCCGGCGGATTTCAAGTTTTTTCCCTTGCAGGGCTTCGTAAGATCAAAGAGGAAGGCGTATACTTTCAGTCCCATGTCGATGGGAGAAAGATTTTTATGGGGCCGGAAGAGAGTATGCAGATTCAGTCGAATCTGGCGTCCACGATCGCGATGGCCTTCGACGAATGTCCTTCTAGTGTGGCTACCAGAGAGTATGTTCAGAATTCTGTGGAACGCACGACCCGTTGGCTGAGACGTTGTAAGGAAGAGATGGCAAGACTGAATTCTCTGGAAGACACCATCAATCCTCACCAGCTTTTGTTCGGCATCAATCAGGGAGCGATCTATGAGGATATCCGTATCTCTCATGCACAGCAGATCTCTGAGATGAATTTGGATGGCTATGCAGTCGGAGGTCTGGCAGTGGGAGAGAGCCATGAGCAGATGTACCGGATTTTGGATGAGGTGGTTCCACATTTGCCCAAGGAAAAGCCGACTTATCTGATGGGAGTAGGAACACCTGCGAATATCCTAGAGGCGGTGAGCCGAGGGGTAGATTTTTTTGACTGTGTCTATCCGTCCAGAAATGGAAGGCATGGGCATGTCTATACTAACCAGGGAAGGCGTAACCTGTTCAACGCAAAATATGAGTTGGATGACAGACCCATTGAGGAAGGATGTCAGTGTCCAGCCTGCCGCCATTACAGCAGGGCTTACATCCGACATCTTTTGAAGGCAAAAGAGATGTTGGGGATGCGGCTGTGTGTTCTCCATAATCTGTATTTCTATAATACGATGATGACAGAGATCAGGGACGCTCTGGACGCGGGAAATTTTGAGGAATATAAAAAGAAAAAACTGGCTGGAATGGAAGAAAACACTTGAAGAAATTGCGATTTTTGTGTATGATGTTCTGTAGTGCATATTGAAACGCAGAGCCCCATAGGGATGAAAGAGGGGCCTTGCCTACCAAGGGTAGGTTCTGCCATATACACAAAATGAAACATTTTATTTAGGAGGTATCGTTCAATGAACAGCCAGGGTGCAATGGGAGTTGGCGGAATGATTATCTGGATTGTCATTTTATTTGTAATTATGTATTTCCTGATGATTCGTCCCCAGAAGAAAGAACAAAAGCGTGTGAATGCCATGCTTTCCAGTATGGAAGTTGGTGACAGTGTTGTCACCACAAGCGGATTCTATGGAGTTATTATTGATCTGACAGAGGAAGATGTGATCGTAGAATTTGGTAACAACCGTAACTGCAGAATTCCAATGCGTAAAGCAGCAATTGCTGAGGTTGAGAAGGCAAGCACTTCGGTATCGGAATAGAAATTTCCCGAACCGTTGTAAATTTCCAAATACTGCCAAACCGGGGGAGAGCCGGGAGAGGCAAGTGTTTGGGGAGTTTACAACGGTTTTTGTGTATCAAGATCAGGATAAATAATTAACGAGAACGAAACTGCCGGATGGCAGGAAAGCGGTAGCGCCAGCCGGGCCCTATTTTTTGAGGGAAGTGGTTGAAAATATTAGTGATGTAGAGTATCATATTAAAATATACTTAAATTTATTACCAGAAGGGAAGGATGGAAAACCATGGAATATAGACTGGGATTGATTTACGGCGATGGAATTGGGCCGGAAATTGTTCGGGAAGCGAAGAAAATTCTGGACAAAGTTTGTGAAAAATATCACCATACATTTCACTATGAGGAGCTTTTACTAGGAGGGGCATCCATCGATGTGTGCGGTGTACCTCTGACTGAGGAGACCATCGAGAGAGCGAAAGCCGCCGATGCAGTCTTGATGGGTTCCATCGGAGGTGATGCAGCTACTTCACCCTGGTATAAGCTGGAACCGTCGAAGCGGCCGGAGGCCGGCCTGCTGGGTATCCGCAAAGCTCTGAACCTGTTTGCAAATCTACGGCCAGCGTATCTGTATCAAGAGCTTAGAGCAGCTTGCCCTCTTCGTAGCGATATTATTGGAGACGGATTTGACATGATGATTATGAGGGAGCTGACAGGGGGCCTATATTTCGGAGAGAGAAAGACGGTAGAAGAGAATGGAATCCGCAGAGCGATTGACACCTTGACTTACGATGAGAATGAGATTCGCAGAATTGCAAGACGTGGTTTTGATATTGCTAGAAAACGCCGCAAGAAGGTTACGAGTGTGGACAAGGCAAATGTATTGGATTCTTCCAGACTTTGGAGAAGCGTGGTAGAAGATGTGGCAGCAGAGTACCCAGATGTGACTTTGGAGCATATGCTGGTAGATAACTGTGCGATGCAGCTTGTGATGAATCCTGGTCAGTTCGATGTGATTTTGACAGAGAATATGTTTGGGGACATTTTGTCGGACGAGGCGAGTATGGTAACAGGCTCCATTGGAATGTTGTCGTCGGCAAGCCTCAATGAGACAAAATTTGGTCTGTATGAGCCGAGCCACGGTTCTGCGCCGGACATTGCAGGACAGGATAAAGCCAATCCAATCGCGACGATTTTGTCGGCTGCTATGATGCTGAGGTATTCTCTGGATTTAGACGAGGAGGCTAAGGCTGTGGAAGATGCGGTTAAAAAAGTGTTGTCCGAAGGATACCGAACCGGTGATATTATGTCAGAAGGCTGTACTTTGGTGGGAACTCGTCAAATGGGAGATCTGATTTGTAGCAGAATTTAATGGGCAAAGACGCAGATAAACACGGGGGAATTCCCTGAAATACGATAGAAGAACAGGAGAGAAATTTATGAGAAGTGATGCAGTGACAAAGGGAGCGCAGCAGGCTCCCCATCGGTCTTTATTTCACGCTCTGGGTATGACTCAGGAGGAGATGGACCGTCCATTGGTGGGAATTGTAAGTTCCTATAATGAAATTGTGCCGGGGCACATGAATCTGGACAAAATTGTGAGTGCGGTGAAACAAGGTGTAGCTATGGCAGGGGGGACACCGATTGTATTTCCGGCGATTGCAGTCTGTGATGGAATCGCTATGGGACATATCGGGATGAAGTATTCCCTTGTGACTCGTGATTTGATCGCCGATTCCACTGAGGCGATGGCGATGGCTCATCAATTTGATGCCTTGGTTATGGTACCAAACTGTGACAAAAACGTGCCGGGGCTTTTGATGGCTGCAGCGAGACTGAATATTCCAACGGTCTTTGTGAGCGGAGGACCGATGCTTGCAGGCCATGTAGGAGGACATAAGACTAGTCTGTCCAGCATGTTTGAGGCAGTAGGTTCCTACGCTGCAGGTACGATTTCGGAGGATGAACTGAGGGAATACGAGCAGAAGACTTGCCCGACTTGCGGTTCTTGTTCGGGTATGTACACTGCCAACAGTATGAATTGTCTGACAGAAGTTTTAGGAATGGGATTAAAGGGAAATGGCACGATACCGGCAGTATATTCTGAGCGCATCGCGCTTGCGAAACACGCAGGAATGCAGGTTATGGAAATGTATAGAAGAAATATTCGCCCAAGAGACATTATGACAAAGGAGGCGATCTTAAACGCTCTGACTGTGGATATGGCTCTGGGATGTTCCACGAACAGTATGCTGCATCTACCTGCGATTGCCCACGAAGTGGGAATGGATTTTGATGTGAGCTTTGCCAATGAGATCAGCGAGAAGACACCGAACTTATGTCATCTAGCTCCGGCAGGGCCTACCTATATTGAAGAGCTGAATGAGGCAGGTGGTGTCTATGCGGTCATGAATGAGCTGAATAAAAAAGGATTGCTGTACACGGAGTGCATGACAGTGAGCGGCAAAACTGTGGGAGAGAATATTGAAGGCTGTGTCAACAAAAACCCTGAAGTGATCCGTCCCATTGAAAATCCATACAGCGAGACAGGAGGCCTGGCTGTGTTGAGAGGAAATCTGGCTCCTGATGGTGGTGTCGTGAAACGCTCCGCGGTCTGTGAGCAGATGATGGTCCATGAGGGACCGGCCAGAGTCTTTGATTGTGAAGAAGATGCGATTACCGCAATCAAGAGTGGGAAAATTGTTGCTGGAGATGTAGTGGTAATTCGCTATGAAGGGCCAAAGGGTGGTCCGGGAATGAGAGAAATGTTAAATCCGACCTCCGCAATCGCGGGTATGGGACTGGGTTCCAGTGTTGCTTTGATTACGGATGGACGTTTTAGCGGGGCTTCTAGAGGTGCTTCTATCGGTCATGTCTCACCGGAGGCAGCAGTAGGAGGACCAATTGCATTGGTGAAAGAAGGTGATAGGATACAGATTGACATTCCGAATCTGTCCATGAATCTGAAAGTGTCAGAGGAAGAATTGGAAGCCAGAAGAGCCAAATGGCAGCCCAGAGAACCTAAGGTGACTACCGGTTATCTGGCACGCTATGCGTCTATGGTGACCAGCGGTAACAGAGGGGCAATCCTGGAAGTGCCAAAGAGATAAAGAAAGTGATAGGGGGAAAGTACATGCAGTTAAACGGTTCAGATATCATCATTGAATGTCTGCTGGAACAGGGGGTAGATACCGTATTTGGGTATCCGGGCGGAGCAATTTTGAATTTATATGACGCTCTGTATAAATACAGAGATAAGATTCATCATGTTCTGACTTCTCATGAGCAGGGAGCAGCCCATGCAGCAGACGGCTATGCCAGAGCAACCGGAAAGGTAGGGGTCTGTATGGCCACTTCAGGCCCGGGGGCGACAAACCTGGTGACGGGGATCGCTACGGCTCACATGGATTCGATACCTATGGTGGCTATTACAGCCAATGTGGGGAAACCGCTTTTGGGAAGAGACTCTTTCCAGGAGGTGGATATTGCAGGAATCACGATGCCGATTACCAAGTACAGTTTCATTGTCAAGGATATTGACATGTTGGCAGACACGATACGAAAAGCATTTTACATCGCCAAAAGCGGCAGGCCTGGACCTGTGCTCGTAGATGTGACCAAGGATGTCACTTCTTTCACCACGGAATATGAACCACGGCGACCAGCGACTATCAGCCGTGTGACAGAGAACATTCATATGATGGATCTAGAAGTCGCAGCAAAGATGATTGCGGAGGCTGAGCGGCCTTTTATCTTTGTGGGGGGTGGCGCGAACATTTCTGGCGCTTCGGCGGAAGTGACAAAACTGGCTCACCGTATTCAGGCGCCTGTCTGTGATAGTCTGATGGGAAAAGGAGTCTTCAGCGGTGAGGATGAGCTTTACACGGGTATGTTAGGAATGCATGGGACAAAAGCATCGAATCTGGGAGTTTCAGAGTGTGATCTTTTGATTACTCTAGGAGCCAGATTTAGTGATCGTGTGACTGGCAATACCAAAAACTTTGCTAAGAATGCGAAAATTCTTCAAGTCGATGTAGATGCTGTGGAGATCAATAAAAATGTAGTTGTGGATGCCAGTATAGAAGGTGATGTGAGAGAAGTCTTGAGGCGTCTCTTGGAAATGGTGGAGCCTAAAAAACATCCAGAATGGCTGAAAAGAATTCAGGATTACAAAGAGAGATATCCGCTGAAGGTTCAAGAAGACAAACTGTCAGGTCCCTACGTAATCAGCAAGCTCTATGAGTTGACAAAAGGAGACGCTTTGATTGTCACAGACGTGGGACAGCACCAGATGTGGGCAGCACAGTTTTACAAGTATAAAAATTCGAGAAGCCTTCTGACATCGGGAGGATTGGGAACGATGGGGTATGGTTTGGGTGCTGCCATTGGAGCTACCTATGGAAGACCAGATAAAACGGTGGTGAATATCGCCGGAGACGGGTGCTTCCGTATGAATATGAATGAATTGGCGACGGCAGTCAGAAGTGGCCATCACTTGGTAGAGATTGTGCTGAACAATCATGTGCTGGGAATGGTCCGTCAATGGCAGACGCTATTTTATGATGAGCGCTATTCTCAGACGATTGTCAAAGATCAGGTGGATTTTGTCAAACTAGCCGAGGCGATGGGGTGTGAAGGCATTCGGGTATCAAAACCGGAAGAAGTGGAACCAGCGTTAAAGAGAGCTCTTGCGAGTGAAGGAGTTGTAGTGGTGGAATGCGTGATTGATGAAGATCAAAAAGTATTTCCAATGGTTCCAGCGGGAGCGAATTTAGAAGATGTATTTGATGAGGAGGATATTCAAAAATGAAACGAGTGTATAACTTTTCTGCGGGACCGGCAGTGCTGCCGGAAGAAGTACTGGAAGAGGCAGCCGAGGAAATGCTGGACTACCGCGGAACCGGGATGTCAGTGATGGAGATGAGCCATCGTTCCGCGGCTTTTCAACAGATTATAGATGAGGCTGAGGCAGATCTGAGGGACCTTCTTCAGATTCCAGATAATTATAAGGTACTCTTTTTGCAGGGCGGGGCGTCTCAGCAATTTGCGATGATTCCCATGAATCTGATGAAGAATCGGGTAGCTGACTATATTGTGACTGGTCAGTGGGCGAAAAAAGCTTGGCAGGAAGCGCAGAAATACGGCAAAGCCAACAAAATCGCGTCCTCTGAGGACAAAACCTTCAGTTATATACCGGATTGTTCCGATCTGCCGATCAGTGAAGACGCAGATTATGTATACATTTGTGAAAATAATACCATCTATGGGACGAAGTATAAGACGTTGCCAAACACGAAGGGAAAACTTCTGGTGGCAGATGTCTCCTCCTGTTTCTTATCAGAGCCGATGGATGTGGAGAAGTACGGTATCATCTACGGAGGCGTTCAAAAAAATATTGGACCGGCCGGTATGGTGATTTCCATTGTGCGTGAAGATCTAATCACAGACGATGTGCTAGAGGGAACTCCTACGATGCTGAAATTTAAGACACATGCTGATGCAGGTTCTATGTACAATACACCGAACTGTTATTGCATCTATATCTGCGGCAAGGTCTTTAAATGGCTGAAAAAGATGGGTGGTCTTCAGGCAATGAAAGAGCGCAATGAGGAAAAAGCCAGGATCCTCTATGACTATCTAGATCAGAGTAAATTGTTTAGAGGAACGGTAGAGCCAGCCTCCCGTTCTTTGATGAACGTGCCCTTTGTCACAGGAGACAAGGAGATGGACGCAAAATTTGTCAAGGAAGCGAAAGAGGCAGGCCTGGAGAATTTAAAGGGACACCGCAGTGTGGGCGGTATGCGCGCCAGCATCTACAATGCTATGCCAGTAGAGGGTGTGCAGGCTTTGGTCGCATTTATGAAAAAATTTGAGGAGGAGAATTGCTAAAATGTTCCGGTATACTTGCTTAAATCCAATCTCTCAAAAAGGGCTGGAATTGTTTTCAGATCAATATACAGAAGTAAAGGAGCTGGCCGCTGCAGACGCGGTACTGGTTCGAAGTGCGAAAATGACCGAGTTAGAGATTCCAGATTCTGTACTCGCCATCGGCCGTGCAGGAGCCGGGGTCAACAATATTCCGGTAGCGGATTGTGCAGAGAAGGGAATCGTAGTGTTTAACACCCCTGGAGCCAATGCCAACGGTGTGAAAGAGTTGGTTCTGGCAGGAATGCTTCTGGCGTCCCGTGATATTGTAGGCGGTGTGGAGTGGATTAAAGATAACCAGGAAGACCCCAACATCGGAAAACTGGCTGAAAAGCAGAAAAAACAGTTTGCAGGCTGTGAGATTAGCGGTAAAAAGTTGGGAATTATCGGTTTGGGTGCGATTGGCTCCATGGTGGCAAATGCTGCGGATGCTCTAGGAATGGAGGTCTACGGATACGACCCGTATCTCTCTATTGATGCGGCCTGGAATCTTTCTAGAAACGTGCATCACAGCAAAAATGTAGAAGAGATTTATGAGCAGTGTGACTATATCACAATTCATGTGCCTTTGCTGGACAGTACGAAACAGATGCTGAATGAGGAGGCGATCTCCAAAATGAAGGAGCACGTGGTGATTCTGAATTTCGCGCGCGATCTTTTGGCAGATGAGGAGGCCATTGTCAAAGCTTTGCAGAGTGGCAAGATTAAGAGGTATGTGACAGACTTTGCAAATCCTGTGGTTGCGGGCAAAAAAGGAGTGTTGGTGATTCCGCACTTGGGAGCTTCCACAGCGGAGGCGGAGGAGAACTGCGCGATTATGGCCGTAAAAGAACTGAGAGATTTTTTGGAAAATGGAAATATTCGTAATTCTGTGAATTTCCCCAACTGTGATATGGGAGTCTGCAAGGGTAGAAGCCGGGTGGCGATCACCCACAGGAATATCCCTAACATGATTAGCCAGTTCAGTAAAATATTGGGTGATGAAGGTATGAATATTGCGGATATGACCAACAAAAGCCGGGGAGAATATGCCTATACATTGATGGACATGGAGGCAGAAATTCCAGGAGAGGCTATCGAGGCTTTGGAATCTGTGGAAGGCGTCTCTAGAGTCCGTGTGGTGAGATAACGATAAGTGAGGGAATGCCTGTGAAATTGCACAAAGTATTAGAAGAGGCGGCTAGGAAGACGAAGCGGATAGAAAAGAAGCTAGAGCGAATGAAAAAATTTCCCCAAAATGCTCCGAAAGTGGCAGTGAAAAAACTGCCAGGTGGTTTTCGGGCGCTGTATGTGGGAAAGAAACGTCTGGGCTGTCTGTACAGGAATCGAAAACGTGTAGTTCCGTGTGCTAAAAGTGTGTTTTATATGGTTTCAAAACTAAGAAGCAGAGTGTGAAGCGAACAAGAGGGGAAATGTTTTCTTTGGATACACCGAAGAAAGCGTTTCCCCGTTGTCATTTCTTTGAAAAAGGCTTTTCGAACTGCTGCATTAATGATAAAATAAAAGAAATATCAAACAGTTTTGCACCTGAGAGTATCAGAACAAAATGCAGCAGGAGGAATGCAAAGTGAAGAATCAAGCTTATGAGTATATGAATTGGCCTAGAATAGAAGGGATTTTGTATGGTGAGGAAAGTTCTCCGAGAGATGTTATGCAGCCGAGAACAGTTCCAGGGGGAGTGCTTGTCCAGGGATATTTTCCGGGGGCAGCGAAGGTCACAGTGCGGAATTTAAAAAGCGGTCAGAAATTTCCGATGAGTCTTGAGGAGGAAGCAGGGTATTTTGCGGCTATTCTTCCATATAAGAGAATTCCGTCCTATGAGTTCCTTGTAGAAAATGAGAAAGGGCAGACAGAGCGCAGAAGAGACTTATACAGTTTTCCGTCACTGATTACGGAGGAGGATGAGAAGAAATTCTGTGCGGGAATCTATTATGAAGTCTACAAAAAACTAGGGGCTCATCACTGTATGCACAAAGGAGTTGAGGGGACCTCGTTTGCGGTTTGGGCTCCCAACGCTTTACATGTGAGTGTAGTGGGAGATTTTAATCAATGGGACGGTAGAGGGACCTTGATGCACCGCTGTCCAATGTCTGGGATTTATGAGCTATTTATACCGGATGTAAAGCCGGGGGCACTCTATAAATACGAGATCAAAGTTAAGGGCGGAAACACGATTTTAAAGGCTGATCCCTATGGACAGCAGAGCGAAATGCCTCCAGCTACTGCGTCTGTGGTGCCGAAAGCTTCTGATTTTCAGTGGGAAGATCAGAAGTGGATGGAGAAGAGAAAAAAGTACGTGAAGAAAAATGTTCCCATATCTATCTATGAGGTGAACCCATTTCAGTGGATGACCTCAGAAGGCGAGAAGCCGGACAGCTATCAGAGCCTGGGAAGAAAACTGGCTGAGTATGTCTCCGAGATGGGATATACCCATGTGGAATTGACACCGGTGATGGAGTATTTGGACGAGAAAAGTTCTGGATATGTGACTTTTGCCTACTATTCTCCCAGCCGCCGGCTGGGAGAGGCTGAAGATTTCAAAGAGATGGTTTCTATTTTGCACCAGGCAGGTGTGGGTGTGATTCTGGATTGGACACCTGCACAGTTCTCCAATGCGGGGGCAGGGTTGGCCTTGTTTGACGGGACTTGTCTATATGAGCCGGAGTGGGCTGAGAGAAAATTTCACCCAGTCTGGGGGACATACCTCTATAAGTATGGCAGTCCGATGGTGAAAAATTTTCTCATTGCGAATGCCTGGTACTGGCTGGAACAGTTCCACGTAGACGGACTGCGCATGGACGATGTGGATGTGATGCTTTATCTAGATTACGGCAGACGGGACGGCGAATGGTTGCCCAATATGTATGGGACTAATGAGAATCTTGACGCGATGGAGTTTTTGAAACACTTAAATTCTATTGTCAAGAAAAAGATGCCAGAGGTTCTTTTGATTGCGCAGGAGGATGGCCTGTGGCCAGACTTGACAGACAGTGTCGAGAATGACCATCTTGGCTTTGATTACAAGTGGAGCGGCGGGTGGACGAAAGACTTTTTGAACTATCTCTCCAGGGACAGTGCTGTTCGCGGAAAATACCATGACGAGCTGACCTTGAGTATGCTTTATGCTTACTGCGAGGAGTATGTACTGACACTGGCTAGCCGGGACGTGGGAAATTACGAGAGATTTTTAAAGAGAATTCCAGGTACGGACAAAGAAAAAGAGGCGACTGTACGTGTTGCTTACGGCTATCTGATGACACATCCAGGGAAGAAAATGCAGGCGATGGACGCATCGGCTCCAGCGTATATGCAGGAGTATGTAAAGACACTAAATCAGCTTTACAGATCTCAGCCGGCACTGTATCAGAAGGACGATGAGACGGAAGGGTTCGAGTGGATTCAGCTGATGAAAGCAAAGGAGCATATCATTACATTCCTGAGAAAGACTGGGAAACCAGAAGAGACTTTGCTGGTGATCTGTAATTTTTCTACTGCGGCTTATGACAACTATTCCGTAGGTGTGCCGTATGCAGGCAAATACAAAGAGGTTCTAAACAGTGACCATGAAAAATTCGGCGGTTCCGGTGTCACGAATCCTCGGATAAAGATGTCCAAGAAAGTGGAATGTGACGAGAGGAATGCATCTATCACAGTAAAAGTCCCGCCGCTTGGAATTTCTGTCTATGCGTTTAGCCGGGAAGTGAAAAAGGTTACAGGAAATCAAGGGACAAAGCGTTCTCAGAAAAAGACAACCCGGGCAGGAAAGAAGAACTTAAAAGATGAGCTGGCTGAGAAAATTCGGAAAGAGAGTGAATAAATCTCATGGATAAAATATCAATTTGGATAGAGAACCAGCTTCCTTCGCTCGCTTCTTTTGGAATTAAAGTGCTGCTTTCCATATTGGCATTTTATATCGGGACGAGGCTGATTAAGTGGCTCTTGAACTTTCTGCGCCGTTCTCTGGGACGCACGGGAATCGACACGGGGGTTGTACAGTTTATCTGTTCTCTGGCCAGAATTTTGCTGTACTGTCTGTTGATTTTCAGCATTGCGACACAGTTCGGAGTGACAGAAGGGTCAGTGGCTGCTCTGCTAGGGTCGGCTGGCTTGACTATCGGACTTGGACTTCAAGGTGGGCTTTCAAATTTGGCAGGCGGTGTGCTGATCTTGATTTTCAAACCTTTTTTAGTGGGGGATTATATCATTGACAATAGTACGGGCTGCGAGGGCACTGTGACCAAGATAGAAATCTGTTATACGACCCTTGCCTCCGTGGACAATAAAAATATTGTGATTCCCAATGGCTCACTGTCCAACAGCAGCATCACAAACGTGACGGCCAGGGACCAGAGGCGACTGGAACTGAAAATTGGAATCTCCTATGAATCGGATTTTTGCCGGGCAAAGGAGATCCTGAATCAGCTGCTGGAGGAGGAACCTGGAATTCTGTCAGAACACGAGACCGTGGTCTTTGTGGATGAGCTGGCGAATATGGCAGTCGTTGTTGGATTTCGGGCTTGGGTGAATACAGATGACTACTGGCCGGTGCGCTGGAGGATGAACGAGAGTATCAAATTGGCCTTTGACGCGGCGGGAATTGTCATAGCCTATCCGCAGATGGAGATCCATCTGCGGGATGAGAAAGAGAAGAAAAAAGGCTGCTGTGAATGGAGCGAACAGTAGCCGAGGGGTGTACTCCGGAAAAACAGAAAAATAATTAAAAAATAACTTGATTTTTTTGGAAAATCTAGTACAATATCTTTTGGACGGAGTACAAGCTGGAATAGCTCAGTCGGTAGAGCACTTCACTCGTAATGAAGGGGTCGAGGGTTCAAGTCCCTTTTCCAGCTTTGCAGCCAACAGAGATATTTTTTGGTCAGGGCGTGTTGTCCTGTGGGGCTGACCGGGGGCATTAGCGCAGTTGGGAGCGCGCAACATTCGCATTGTTGAGGCCGTGGGTTCGAATCCCATATGCTCCATTTTTAAATCCGAATCTTTGCCAGTAGGTGACAGATTCGGATTTGTGATGTTTTGTTAATTGTAAGCTGGAATAGCTCAGTCGGTAGAGCACTTCACTCGTAATGAAGGGGTCGAGGGTTCAAGTCCCTTTTCCAGCTTTATTCTGTCATAGGAGAAAAGCTCTAGTGGCTGTTTTCTAGACTTGTGTGATAGGTCGGAATCACTTGTGAATCGAGACAAGGATTCCGGCTTTTTGTATTTTAGGGTTTTATTTTTTTTGTTTGCGGTTAGCTATTTACAAGGTATTGTAAGAAAGGAGCAGGTATGATAGAATGGATGCAATATGTCGCAGAGGAGAAAATATGGATAAAATTGAGAGAAAGATAGAGGCTATCATCGATGCCCACGCAAAGGAGCTCATTGAGTTCGCGGAGGATATTTATCGGCATCCAGAAGAGGGATTTTATGAGGAGAGAACTGCAGCTAAAGTTGCAGATTTTTTGCGTGGCTTAAATCTGAAGGTACATACCGGTTTGGCTCGTACCGGTGTACGTGCGGACTGGATGGAGCAGGATGGACCGAATGTCACTATTATTGGGGAACTGGACGCGATCGGGTGCAGGGAGCATCCGATGGCGGATTCTGTCACGGGAGTGGCACACGCATGCGGACACCACGCACAGTTGGCGGCTATGATAGGCGCTGCATTGGCTTTGGCCGATGAGGAAGTGAGAGCTTCCCTGTCTGGGTCCGTATCTTTTTTTGCGGTTCCGGCGGAAGAGTATATCGATGCTAGGAAGAGAGAAAAATTAGCCCGGGAAGAGAATATCGGATTTCCAGGAACAGGAAAAAGCGAGTTGATTCGAGTCGGTGCTTTTGACCACACTGACATCGCTTTGACGACTCATGTACATATGGTTCCGGTGGAAGAGGATTTGTATCTGGGAAATCCTTCCTGTAATGGATTTTCCTCTGAGCTGGTGACAATCCGGGGAAAGGCAGCCCATGCGGCGATCTCTCCTTGGGAAGGAGTAAACGCGGTAAATATCGCGGCCAGTGCTATGAATATGATCGGACTGATGAGGGAGACTTTTCGGGATGACGAGCATGTTCGAGTTCACAGCCTAGTTCGGGAAGGCGGAGAAGTGCTCAACAGCGTGCCGGATAAAGTCGTGATGGAGGAGAAAGTCAGGGCCAAGACGCTAAAAGGCATCGAGGACGCGAAAGAGAAGATCGACCGGGCTTTTGACGCAGCAGCTATGGCTTTTGGAGGCAAAATCATCCGGAAGAATCTTCAAGGATATATGCCGGTCAGAGTCCGTAAAGCGGATTCTGCACTGGTGGAGGCAGCGAGAGATCTAGGGGCTACTTATCGGGAAGTAGAGCTTACGGATCACAACAATGCCAGCACAGATGTGGGAGATTTGACTCATCTGATGCCTGTGCTGAATTTCACATTCCGTGGGTTTGAAGGGAGCCTTCACGGGGCGGATTTTCGCATCACAGATACGGATACCGCCTATATTTTGCCGGCGAAAATGCTGGCTTTGACTACCTATAAGTTACTGAGAAAAAATGCTGCCCAGGCTAGGGAAATTCTCAGGGAATTCGAACCAGTCTTTGACCGGGAAGCCTATGTAAGATATATTCATAGCAGAACGGAATAGAAATACAATAGAGAAAGTGATGATGGAAAGATGTTGACGACAGCGATTAACCATGGGGTGATGGTCGACGTTCTCACTAAGACCAGACACCAAAGGAACATCGGCATTCAGGAAGGAAAAATTGTACAGATTTCAGACAGGCCTTTGGAGGCCGAATCGGTCATTGATGCAAATGGGCTTACAGTCTCGCCAGGCTTCATTGATGTCCACAGCCATGTAGACGGGGACAACTATGCGGGTATTCTCTCTGTGTGTCAGGGGATTACGACGACAGTTGGAGGTAATTGTGGCTGTTCCCCTGTGGATTTAAATGCATTTTTCCGAGAACAGGAAGAAATAGGCTTTCCCATTCACCAGGCTATGTTGATCGGTCATCAGACGTCACTTCGAGAGAGGGCAGGTGCGGTAGACAGGTATCGGCCGGCCACGAAAGAGCAAGTGGAAAAAATGGGGATTTTAGCAGAAAAAGCGTTGCAGGATGGAGCCTGCGGTGTCTCTTTCGGCCTGGACTATGTTCCAGGAAGTAGTCTGGACGAAGTGATGGAACTGGCCAGAATCTGTGAGAGATATGGAAGGATTTGCCCGGTTCACACCAGGCTTTTGACTGACAAAGATATGTATTCTTTGTATGAGCTGTTTCAGGTGGCGAGAGAGACGAAAGTGGACATTTTAATTTCACACTTTGTCTATCAATATTGTAACGGTCTGGTACAGGAAGGTCTTAGAATGGTAGAGAAAGCTAGAAGAGAAGGGCTGCGAATTCAGATGGACAGCGGAATGTATACGAACTGGACGACTTATTTTGACACGGCGACTTTTGATTTGGCTAATATTCAAAACAATCACTGGCATTGGGAGCAGATGGTTGTGGCCACTGGAAAATACAAAGGACAGATCATGAGCGAAGAACTATACCACCATATGAAGAAGGAGTACCCAAAAGAAGCGATCATCTTTTTTGAGGGGGAAGAACAGGAGGTCTATGACTGTCTGGTGAAGCCCTATGTGATGCCCTCCACAGACATCGGAGCCTATGCTAAGGGTGAAGGACATCCGCAGATCGCCGGGACTTTTCCCAAGTATTTGAAAGAGATGGTCCGGGAGAGAAAACTACTGTCACTAGAAGAGGCAGTGTATAAGGCCACCTGGATGCCGGCCCAAGTTTTTGGATTCGCGCAGAAAGGGGAAATTTCCGTGGGAAAAGATGCGGATTTGACACTGTTTGACGCTGAGAAAATCTGCGACAAGGCGGATTATCCCCATCGAGGCGCCCCGGACGCGAGACCGGAGGGAATTCCTTATGTGTTCGTGGACGGAGTGTTGACGGTGAAGAATGGGGAGTATACCGGGGCATGTAGTGGAAAAATAATTAAAAAATAGGAGACTGGAATCATGGGTGAACTACTGTTAGAGATTAGAGACATCAAGAAGAAATTTGACGGGGTGGATGTGCTGGAAGGTATCAGTCTGTCAATCCAGCGAGGAGAGTTTATCACTTTTTTAGGGCCTTCCGGATGCGGAAAAACGACGACACTGAGAATCATTGCTGGATTGGAGAACCCAGATAGTGGTCAGGTACTGCTGGAGGGAAAAGATGTGACAAACCTAGAGCCAAACTGCCGGGATGTAAATACAGTCTTTCAAAATTACGCGCTGTTTCCCCATATGAGTGTGGCAGACAATGTGGGATACGGGCTGAAAATTCGAAAGGTGCCAAAAAGTGAGATTCAAAGAAAAGTAAAAGAGATGTTAGAACTTGTTCAGTTGGAGGGATTTGAAAAGAGAAAACCTTCTGAGCTGTCAGGGGGACAAAAACAACGGGTGGCCATCGCCAGAGCTCTCGTAAACAATCCAAAGGTTCTTCTGCTGGATGAACCTTTAGGAGCGTTGGACTTACAGCTGCGAAGGACCATGCAATCAGAACTGAAAAAGCTGCAAAAGAGGTTGGGAATCACGTTCATCTATATCACTCATGACCAAGAAGAGGCCATTAACATGTCTGACCGTATTGTGGTGATGAATCAAGGAGTATTTGAACAGATTGGATGTCCAGATGAGGTCTATAATCATCCTAAAACTAGTTTTGTAGCTACTTTTGTGGGAAATGCCAATATCATCAAGGGTGTCGTGGAACGTGTGGTGCAAGATAAGGCTTTGGTGGTCGCCTGTAAAGGCAAGGCTTTGGTAGATTTAAATGGAGAGACTCTTCGGCCTGGAGAGCAGGTGACTTTGGCTGTCCGCAGCGAGAATATCAGTTTGGATGAGGATTGTGGCTGTGGTCTGGAAGCGACGGTGGAAGAAAAGACTTTCTCAGGTGGACTGCTTCGGATGGTTCTTAGAGCAGAAGATGGGAGCACCTTGGTATCCAGCAGGTATGGGATTGACGCCAATGTCCAAGTGGGCCAGAAAGTCTGTTTTCGATGGGAATCCAACCAAGCGGTTTTGGTTGATAGAGGGTGAAAAAATATGAGAAATGATAACCGAAGAGGAGTGCTGATGTCTCTCCCGCTGTTTTTATTTACCATTGTGTTTGTCGCCGCACCTTTGATCTATATGGTGGCTTTGAGCCTTGCCACGAACAATGAAGGGTATGGGGTGACTTGGAGCTTTACTCTGGAAAACTATACTAGAATCTTAGAGCCGGTGTATCTTCAGACCTTTGCACAGTCCTTTCAGCTGGCGCTTACCAGTACGATCGTGATTATATTGCTCGGCTATCCATTTGGCTATTTTATGGCGAAGCTTTCAGAAAAATGGAAGCCAAGGGCGATGCTTCTTTTGATGTTGCCTTTTTGGGTAAATTCGCTGATTCGTCTCTATGGATGGATTATTATTTTGCAGACAAAGGGAATGTTAAACGGGGTGTTGATGAAGCTGGGAATTATTGAGGAACCTTTGAAGATTCTCTACAGCTATCCGGCAATTGTCATCGGCATGGTCTATGTGCTGCTGCCTTTTATGATTTTGTCTGTGTATTCCAGTGCAGAGAAACTGGATTGGTCTTTGATCGAAGCGTCGAGAGATCTGGGAGCCACCGCTTTTCAGACCTTTCGGAATATTACGCTGAAACTAACACTGCCGGGCCTTCTGTCCGGAGTGATTCTCACCTTTATCCCTTCCATGGGACTGTTTTTCATCGCGGATATCCTGGGAGGTAATAAGATTGTTCTGGTGGGAAGCCTGATTCAAGATCAGATGACTAGAGGAAGCAATTGGCCGTTCGCTGCCGCGCTTGCAGTGGTATTGACAATTTTAACCTCTCTGATGATCTATCTGTACCGTAGGCTGACGAAAGTAAAAGATTTGGAGGGACTGTATTGAAAAAAAATTCGAAATTATCCAATCTCTATCTAGGACTGGTCTTTTTGCTGATGTATCTGCCAATTCTCGTGGTGATTGTTTTTTCTTTCAACGATTCCAGACTGACAGTGGGCTGGAAGGGCTTTTCTCTTCAGTGGTATGAGAAACTGTTTCAGAACAGTAGTCTGATGGAGGCATTGGGAAACAGTCTTATTTTGGGAGTGTTAAGCTGTCTGCTCTCGGCAGTGATTGGGACGCTGGGAGCTGTGGGGATGGCGAAGCTCAATTACAAAAGCAAAGGACTTTTGGAATATGTGTCTATTCTGCCGCTTATGACGCCGGAGATTATTCTGGGCATGGTGTTTCTGGCGTTTTTCTCTCAGTTGAACCTGCCTTTTGGAATGCTGACGCTTTTGATTTCACACACGGTGTTTTGTGTCCCGTATATCCTGATGGAAGTAAAAGCACGGCTCGTGGGAATGGACAAATCTTTAGAGGAGGCAGCGATGGACTTGGGGGCTACGCCCAGAAGAACCTTTTTTGATATCACACTGCCTTTGATTATGCCGGCGGTTCTGTCCGGCTCTCTGCTGGCATTTGCGATGTCTATGGATGATGTGGTAATTAGCGTGTTTGTAAATGGTCCGAGGCTTAGCACGCTGCCGATTAAGGTTTACACACAGATGAAGACCGGGGTGACTCCGGAAATCAATGCACTGTGTACCTTGATGTTGGTGGTCAGTGTTGGTATATTATTACTATACTCTCTGGTACGCAGGCTCAGCGGCAGAGGGATAACTAAAAAGAATAGGGAATTATAAAGGAGGATTCAATGAAAAAGAAAGTGATAGCAGGAATATTAGGGATGACAGTGCTGGGAACTTCTATGCTGAGTGGATGCTCAGGTGGAAGCTCTGATAAGGATGCAGGGGAAATGGTACTGTATACCTGGGAAGCTATGTTTCCCCAGGAGGTCTTAGACGGATTTGAGGAGGAGACCGGCATCAAGATTATCTACTCCAACTTTGACACGGACGAGACCATGTTAGAAAAGCTGGCCCAGGCAGAGGGCGGAGATTATGATGTGGTAATTGCCGACGATTATATTTTGGAGACGGTAATACAGCAGGAGCTAGCCCAGAAGCTGGACAAGGAAAAATTGGAGAATATCGGAAATGTGAATCCGCTGTATCAGGGGCAGTTTTATGATCCGGAGGATGCCTATACGGTTCCCTATGGGGCAGGAATTCCGTTGATTGTCTATGATCCTGAGCAGGTGGATATCGAGATCAAGGGTTACAAAGATCTCTGGGATCCATCACTGAAAGACAGCATTGCCCTTACGGCGAACTACCGCGTAATCAATGGAATTACTCAGCTTGCCATGGGAAGGAGTATGAATGAGGAAGATGTAGATGTGATTAAGGAGACGGGAGAGAAGCTGTTGGAGCTGGCACCGAATGTGCGTCTGATTCAGGACGATAACACACAGAATGCTCTGCTGAATGGGGAGGCCAGTGTCGGATTCCTGTACACATCCCAAGTGACTTTGGCACTCCAGGAAAATCCGGATTTGAAAGTGGTATACCCAGAGGAAGGATTGGGCTTTGGTATCATGAATATGTTTATTCCGAAGGAAGCTCCAAATGAGGAGGCGGCTTATCAGTTCCTCGACTACATTCTCGAACCAGAGGTGGCGGCGCAGTGTTTTAATAGTATCGGCTATTACAGTACCAACAAGGCGGCGGACGAGCTGGTAGATCCAAATTTGGTGGTTCCGGATTCCGTGAACAAAGGTGAAATTGTCCAGAATGTAAGTGAAGAGGCGGATATTCAGTATAACAAAAACTGGACGGAGTTTAAAGCGGCTTGTGACTGAGACAGAATGCAAAGAAAGTAGGTTGAAATATAAGAAAGATCGTCAAGCGGGGGTGACAAGCGATGAATGTCTATCACGGAGTAGGGACGTTTCCAGGAATAGCGATAGGTAAGATACAGTTTTACCGCGGATGCGAACAGCATATTCATAAGTATACGGTCACAGATACACAAAGTGAGTTGATACGTTTTCAAAAGGCCAGAAAAAAAGCGATTGAGGAGTTGCAGGACTGGCATAAAAAGGAACAGGCGGAGCTGGGGAGGACACTCAGGCGGATTGAGACGTACATCCAGCTTTTGGAAAACAGCAGTTTTATCCGGGCAATTGAGAGTATGGTACAGTCGGAGAAGGTGAATGTATCCTATGCGATTGCTACCACAAAGGATGAGCTGTCTACGACTTTTGCAAAGTTGGATGACCCTTATGTGCAGGCCAGAGTGGAGAGTATCCGGTATATCTCAGATCAGTTGATTGGAATTTTGGATAGTATCAGCCGGGACCGGATTCAAGGAGAGGAGCCTGTGATTCTGGTTTCCCGGGAACTCTCGCCGGCACATGTGATGGAGGTAGACCAGAAGAAGCTGCTGGCGATTGTGACAAAGCAGGGTTCAGCGATTTCTCACACTTCTATCTTGGCGAAGACGATCAACATTCCGGTGTTGATCGGATTGGAGGTGGACGTAGAATGGGATGGCTGTATCGGAATCGTGGATGGGTACAATGGCACGCTCTATGTGGAGCCTGATACGGACACCTTGAAAGTCTACCAGGAAAAACAGGTCTGTGACTTGAAAAAACAGGAAGAATTGTTGAAACTAAGAGACGCGGAAGATGTGACCAAAGACGGAACGAAGGTTGAGCTTTTGGCGAACATTGCAAATCTAGAGGATTTGGACAGTGTTCTGACTAATGGTGCGTCAGGAATCGGTCTACTGCGCAGTGAGTTTCAATATCTGGGAAGAGAGAACTATCCCAGAGAAGGAGAGCTTTACCGGGTATACCGTCAGGTAGCGCAGACCATGGGAGACCGCAGAGTCGTCATTCGGACGGTGGACCTGGGAGCAGACAAGCAGGCGAACTATATGAATCTGCCGCAGGAGCTGAATCCTGCCATGGGAAATCGAGGAATCCGGGTCTGCCTGGATCGAAAAAAGATGTTTCGCGCCCAAATCCGAGCGATCTACCGTGCCAGCATCTACGGAAATTTGGCGATTATGTATCCAATGATCACTTCTATGTGGGAGGTGGAAGAAATCTGGGAGATTGTAGAAGATGTGAAAAAAGGTCTGGATCAAAGAGAGATCCCCTATAAAGACATCCCCAACGGCATCATGGTTGAGACTCCAGCAGCGGCTATGATCAGCTCTGAACTTGCTGAGAAAGCGGACTTTATCAGCTTGGGAACCAATGATCTGACCCAGTATGTCTTAGCTATGGATGCCCAGAATCCTCAACTAGAAAGGAAGTTTGACAGACATCACCCGGGTGTTCTTCGAATGATGGAGATGGTAATAAAGTCTACTCATGAGGCAGGTAAAAAGGTTTTGGTCTGCGGAGAGCTGGCTGCGGAAAATGTGATGATTCCTTATTTTTTGAATCTGGGAGTAGATGCTTTGTCTATGGCGCCCGCCTGTATTTTGCCGGCCCGAAAGATCGTGCGCAATCTGGATTTGAGAAAAGTAGAAGAGAAATGACTGGAAAGGGATAAGATGGAGAAAAGAAGCAAGGTTGTTTTGCTTCCTTGTAAGGCTTATGAGGAAGAAGAGCTTAAGAGACAACTAAAAAGAGGACTGGAACTTTTAGGAGGTCTGTCTTCCATTGTAAAAAAGAATGAAACTATCTTGTTGAAACCCAATTTGCTGAAAAAGTCAGAAACTGAGAAAGCCGTCATAACGCATCCTGCGGTTATGGGGGCTTTTGCCCTTTTATTAAAGGAGGAGGGCTATCGGCAGATAAAAGTAGGGGATTCCTGCGGGACGAGTACTGCCAGGAAGGTGATGGAGCTTTGTGGGATGGACCAGATTTTAAGTGAGCAGGGAGTTCAGGCAGTGGATTTTGACCGGGGAGTACGGGTGGACTTTCCTCAGGGGAGACAGGCGAAAGAATTTGTGATGGCCGCTGAGGTGGAGGAGTCAGATGCCTTGATTAATATCTGCAAGATGAAGACGCACCAGCTAGAGAGAATTACCGGTGCAGTGAAAAATCTATACGGTTGTATCTATGGATTTCATAAGGCAAAAGGACATACAAAGTATCCAGACGCCCACAGCTTTGCCAGAATGCTGGTGGACTTGAATTTCCATGTGAAGCCCAGACTTCACATTATGGACGGAATTATGGCCATGGAAGGAAACGGGCCAGGCTCCGGGGACCCGGTGCCGATGAATGTAATTTTAATGTCTCAGGACCCAGTGGCATTGGATAGTGTGTTTAGTCATTTGATTTATCTAAAACCTCAACTAGTGCCCACGAACGATCAAGGGGAGAAGATGGGGCTGGGTTATTGGCATCCAGAGCGTATCTGTCTTTTGCTTCCTGACGGTGAGATTTCCATGGAAGAGGCGGTTCGTAGATTTGGAAATCCTAAGTTTGTGGTAGATCGTAGTCCTCAAAAGAGTGACTGGTGGGTATGGATGGCGAAATTCTTTCATATATTCCAGAAGAAGCCTTATATTCTAGAGGACAAATGCATTGGCTGTGGAATTTGCGTAGATAGTTGTCCGGTAGAGGGAAAAGCTTTGAAGTTCATTGGAAAAAAAGCACCGGTATACAATTACAGAAAATGTATCCGATGCTTTTGTTGCCAGGAGATGTGTCCGAAAAAAGCAATTCAAGTAAAGTAAGAGGCTAGAGGATTTCTGCCATCCTATGGATGAATTCGGGTGTGGTTCCACAGCAGCCTCCGACGATAGAAGCCCCCATATCTACCAGAGTTTTCATGTGCAGAGCAAAATCTTGTGGGGTCATATTGTAGACTGCCTGGCCGAGATCGTCGATAACGGGCATTCCCGCATTGGGTTTCGCAATGACTGGGATGGAAACAGTCTCATAGAGTGTGCGGATAATTGCCACCAGTTGTTCTGGGCCGACGGAACAGTTGATGCCCACAGCGCTGGCTCCGGCGCTTTCTAGGGCAAGGGCTGCCTCAAAGATGTTCCCACCGGTGAAGAGGCTGCCGTCGGATTCTATGGTCATGGAGCACATGACAGGGAGATCACAGACGGATAAAGCGGCGTCTAAGGCCGCCAAAGTTTCTTCTATGCTAATCATGGTCTCAACGGCGAGAAGATCGACCCCTGCCTCAGCTAAATAGTGAATTTGTTCTTGATAGACTTCAAAGGCCTGTTCATAGCTCAGTTCGCCGGCAGGGGCCATCATTTTGCCTGTGGTGGTCAGATCACCGGCTACCAACACCTTGTCGTCAGCAGCCTCCAGCGAGTAGGAGACCAGTGTTTTGTTTAAAGCTTCTATTTCATTTTCTAGGCCGTGCATGGAGAGGCTGATGCGATTGCCACCGAAGGTAGGCGCGTAGATTACCTGGCTTCCAGCTTCTATGTATGCTTTTTGCAGTCTGAGAAACACGTCCTTGTGGTCTCGTACCCAGATTTCTGTACAGACACCGCGGGGCATTCCTGCGGCCATAAGGTTGGAGCCTGTGGCTCCGTCCAGCAAAAGGGGGAATTTAATTTGTGTCTGAAATTCTTCTCTTTTCATAAGTGTTCTCCTCTGTGAGATATTAAAAAATACTAATTGTAATTAGAATACCATATTTTGATAAATTGGGCAAATATACTCTAAAAATTTCTCTAAGGGGTTGAAAAATTTTCAAAAACTGGTACTATAAGCTAGGGCGGTGCATTGAAATTAGGTTGAGATAGAGATGGCACTGCGCAAGTTAAGACTACGGATGGAGGAGAAAAGATGTTAGAGTTAGAGCACATTTCCTTCGAGGTCGCTGGAGAGCGAGGCGAGAAGGAGATTTTAAAAGACGTAAGTTTTGTCTTACCGGATAATAAATTTGTGGTGATTACGGGACCTAACGGCGGTGGAAAATCTACGCTGGCAAAGGTGATCGCAGGCATTGAGACGCCAAATTCAGGGAGAATTCTCTGGGACGGAGAGGATATCACAGACTTAGATATTACACAGAGAGCTAGATTGGGAATCAGCTATGCCTTTCAGCAGCCGGTACGGTTCAAAGGTGTGACCGTATTCGATTTGATTCGTCTGGCATCTGGGAAAGAGATTTCCGTCAGCGGAGCCTGTGAGTATCTGTCAGAGGTGGGACTGTGCGCGAAAGATTATATCAACCGTGAGGTAGATGCGAGTCTGTCGGGAGGAGAGATTAAGCGCATTGAGATCGCGACGATCATGGCCAGGAAGACGAGAGTTTCTGTATTTGATGAACCTGAGGCGGGAATTGACTTGTGGAGCTTTCAGAATTTGATTCAGGTGTTTGAAAAAATGCACAGTCAGATTCAGGGTTCAATTTTGATTATTTCCCATCAAGAGCGGATTTTGAACATTGCGGATGAAATTCTTTTGATTGCAGATGGGGAATTAGTAAAACATGGAAGCAAAGACGAAGTTTTACCGACTCTTTTGGGGACGGCAAACGCGGCTGATTTTGCTTGCAGCAAGATTGAGAGGTGTTAAGGGATGGACGCGATTCAAAGACAGTTATTGGAGGCAGTTTCAGGACTGCATGAGGTTCCGGAAGGAGCTTATAATATACGGGCAAACGGTCAGAGTGTGGAGAGAAACAGCACAGAACATATCCAGATTACCAGTAAAGACGACGGTAAGGGAATTGACATTCATATTGCGGACGGGACAAAAAACGAGAGTCTTCATATTCCTGTAATTTTGAGTCAGAGCGGTTTAAACGAAGTGGTCTACAATGACTTCTTTATCGGAGACGGCTGTGAGGTGACGATTGTGGCGGGCTGCGGAATTGACAACTGTGGAAATTCCAACAGTCAGCACGATGGAATTCATCGCTTTTATATCGGCAGGAACTCCCGTGTGAAATATGTGGAGAAGCACTATGGAAGCGGAGATGGTATGGGAAAGAGAATCATGAATCCCGAGACGGTGGTGGAGCTGGGAGAGGACAGCTATATGGAAATGGACACTGTCCAGATCAAAGGCGTGGATTCCACAAAACGTCTGACCCAGGCAAAGCTAGCGAAGGGAGCAAAGCTGGAAGTTATGGAGAGACTGATGACTCACGGTGCGCAGAGGGCAGACAGCCATTTCGATGTAGAGATGAATGGTGAGGGTTCTAGTGCCAATGTGGTATCCAGGTCTGTAGCCAGAGATTCTTCTTATCAAATGTTCTCATCTAATATTATTGGAAATGCAAAGTGCAATGGACATACAGAATGTGATGCAATCATCATGGATGAGGCGAAAATCAGCGCACTTCCGGAAATCACAGCAAACAACCCGGACGCGGCTTTGATTCATGAGGCTGCGATCGGAAAAATCGCTGGAGAGCAGATCATCAAGCTTATGACACTGGGTCTGACAGAGTCAGAGGCGGAAGAACAGATCGTCAGCGGCTTCTTGAAATAGAGGATAGAAATATAAGAAGGACTTTTCATTTGAGAAATGAAAGGTCCTTTTTTGTTTTATCAGGAAACTGCGTACCTATGAAGCAAAAAACGTTCCGCGTGGATCGCACTGCGGCGGAGACGAAAATGTTGCTGACGCAACCCGCCGCAGGCGGAGAATCCTACAAGCAGGATTCTTTTTTAGAAAAACTAGATAGCAGGAAGAAAATCTGCTATAATAAAACACGATTGAAAACACCACACAGAAGGCAAGAGGAATTGGAGTGATTAAAATAGATTGAGGCTGTCTAAGAGGGGAGAGACAGCGGAAAGATCAGGAGGAAGAATATGAGAAATAAAAAATGGATGAAAGCGCTGGCAGTCACCTTGTGCCTGACCGCGGGAGTGGGAAACACTGTTTATGCGAATCCCGGTGAGGAACAGAACCTGATGATGCAGGAGGGTGCACAGAACCTGACGGTGCAGGAGGATGCCGCAGAAAGCACCTTCGAGGAGACAGATGAGGAAGAAGCGGACTTGCCTGACAGCGGGACAGAAGAGGAAAGACAGGAGGTTCCTGAAGTTTTCTCGGAGGAGACGAAGCAGGAAACGGAAGAATTGAGATCCGGGGATGGGACGGATGTGAACGAGGAGTCCCAAGAGACGGAGCCGGATGAAGGGATGACGGAGAAAGAATTTCAGGCGCAGGTTCCTGTGGTGACTGAGATTCAGGCGATGGACTATCAGACGGTCCAGTTGTCCTGGGATGAGGTGGAGGAGGCGCAGGGATACTCTGTCTATCGTCGGGTAAAGGGGACTGAGGGCTGGAAATGGTATGCCAAGGCGCTGACGAATTCCTATGTGGATGAGAAGGCCCAGACAGGAGTTCGCTACGAGTATACGGTGAGAGGATTCTGCCAAGGGGAAAGCGAGAGAATTTTTACTCAATATGGAAATACCATGTCGGCTGTGACGAAATTGGAGATTGTTGATTTTACGGCAAAGCCTTTGAACTACTGTAGCGTTCAGCTTTCCTGGGAGAAGACAGCGGGTGCGACTCAGTATGATGTTTTTCGAAGGACTTCCTCATCGGAAACATGGAAATGGTTGAAGAGAGTGTCTGCCAATACTTTGAAATATGTGGACAAGACAGCTCAGACCGGGGTGAATTATTACTATACCGTGCGTGCCCAGAGAGTGACATCTCAAAGAAGAGTGGTGGGAAAATATAGGACTGACGTGCGTGCGAAAGCAGTTTTAAACACGCCGGGGATTGGAGCCAAGGTCAATGACGATCAGATTCGGGTCACTTGGGGAAAGGTGGCTGGTGCAGACGGATATCACATCACGAGGAAGGTCGGAGATGGGCAGTTTGAGTGGTACTGCAATCGGACTAGTCTGTATCTTGATGATAAGAATGTAGAGCAGACGAAAGCATACACCTACCGCATAGCCGCGTATCGCTATGTGAACGGCAGGAAAGTCTGGAGTGAAAAGAGAGCAAGCAGCCAGATTGTGGTGCCGCCGGACAAGCCAGTCGTCACGGTAGCGTCTAAGAGTAAAAGCGCTGTGCAGTTGAAGTGGACGAAGAACAGCAAGGCGGACTTTTTCTATGTGTATCGCCTGGACAACGGAAAGTGGTCGCGAATCGGGACAGTGAAAGTAGGTACCTATCAATACAAAGATACGACTGTGAAGAGAGGAAAAACCTACAAATACCGAGTGCGCGCTGGTGCTAAAGTCAATGGAAAAAATTACTATAGCGTTTATGGTCAGAGCAAAGAGTGTAAGATTTGACCGGACGGTGTGAAAGCTGAGAGAGAAGATGTTTTAGGAGAGAGGGTATGAGAAGAAACGTGGAGATTGGCGAGATCTCGGATGGAAAGTTTTATTCGTCCAATGATATGGCAAAGCTAAGCTGTAGCGGCTGCGGTGGATGCTGCCGGGGAATGGGGCACTCTGTAATTCTAGACCCTTGGGATATCTGGGAGATGACGAGGAATCTGGGAGTGACTTTTGATGATCTGCTCTCGGAGGCAGTGGAGCTGCAAGTGGTGGACGGCGTGATTTTGCCGAATTTGAAGATGATAGGACAAGGGGAATCGTGTTTCTTTTTAAGCAGTGAGAATCGCTGCAGAATTCATAAGTTTCGCCCGGGAGTCTGCCGTCTGTTTCCTCTGGGAAGATATTATCAAGGAAATACCTTTCAATATTTTGTCCAGAAAGGGGAATGCCACCATCCAGCTAAGATAAAAGAAAAAATTCACAAGTGGATTGGGATACCGAGTCTGAGATTATATGAGAAGTATATAAGAGAATGGCATGCTTTTTTGAAGGAGGCAGAGAACGCTGTCGAGCGTCTGAAAGACCCACAGTCGACGAAAAATCTGTGCCTCTATATCTTGAATCAATTTTATCGAAAACCTTATGGAGCCGAGAGGGATTTTTATGCACAGTTTGAAGAACGTCTGCGAGAGGCGAAGGCACTGTTGGCTTTAGAGAATTGAGAGAGGAAAGGCATAGTGAAAAGAAAGCATTGCTTTTTGACCGGGGAAAAGCAGGTGGGAAAGAGTTATTTGCTGAGGAAGATATTTGAGGAAAATGCGTTGCCTCTTCGCGGGTACGAGACCAGGCCGCTGATGATCGAGGGAAAGAAAAAGGGATATTACCTTCATGGATTAACAGAAGGGTGGATGCCAGAGAATGACAGTCCTATTGTGGTTCGTATCAGAAATGAGAGAAAGATACAGATACCTGAGACCTTTGACTATTTGGGAGCGAATCTATTAAAGGCATACAGTCCGGAAGAGGTCTTGCTGATGGATGAGATCGGTGCGGCAGAAGACAAGGCCTATGAGTTTCAAAGGGCGGTCTTAGACTGCCTGGACCGGCAGAGACTGGTATTAGGTGTGTTGCAAAAGGGTGGTGGAAGACTGGTTCAGGCCATCGAAAGACGGGAAGATGTCTGTGTCTATGAGATCACTAGAGAAAACAGGGGTGATATGGAGGGAATGTTGGTGAATATAGTCAGAGAGATCATCAGTTATGGAGGTTAAGATGAACATTATTGAAGCAACAAGCAGAAATTCATTACTGATAGAACAGTTATTAGGAGTGTGGGAAAGTTCTGTAAAGGCAACACACTTGTTCTTATCTGAGAGTGAGATAGAAGAAATCAAAGAATATGTTCCGCAGGCATTAAAAGAAATCCCTCGTTTATTTATAGCAGTAAATGAGAAACAGCTCCCTGTCGGATTTATGGGGATTGCAAAGCAACATCTGGAAATGCTTTTTATCGCTCACGAAGAAAGAGGAAAAGGAATTGGAAAGAAATTGCTTCAATACGGAATTGAGAAGTATTCAGTCAATAATCTGGCTGTGAATGAACAGAACCCTCTTGCAAAAGGGTTCTATGAACATATGGGATTTGAAGTTTATAGAAGAACAGAGTGTGATGAGCAAGGAAATCCATACCCACTTTTATACATGAGATTAGCTGAATAGGCTTCAGTTTTCACAAATCAGTAGGTAAGGAGGAAAAGTTATGAAAATTGGAATTGTTTGTGCCAGTGATGATGAATTTGCACCTTTGGCGGTCGATATGGAAACGGCAAGTATCGCTCATGTATGTTATGTAAATAAGGTACCATTTCTTTCCATTCGCTGTATTACAGATACTGTTGAACATAATGGCGTCAAAAATTTTGAAGAAAATTGTGTTGAAGCTTCCATGATTGCAAAAGATATTACAGTAGCTGTGTTGAAAGATTATAGCAGACAGCATAAATTGAGACAATAAAACTAGAAGAGAAAGCGGAAACATCCGATTACTAAAGCTTAAAAAGAGACGTTTTATTAAACTATGCTAAAAATCAGGAGAATATCCACAAACAAGAGGATATTCTCCTGATTTTTCTATAAACAGAGCGAAGGTATCGCTCAATTTTTTTATTATGTTATGTGGAGAAATTTTCGACGATACGGCGAAGGCGAAAAATGAGCTTGCTCACTTATCTTAGCAGACCTCTGCGTTTCATCTCATCCACGACGGAGGGGTACTGTTCGAGATTCGTATGAGGAATCGCCGTCGCTGCAGTCATAAGATGGATGAAATTGTCCACGGCTCCAAACTGGACGTACTCCATATTTTCAATAATTCGATCTAAGTATTCTAGAATGCTTCTGTCCAGAAGCAGCATCTGCGCTCCGGTCAGAGAAGAATTTCCAACAGGCACCAGTTTTTCGCGCTCCACATCAGGGTACATACCGATGGTGACGGCGGATTCTTTGGAAATATGAGCTCCGAAAGCTCCAGCCATGTAGAAATGCCCGATCTCGTCTGCGGGCAATCCTGTCAGTTCCAACATGTAGTAAATCATGGTGACGGCGGCAGCCTTTGTCTTTAGAAATTCGTCGATGTCGCTTTGATAGAAATTTAGGCCGGGGGCATAGGTGACGCAGTATTCTTCCTCCTCTAGATGAATCAGAGGACTTTTTTCCGGAAGGAATTTGCCCTGAATGCTAATCCAGCCATTGAGAAAGAGCTGTGCCAGCATGTCCACGATTCCAGACCCGCAGATTCCCAGGGGAGGTTTTTGACCGATAGTCGAAAGATGAAAATGACCGTCTTTTAGCTCTACCCGCTCGACAGCTCCTGGTACTGCCCGCATTCCAGTTTTGACAGAACCGCCTTCTAAGGCAGGGCCGGCGGCACCGGCACCGCACAACAGAAATTCTCGGTTGCCGATGATGAGCTCACCGTTGGTGCCGATGTCAAAGAATAAAGAAAGCTCTTCTTTTTCATAGATACCAGTGGCGATGGCACCGCTTATGATGTCTCCGCCCAGATAGTTTGCCTTCCCTGGATAACAATATACGTATCCGAGCAGAGGAAAACCAAGCTCACGGGCGCAGAGAAATCCAGGATTCAGCGTGTGGACCGCATAGGGGGAAGAAAAGACGCAGAATGCATCTATTCCCAGCAGAAAGTGAACCATGGTGGTGTTTCCGGCGACAATCATACTGATACACTCGGAACAGGAGATGCCGGTCTTATCTTCTAGCTGTGTAAAGACTTCCAAAAAAGTATCGACAGTGGCACGGCGAAGTTGCTCTAAGTGTTCAGGTTGGTCCTTTGCGTGAAAAATTCTGGTGAGAATGTCTTCGCCAAACTGTATTTGATGGTTGTAGGCGCTGGCCTCTCCTAGTATCTCACCGGTATTGCAGTTTAACAGGCGAATCACCAAAGTCGTGCTGCCTAAATCAGCGGCGTATCCGTAGTGACAGGCAGTAGTGTCTTGAGGTTCTAGGTTTACGGCTGTCCACTGGCCTCCGTCATAGGCCAGTGAGATGGTAAAGTCCCAGTTTTCTTCTGTGCAGAAAGGGTAGAGTTTTCTTAGAATGGGCAGAGGCAGTACTGCATCCACTCCCTGTTTTTTTAAGGCTCTCTGAATCCGTTCTTGGTCAGATACACAGTCTTCCTCTGTGGGGATAGGAAGGGTTAAATGGATTTTTTTTGTAATTCCGCGCATAGTAAACTCCTTTATCTAAATTACAAAATGAGATATCATTCAGCAAATTTGACAATTCTGGAACATTATAACACATCTTGAAAGAAAAATCATTCCTTTATGATAAGACCAACAGAGGGGATTCCGCCTGATATCCTGAGAGAAACAGGCTTTTTAAAGGAGAAATATACCTTTATTTTTTAAAAATATTCCCGATATAAAATACGAGATTTTTTATTAATCAAATAGTTGCAAAAAAAGTCACAATATTTAAAATAAAAATATGTGAAATGTGTATATGCTGAATTTTTTGATAAAATATTGATTGCTATCAAATTTTATGATATTATTTAATTAATAAAACATAGATTCATAATATGAAACTCGCATTTGTCGAGTTTAAGATCTAGACTAAAAATAAAACTAAGTTTTATAATATGAAACAAAGGAGGGGCTTATGTATCTATCGGAGAATTCAAAAGAAATTCAGGCTTCCAAAATAAGAAAGATGTTTAATAAATCTTTAAAGTATGATAAAGTAATTAATTTTACTTTGGGAGAACCTGATTTCACAGCTTCTCAGAATGTAGTAGAAGCAGGTTGTCAAGCAATTATGAACGGAAATACGAAATATTCTGAGAATGCAGGGATTTTGCCACTTAGGCAAGAGATTAGCAAAATTTTATTGAAAGAGTATGAGGTCTATTACAATCCAAAGAATGAGATTACAGTCACTGTAGGCGCTATGGGGGCACTTTATCTGACTTTAAAATCCATCTTAAATCCGGGGGATGAAGTAATTATTTGTGAACCATTTTGGACTAATTATTTGCAACAGGTAAAGATGTGTGGAGGCGTACCGGTTTTGATATCCTGCAAAGAAGAAAATGATTTTATGCTAAATTTGCAGGATTTGGAAAACGCTATAACAAAAAAAACAAAGGCCATTCTTTTGAATTCTCCTAACAATCCGACGGGGAGCGTACTTAATTTGGAAAATTTAAAGGGAATTGCTCAGATTGCCCAGAAGAATAAAGTCATTGTTATATCGGATGAGGTGTATAAAGGGATTTTATATGATGATAAAGACTATTCTTCAATTGCTTCCTTAGAGGGAATGAAAGAACGAACAATTGTGATTAACAGCTTTTCGAAGGAATATGCAATGACTGGCTGGAGAATTGGGTATGCAGCGGGGCCAGAAGAGATTATTGCAAATATCACTAAGCTTCAAGAAAACGTTTCTGCATGTGCAGCTATGCCTTGTCAATATGCAGCTTTGGAAGCCCTTAGAGGTTCCCAGGATTTTAAGAAATTTATGTTGAATCAGTACAGACAGAGAAGAGATAGAATCATAAAGAGAATTCGAGAGATTCCTAGATTAAGTTGTAAAAGTCCGAAGGGGACATTTTATGCTTTTGTAAATATAAAGGAACTTGGAATTACATCCGATGAGTTTGCGGATAAATTATTGGAAAGTAAACAGGTGGTAGTGGTTCCAGGAACAGCTTTTGGGGATGGCGGAGAAGGATATGTGAGGATTTCCTATGCAACTTCCATGGAGATGATCGAAAGAGGCTTGGAACTGATTGAGGAATTTGTTAGAGAGATGATAGAAAGAGAGAACAAATGAGGATTAATGGAAAACGTCTTTACAATCATATAAAAACGCTTGGGGGGATTGGTTATGAGCCAGAACTTGGGACTACAAGGATGGCATACTCAGAGACATTCCATGAAGGGAGAGATTACGTAAAACATTTAATGGAACAAGCTGGGATGCAAACGATGATAGACGGTGTGGGAAATCTAACAGGACGGATAGGCGGAAAGAGTAAACAAATAATCTCAATAGGTTCACACATTGATACAGTTCCAAATGGAGGCATGTTTGACGGAGCGCTGGGTGTTCTGGCAGGAATAGAAGCGATACAGACTCTGCGGGAAAATGGGTATCAGAATCATTACAGTATGGAAGTAATCGCATTCACAGAAGAGGAGGGGAATGTGATTGGAGGGACTTTTGGCAGTAAAGCTTTCGCGGGTGTTGACCAGGAAGAGGATGTAATGCGTAAAATTTCTTTTTATGGTATGGATTCACGAAGCATTCAAAGTTCAAAAAGAAGCTCTGAGGACTATAAATGTTATTTAGAATTACACATTGAGCAGGGCGGAGTCTTGGAAGCTAATCAGATACCTATTGGAGTGGTGGAAGGAATTTTCGGGATTGCCAGATATAAGGTTACGGTATGCGGAAAATCAAACCATGCGGGAAGTACTCCGATGAATTTAAGGGAAGATGCGCTTGTAAAAACGAGTCAAATGATACTGAGAATGATTGATATATGCAAAGAAGTGAATTCCTCTATGACATGTACAGTAGGAAAGTTGTCGGTAGAACCAGGAGTTGTGAATGTAATTCCCGGAATGGTGGAATTTTGTGTTGAGCTGCGTTGTCTAGATATGGGTGATATCCAAGAAGCAGTGGATAAATTTTCGGACGAATTCTGCTCCGACAGGGTGTCTATAGAACGATTTCTTTGGCAGCGAGAGACTGCGATGGACGCACAGTTAAAAAATTTGTTAGGTTTGTGCTGCCAGGAGCAAAAGATCCCTTACATAGAGATGCCAAGTGGCGCGGGACACGATTCCATAAATATGGCCTTGTTTACCCCCACTGCGATGCTCTTTATCCCAAGTGTGGGTGGGATTAGCCATAGTATTTTGGAGAAGAGTGAGCCTGAAGATATGGAAAGAGGGACAAACTTACTGTTAGAGATGATCTTAAAATTAGAGAAATTATGAAAATTCTTTTTATCACCGTAGAAAATACGGTGAATGATAAGGATAAAAAATGAGAACAAGGAGGTGAAAATGTGAAGATTAAGTTGATTAATCCCAACACAACGCAATCCATGACAGAGAGTATTGAAATGTGCGCGAGAAAATATGCTCGTAAGGACACACAGGTATACGCGGTAAGCCCAGACATGGGGGTAGACAGTATTGAGTGCTATGTCGATGAGTATTTATCTGTGCCAGGAGTCCTGAAAGAAATTGTAAAGGGGGACCGAGAGGAAAATGCGGATGCATATATCATCTCTTGTTTTGGAGATCCGGGATTACAGGCAGCGAGAGAAAT
>UMLF01025414.1_pt1 | contig 103995 bp, 133 predicted proteins | sample 1966501 | NCBI WGS metagenome assembly UMLF01 (sample SAMEA4836194, study PRJEB28245) | human gut metagenome | biome: gut microbiome; material: fecal sample | place: Denmark | collected 2008 | reverse complement strand
AAGGCCCGCATCAGCACCCAGGACACAAAAATCGCGCACCATGCCTGTCCATTCCACTCCGGTTTTACATCCCTCCAATACTTGGTAAAATTGTTGCTGCCTGCGTTGGCCGTCTTATCATCAAGCTGGCTGTTGGATTTCTTTTCCAAATATCCAATTTCTGCTGAGGCAATCGAAATTACTCGATTTATAGCATCTGTTTTCTTATATGATGTAGATTCGTTATTGTTGGCTGCACCGAAGTAATAATTCATATCAACCTTTCCTTTGATTCCTGTTATCTGTCCGCTACTGGTGTATTGTTGATAGAGGCAAGGGTAATCCGGGTCTCCGGTATAATCCGCTAACCACAACGGGTACTTGTTCAGGACATCTTGGCGGTACCAGTTTTTATAGTAGTCTCCATTGGTATAGATTCCCGTGTTATATCCTTTCTCTTTAAAGAATTCGCAAAACGTCTGGGTAAACAGATTGCACTCATTGGGGCCAAGATTCACTCCTTTTTTGGCTGCGTTGGAGACGGTGTCATACTCAAAGTCCGCCCAGATATATGTAGACTTTGGTAATCCAGCCTTCTGAATATTTTTAAGGCAACTTTCGGCTTCCGCTATTACATCATTTTTATTCAGAGCGTAAATAAAATGATAAATGCCATGAATCGGAATTTGATTAATACGGCATCCATCTATGTTTTTAAAAAAGTATTTATCGGTTGTTCTACGGTATCCTTCACGCAAAATAACAAAACTTATCTGAGATTTTACAGATGACCAATTTATTGTTTCTTGCCATTCGGATACGTCAATTCCGTTTATCTTCATATTCACATTCCTCCAAAAACGAGGGATCATCTAAAAAGATGTCCCTCGATCGTTATATTTAATTTAAGAAATAGCTGACATCAATTGGTAACCAAGCTGTTTCAGGAATATTCCCAAAATTCGTTGTTCCATATCTTGAAATAGTGCAGAGCCCATCATCTGCTGGGATGCTAAGCAGCCATCGATTCATTGCCGTGCCTTGTTGTACGTAATATCGAGTTTGGCGCGGACGAGCTTCTTCAGGTAAAACAAATAGATTATATGCTGTTGCGACACTAGTAACTTTTAATTCTTTTTTTGGCTTTAAGACTCCGCTTAATTCAATGCGGTTACCTACTTTACGGTATTTCATTTGTGTTTCTCCGTACAACTCGAAATTTTGGCCTGGAGATAATGCTTTCCATCCAGTATCCGTAAATTTGTTATCTATATAGTTTTTAGCTTTACTCCAAAAATAAGTTAGCCCGGCTAGATCGAGAAAATTCTGCACATCTAATTGATTGTCCACACTCTTAAACATTTTATTATTCAAAGAGTTTATTAATTTCTTCATTAGTAATAGCAGATACTGACGGAACAGTTATAGCATCCCAAGTTCCATCTCCTTTCAAATATTTTGCAGTGTCACTTGCCTGAGGAGCTGGAACTAAGCCAATGCTTCCCGCAGCAGAACCAGAGGCACCTTTAAAGGCAGAATAAGTAGTATCTTGTTCAGGAATACCAAGTTCTGTGATATCTGCTTTGGCAACTGCGGTTCCAGCCGTTATATGTCCATTAGCGTCTGTTGTCACCTTGTATAATCCTGCTGTTAACTGTTTCGCTGTTGGATGAGTATAAATGGTATCTGTAAATTTCGCATCCGCAGGTACACTCTTTTGAATGGTAAACCCAGTATCTTTTGGCGTGTATCCATCCGCACCGAATGCCATTACGTGTCCATTGGTAGTTCCAGACGAAAGCCCTTTCATCTGTTTGTCGTTTGTTACATTAGACAACCCAACGTCGGATTTGGTTACGCCATGTGGGTTACCAGATTTCTTCTGACTGTGATCATAAGCGGCCTGTCCCTTATCACCTGCAAAGGCGGTACTAGATGTTGTGCCGAGTGCTAGGCTAGCAGAAATTTCAACAAAAGCACTTCCTGACCAACGATAAGTTTTATTGGTGGCTTCGTCGACATAAATCTTGCCATCTTCGCCCGGAATCTCAGTAGTATGTGCTTCCTCTTTGTAGAATTTTCCGCCATTCAAATATCCGTCAATAACATCATCCACATAAGATGGAAGTTGCGCGGTTGGCACCTTCCCGGAACCATCTAGACTTGCAACACCGTCAGCACTACCTTTCTGACTAGTTGGAATCGCACCTACATCGGAGGCGGATAAGGTAATATCACTAGATAATGGTTTGTTGTTAACCTTTCTGGTTTTTGGCACAAACGCTCCGTTTACCCACTCCTGAATTTTGCTTTTAAATTGTGTTAATCCAGTTAAATCAAGAAATTTTGCCATAGTTTATTCATCCTTTCTTTTATATTTTTGCACACAAAAAAAGATCCGATTGGATCTTGTGTGTTTTTAACGTTATTAATGTTAAAACTATACATTTTTTGTGAAGATTTGAAGTATACTCATTTTGCCATTCAATTCTTTTAACATGCTTGACTTATCCTAAAAATGATTCTCAATGCTCATTCGTTAGGATGATAATTTTTAGGTTTATCTTTGTCCCTGTGTTTGCGGGAATAACGATTTTAAAATAAACACTTGGTAATGTTCTGATTTTGTGTATTAGGCAAATACAGGTAAGATATATCTGTCATTTGATGGTTATAAGACAAACTGTGATATAACATTTGGTGGTAGGATAACAAAAAGATAATCCGTTGCTTATTTTATCCTAAAATAGAGAATCGTTATATGGGAAGGCCCTATCCCTTTGTGGACTACCCATCGTTTAAAACCAGAGGGATTGCGGCAATCCTATTTCAATAGATGCTATTCCTTTTACATTTGTTATAAGGATATTTAAAATAATCTGTCTATTTCGTTTTCTTGAATAACCTCTTTTGGACCTAAATTATCCCAGCCATCTGACTTCTCGCCCTTTCCAGCTCCTGCCCACACATAGTTATTTCCATCTTCCATTACATTGTAGCAATAACCGATTGTTTCCTCGGACATGGATTCTGTTGGCAGTTCAGCATAGGTACTAACATCGCCTTTATACTGGATAGGATGAGTGACCTTTTCGATAGCCTTTGTGATATTCTGGATATTCTTAGTATTGGATTTAATGGCCTCTACCTGTTCCTCTGTTGCTCCGGTTTCTATAGGATTTTCTTCAAGATAATCTTCAACACCCTGCTTAATCTGCTCTTCAGTAACAGCGGATTCACCCATGGATCGGATCATTTCATAAGTAATCATATCCATAAAAATACACCTCCTAATTATTAAATATAGAAAAGAAGGCAGCTCTCAATAGAACAACTGTCTTCGTATTACTATTTTCTATTCATTTACCGCACAAAGAAGATTGATGAATTTACGGTTTGGAATAGATAATTTCCAATTACCCTTTTTACCCAAAACCTCCTCGAATTCTTCAATCGAAAAGTCCTCTAACTCGACGAGAACCTCAGTGTTTAGGATATTCGCAAGACGGCTATTGATATCTTTTATGTATTCTTCCTTTACGTTTAATTGATATATATCAGCTTGCCCATCAATAGGAACTTTCGTTGCTTTTCCACCTTTCACAAATTCATCAACCACTCTTTGTCTGGCTTTATTGGAAATTTCCACCTTGTCGGTCAAAACACTTCTCACGGTTTCAAGTTTCATGTACATGACATCACTAAACTGATACCCCATGTTCAGATAAAAAGATCTTTCGTCTGTAAAATTCTCCAATAACTTCTGTATTCCGTAATTTGTAATTTTATGTTTCATGATTCCATTCCTCCAAAGTAGGGGCAGTATAAACCACCTCATCATAATCTAATTTCAAATTTAAAGCAGCATCTTTGGTATTACACTTATTTATCTCTTCTTCGTATTTTCGTTGATACTCTGCCAGCGGATAGACTCGGTATTTGATTTCCAGGATCAATTGCAAAAATTCTGATTCTGCCCACTCTTCACAGGATTTCTCTGTTTCATTCCAGGTCAAAACTGCCTGAGGATTCAAAGTCTTTTCCACCTGATATGCTGTATACTGTCCCATCATCAAAGATTGCTTCTCTTCAGTAATTGCGTAGATTCCAGTTTTGTCTCCATGACAGGCAGACTTCAACGGGTGAGTGGACAGATATTCTCTTAGAATCTGTTTACTTTCTTGAATTTTGTACCTTTTGACTTGTTCTAAAGTCATAGATTCAAAATCCACAACAGGGTTTAGTTGCATTTCCAGAGCATAGATTTTTTCGTCTAACTCTGTTACCTTGGATTCTAGATCGTATTTTTCAAAAGTGATCTGAATTAAGTCAAAAGGATTCTTTGTTTCTTCATCATAGCCAAAACCAATCCGTAAATTTACAGAAACAAGTTTGTTATATGCGCTGGTTGAGAATAAAATTTGATTTTTTTTATTTAAAATTTCAATCAGAGTTACTGATTCCGTGTCAGAACGAACCTGGGCGACATCGTTTGTCACTAATGTTGCAGTAAACACTTTTTCGGTGCTATTATAAGTAACGCAGTTATAAGTTTTCTCACCATTAATTTTAAGAACATAATCTGTTTCTTTACTCATTCCGTTTCCTCCATATAGCAAAATTCTGCGCTTATTGTTAAGCAGAAGAATTAAGTTTTTTTAAAATCTCTTCTACTTGCTGTTTTAGGAAACAGTTTTCAGTTTCCAGAGTTTCAATTCGCCGAATTGCTTTTTGAATCATGTGTACTTCCAGGCCGTGAAGTTCGTTATAGGCCAATCCCCATTTTTCTGTTAATCCGTCTTCCTCATTGTCGAGATAATCATGGCAGATAAAAGAAAAGGTTTCAGATGTTAGACCATTTTTCTGTGCAGCAACATTTACTTCTTGGGAAATAAATCCGCAATGAATTCGGTCGTGATTGGGGTTAGATTCTGTATTCTTCCACATATAAGTAACAGGGCGAAGTTCCATAAATGTTTTTTCATATCTCTCATCAATAGAATTTACGAAAGCTTTCATTCTTCGATCAGAACTATGAACTGTTGTTCCTCCAACTATGACACTTCCACTGATATTAGCAGTCACCACAAATAATCTATTCCATCTGTAAGTTGGAATTCCTATCACATATGCATTATTTTTTTCAGGTATAATACCATAGTTACCAGTTTCATCACTGTAATATGTTTTAACGACTTTAGCACTTCCATAATATAAATTCGTATGTGTATGACTAGAAGGCGCCTTGTTGTCAATTTGTTCCTGAAATCGATTCAGTTGTCCAGAAGTTACTTCTGAATATGAAATTAGTCCATTGGGGCCGACCAGCATAACTCTTGTAGTAGGTGGGTCTTCTTTAGATGTTATGTATACACCGTTTTTCCCGAATAAATATAAATTGTCACTTGCGTTGACACCAATTCCTTCTCCGGCGATAGATACAGATTTTGCAAATGAGTTGAAATATTGACTTTCTGGATCAAATTCCACGAAGGGACCATCATTAACGTAAGCACCACCTTTCGTAGTAAGGAAACCAAAAGTAAAAGCGCCGTTACTCTTTAATTCAAACCCTTTACTATACTGTTCCAACGATTCAATATTACCTTCGCTCTCGTAATATGGAGTAATCTTTGAACGAAATACAGTTTTATACTCTATGTCAAATATATCAGAGGGAATATTGTCATAAGTACCAGGATATATAAAAACATCTGCTCTTGTTTGTTTACTAGAATAAGATTCGTCTTTTATGTCTGGGAAAGGTTCCCATCCTTCTTTAGAAGAAAATGCTGTAAGACCAATATCAGCATTAATAAACCATCCGCCAATAACTCCAGATTCTGCATTGACCTCTCCATTGATAATCAAATCTTTTCCATCCCAGATTAATTTCCCGCCATAGTCAAACGTCCCTTTTGATAGGTTTATCCATCCATTATCTCCGATAATATTCTGGGTCGTGATTTTATCAGCCGTAACACTTTCAGCTGCTAACTTATTTGCCGTAACACTTTCAGCTGCTAACTTATTTGTAGTAACGCTTCCAGCGGTCAGCTTATTTCCCTGTATTAAGATTTGATTACTCTCTTTGACAAATAAAAGTGCGTTTTCATCAGTATTATCTCTGACTAAAATACTGTCTTCATAAAATGGAACATCTTTACCATTGGCGTAAATAATACATTTCACATGTTTGGTCAGAGGATTGAGCACTGAAATATCTGTGTTCAAAGTCCTGGAAGATACATTGGAAGAACGTCCAAGAGATTGCCAACTTGCACCGTCTGTACTGTATTTAAACTCAATGTCACAGGTAAAACCGTGTTTAGTTTCGTCATTCCCTTCTTGATAATAAGGAGTAAAGGTTACGGTTGAGGGAGTAAAACCGTCATGCAAAAAATTAGCTAAAATGAAAGAAGTGCTAGTTTCGATGCCATAGGCTTTTCCGTTTTCTCCATCTTTTCCATGGTAACTGACAGAATAAGATGTAGAAGTAGTATCATTGGAGTAAGTTGTTATAGTTCGTATCCAGAGAAATTGCCCGCTTTTTAAATTGGGAACCGAAGAGAGCCATTCACCAGTGGGAATATCAATGCCAGAATTTCCGGCCTGATAGGTAATCACCGTGGACTTAATTCCTACGCCGTCTGTACCGTCCTGTCCATCCTTCCCGTTTGTGCCTTGAGTGCCAATAATTTTAGGAGTAGTCGTGGTAGGCGAGGAACTGTCTGTATAAGTGAATTTTTCGTAATTCCATAGATAACGGATCTGATCTGTAGTGGATTGTACTGTAGTAGTCCATCCTTTTGTATCTACAGTAACACCTGAGCTCTGAGCGGATGCAAGATAATACTCTGTAATACTGGAAATCCCACGCCCATCCTTACCATTTACACCATCAATAGTATAGGTGCTGATAATAGATGGAGAAGTAGTAGTAGGATTTACACCATCTGTATAAGAAATCTTTTCATAGTTCCAAAGATATTTCTTGCTTGCAGAGACTTGTTGCAAAGTGGTTGTCCATCCCGCGGTTTCTGGTGTAACACCGGAACCAGAGGAGGAAGCAAGATAGTAATTTGTTACGGACTGAATTCCGCGTCCATCTTTACCGTTCGCGCCTGTAGCTCCTTTGTCTCCATATGCTCCGATAATTGCCGGACTTGAAGTATACTTTGTGTCATCTGTATATATCACAACTTCGTAGTTCCATAGATATTTTTTTGCTGATGTTATTGTCTGAACAGTAGTTGTCCATCCAGGTGTAGATACTGTGACTCCGGAGGAAGATGTGCTGGCAAGATAATACTCTAAGATAGATTTTATTCCTTTTCCTGCCGCACCCGTATTTCCTTTATCACCATATACACCAATCACTCGTTTTTCTGTTAGAATCGTAGATTTATCTGTTTTTTCAATGACTTCATAATTCCAAAGGTACTTATTAGTAGCAGTCAGTGTTGGGACCGTTGTCTTCCATTCGCCAGTGGGAGCGACAGTTCCATTGGACGACAATTGATAATAGTTTACTATACCGATGATTCCTACGCCGTCTGTACCGTCCTGTCCATCTGAACCATTTTCCCCATCTTTACCATTTGTGCCCTGATAACTGACAGAGTAGGAGGCGACATCCGCACCATTCGAGTAGTGGGTAATGGTACGAGTCCACAGATATTTTCCTTCTGGGACACTGGGAATTGTATTTGACCATTCTCCTGTCGGGGCGATAGTTCCGCTATTTCCCACCTGATAAGTAACTGTGGAGCTTTCGACACCCTCTCCATCTTTACCGCCGCGTACCACGTTATAACTCCATACTTTTGTTATCGTAATGTCCTCACAGGCCACGAGAAACTCTAAAGTTCCCGCAGTTGCCTTTAAATCTTTATTGACAGAGACAACGATGGTCGGCGAGAGAGTACCGTTTGTTCCAGAACGAATGCTTACTGTCATACCGGCAGGGATATTTTCAGGTAATGTCACATTAGATGCAATCTGCGTGACACCTTTCCAGGAAATTACTTTAAATTCAATGGAAGAATCTTTTACAATACCATCGCCGTCTGCCGAAAATCCATGATTCTCATTGCTAAGAGCGATGGTGTAACCAATGCCGTCAACACCGTCTTTTCCGTTTTCTCCCACGTATTTTTTCCATTGGTATTTAGAAGGAATATTGGAATCTGCCTTAGTTTCATCCACATAGACACCGATCCAGGTTCCGAGTGTTTCGCCGTTGCCCGCAGTGAAAGTTTTTCCACCGTCATTTGAATATTTGATGTGCAGATAACTACTCACGCCATCGATTCCGTCTTTACCAGGAATACCTTCTTCTCCACGGATATAGATCCATTGATAATCTTGGTAATTCGTACTTTCCTGAGCAGTCTCTTTGTTATGGGCAATCCCCATATAGTCCATTCCCTCAGGAGTATCACTGATTTCGGAAGCAGAAGGAGTGGGAGAGTTGGCATACTTAATCCAGGTATAATAGGTTTTGCCATCCTCTCCATTTTGCCCAGGGGCACCCGTAGGACCACGAAATAATGACCAGGTATAATCTTTGTTATCATTGCTTTCTACTGGGGAAGTCTTATTAGATGCAATACCGATGTAATCCATACCATCTGGATTGTCAGACATCTCACCATCCGGAGTTTTGGCATATTTAATCCATACATAATAACTTACACCGTCCTTCCCGTTGATTCCGATTCCGTCGTTACCCTGAATACGTGTCCAAGTATACTTTTTGTAATCAGAGGAGCCTGTCTGCTCAAAGTCAAAATATGTTCCCATATATCTGGAATCATCCGTGGGGGATGTGGTTATGGGATTTCCATCTGGGTTGACCGAATAAGCTACATGGAAATATCCAGTTTTCCCAGGAATACCTTGACCTCCTTTTACTAACTGCCAGGTATATAAACCAACAATCAAAGGAGCTTCTGGATTTGAATCCACCAGCACACCCATATAATCACCTGGGACGGTACCATTGTCAGCAGTAAAAGTTTTGCCGCCGTCATCAGAATACTTGATATGTATATAAGAAGAAATTCCGTCTTCTCCTTTGGGGCCTGTGATACTTTCGCCATTTTCTCCTTTGATTTTGTACCAATGGTACCTTTGCGGGTCTGTCGGAGCACTGCTGGAACTTCCAGTATAAATTCCCATGTAATCAGAAGGCATATCCAAAAGATCAGAAGAAGTTGGATTTTCCACTTTCGAATATTTAATCCAAGTGTAATAAGATTGTCCATCTTTCCCATCTTGGGTTTTTATAAAATCCATATATGCTTCAACAATCATTTTATAATCAGTCCTTTCTCTTTATTTAGATATCGACACAACAGCGCACCCGCGTTCTGGAACGAAATGCCGCAAGAGACATATTTAACAAATTGGTGTTGCTTTCTTGCTTTATCCAATCTGTCTCATCATCTGGGCGAAGATACCATTCAAAAGCCTTGGGTGTTACCTCAATGGCTCCACGATATACAGTTGCGGTAATAGTGGTGGATGTAATAGAAGAATCTTCTGCCTGAAAGATCTGCCCGTGGCTGGACTGTAAAGCGACTGTGACCGCAGAATCTGAAGACTTCAATTTATACAGGGTAAAGAAATCGAAAATACTTCCGTCTCTGTTTTGGGCTTCAACTGTGACAGAAGTTTTGTCAGAAATATAAGAAGAGGGGATGGTGATAGAGGTTTTATCTTCTGATACAAAAGTAGAGTTTTCCTGATTATCTACCAACCAGCGTTCCACGGTACATCCAGTGGCAATAGCTTGGACAGTAATAGAATCCGGAGTTAGAATTGCATTTTCTTCCACAAATGCCATCTCATCACTATGCAATTCGATAGAACCGCCCAGAGTATTTAGAATGTCTTCTAATTGTTCTCCTTCCGGGCTGACAACAGAAGAAATTGGAACTTTAGAACCTACGGATAAATTTCCTTTGATTTCTACATCTCCATTTTTCTTAATTTTGAAATTAGGAGAATTCCAAGTAAAATCAATTAAATCAATCTGACAGCCAGAAATAATATTTTCATCCTCGTCGGTTTGATAGTTCACGGATTGCAACAGTCCCCCGATGATCTTAGACTCATGAGAATTACTGGAAATTACGCTTTCAACGATATTCCAGTTTCCAATTTTACTGGTCAAAGCAGTGAGATCTTTGATCCACGCGTTTCCAATATTGGCGTTTAGGAGATTTGCAACACCATTCACCCATAAATCTTGGACATCAATTTTTTGTGCAGTCACCGATTCAGCGACTAAAATCTTTCCGTTTAATTGATAGTTCTCAACTTCTTCAGGTGGAACGTCTGTCGCTTCGACATTTCCTTCTTTATTTAGTGCCCAGACAATGGAATTTGAGAGATCACCATTCTCGTCGTAGCCACGAATCACAATTTTATCGGCAACAATCGTATTTGCCTCAATGATGTCTCCCAAAATCTTTACACCTGTCAGATAATTCGTGAAATTACCCGTTGCCGCATGGATATCATCAGTCACAATGTTTCCAGCCATTAAAAAATCGGTGACAACTTTTTCAAAGTCACCGATGTCAGATTGAATATAGTCTGTGAAAATCTTGTTGAAATTACCTTCTACAGCGTTGATGATGTTTGCGGTAATCTTATCTGATTGAAGTGTTTTTACGACAAGATAATCAATTTGTCCACTGAGCGCTCCTATGGAACCAGAGATCAGAGAATTTCCAAAACTTGGATTTCGAAGCAAAGCCTTAATGACGTTGGCGGTGATGGTATAAGTATCCACAGTCGTAGGTGAGCCTATGACACCGCCTTTATTCTTAGAACTTCCTTCCAACTGATCCAAAAGAGTCACGAAATCGTTTCGTTTTGACTTATATTGGATCATATTGGAAAAGGTAACAGTCATTTCGTGATCCCAGATGCAAGGATTGTATTTCATGCTAATTAGACGAAGTTTTACAAAACGGATATCGCTCATTGCGATATACAAATAATTCCATAACTGCATTTCAGAAAGGAAAGTATCCGCATAACCAGAAAGAGCATAAAGATTTTCGATAGTATTCTCATAAGTATACTGTGGATGTGCCTCTGTATATAAAATGTCCAGGGCATCTTGGTATAGTTTATATTGAATATCGACAATTTCATCCTCGGTATTCAGAGAGGTGTAGACGATATTATCATTGGTATAATCTTTATGAATGTAAAAAGATTTAATCAAATTTATTTCATCTTCTGTAAATTCGAGAAATTCAGATTGAACACTGCCGAAATTTTCCAATAACACATTGCTGGATATTTTCTGCCGCTGTTCATTGAGGCTTTTAAGATGAGTGTTTGCTTTGTTATACTCTGCCTGTCTTTCTTCAAGTGCGGTTTTACACTCCGCATACAAACGTTTATAATCCAGATACATTTGCCGCATCTGATTATAATAGTCCTCCGTGATGTCGAGATGATCGCCCCAATCATCCTCTGAAATACCGCTTTCTTCCAGGGCTTTGATTTGTTGTTCATAAGTCTTAATCTTAATTGTGAGTTCATCTGTACCAAATAATTTCCAGTCTGTCTCAAATGCTTCCAGCGAATTCTCATCCTGGATATAATAGCCAAACTGAGTAGGAGCAGTGCCAAGTTCCAATTGCATACCACACATTTCGAACGTTGAATCACTGCCGCTTGCCATCGCAGAAAAGCCAATATCAATCATAGAAGAATCGGCCATGAAACTGTAAAAGATGCGTTGCCATCCGGTTTCTGTCACAGTAAAGCTTTCAGATTCTCGCTCAGAATTTGATACCCCATATTCCAGATTCATAGTTTTTACATTGGAGACAGCTTTGACGAATACACTCAGCACATAAGTACTTCCCTTATTCACATGAATTTGTTTTTGGCAGTACCCATAGGTTCCTTCTGATGTCGGAAGAGTTACATGCATTCCCCGTACAATTCCATAGGCGGGGCTATCTGTTAGCTCAAAAGTGCTTGCCGAGATAGGAGAGAAGATAGGTTCCCAAACATTATCAATGATTACTGGATTTGCATTGGCAATCAGGTTTCCGCTTCCATAGTCCGTAGGATGGCTGGTTGTGATATCTTCATCCAATTCAGGCTTTGTTTCTTTTGCCTGCAAAGCAGCCACAATTTTAGGAAGAGTATAATTCATGATCGATTCATATGTCGGCCAATCAGAAGATTCTTTCAATGCATCCAGATCAAATTTACCGTCATCGTCAATATATAATTTTTCTAAAGAGGTGATAATCTGAGTATAATTATTGTAAGCGTTCTGCAAAGAGTCTACATCGGATTCTGACCAGTCATTTAAAACAGCGTCAGAGGGAACACGGGATTTCAGGTCAGTAAGAATATTCAGATAATTATTGTATTGTTTAGAGAGATCAATATAAACAGGTCTTTGCTCTTCGCGGTAATCCAGATAAGCCTGATATTTCTCAATCAAGTATTCCGACATATAAGGTGCCTGCATTTTATAAGAAATGTCGGATAGCACAGAAGTCCCGAAATTTACATAGTCGATACGAAGGTCATCACCGCCGTATACTGTGTAGCAAGTAGTCAATTCATTGTCTCTGGATATAGTGATGTCATTTTGAACATTTTGAAATCCCAGACAGATATTTGTATCCTTGCCCATAGACTCAATACGATAGAAATGGATCAAATAGTTTTTGGTATCAAACATAGGGATGCATTTAAAAGTCTGAGCCACCGTCTGAGTCAAGAAACTGTAGACATCTTTAGAATCCTCCTCGAATGTATATATTTCTTCCGATAAAGGCAACCCATAGTCTTCACTCAAAGCGTCATCAACAAATCCGACTTTCCATCTTGGAACATCGGCATGTTTCAAGATAAGATCCACAAAACTTAGTTCTGGGGTCTCTTTGTTATGAAATTTTATTTGATAAAAATCCGTGGAATTCATCTTGTCCCGATATTGCATTTCATAAGAACCAGCGGTTCCTGTGTTAATTAAAAAATTTTCCAGGTCGTATTGTTGAAGAGTAATCTCATACGATTCCGCCTCAATGCTCCGATACTCCTTAACACTATCGTTTTGGATAGATGGAGGGTGGTTAATCTGAAACCAGATATCCTCACAAAATAATTGCATTCCCTCTTCAACATAATCATAGTAGTTACAGAGTTCTCCATCTACTTTCTGGTATACGTCAAAACTTAATCGGTGTGCATTGTTGCCGTTGCGTTCCAATGAAACACTAGTTTCATCCACACTGTTCAATGCGCAGAGAATTTTCCTATCCGGAGTTGCAAGGTAAATAATCGCTGGCTCGCGCCTGCCATAATGGTCATACACAGCACCCATTAGTAAGCACCTACCTTCCTAAGCTCACGGTATCGGATTTCTACATCACAATCTCCAGTGATCTTGATCTGATTAGAACCGGAACACAGACGAAACCAGTAAATATCATCCACGTCTTTAATCCCCAAAGAATCAAATGTAATGAGTTTTTTTGTCTCATCATAAAGAGTTAGCCTTTGGCAATCCATATAAATGATATCGCTTGCCAGGGCATTGATTGTCATAGAACGGTTGTCTGTTATGTTTTCCAGCGTGATTTTTCCAGTAGCCAGAGGATTAATTTTTAAGACAGGATAAATATAATCCTCCAATTCATCACTTTTGTTTTCAATTATGGCTATGCTCGGAGCAGTTGCATCAGCATGGATATTATGCAGAATTTCTTTCGAATACCCAAAAGGACTGTCGCAGGTTAATTCATAGGTAAGCCCCATGACTTCATCATCTCCCGTTGCAGTTACATTGGTGATTGTACAAAAATAATCTATGTCCTCGTCATACCATTCCTCGTTGTAATCTGTCATGTGAAACAATTTTGGAAATTTGGGAGATGTCAGCCAGGCGTTAATTTCACGCACTTCTGATCTTTTAAATCTCAGATCATCCACACCTTCCTTACAGGTATCTTTGATAATCCCAAGCTCAAAGATTAAGGCATCGTCATAAGTTGTGCCAAAATGATTAGCACGGTGCCGATAAGGAGTCATATCACCTTTGTCAATCGTCCTGGTAAGCCCCATGGGAATTTCATCCCTGGTGTTATTAAAGAATCCAATCATCAATCCCATGTCCTTTGAAGATTTTCCGTTGAATTCAAAATACTTTCCGCATATTGCCATACTCATCATCACCTCTTTTCTCTTTTATTAAAAAGAGCCACTGCGTTTTCACACAGCGACTCTTTCTGATCATTTTACCCCATTCTTCCCCATTTCATATTTCAACTGCTGAGTAGTATACCGGTACGATTTTTCAAGAATGGTCTGCAACTTAGGAAGCGTGTCCTTGCTTACGTCCCCATGGACAGTCAGAAGAGAATCGTAATGAACAGAGACATTTTGCATTGGACTTTTATTTATGACACTGCCATAATTAGTTTGTCGGATCGAATCGGCCATAGCCTCCGATACAGGCAAAATGGTATTCAAAAGAGCATCAGCCTTTTCCTTGGTTAAAATGACTTCACCAGGGTTAATCCCTGCAATGCCGTGATCGCCTTTCTGTGCCAGATAACGCACGAATTCTTCATCACTGATTTTAGTCAGAGGAATATAGTTATTCTTTCCGACATACCCGCCTTTCTTAAAAGTGATCTTATACTTCATTAGCTCTTTACGCACAGCCTCACGATCAGATGGTCCCCATTTTCCATAATCGGTTAAACTCGGGACATCTACCTGTAGAATTTTTGCTAGTTGTAGAGCAGCAGTAGCAGTCATATGTTTTCCATAGGTACTGGAAATATAGCGATTCAATGCACTGGAATTTTCAAGTTCAGCCTTACTTCGGGTGTCATCTTTTAGACCTTTTAAAACCTTCTTGATCATAGGACCCTTCATAGCATTAATAATAGCTTGATCTTTTTTGTAAGAACCCTTAACCATTAGTTCGTCGGCATCGTAGTCTAGTCCATGTTCTTTTGCTATAGTAGAAGCCTCTTCACGACTAAGTTGCCCATATCCCAAACTTCCAAACCACTGATTTAAAGCACTTGTGCCATTATTCGTTTCGCCTTTCTTATCAGCAAGAATCCCTTCTGTTTTGGTGATGACTGTAATTTTTGCAGTTGATGATTTTTTGCTGTAGTTTGCATCTTTTGACACACAGGTAATCGTGGCATAACCATAGTGAATACCTTTGACCAATCCTTTGCTATTGACGGTTGCTACGCTGGGATCGCTAGAAGTCCAGGTTACAGCAGAAGTTTGCGGAGTGCCGCCTTTATCCGTGGTTAATTTAGCAGTTAATTGAACAGTGCTGCCGACGGTAATTGTCTTTTGACTAGGAGACACAGTAATCTTGGTGACGTTGTTGATCTTATCGTCTTCAGCATCCTGCTTAGAATCCGTGTTGATCATGTCATCTACAGAACTACTATTTCCACCATTTATGGTAGGATCTTTAGAGGTGTTTGTACCTGTAGCGTTATCGCTGGGATCAAGGCTTGGCTTTTGTGCATTGTTTGCTGTCTGTCCAAATTGTCCCTGTCCGTTGGTTCCGCCAACACCGATCAAATCATTTTTCAAAGATTCTTCAATATAAGTACCAGTCTCGGCGATAATCTTATTAATCTGAGAGTAAGCACTTTCATACATGCCAACAGTTTTATTTAACAAGTTTTTGATTACAGACTCTTGATACGCAGCATTTCGTTTCAAAGCGTCCAAAGAAGAATCTAAGACATCGTCAGCATCTTGTGATACTTTATCCAGTCCATTGGAGATCTGGTCAAATTGTCTTTCTGTCAGGTCATCATCTAAATCTTGCTGTTTTTCGGCTAGTTGTTCACGTAACTGTGCGAGCTTTGCCTGACCTGCGGCATTTGTTGTACCCTCCAAAGCAGCGATCTGGGCTTGTAGAGCATTGATATCCTTATTTTTATCGCGGATGTTTTTGTCCCAGTTATAATAATCCTCTTTGACTTTTTGTGCTTCTTTACGTTTGTCAATGTTGTCTTGAAGCAAATCGTTTTCTGCTTTGAGCTGAGCTTCGTATACATCAAGAATCGAATCCTTATAGTCCTCGTTTGCAGCAGTCGCGTCATAAATACCTTGGGTATACTCGTCTAGATATTGTTTATATTCTTCCTCAGAAATTCTACCGTTTTTCAGTTCTTCATCAATGTTAGCAATGGCCTCTTTATAATCCGCAACTTTCTGTTTATTGGTTTCCATAGCTTTTGCGATTAGCATGAGATTTGCCGCACCATCATCCGTCAATGAACCGTCAACACCAACAAAATTGTCGGAGTTGAGTAATCCACGCAAATGATCCGCCGCGTCAATCATCCGATTCATGGAATCAATGCCGTCATTAAATGGCTTCCAATCTAATTCTCGCATTTTATCGGCACATTCTTCCATATCAACTACCAAATCAGCCTGAGCCGCCTCGACATCTTCAATTTTTTCGGCAAGCTCCTGATAACGATCGCTGTTTACAGCAAGAGTAACCATTTCATCTTTATAGAGCTTTTTCATCTGCTCATATTGTGCATAAGCCATGTTATCCGTTTTGATTTTTTCACGGTAATCTGTGGAAGTGAGACTTTGGTTTTGTGCTTCTTTAATGGTCCAGGAACGATCTAAACGATTGATGGCACGTTCCTCTTTATTAATCTGATATTGGCGCGCAGTCTGTTTAGATCCGTACAATCTTAATTGTTCGTTTTTTTCTAATTCCGCTTTTGCATCATAAAGATCTTCGACGATTTTGTTTAACTCTTCCTGAGCTTCATAATATTCTTTACTATTTTTTCCCCAAGTTTTTGCCGCCCGCTTTAACTCCGTGGTATAAGCTTTTTCTTCTTTCTCAATTTGATAAATATTTTTTCTTAAAGTTGCGCTTTTGTTTTTAAGGAGATCCTGATAAGTGGTACCGTTTGTATATGTACCACCTCTGGCATCCCAATAATCTAGTTTTGCATCTGTGACACTAATTCTGGATGTATGGACCCCGCGAATAGCTTCAAAACGATCTGTAATATTATCAAGTTTTTGTTGGGCCAGTTCTTTTAGTTGTTGATTTAATTCATATACTTCTTTTGTCGCATCGCGGACTTTATCACGCATTTCTTGAAAATCTTCGATTTTCTGACGAGTTGCCTCATCGTAATCAGAGACATCAATGGTTCCGTTGATGACTTTATTTTGCAAATCCTCTGACAGCCCCACTTCATCGGCTTTTCGCTTATAAACATCAATAGCCTGTTGCTGAGCTTTGATTAACTTTTGAGTTTCTTTCATAGCAGAATTAACGCTATGATTCTGACTCTGATAAGACTTCCATGATTCCGCGCGAGCAGTGAAAAGATCAATGTTATAGTTCAGCTTCTCAAATGTTCTTTCAATCCAGTCTACGGCATTTTCCCATTTGGATTTTACATCGCTACCGTCAGCGTAGGCGTTGCTTATGGTATAAGTGCCGCTAGCATACGCACGCAAAGAAGAGGATACCAGGCTACGGACATCGCTTACAGTACCGTCGGCATAAGCCCTTCCTCGACCGCTTGCTTTGCCAGATCTTAACAAGTCGGCAGTCTGTTTCGCATTTAAGACAATGTCGCCTTTCTTAAGCGATTGCATGTGCATCCCGCCAGGAATCAGCATCCATCGTCCATTTCTGATTAATGATTCTGTCTTTACGTTTAGATAGTTCGCTACGCTATCCGGGATAGATATCCCCTCATGCTTTCACATGAGAACAGACTATATCTTCTATTTGGTTGTTTTAGGTTTATTGGCAGGTTACGATATACTTTTCGCTATGGCAGAACGCGTGTTTCGATTTCTGTTGGATTGGAAAGTTAGATGTCCGAGTTAATCAGGAAGAGATGCATTATTTTATAGCGTGTACTATGGCGAGTTTCATTTTGAGATTTATATACAAAAGATATGGAAGAGAAGGGATAATATAAATTTACGTTGCTTTAGGTGTCAAGGTTGTAGGAAGAGCCATCGAAATTTACAACTCATCGATAAAATATACAAAGACGACTGTTGCAAATTAATACAACGATCGTCTTTGTGTTAATAGCTTTACGGATTATAATTTTCTTCAATTTTAGCAAAATAAAAGTGAAGTTTAACTCGGGGAAAACCAACCATATTTGTAGGAGAGACACACTCCAACGATTCCACCAATTAGAACTAAATTAGTTATCAGCCAAATCCAATTTTTTCTATTTGCTTTTTCGTTGATATCTCGTATAAAATCAGTCAGAATCCAAATTAAATTTAGAAATACAAGTCCAATAATAAAAGCAATTAAAGTAATTCTATACACGGATGGTTTAGCTATATTTTCTAAAACTGAACTAGAAAATACTATTCCGCCAGTAAAAGCTAGAACAATAGCCGCAAAAATTCCAAGAATTGTTATATATTCTTTTTGCATATTTTCTTGGCGTTTTTCAACATGACTTGATAGTTGTTTTAAATCTTGAATGGTTTTATTTGTTAATTCCTTTAACGCATTTTCAGATTCTTGAACGTTTTGCTTTAAATTTTCAATAAGCAGTTTGTTTTTAGCTAATTCTGATAGAGTATCATTTGTCATAGTTTTTGTGTAGTTAATTCTAGCTATATCTAAATTGGTATGATCGTATAATTTTACAATTTCTTTACTGATATCAATAATATTCCCTTCTTTGTCTAAGTTCTTAGGAATATATCCATTTTTGATAGTTTGGATATTTTGAGCTAGAACATCTAAACTCCCTATGCTTGAATCGCCATCAATTAATGTCAACGTAGAAAAAATATCTGCGTAATAATGTCGAAAATAAGTATTATTATAGTTGTAATATATATCTTCAAGCTGCTTAAAAAAGAAATATCTATCTTTTGCCTCTTTCAATGTATCCTGAGATTTGGAAAGTTCTATCAAAATCTCATTTAACGCCTCTCTTTTTTCTTGTTCATTTAATATCCGCATCTCTCATCCTTTATCTTTTATTAGTTCTTTTGGAATAATCTGATGATCACCTAATCCACCTTTAAAAGTTAGATCCCATGCTTTTCCAGGACTATGCGTATCGTCGACCAAATCCCATGGGTTTAATATCCTCTTTTTCTCTATTATAGGATTCATAATATTTTTACTATTTGATTCTATGCAAACTAAATATTTCATTCTAATAGGTAAAGCTCCAAATCCACAGTATTGCCTGTATACTTCTGGAACGACGGGGCCGAATTGCCATGCCTCTATTTCTTCTGAAAAAGCATTGGCTCCTTGTTGCAAGAATTCTTTTTGGATATAATAAAGGATTTTTTGTAATTGTAAATTGGATACGGGACATTTATCTTCTGTGCATTTATTTATAATATATTTTGCTACAGTTAATGCTGAATTCATTTTATCCTCGCCTCCTAATAATAATATTATTATATAGCCTTATTTTTCGTGTGTCAATTTTTGAGTTTAGTTAAAACAACCAAATAGTCTACCGTTTCGAGCCACCAATCGCTTGTGGCCCTACACCGCTACATTCATCGCGGCTAGTCGTTGAACACATCCCTATTCGGGACTTTGTTGCTGATTGCCCAATCCCTATATTTTTTAAACCATCACACCTGCCCGTATTTCATGGCTATGTTGTGGTATATAAGGCTCTAAGGGGTTCCCAGCATTAGATAGATTTTCTATTTCAAAAATAAATAGCGGCAAAAATTTACCGAGTTCATTAACCAGAGCGGTTTCGTCTTTAGGTAAAGAGACTTTCCCGCTTGAATATGCGTTTTTGTAATTCAGTACGTTATAGGCGGTTCCGTCTGCACGAGCGGGAGAGAGCATGGTGCCGGAAGCTGCTGGTCTAGCAACTCTACCAAGAGTATAATTGATTACGCCTGTTGCAGTAGCTCCATTCGGTTTCGCAACAGAACCTAATGCATAATTAATAACACCTGTAGACACAGTACCATCAGCTGAAGCTACGCTACCAAGATCATAATTAATAATTCCTGTAGACACAGTTCCATCGGCAGATTCTACGTTTCCCTTGTTATAGTTAATCGTTCCAGTGGAAACTGTACCATTAGCGGAGGCCACAGTTCCTTTTGTATAATTGACTGTCCCAGTAACAGTAGGAGCATTTGGGGGAATGACTTCTGAATCATATTGAACAGTCCCTCCGTCTGGTGGTGAAGGTGGTATAGGTTCTTTTACATCAGAATTATATTCTATAGTTCCTCCATCTGGAATCGAGGGGACTTCAGGCGGTTGTACTTCGGAGTTATATTCAACAGTCTCTCCATCTACTATCGGCGTTTCAGGTTGATCTACTTTTGAAGGATATTCAACAACTTCACCTTCCACACTTGGAGGATCCGGCTGCTCTACTGTGGAGGGATATTCGACAGTCTCTCCCTGCACCTCTGGTGTTTCAGGTGGTTCCACTTCAGAGGGAATAGAAATAGAGTCCTGAGTTTCTAAATTTGGCATCTCAGGGTCTTCTACTTTTGAAGGAATCTCTATAGGTTCCCCTGATAAAGATTGTGTCAAAGAAGAAAATTGACTTTCGTCAAGTTTTACAGTAACAGGGACAGAAATATCTTCTCCTCCGGATTCAATAGACGAAGTATCTACTTTATCAACAGATGCTTCAAGTGTAATTTGTTTTCCTTGTGCATTTAAGGTTTCTGCTTCTTGGGCTAGAGCGTCGAGCTGCTCTTGATTCTCCACAGTACACTGAAACGTGACAGGTGTCGCATCCGGGGTATTCTGCATAGAGGAAATGAGATTTTCAACGTCGGATTCGCCTTCGACATCCACCGTGACAGTTGCGGTGGTACCTTGTTCCAAAGAAGAAAGATAACTATTCAAGTCAGAGATTCCAGATGCATTGGAAAGATCCGCATTTATTAATGTTCCAGATCCTTGAATGAGATCTCCTTGTGCCTCAGAGATGGCATTTTTCATTTCCGTGGTATCTGGTTCAATTTTAATTTGAGAATTGGCGGTTGTATCTTCGACAACCTGTTTTACACCATCTTGAAAATTGTCAGTATCTGCTTCGACAGGGATTTCGTATTTTTTACCTGTGATACCTTCAATTAAAGTTACAAGCTGTCCTTCATCCAACTTGACAGTGACAGGCATTTCATATTGCTTTGCAGCCAACTCTCCTGCAATTTCCTCCGGCGTCTCTCCTTCAATTCCAAACTGTGCCCGAATTTCTGGAGACAACTGAGAAATCTCTGTCGCAGTATTCATTAAATCCGACTGCGCTTGTTCTATTTGGGAAGGGTCTACGTTAGGAGTTGCATTAAGGGTGTTAAGTTGTGCAAACTGTGAATTGAACTGATTAATTAGATCGGCTCCCTGTTGAACGCTATCGGTAACAAATTGAGGAGCAGCAGTTTTACCATTTAATTCATCGATTTTGGACTCACAGCCATCAATTACTGTTTCTAATTGCTCTGCATTTTCCGGTGAGATGTCTGGGCTACCCTTTAACTCATTTAATTCTTGGACTTTACTGGTTAACTCATCGATGCTCATTGTATCAATATCGAAATCAAGAGCGTCTGCTAGTTCTGTATTTCCAGCCGCTTCAGAAGATTCCTGCAATGATTTTTGGACAGTTTCAGCTTCTTGCTGAATTTGCTTTTGCGATTCTTCTGTGTTTAGTCCGAGTTTTAAACGAATCTCTTCATCTGACAGTCCCAGGATATCATCTTCTGCGGTCTGTAAATCCGTCAGATCAAGATCGAAGGGGAGTTTCCCTTCTTTCTGTAGATTGCGGAGTTGCTCAAACTTTTTAGTAGCCTCTTCTTGCGCCTGTGTCAATCCACTGGAATCACCAGCCCATGATTTCTGTGTCTGGATATCCAGTTCATTCTTAGCGTCTACGTAATCCTGAATTGCCTGTACGGATTCCTTAGTGGCTTCCGTCGTATTATCAGCGCTGATTTGCCCGATAGAGCTGCTGGATTTTTCAATTTCCTGTGCTCGTCGTGCAGTTGCCTCATACATAGTCATCATTTCTTGGGCACCATTTAAGTCGTAATTATATGTACCATCTTCGTTCTTAAACCGCCCCATATTCTCAGAAAGATGAGAAAGCTGCTCCTGAGCCTTTTTTGCGTCTGATGTATTGAAATCGTAGTCATAATTGTCGTCAAAAAGATTATGTACTTTTTTGGCGGCATCCTCGGCAGTGCTTGCGACTACCTTAAATCCACTGCTGACTCCTGTTACATCCACATCCCATCCACGATCACGGAATTTTCCGGCAATGTCTGTGATAACTTCTTCAGAAACACCCCATGCTTCCGCAAACTCACTCGCGTCTAAAGTAGCTTTTTTGGTACCGTCAGCCATTCGTTCCAGAGAAGTATTGACATCTCTTCCTAGAGTATCACTGAGAGTAGAAGCGTCACTGATAAATGCTTCCAGGCTTTCTACGGGCAGCAGTTCTCCATTTTCATTCGTTTGATACCATCTGGATACAAGTCCGCCCAAGGTGTCATAAACTGCTTTGACTTCCTGTGGAGTCTGATTGTCCAGACTTCCAGAGTACATATAGTCTACGCCACGTTTAAATTCTTCCGTTCCAATATATCCCTCTTTGGCTAACTTCTTTACATTCTGCCAGTTGGTGGCGACATTGTCGTAGATATCTCCCTCCTCGCCGTTGGAAAGAGCATTCATCCACTTAGCATAATCAGAGGTAAGACCATTGTACTGGGATTGGAGGAGTTTTAATTCAGAGATTTCCGATTGAATAGAATCAATTTTGCCTTTTGCTTCATTTCGCTTATCATTGGATAATGTCGTGTCGTTCAATAAATCAAGCTGTTCTGCCAGAGCTTTGTTTTGAAGTTCCAGGGCTTTTTCAAACTTTTGTTTCGTTACTTTTTCTTGCTCAGCTTGGTAGGCGGCAAGTGCGTCACGATTAAGGCGAAGTCCAGATGCAGTTTTTTCTAATAACTCATCGGTATTATACCCGTCGACTTCTGAAAAAGCAGTAGCAAGATTTGAAACATCTTCGCTGAGTAAACCCGTGGAAGAAACAGAGTTTTGCATGGCAGTATTCAGATTTCCTTGGGCGGTGACAGCACTGGCCAAAGTACTGCTCATAGCGTCCAAAGAGTAAGCGTCTGCTTCCAGTTCTTTCTTCTTTGCGGCGATTGCATCCACCAAATCCTCAAATGTTTTAATGGCATCTTCGTCGTCATTAATAATGATATCATAGGCAATCTCAAAGTCTTCACGGGTAAGCTGTTTTAATTCATCCCTTGTTTTCTTTGTCCCGTCGATGGCTTCCTGCATGATATCGAGTTGCTGTTTAACTTTTCCGCGGCCATTTTCATCTAAAAAGCCGAGATTTTGCATTAGCTCTTTTGAGGCATCCTTATCCCCATCAGTGATGATATCAATTAGCTTATTTCGTTTGTCTGCCCATTCCTGCATTGACATATCATCACTATTTAACTCTAATTCGAAGAGTTGTTCATATGCCTTTTGAACATCTTTACTGGAAGAGGCAACAGGACGTATAAGCCCTTGATAGACAAATTTTTCAATATCACCATCATACTTAGAGGCAATCGTACTATAATCTACATTGGCAAGCATTCCAGAGATACCGTTTTGTAAGGTATCACTTAAACCCTGATACGCAGAGCTGCTTTGCATCATTGCATTGACAGTTGGCATTAACTCCGCCCATTTTGCTTTTATTTCTTGTTTATCTAATTCGATTGCTTTAATGCTGTTATTTGCGCTTTCTTGATAAGAACTCACCAATTCTTCAGCTTCTATGGCAGCTTTTGTTCTTACTTCTTTTGCTGTTTTTTTATCTAGCTCTGGGAATGATAATAAAACACTGGCATTACCATTTTCATCAACGATATTTTCCTGATTAGGAACAATATCGTGTTTTTCCAATGTATCACGGATTGCATTGATGACAGGGCGATTAGCTTTATTATCGACAATCTGAACACTGCCATTTTCCAAACCCTTGTATAGATCTGTGCTAAGTTTGGCAGCTTCTTTGGAGGCACTATCATAGATTTCCTGTTGTTTACTAATATCTTTTTGGATTTTTCTTACTTGTTCTGCAACACCTTCATAGTGATCCTGAGCCTTTTCAGAAATTTTCCGGGCATTAGATCCCTGCTCAATTTCCAACAGCTCATTCAATTTTGTTTTTGCTTCGGACGCAGAATTTCCGAGATTGACAATCGCATTACCTTGTGAGTCATATCCAGATACCAGAGTAGGGAACATATCAGCCAACTGATTATTCATATCTAGGAATTCCTGGTACTGATTTGTCGTCAGCCCCATATTTTGATTGGTCTTCTGATTGACTTTAGAGCGCAGAGTATCATAGGAATCAACGACGCTGTCAACCGCCTGTTTGTGGGAGGTGTATTCCTGGCTGATCTGTTCGATTTCAGACTTTGCCTCTTCGCCTTTTTGGATTAGGTTGTCTGAATGATGAACGATCTTATCAATTAAAGTGAGAATTCCATTAATCGCCACCCCCGCAAGCATTCCGGTACCAATATTTAGAAAGCCGGAGAGAACATTGCCGCCAAGGGAGAGGGCTTTTTGTTTAACCGTTTTTTTTCTTTCCGCTTTGTTCGCTTGATTGACATAGTTGATATAACCATCAAAAGTCTTAGTGCCATCTCCAACCGATTTTACGTAGTTAACAAATCCGTCTTTGGCTTTTTTGTTGGCTTTCATAAATTCTTTGGTTGACTCAGTACCACCATTGAGTGCCGCATTATACTTTACGATTTTCTCTTCATATTTACCACTGTCTAATATATTACTGTATTTTTTCGCTGACAGTCCAAGGGGTGCATTGAAGACAATTCCTTTTTTGGTAGAAGAAAACGCCATGTTAAAAAAGGAAACTGTTTGGGCAGCGTGAATTGACTTCAATATTTGCACATGATACAATCTTTCATATAAATAAAAAGGGGGAATCTATATGGGAAAGATTGGAGAGAAAACAACCTGTAGATTATTATATTGTGAAAGATGTGGATATACCTGTGTAAAAGACAAAGAGCAAAAAAAAGGTAAATGTATTTATTGTAAGATTAAATTGAAAACCTGGGATCATGATGAAATAGTGTCTCTTAAAGAGTATTTAGCAGGGGGGAGCGAGAGTTTTCTTAAAGAACATGGCTACAATTATGAAGTTCCCGGTATGGGGTGGGTAGATTATACGGTTGATTTAACAAAAAAAATGGTAGACGAATATATTTCAAAATCCCCTGCTTTTGATCAAAACGCTTTCAATGAATGCCTGGAAGGGTTTTATAAAAGCAAAGAAAGATTTAAAAAAGAGCACGAAAGGTTTAAAGCTGAATGGCCAGATCAGAAAGCATGGGAACGTGAATTGAAACGCCGGATTGAAGAAAAGGTTAACCGTGATTTTGATAAAAAATTGGAAGCCGAGAGAGCAGCTAAAGAAGCATGTAAACCGAAATGTCCATACTGCAAATCGACTAAAGTAAAGAAAATCGGAGTGAGCGGGCGATTATTTTCAACAGCAATGTTTGGCATGGCAAGTGGAAAAATAGGGAAACAATGGCATTGTAACAACTGCAAAAGTGATTTTTGACATATTCAGATCGCCATTAAATAATGGCGATTTTTTTTGTAGAAGAAAACGCCATGTTAAAAAGGAAACTGTTTGGGCAGCGTGAATTGACTTCAATATTTACGCATGATACAATCTTTCATATAGAATGAAAGGGGGATCTATATGGATAAGATTGTAGTGATTGTAATTGTGTTTGCAATGTTTTTAACAGCCTGTAAAAGTAGTGAGGTGAAGGAACTCCAAAATCAAATTGACCAAATAGGTCAAGTGACTATTGAAGACAAATCTTTGATACTAGATGCAAAAGATAAGTATGAAAAATTATCAGAAACACAAAAAAAGAAAGTGGATAATTATAATATTTTGCTTGAAGCCAGTAACAAAATAGATCAATTATTAATTAAATCGGGAACTTATGTATCAACAAACAAGAATATGATAGCGACTGTTGAAGAAGACGGAGCAGAGGCGGGAGATTATATAAGTATTTATGATAAGGATTCCGAAGGAACAGCGGAGATGATAGTAGCTAAAGATGGAAGAGCTCTTGTTATGATTTATGATGAAATCTTAACAGCAACAATAACATGGAGGGAAGGCGGATTCCAGTTTTTGGCAACTGATAGTTCAGATCCCATTGATTTTGTAAAAATTATTGAGGAGGAAGAATAATGGCTTTAATTCATTGTCCAGAGTGTGGAAAAGAAATAAGTGATAAGGCAAAAAGCTGTCCAAATTGTGGGTATCCAATTAAAACATCGGATGAAAAGAAAAATGAAGAACCATTAGAAATTGAAAGCAATAATACGGAAGACCAAGAACAAAAAACACATAAAATAGAAATTAGCAAAAAAGTAGGAATTATCATTAGTATTATTGGCGCTTTAGTAGTAATTGCTGGAGTAGTTGTTTTTGTTTTAACAAGTGATTTGAGGAATTATAATACTGCCCAAAAATTATTTGAAGAAGAAAAATACGAAGAGGCTCTTTCGATATTTTCCAAGTTAGACTCATATGAAGATTCACAAGAAATGGTCGAAAAGTGCGAATACGAATTATCTGTCGATGGAAGATTTCTAAATGCTTTGAAAAAAGGATTAGAAGAACGCTGGGACTATTCCGAAGAACAACTTGCAACGGAAGGAAACTCTGATTATGTGGAGTATATTAGTAAATGTATAGAGTGTGAATTAAATAGACTGGAAGAATTTGCGACAGAAGAATTTTCCAATACAAAATTGGGAGAGGAAGCAAAATCATATATCAGCATATTAAACGATGCTTTACGGGCAACTGATTATTATAATATAGATTACAATCAGTATGCTTTACAATGGAATGATATTTATGCAAGGCGATCAGTTATGATACGGAATTTTGTTGAAAATTATGGCTTGGCGGTTGATAGTAAATATCAAGATGTATTAGATGAATTCCTGGTTAATGCTACCGTAGTTGATGAACAGAAAAAAATGGATAAAGATATTCAGGATATGGCAGATAAGTTTGTGCTCACACCTAAAACGGATGAATGGGGAAATACAACTTATAAACTGTCAATGGAAAATACAACAAAATATTCTTTTGAATATTTTTATGTCAATATAAATGTTTTAGATGAACAAGGGAATATCTTGGGTACTGGGCAAGCATCGCAAGTACAATCATGGGAACCAGGACAAAAAGCAGAAGTAGATGCTTGGATAGATGTTGAAACGTCTAATGTTTCTAAAATTGCCAAAGAGACATATACGCCACATTATAGTTCAGGCAATTATATAAAATAGCCGCATTGCATTCACTAATATTCTACCAATATTGGGACTCTCAGGGATATTTCTTCCTGTGCGTCCTTAATAAACGTAGAATAGAAGAAGTGAGAATAAAAACAGTGTCCGAAAATCGAAGGAATGCATTGAAATATTTCTTGCTTAATTCCGTCGTTATCTAGTGGAAGATCGTGCAATAATTTGTAATTTATTTTTCTTATAATAGCATCCGCGAGCGGACATTTATATTCCACGAAATAGCGTAAATTATCCAAGGATGATGGTTTTATGGTATAATACATTGTAAATTCATCAATGGATTTTAAGAATTCTTCATGCTTTATAACTTCTAAACAATAAGAAGACATATTTTCACCTCTTTATCGTACGGAGACGTTAGTCAATACGGAAATTGAATTTATAAACAAAATAATTGATAGTATATAATCAAAAAGGAGTGCCCAGATCTGCGGCACTCCTTAACCTTTTTGTAGATCACAATTTAGGTTGCATATAGATTATTCTTGAAAACAAATTCATGGAAGGTTCCGATCTGGTAATCTAGCCTTTTTCACTTTCGGTTAGGTTCATGGTTTGGATCCTTTCTAAAAATGGGCGTAAAAAACGCCATAGGTTGTTAGCCTACAACGCAAAAAGACACCTACAAGAGATGTCTTTAAATACTTTGAATTATTTGTTTTATGGAATCGATATTGTCATGGTTATAGTCTTTAAGAAAACTATGATAATCTGAAGATAAACGTAATGCAATTTTTTTGGCTTTAATTAAATCAAAGAAAGATTTACCATTTGCTATTTGCTCATAATCTTCAAGTGTGAATGTGAGAATAAACATTTCTCTGTTGTTTTGATATTTTTCGATAATGCGTAAAACTTTAGAGAGACCATAGGCATCATGAAATTCGTTTTCATTTCCTGTCAGTCCTTTTTGTGTAAAAATAATTCCGAAAGGGACATCCGTACTTACCAATAGACTGTAGAATTTTCCAACGTAAGTAACATTTAAGGTAGAAGAATAGTTTTTACATTCTCCTAATGCTGTATCGGATTCTATTTCAAGTATATCCCTAGCAAGGTTGAACTCATGAAGTGCTTGTTTGCCTCTTTCTGAAAGGATTATTACCTCATCAATTTCGTTAGTACCAGTATGAATATTTCGATATATTTCAAAAAAATAAGATTTCTGTATTAGGAAAGAAACTAAATTTTCAAGACGATCATCTTTCTCTTTGGTCGTTTCGGTTGCTTTGTCAAAAGGTCGTTTTAAGTTTGCTAATAAGGCAGAAAAATCTTGTTTATCTTTCTCAGACCAAGCGGTCAACTCATTAAAGATATCTAGGGGTCTTTGAATGATTTTTTGAAGATACTCTTTAATACTATAATTTTCTTTTTTTATATCAGTCATATGTGCAAAACCTTATAAAGAACAATTATATCTTCAGAAACAGATAAAGCACTACTACAAAAATCACAAGTATAGTTTTCGTTGAAATCTGTTAAGGTATCTAAAAAGATTCCTTTACTTCTACCACATTTCATGCAATAAACTTCGTAAATATTTCTTACAAAGCCAGCCTTCTTTAAATCCTCCATAAATAAATAGGCTGTTTTTATATCAATGACTAATTTCGATTTTAAATGACCTGGATAAATAAAGTCACCGGGATGAATTACAGAGAAGAAACTATCACATTGTTTTTTCTGATATGGGGTCAGATTGTAGGAGACTTTCAAGTTCTCTATTACATTCAATAAGGTAATTTCTGACATAACTCATCACCTCCTTATCTCTTAGAAGTTCACCGTAAAACATAAATAAACTATAATCAGTTCCCTTGTAATTATGAGTAATACCGAATTTTATATCGCGATCATCCAGCTTTACTTTTACCATTGGCATATCGGATTTTATTTCAATTTCTTTGATAAAGGCCTCTAGTTTATCTTTAATCAAATTTGTATTGATATCGGTATCAAACAGTTCCTTATTCTCTTTGATAAAAGCTCCTAGTTCTCCAAGAATTGGCATGACACCATCACCATCATCATATGCTTCTAAATATGCAGTAGTACCATTACGTTGCATTCTTTGCGCATTAATGGAAATATTATCTTTTTCTGATTTTATATAATCGATTACTGCCTTAAAATCAATGTTCTCTATTGTAATACTCAGTGTAGAACTTAAATAATCAAGAATTTCATTGATTTTATCCCGATAGAAATTGTATGAATTTTTATATGCAATACCAACTCGATCAAAACGAAGTTCTATTATATTATGTTCTTTATCTAAAACACATATAACAACAAAATTGATTTGGTTTCCAGTATCATTATTAAGTAATTTAGAAAACTTTAAATATACTAGATTATCAACAATATATAATGACGGTTTCTGATATTCATCAATTAGAGAATTTCCTTTTTTGTCAAATAAATTTACTGTTTTGTTTTTTACCAATTCTTCAATTTTTGTTGAAGCAATTTCAGAACATTTAAAATAACAAAAATGTCGATATTGACGTTTATACTCAAATTCCTCAATAAACTGTAATACATTATCCGCTTGTAAAATGTTATTGATTTTCTCATCGAGCGAATCATATTCAGAAACATCAATAATATCTGCAAAACTTAGAGAGAGCTGAGACGTTTTCTTACGATTATTTATAACCAGTCCGACGTTGACTGCCTGTTTTAAAAGCTCCTTTTTTAAATATGCAGGAAAAAATTCTGCAATTGTTTTCTGCATGTTAGTTTTATATAAATGCTCCATAAACGTCTCCTCCAATATCGCATACTTAATTATAGTGTATCACACAAGAGAAGTATATGCAATTTTTTTAGAAAAGCACTTGACTTTTTTGCGTGAAGTGGTATGAGAAAATAACAAAATTCCCAAAGGAGCGCTGTAAAATCAAAATTGAGATTTCAGATTCATTCAGATTCAGAATATCCCTCCGATCTTTACCCGCGATAGGTATTACTGCCTAAGGTGTTGTTACATCATAGAGTGGTTGACAGCACCCTTTACATCAGAGTTTACTCAGATGCAACTGTATCAGGTACTCTATCCACTAAGTAGTTGATTTGCATACGACACAGATTCATCGCTCCTATATTTTCCTATTACGGTTTGATTTTTCAATATGTCCGCACATAGGGCAGCGCTGACTTGTGTAATGAGGGATTACCTTGATAACAGAAGGCGGATTCTGTTTTGCCTTATAGATAAAAGACATTTTAAATTAGACTCTCAAATTTTTGCCTCAATGCATTTACCACAGCAACGACTACACAAATGTCATTCTCCTGTAAACCTGTAACATCTATAGTTCTACGCCGATCTATTCCGAGTAAATAGTCGACAGACACAGTGAACTACCACTAAGCTAAAGACTTAGTGGCTTCCTAGTCAATATATCTAATGATACAAGTTTACCTAAGCTAACCCCGTAGTTCCTACGGTTTTTGTTCTCAATCCTTCATTGAGGATATTGATTGCTGCGTTTATATCTCTTTCGTGATGGGATCCACAAACAGGGCAAGTCCATTCACGCACATGCAATTCTTTCTTACCATATTTGTATCCGCAGTTAGAGCATATTTGGCTGGATGGATACCATTTATCAATTCTTATAATTTTCCGCCCATACCATTCGGCTTTATATTCTAGTTGTCGTACAAATTCTGCCCATGATGCATCCGCAATAGATTTTGCCAAACGATGATTACCCATCATGTTCTTTACAGACAAATCCTCAAGACATATGATTTGGTTTTCATCAATCAGTCTCCTGGATAATTTATTTAAGAAATCTTTTCTCTGGTGTGAGATCTTTTCATATTGTCTCGCAACTCTAATCCTACATTTTTTTCGATTCTTACTGCCCTTTTTACATCGTGATAAATCTTTTTGTAATTTTCGTAATTTCTTTTCAGACTTTCTAAGATATCTTGGATTCTCTATCATTTCGCCATCAGATGTAATACAGAACTCTTTTAATCCAAGATCAATACCAATAGAATTCTTACCTTTTGGAAGCTTTTTCTTTTCATCCTGATTCACTAACACTGATACATAATATTTCCCAGATGGTGTTTTTGACACTGTAATAGATTTAATCAGTCCATCGAAACCACGATGCTTCTTAATCTTTACTAGTCCAATCTTAGGAAGTTTAATATATTTACTTGATACAGATACACTGCCTTTTTGGTTATTGGTGGTATAAGAATAATAATGAGTTTTCTTACTCTTGAATTTCGGAAATCCTACTTCTGAGTGCTTGAAGAAGTTATTATATGCAGCTTGTAAATTCATCTGTGCATTTGCAAGTGCAAGAGAATCAACTTCTTTTAACCATGGAAATTCTTTTTTGTATTGCGCAGGTGTGTTATTTAATTTCTGCTTTGTTTTCTTGTAATATTCAATCTTGTCTGAAAGCATACGGTTATAGATGAATCGCACACACCCAAAACATTTCGCAAAGTATTCCTGTTGCCACTTATTTGGATACATTCTGTATTTATATGCCACTAACATCTATAATCACCTGCTTTCATCCTTGATTTTGAATATATTGCTTTAAGGTCTTACCACTTACTTCTCCAATTGTCGAACAAAAAATATCCATCAGTCCAGAAAGTGTTTTCTTTCCAAAATTCTTTCAGCAATTCCTTCCTATATATCTTCCATATCTCTATTGTTGATTGTTGTTTTAATACTCGAATGGCTTGTAATGGAGATAGCTTAGGTGGTGTTTCAATCATCATATGAACATGATTTTTGTCAACTTCTATTTCAATAATTGCAAATTCATATTTCTTGTTTATACTATGCATTATTTGTTTGATAACGTCACCATACTTTATAAGAAGACTTTTTCGATATTTACAAACAAACATTATATGATAAGTCAGAAGATATTTACAATGATTACGTGAATGATAATTTGTGTTTGAACCATTTTTTCTTATATTCATATATTTTTGTATACAGTTATGCATTCATCCACTATGCTAAAGACATAGTGGATTTCTGCGGTGATTATTTTAAAGTTGAAAAGGAGGATAGCGAAAACATATATTTTGTTAATAAATTAATATTTTCTCTCAGACATAATTGAGGTATAATTTATACATAAAGGAATAACGAAGAGGGGAGATACTAATGAAAAAGAAACTTAAAATGTTGCAAGACAAATTTCGGAAATTGGATTCTTTGCACGGAGTTTTTATTGTGTTAATTCTATTTTTAGGCTTGACCTCAGCCTATTTATACAACGAGAATCAGACACACCAGTCCAACTACCAAAACACCAAAAGTCAGCTTATAGATTTACAGGGAGATTACGAAAATTTAGAATCTAGCTTAGATTTGGAAACATCCAAATACCAAGACGCACTAGACGAGCAAGACAGTTTAAAGTCGTCGTATGATAAGTTAGATACGAAATACCAAAAATCGCAGACAAAAATATCTGAGTTAGAAAAGCAGGTTGCAGAACTTAACAAACAAATAGAAACATTAAAAGCTCAGTTGGTAACACCAACACCCACTCCTACACCTACTCCTGCACCTGCACCAGCTTCTACCAGCACATACGATTCCTCAAATACTGGATCTTCCGGCGGTGGAACTGTTTGGATATCTGCAACAGGCAGCAAATATCACAGTATTCCAAATTGCGGAAATATGAATCCAAATACAGCATCGCAGATGAGCCGTGCACAGGCTGAAGCAAGTGGGTACGGAGCGTGCAAAAAATGTTGGTGATACAAGCAAAAGAAGAGCAGGAGAGTAGTTCTCCTGCTTCTTTGTTTTGTAAAATCAATATTACATTATAGAAATATTATAATTTTGTTTGAAAAATGTCGTCGACATCTGCAATGCATAGATTGTCTACTTCACACGCTTTTATTTGATTTGACCAATGATAAAAGTCAGGATATTCGACATCGTCTTTGACTGAGTGAATATGATCATTTACCCAGAGTATTAGAGAGTCATATTCAGAGAATGTAACATTTTCGTCATGAAGCACTTTGATAAGTTTTCGATAAATATTGATATGACGATCTAAATTAGGTATAATATATTCAAAGCAATTTTGCATTAAATCACCTCTTTGAAATTGAATAGGAGAAAAAATGAATGGTACTAAACAAAGATTGTTTTAGAGATATCTTAAAATATATTGAATGTCACTGTAAATATGAAAACACTAATCATGGACGGAAAATGCATGAAGTCTCTTTTTTTGAAATTTGTAATACTGAAGAACTTTCACATTATGATGATGAAACTAAACATTACGTGTTTCAAAATTATTTGAAGATCAATATATCAATGGGCGCATTATTCCCCAAAATAAGCCAGAAACATTTTCTACTGCATTTGTTACAAGTCTTACGATGAAAGGACATAATATGGTAGACAATATTAAGAACGATACAATATGGAATGCAGCAAAAGAAAAAATGAGAAGTGCTGGTAGTATCTCAATAACTGTTTTAGTCCAGGCTGTTTCAGGAGCAGCTGCATCTTTTGCCAATACTTTGTTTACTAACCAATGATCAAATCAATAGATCACCGTACACTTTAAACATACTATAAAATCGGTATCATCAAGCAAAAGATCACGGTATACCCAAGGAAAACGCAACAGATGTTCCTTCACGCCGTTTTTTGTAACAATGACAGTAGGGGTAATCTGAACAGAATCCTCTTTGGCCAATTCTTTGATGCCATTTAAATAACATTGAAAAAAGAATGTATCATAAGGCACGATGGTACATTTATGGTTGACCTCGACTTTTTGCCGCCAAAATCCCGCACGCGTTGTTTTTTCATCAACAATATTTTTTAATATCATATACGAAAGAGTGTCAATGGTTATAGAATTCTGTACATATTTGTAAAGCATATCTTCCCCAGCATAAAGAACAACTTTGCGGTCGCCACTCTTTGAATAGGTGTAATTTCCCTCAGAAGCTGCTTGTAAAATGGCTCTTTTAATGAAAAAGTAATCACAATCAGCGGCTTCCAAGGCATCCTCTTTTGTTTGATAATTTTTGTCAAATTCTATATCTTCTTTTGTTCTGGTACATGAGTTTAACTGATCTTTGAAATCCATCTTTTCCCCTCCTTATTCATAGTATAACGAAAGAGAAAAGAAAACACAATAACCAGCTATTTAATTTAGAAAATCTTTGATCTTTTGTTTCAGACGACGATAAAGACATATGCTCTGAGAAGTATATGTTATTTCCACTCTGTCAAAACTATCTGTGCTTAAAATGACTTGCTCATTCGGACTATCACGGTAATCTGCCAGGACGTTACCATTTATATCTAGTATCTGATATCCGCCTAGAATAATATGTGGATTCCGCTGAAATGGCTCACTTTTCACGACATATCCGAGATAACTAATATTTGGATCTTTAGTATAGATCCTTAACCAAGTTCCATTTTTAATAGCAGTATCCCAAATATTATCAACGCTGTCACGTGAAATATGTAAGTCTCTTAACAATTCAGAGTAAGAATCAGACCTTGCGATTAGCCCTAAAATCAACCCGACGAAAAACGCTAAGACCAAACAAGCCAAGATTCGATTATTGTATACAAAAGAAAAGCACTCAATATTGGAAATCCAGGCATACAACAAAGTGATAATATAATTTAAGATGACACTTACTATTAATGTATATCTGTAATTATCTTTGTCCTTGAAAGAAATCCAACGATATATAAACAGCATCGTATATCCAAACATAACGCTATCCAGTAATTTAGGAATGCTATCAATTAATTCAGTTATCCAACTGATGTGAATCATCTCCTTTTCCTTTTGTTGTGAATTGGCTTCTTTTTTGGAACACTCCCGATTGGTGGAATAGAGGGAGTTTTACGTTCTAATCTTTCACTGGGATTTCTATTTATCAATGCTCCTTTTCTTTTAGTAATCAAGATATTTTTGTGTTTCAATTTTGATATTTTAAGAATACGTCTCATGATAATAAAACCTTTCTTTTTAACTAAGTATACTACAAAAACAGAAAAGTTACATTACAATTATCACAAGACATCAACAACAAAATATCTTATCTGTTACATGTGGGACTTCCTATCTCATCGTGATTTGATATGATCTCTCGAAGGTCAATACATTTCTTACTGCGATCATAATATTCGAACTCTATATACTTTGCATCCTTTGTGTCCAGGAGGACGACGCGTCTTTCGTCGCGCTCATAATCTTCTATAACACCATCAGGTTTTATCCGTTTGTAGGCAGCAAGAACCACTAATGGCCGTCTAGTGTTTCCTTCCATGAAATGATAATATCCACTATAGATATTTCCGTCATTCATCTGAATTTTAAGATGTGTAGGATAGGTAAAATCTATGAAATTCATCCACACATATTCTTTCGTAGTAGTGTAGATATGCAATCGCTGCAAAACGCGATATAAAAAATCGCTCATATATAATTTACTAAACAAAAAACTGGCCGCTACACTTGTAATTATAGTGAAGATACAATTTGCCGAATATGATATGGAAAAGGGTATCAAATTTATAGCACTGACAATAACGTATCCTATCACGAGAGAAGATATCAAAAGATGATTCACTTCTTGATTTCGTTCTTTAAGCGCAACAAAACGAAAGGTCTGCACAAAGCTGTATCCTGACGCTAAATACAAAATAATATTTGGCAGAATATTAACTAAATCTTTAATAGGTATCACCTCTTCTATACAATATAAAAGCATCCATCATTACTGACAGATGCTCTATTCTTTGAAAAATATTATTGGATTAATTATTCTTATTTGCAATTTTAGGTGGCAGTATAAGAGAAACTTGCCCAAAAGAAGAAGTGATTTCGGCGATTAATAACGATATCCTATTCATCAAATTGCCTAGCACGAATTGTCCATTCTCACGGAATTCGTCTGCAAGATTGATTTTATTCCAATCGTAATCATCTTTTTTTCTTCTTTAATTTTGAGAACCGCACCGTAGTTTTCCTGCTTTGCGATCTTCTAAAACATACTCTCGAATTGCCTTTTCTACGGAAGCGTTTAATGTATCTCCATTTTTCATTGACATAGTTACTAGCTGTTTATGCAATTCCGGACTTATACGCACATTAAAAGTTCCCTTATATTCTTTATCTGGTTCTTTTCCTACTTCTTTACAAAAATCTAAATAATCATCCACGGCTTCGTGGAATTCTTTTTCTATGTTTTTAATATCTTCACATTCAAAGTTTACTAAATCATTTATTCCTTCTATTTTTCCCCTTAACAAAAAATTTTCTGAATCAAATTCTATTTTGGTATGATATCCTTTATATTCTAATATATTATTTTTCATTATTCTATAACTCTCCCAAATTAGATAGAAATTCCACCAAATCTTTTATTGCTCCAGGTTTCATGGTGTCGTCAGGATGCGGCTTATGTAGTAAGATGATTTTCTGGTCTTTTTCTCTGTAAAATTTGACTCTTGAACCAGATGTTTTTCCTTTATGATATTCCACAAAATCCATTTGAGATAATAAACTTTTGGCTTCAGTGTAAGTATAGTCTTTGGGTTTTAACTTTATTCTTTCTTTGGCTTTTTCAAATTTGCTCATTAATAAGGCCTCACCTCTTATGCAACTACTTTATAGTTGCATAATACTACGGTTGCACTTTTTTGTCAAGATAACCGTAAACGATTATAAGAACTTTGAATTTTTATTGTAATGGTAATTTTATATCAATTAGTTACATTATCTTATTTGCTGTCATACCATTCAGTGTTCCCCAAACTACTGAATGATAAGGGGTGGAGTCCGAGATCTATATCGTAGACCATCCACTAGATACATCAGTATCTATCAGGCAACTTACTATCGTCCCCTGACCTTCCGACACTTCGCTTTTAGATTATTGAGCCGGATTAGACTGGATCTTTATATCTTCTCTGTATGTCAGTAAAGATAAGCTGGTGAACTTTGCAATTTCGATGACCTTATATGCAAAGTATTACAGTCTTTACGGGCGGCGGTATGGTCTCCCATACGCTTATTACCTTCCCACGGTCTTGCCCTTCTCAGGTGCTTTAACCGTTATACCACGCTACTTAGTTGTGCATCTCTACGCAACAAGGGCACGTTTTCTATAACAGCAATAGAGTTTACCCTCACCTTTGCTCGTTTTGAAAAGCCCGTATCCTCCCCCAAGGACAGTGAGCATTCCAAATTGATCAATTAAAGATGATACGACGTTGAGTGCCTCGCCGCCACCTTCAATAATGTTTCCTAAAAAATCAGAAGAAGCCACAGAGGTGGAGAATGTCTGGAAAGAATTTTTAAAATCCTGCATTTTTCCATCCAATGATTCTGTATAAGCAGAATATTTTTCCAGTGACTCTCCGGAAGAATTATTAGCGATATCTACATATTCCATAGCTTTATCATAATTCTGCATGAGAATCATGAATTCATTCATATGATGTGTTCCTGCAAATGCCTGAGAGATAGCTCTTTGTTGAACTCCCGAAAACTGGGTCCAACGCCCTGCGGTTTCATCCAAGACTTCACCGAAATCACGGAATTCATCTTGATTATCACGCAAATTAATACCAACCCCACGTAATACAGTTTCCACATTACTCAAATCTTCGCCTGTCTCGTAATCTTTTAGACGAGAAAGTTTTATATTACCCATTCGTGCAAAAATCGCATTCAGTGATGTTCCTACACTTGACATCCCTTCTTGGGTTGTCTCGCCGATCACGGCTGCATAACTCAAAAGCTCTTGGGTGCTGATGCCAGCTTGTTTTGCGTTAGCTGCTACTTCATTGAATGCAGTTGCTAGTCCACCAACATCCGTAGCAGAAGCCATATCAATGGCGCTAATTTGATCCACAAAATTCATAACTTCTGATTCAGATAATTTATAGGATTTCATAGCGGCTGTAATAGTTTTAGTAGCATCTTGCGAAGAAAGATCGCCAATTTTTGAAAGAACGATAGAATCTTCGGTAAGTTTTTGGGCTTCACTAATAGACTTACCTTGTTTCATCCATTCTGTAGAACTAGCGGCAATATCTGTGCTTGTCGCTTTTAATTTAGTCCCCATTTCACTGTAAGTGTCCATTAACTGAACAGCTTCGTCTCTTGATATTCCAGTTGCCATTCGCAAACCTGTGATAGCCGAATCTACTTGGGAAACGGCAGTATAAATTTGATGGGGTACATCCATAACCAGTCTGTTGATAACACCAAAAGCAGATAAAGCAGATCCTAGTCGTTTTACATCAGTAATGACACTTTGGGTCATTGATTTTCCAGTTTTACCTTCCAATGCAGCCTGAGATGTAATGTTTCTATATTCCCGATTGGCTTTTGCAAGTTCGCCCTTTGTAGTAGCGTTACGTTGCATTAAGGCGACTTCGTTTAGAGCTTCTCCGTATTTTTTTGCCGCTCGAGTATTATTTTTTAGCCATTTCAAGGTGTTATTTGAAGCAGTGATAGCATCCAGACGATTAACTGGTTTATTTAAACCACTAAATTCATTTTTTAGAGCTTTGATTCCATTTTTTGATTTTTGAATTAAATCATTAAACTGATTTTGTTTTTCAATAAATTCTGCGTCGGTTAGTAGATTCCCGGTCGTGGCAGACTTTCCAGATTTTATCTCATTTTGCAAACTTAAAGCTTGTTTTCTTAAATTGTCGATAGATTTTATACGCTTTGGTTTTATATTTTCAAGATCATTAAGCTGTTTTTTGATATCTGAAGTAGCCACATCCAATGCACCCAAAGAAGCATTTTTACGAATTTTTTCAGCGGCTTTTGCCTGTGCTTCGATTACACGTTGTTGTAACCTATTTTGCCCATTTTGTAAGCTATCAAACGCATTTCTCTGTTGCTGTGCATATTGTCTTGCAGTTCTTTGACTCAAAGTATTATTCAGATTTGCGTAATATTTCTGTGTATCTTTGGAAGCTTTTTCGGATTCTTTTTGAACTGCCCTGTTTAACGCAGTCGCTTGTTTTACTGCGGGAGCCTTTGAGACAGCTAAACCACTGGCGACTCCCTTTCCAAAATTCGCGCCGACAGTCTTTCCAGAAGCAGACATCGTATTTTGAATTTGCCTCATCTGTTGATTCAATGCATTCGATTGGACATTTAAAGAGATTGTCTGTCCACTTTTAGACAAGATACGGTTTAGTTGTTGCTCAATTTTGTCAAAACCATTACAAGTAGCTTGTATGGTTATGGTATAATCAGCCATTTTATCTATCACTCCTTTCGCAAACAACAAAAAAACTCTCCGCAATGGGAGAGTAGTAATATCTATTTTGAACATCTCAGAAAATTTATGAGATGCAATTTTTAATGTTTGATAGTGTGCTGAAAATAGGCGTGTGGGGGAGCCGTGTTGCACATCCACGGCTGATGTGCCCCCGCACAAAAAAAATAAAACCACGCAGAAAATCGCACCTGCACATCGCAGGAGAGAGGAGAATATCTTGAATATTTTTGACTACATAGAAGATCTCCATTTGTCACTGCTTTCCGTTAATTCGCGATAGGAAGGTAGGTGACAATTTTGGAGGCTATCAAACCTATTTTTGAGTTTTTGACGGAAACTGTGAACAGTATTCCATGGTTTGTCATTGCATATGCAATCCATTCATGTTGCAAGAATAAGTCAAAGAAAATCGAAATAAGCTTTAAAGGTTTTCATTTGATGAGTTCACGGTAAATTCCATTAAGTAGCCCCAAGATTGATATAGAGTGATTGAAAAAGTGAGCGTGGCTATAGGGTGTCTGCGAGTAATATCGCAGGCATTCTTTTTATCAAAAAAGCCCGTCATGCAAGACGAGCTAAATGATTTTATGGGTTATTATTTCAAAAGATATCTCTGTATGTAGGACTGCCTTCGATTGTGTGATTTTCAATAAAATCTTTGATATCGTTCACCTTTTTACTTTGATTGTAATATTTGAAGGTGACGCTTTTCACTTTGGACGTATTTAGCCATACGACGCTCCGGGTATCTCCTTCATGATTGTCAATATGTCCATCTGGGTAAGTAACATGATAAGCAGTCAAAACAATATTAAAGTGATCCCCGCATTTATCAGCAGTGAAATAATATCCATGATAGATCTTATCGTCATCTGTTTCTATTGCCAGATACATAGGATAATTGTAATCCGTCAGAGTCTCAATCATGTCTTCTTTTGTATCAGTCGGCATACGTAGTTTATACAAAAGGTTATTCAAGAAATCACTGACATATATTCGGCCAAACAAGTACCCCAATACTACGCTGATAACGCATATTCCAAGGGTGTCTATAGCAACAGAAACTGAAATGGGAATTATTTTAATCACATTAGAGATAATACACCCAACAACCAAGGAAAATAATAGAATACTTTCAGTTCCATGATGCTCTTCGTGTCCAATAGTAAAATAAAAGATTTTAACGAATAAAAATCCATACACGACATAAAAGATCAAAGATGACAAATTTTCGATTAATACTTCGATAATAATCCATCCTTTCGCGATTATTTTCTGGGTTTTCTAACAGGACTTTTTCCTTTGTTATCTTGGAAGTATTGTCTGTCTGTCCATTTACACGATGGATATTTTTTGGAATTTGATTGTTATTAGCCATAGCTTTACCTCCTCAAAGTCCATGGCTTTATTATACAACAAAAAAGGAACCCACATCAACAGGTTCCCTTTTGCGCTGCTCACGCATACAATTATTTATTCGAAAGAAGATTTTTAACCTCATCCATAGACATTCCAGAGTTTTTAATAATGTCTTTTAACTCTACAATCTCCTGTTCTTCTTTTATCTTCTGTAGTTCTTTCAGCTCTTTTTCAGCGACAGACAATTTGGCTTTCAGATCATCTACCTTTGCCTGCGCATTTGCAATTTTTTCATCTAAGGTAATCCTTCTACGTCCTGCCATATTAGCATACCTCCTATATTTTGATTATAGGATCAGTATACCTCATTTATACAAAAATAGAAAGCATTTTTTACCAACTGCTGAAATTTGCCCGCGCAGCGTCTAAGATCTGTTCCGTCATTCGTTCCCAATATCCATGATTACCAATGGTACCAAATGTTCCGTTATTTGTTGCGTCGATAACCTGTTCCCCGTTAAAACTTCCGGTAGGCCAACTTAGACCAGTATTCAGAGAAGCTCTCATAGAATAAGAAAGCCCACCGCCAGAAATATCAACAGGATTCGGAGAAGTTTTAAGGATTCCCGTACGGCGATACCAATCCGGCTCTCCAGTATAATATCCTTCAATTTCCTGTTTCATAATGGACTTTGCCTCGGAAGCAGTATCCTCCATTTTCAATGCCATTTTAGCGGCGACATCTGCCTTGATTGCTTCCAATCGCATGGTCTCACCTTCTTCCAAACTTATTTTTTATCGGAATCTTTTTCCGCCTGCAAGAAAGCTTTTGTGATTTCTCTTGCAATCTCAGCGCCGTTACAATCTATTTGGGAAATCTTCTGCGCAAAAGCGGCTTGTTCCTCCACAGGCATAATACGGTTAAACTCGTTTTGCTGTTCCAGAGCCTCCGCCTGGTAATCTAAAAGAGAGGAGAGGGCACGAAGAACAGATTTTACTTCATAATTCATTCCAGACTCATGAATGTATTTTTGTTTTTCGACTTCCAATTTGTCTTCGACCAATTTTTCTACCTGTATCATCTGAGCATAAAGCTGAGATTTTTTCGGATTGCTTGCATTACGTGCTTTCCATTTCGCGTAAATATCCATCAAATCAGGATTATCAACAATAGACAGATAAGGATTTTCATCTTTATCAAATTCAATTCCCTCTACTGCGTATTGGACAAACAAAGCGGATAACATCTGATCTTTAAAATATGGCGTATAAAGGGTTCTGCCCGTTGGCATCCCGTCATCGTCCAATTCATCCTGAAAAAATCCAGAGACAATTTTCTCAACCATTTCAATGATTTCATTGTAGCCTATCGATGCCTTCATTGTAATTTTTCCTTTTTTCATAATCAATCGCTCCTATTACTAAACATTTTTATGTATCCGATACCAGCACAAATAGCGTCACTGATATCATCATTTACGTCCACCCCACAATGTTCCTTCACATATTGGATAGACAACTTTTTATATTCCTCACGCTTTCGTCCATTCTTTTGTATTCCCAACTGTTTTCTCCACTGAGAAGGCTGTATTTCAAAATAAAAGACATTCTTCGCCATAATCGCATAACAGTAAACCGCGCCAATTACCTTACACAAGGCACGCAAAGCCACCATATTCCGGCTAACGTTTAATTTCTCAATGACAATGATATCTGGTTTTTGTTCCTGTAACAATAAAACCAATTTTTTACACATAAGCTCTATTCGTAAATCAGAATTTTTCTCTTTGGATAGATCAATAAGTCCATAGGAAGTAAGCTTTGCATTATCAAAAACGGCCCAACCAGTTTTTGTTGAGCTGCTATCTATGGAAATAAGACGCGTAAATCGACGAACATCATAACAATTATTTGACACTGTACCATCCTTTCTGAACGAAAAAAGCAAAAGAGGGCAGTGGAAGAGTAGTTCAGCATATTTTCCACTACCCACAGATGCCTTTGCTAGATCGCTGAACATCATCTGGTAAAGACATCTAATCGCAACTTCTCTCCGTAAGAAACTGTGTATGTAATTCTGTTAATTGAAAAGAGCGACTCCCCGAAAGAAACCGCTCTTTCATTCACTTTGCATCTTCGTTATCATCATTGATTACGTTAGATTCAACGGGCAATACTGTCAAATGTTCCATTACATAATCAAACTTTGAATCTCGCCGATGGTTTCCCCCGCATCCCTTATAAGCATCGTGCAAAGCCACAAATTCGTCCAATTCATCACTAGGGATTCCTTTTAGTGATATATATTTCTGGAATTTTTGATCTAAGGTGTTGCCCAGTAACTCACGGCTTCCTATTGTAATGGCTTCTATTTGGACATCTCGACGTTTTCCGCCGTTAGCAATTTCCTGAATGCTTTGAGTAAATTTTTTTTGAATTTCCAAGCTTTGCTCTCTATCATGAATGCGATTTTGTGAATATTCATTCATTTGTTCTTTTGTATTAGAAATTACACAACGAATTTCTTTTGTGAAAGCACTCAATTCATCTTTTATGAGATTATCATGCTTGATGGATTGATTAACATTTTCCTCTTGAATTTTTCTTAATTGGTCCATATCGTTATAATGCTTTTTTTGAAGATCGCTTAAATTTTCCATAGTTTCCATCAATAATTTGCGTTCGATATCGTGTCTCGTCTGAATTCCCAATTTTTCCTTTATGAAATCTATTTTTTTCCAGACTGTGACAATAAACACTAATAAAGCCGCAAGCGAAACAAGTAATACTTTCCAATCTATGTTTGTTACAATTACAGTCTCGTCCATATATTAATTATCCCTTATGATTTGCAACATAATCTTTTTTGAATTGGTCAATAATATGATCGACTTGTTCAATGAGAATTTCTCCATTTTTGATCATATCGGTGATTTCCTGTGCTTTCTGACTCGCTTTTGTCAGATTTCTGTTTTTCCAGGTATTATATGCGGAGATTACAATTACAAAGATCAACGAAACAATAGCAGAGACATCACTGCTATCAATCGGTAAGATATGATATCCGAACATTTCCAGTCCAGCATTGATTAAAGCGAGAACTTGCAATAAAATGCTTGTAACTGATTCAGCAGTAACTCCCTTTAAATTAATTCCGTTCATGTTGAGTTCTCCTTTCTTTTTGTGGTAGTAACAAAAAACGCTGAAATTGTTAACCGTATGTATTGTCTACCATAGTATTATATTTTTTATGTTTATACATTTGAGCTAAGCAGTTCCATAACTCATAATTTTTCTTATATTTCCAAATAGTAATATCCTCTTCGTTTCTGTAAACCCATACATAACGAATACCATGGGATCGAAGCCATACAACTTCATCCATAAATGAAGTCGAATATTCTTTATCGAATTTTTTCTTTCCAATACCCATATATCCGCGTTCCTTCCGTCGTAAAAAATGGGTATATTGAACTATGAATCCGCAGATCGAAATAGTCTAATATACCCGCTCATTTTCAATCTGCTCTATATTTTCTGTTGTTTTTTTCTTTCGATTTTTCTTCCTTGGCGCAATAGAATCGGCACTTTTGGCAATCAGAATATCCGCATCTTGTGTCTTATCCCAATATTTAACTTTTGTCTCTTCTATGACATCAGAGCTGACAATTGAAATCGGATCTTTTTCAGAAGTTGTTTGCCTAGTTTCCAAGGAAACGGATTTAGAACTTCTGGCCTTTTCTACTCTTTGAACATATTCTCTTGCACATTCCGGAGAACAAGCCACAGCACGCCAATGAAAAATGCTTTTATCATTTTCGCATGAAACACAAGGAGTATATAATTTTCCACACACCCTGCATTCCTTTTTCACATTCCCAGACATTTGTTCACCTCATTACTTATTATTTGCTTTAGGTAAGTAGGAAAGCGCACACCAAAGCGCACGCCTTCCATGAAGTATTCCTATAAGTTACTCGTAAATATAGAATTCCCAAAGGTTTCCGGAACCAGAGCAGGTGTCGCTAAGCGCATCGATTGTGAAAGCATGAACCGTCGCATCAGATCCCATAGCAATATCAAATTCACCACTAAAGTCAGCTCTTGGAATAACGATCTGTCCGTGGTATTCATTATCACAGTTATCCGTAGCTGTAATGTCAATGAAACCTTTCAAAGTCTTACTATATCTTTTAGAATCATTGACTATTTTTGCAGCTTCCGTTTCTTTGTCATACCAGACGACAATCTGGTCGCCATCTTCTAAATCATTTTCATAGAAAGTAAGCGTTTTCTCAGAATACGAGAATTTCCCAGTACCGGAAGCAGTAGCATCCTGCTCAAACTTTTGTCCCATAGAGCCATTGGTATTACGTTTGTACAATGCTATAATTTCAGAACCAGCACTTCCAACAGGGTCCCCTTCCATAGTGGCTGAATTGCTATTTACAGTCAAAACTTCCGAAACGCGAATGTTAAATGTTCCCTGTTCAACCTCAGCACCAGTCTGTGCTGCCAAGCCGCCACCTACTAAGAAGCCGTTGTTTCCAGTAATGGAAACACTCTTATTTCTTTTTAACTGAGCAATTTTAGCTCCGTTACGTCCAGTGATATCTACCTTTTCCTGTGCATTGGAAAGAGTAGTATCCTGTAATTCATCCATGATAAATTCCAACTCACCGGCATTGTTAAAAAACATAGCCTGATCAAGAGAGGTAATAATTAATCTATCGGTATTTACTGCCATTTCTTTTCCTCCTTATTTTTAGGTACTAAAAAAAGACCCGATAGAGGTCTTATTTTGCAATCCAAGACAGACTACTTTTGTCTGTCATTTTTGAGGTGTCAATTGTTCCTGAATAGACACCAGTCATTGTATTTTCAAAGGCGATATTCTGCTGAATCTGTTTTACACTCTTATAAAATCTGTAGATAGAAAGATTCATAACAGTATCGTAATCATATTTGAAATCAGAACGGTTAACCATTGCGACAACTAATTTTTCAAATTGAGATTCTTCTTTTTGCTTTCTTCTAGCTCGGCGCTCTAGCTTTCGCCGTGCCTTTTCAATAGCACATTCTTTTGCCTTTTCATTTCCCATTTTACGATGTATTTTCTCTGTTTGATTGATTGCTAATATTGCATTTGAGAGAAGATGATAGACCAGTTCATCAATGATAAGATCATTTTGGGGACTGTATAAGATCCAGGTATCGTTTTGGGGATTCTTAGTGCGATAGAAATCAGATAGGTCTAAATTACCAAACAGAATAGAAAGATCTTCTTTCTGATAGACGGGAAACAACATAAGAAATAAATCGTAATCAGTGATTGTTGTAAAATCAATGTCCATATCGGCGAGGAACACCATGTATTGATATGGTACTGCTGTAGTAAAAGATACGATAGTAGAATAGATGTCTTCATTATCCAGAACTTCTCCAACAGTAGGAATACGAATCGTTAAACCAGATACGATATCAATGGATTTTTTGTTTAATAATGATTTATTTTCCATATTTTGAACCATTATAAAAATCCTTGACTTTAAATGTGAGTTGCCTCCCTTTAAAACGCTGGACAGGATAATAAGGAACATTGGACTGCAATGCCATCTTCCCAATTCCAAGAATATTTGTATCTGTAAAAGCATTGTCCAATTCACAGACCACTTGGTCGTACCATAAGAATTGCCGTCCATTTTCAAGACGCCGTACAGCCTGCTCGTGACAAAAAACGAAAAACCAAACTGTAAGGTCTTTCAACACTTTATTAAAATAATCCATATGTGCCTGCATTTCAAAACAAATAAATCTGTCTGTTTCGGTAATTGTTTCAGGTATAAATTCATATGGAAATATCTGAGTGTAAGGCAATATTTCTTCTGGATAATCGGAATTTTCTGAGCCTAAAAGTTTAACGATTTCAGGAGATTTGCAAATGGCGTCCATAACATTTTTGCGGTATTCTATAATCTCAAAACTTCTTGATTTCCCCATTCTTTACCTCCTTAAAATGCTTCTATCACTTGAATTAGAATCTCACTGAGAATAGTATTTTGATATGAAATTTGCAATAAAAAAGAACCTCCAACGCAGCTCTCATCCGATACAAACAATTCAATTGTACTGCCGCTAACTATTTGTCTAACATCAAAATCGGATACAACCTTCCATTCAAATTCTATGTCTGGAAGTGCCGTTCCATGAGTGTCTTTAAACATAGCCGTGTATTTTCGCGGAAATCCATTCTTTAAACTTTGTGGGCCAGAGATTGTAGCGGTAAGATCATATGGATTCATATCTCCAGGTTTTGCTGTTCCATTTTGGGAATCCCGATAATCACAGATCCATGCCTGCGCTCCATCTTCGAAAGTGATTAGCTTATCCTTTTCTGTATTCCATTCGTTTTGAATCACTGTAATAGCACACAATCCATAACTGCCACGGTAATTATAAGTGGTGTTATCATTTTGCGTAACTTTATACATTGTGGGATTTTCTAAATTGCGGTCAAGCCAAAAACGCATAGGATCGTTGAACTTTACGGTATCCGAATTACACTGGACATATAGCATATGCTGTGTGGAACCGAGCGTATATTTCTGGTAAGAAGTATATTCCCCGGAATTATACTGTGTGGCATTAAGGTCGACACAAGGCAGCCGCTTTACTTCTCCTTCATCGGTCTGATAATACAACATCCAATTACATTTACGAAAAGCACCTTTCCGATATAATTTGTGAAAAGAATGAGAATTAAAACATATCCACATTTCACCATTATATTCCAGATAATCTCCTGGGTAAAAGTCGTCTTTTTCATGGATGGTTTCAATTGTAATCTGGTAATGAAACGTATCTACTTGCTTTAAATCAAAGATACGGGGACTTAGCATAAACGGTTTTCCATTGAGCAAAGTATCGTCTTCTCGGTCTGCGGCCAAATCATATAGGGCTTTTACTTGCAGTTGTTTTTCACGCAACATTTCCTTGCGAGGATTTGAGTGACTGTATTTTCGGCTCAGTTTATAAGACTCTAGTCCCATTATGCATTCACCACCTTTAGCCGTCCAAGTAAAGAGCAGATCTTTAAAACACAGGATCGAATCCGTTTGTGATTCTTTGTGTTTTGCAGCTCATTTACAAGGGATAAGATATCAATAACTACAATTTTATCAAATTCGTGAAATTGGAAGAATCCATCAAGTTTTACAGAAAGATTAAAAACTTTATTTGATAAATTTTCTGTATAGCCAAATTCTTCATAAATGGGGAGAATACTGAATGTCTGATTGATCAGAGAATCTATGTATTCGTTTATATCATTTACACTCATTTCAACACTCATAATTACATCCCCCATACATTTGATTTTGCGTAATTAATCTTTTTGATATCCCATCCGACTTCTTCTTTTAACTTTTCAATAGAAGCAGATTTCGCGGAAAGATTGTTTGCCTCTGCGAAGGTTTTGAAATCCCCATCTTGTAAATGAAGACGCATTTGGAGAATATCGTTTTTATCTTTTTCAAGATATCCGATTAATACATATTTGGCAAAAATAACCTGTTCCCCATCCGATAGTAAATGGTTAAATTCACCTTTCACATTGTCGCGGGATGTGTCGATGCCAGAATCTATAATTTCCAGCTCACCTGACGCATACTTAAAATATGGAGAAAGTAGCTGGATTACGCCAGTTTCTGACATATCATCAAAGATACCATCGATCTCATATGATTTTACGAGAGACAGAATAAGCTCTATAATATCTAAATAGGTTGTCTTCTCCATATTCTACACCTGCTTATTATTGTACTCTTTTTTGCATAGCCAATGCCATAATATCGCATGGTGTTTTACATGCTTTTCCAATGGCATCTACTTTGTTCATATCCACAGATTCTCCCTTGTTGATCTTAGAACAGATCAAAGAGATAATTGTCTCTTGAATAGGCACTGTGGTGTTTTTCACCATATCGACGATTCTATCTTTGTCAAAAGTAAGAATACTTGATATTGTGTCAACAGTTAAAAATCTCTTATAGAATTCATCCAGATAATTATTCTTAACGACATTTTTGTTACAGATATATACCGTGCCATCTTCAATAAAAGATCTGCAAGTCGCAATGACATCCTGTAAATCGGCGTATGTAATCGTGACAGAATGTCCAAATTTATCTAATCGAAAGATTTTCTGTCCAGGCCCATTTGAAGTTTTCAAATTTACGCCGCCATCACTTAGTGATACTACTCGAATCGGTTTCATGGCGTTAATTTCTACGAAACCATCTTCTGAGGGATCTTCTTCTACGTGTGAGGAAGAGACATCGCCTTTTGACTGGTTTAATTGCTGCAGTATTAATTCAATCTGTTTTTTTAATTCAATATTTTCCTGCCGCAGTTCTTCTTCTAAATTTAATTGTACCAAATCTGGGTTTTCAGATTTAGTATTAGCATTCGTATCGGCGGCGGAGGATTCTAATTCTGTTTTTCGCGGCCTTCCTGCCATAGTTTCTTTACTCCTTTGTTCTATTATTGACAGGGCCACCCACAGGCAGCCCATTTATGTATTTATGCTAATTTCATGACACCATGTTTTGCATTGGTAACAAGGGCAGTTACCCATCCCCTATGCATAGAAGCATTCTGAATCAAGTTACCGCGTGAAAACGTCTCATCAGTGATTGCCAGTCCCTCATCCTCAAATACAATCTGAATGAGCTTCTGAAGTCCAGGTGATACGAAATAGATATAGTCGTTATCGATTGCGAAATCGTAATCTGCCGAAGACCAGTCAATTCTCTGCTGAAGAGCGATCAGCGGAGTATTCAAGAACACCGGAAGATAGCCAATGTTATTATAGGTTTCTCCCAGTCCCATCTTCAGATAATCGTCCGTTGGCAAGATATTGGACAAACCGATTGCCGTACCGATGGCGACAGCCCTTGCTCCGCCATTGGCGGCAGATACTCTAGTGGCCAATTCGATAAAAGCATTTGGAGTAAACGCGGTCTCTTTAAAGTTTGCAGTTCTATTGTCAAAAGAATCCTGCATAGCATAAGCCACATCCAAAGCAATCTCAGCCTCGATAGACAAAATAATTTTAACAGCATACTCTGCTAAGGACTCTTCTCCACACATTACGCGGTATAAATCTACCTGGGTTGTGATGGTATGGTTTACAGGAGTCAAAGTCTTTTCTCCAGTGAACTGACGCTGTGCATTAACGTGTCTGTGATATTCACTACAAATCGCAACTTTGTAGCAGTCTTACTTTGCGTCATAAGCAGACCTCTCATGCTTTCACATGAGCATAGATTATATGTCCACCCTCATTAAGAGGGGAAAGATTTTTCTTCCGCCATTCGCTTGCGGTTCTACTCTCCCGATAGGAGATAATCGTTGAGGGTCCTCCATGAGAACATAGTGTTCTTTTAGGATGTTCCCTGCTGAACGCCCATTTTTATGTAGCACTTAGGATTTAACCATATGCCATTTTGACTAATTTTTTATACTTTCGTAACCTATAAAATAAAAAAGCTCATCGATAAAACGATGAGTTAGTAATTCTATCAGCTTGCCGTTTCCAGCTACTGTTTCGGTTTAATCAAACTTTAGGGTTTCCCAGCATTTAACCTTTATTACTGGCAGATTACTCTACCAGCACAGTTTCCAAAGCAGATCCATGCTAATCCACTTTGCTTTCTGCGAGAATTGCCATTCACACTAACTTCAAACAGGTCACAGGATTTCATAATGAACTTATTAGAATTTCCGCGGCCTACCGTGCTCACATCTGCGAACATATAAAAATCTTCCGCAACTACATCAGGTATAACAACATCAACCAGTTTATTTACGACAGCAAAGAATGCCCATTTATACATCGGATTGGAAGTCATTGCCGCCTTACCAACGAAAGAAGTGTCTACGTTTGCAAATCTTGCGATTTCCGCAGATGCCACCTTGTTAACCAATGCCTCTTTCTCAGCAAGGGATTTGGTTGTGTTTACCAATTTCTTAGTTCCAAAATTTTCTTTTCTATAATGATTCACGTAATCTTTCCATGCCGGAATCAGATCTTTTTCTGCGGCAGTGGAAAATGTAATTCGATCAAATCTCATTTTGATACCTCCTTCAATTTTGGGTTAGGCAGAAACATTAATCAGTTCTACAGTAGGAACTCTTTCAGAACCGATTGACACAAATTTCTCACCAGTGATTTTGAATGCCAAGACTGCGTCTATCACGTTTTCAGAATAGGTAGGCTTCATATCATTCTTTTTATAAATGACATATTTAGCGCCAGACTTTTCACCAGCTACCTCTGTCATTGCAATCTCAGCGTTAGATCCGGGCATCCAGATATTGACAGGGGTTCCGGCAGGGAACTTAATATTTCTCGGATCAGAAACCACTCCCTTATAAACATTTCCGTTTTCGTCGTACAGAGATGGAACATCTGCGTTATAGACCAGACCGATCAGATCCGTCACTTCCGCAGGTGCAGCCACCTTATAAGCATTACGTGTTTCACGTTCTGTAGAAACTTCCCCAAGTGCCACAGCATATCCCTGCTGGGGTTCAGATTCGCAAACGCCAGTTTTGATATCATTGTCGCTTGTATTGGCACTTCTCAGAATCAAAATATTTGCCATTTTCACATCCTCCTTAATTTAGAAATAATTTTTAGAAATTCTGTCCCAAACATCCTCATAGTTAGCCTCAGAATCTTTAGGTATACTATTTCTGATGGACTCTTCGTGAGGAATTCCGTTCTGCCCCTGAATATCAAAAGCAAAGGCTTTTAATCTATTGCGGAAATCATCTAACTGTGAAACAGAATACTTCTGGGACTCTTTACGCCAATCATCAATCTGGTCAGCATTCAAAATATGAGACACACTATTCAATGCGACTTCCACCGCATTTCGCATGTCTTCAGATTCACGATTATTTTTATATTCTTCGAGTTTCTGACATTTCAAAATAATCGCATCATATTCTTTTTTGAGTGAATTATATTCGTTGATACTAACCACAGAATTATCTACTTTTTCATGGCTCTGCGTTGTATCAGCGTTTTTAGCTCTGCAAGCATTTTCTTCCGTGTTTGGCGTATCTTTAACGTCAGAATTCTTAGATTTACAAGCGTTCTCTTCTTTTTCCGGAATTTCCTCATCAGCATTTTTAGACTTGCAAGCATTTTCTTTCTTTGACGGATTATCAGTTCCGTTAGCATTTTCAGATTTGCAGGCATTTCCTTCCTTAGATGAACCATCTGTTGCATGATCTTGCTTGCAAGCATGATCCTGTTTGTCCTGCTCAGAATCTTCTGTAGCATTTTTTTCTCTACAAGCATTCTCAGCAGGTTCCGGAGAATCCTGTGTGTCAGTCACATTGTTGACTTTTTCTTTGGAAGAGTCTTCTCCGTCAGTTGCGTTCAAAGCAGGAGCGTAGACCTGATCGTCAGGAACCTCTACAACTTTGGTAGTTTCTTTTTTATGAGTCTCACTAGATGATCCCAGATAACAGCCACGATCATCGTAAGTGCAAGTATCAGTAGAAACCTTGACTTTTGTAGTCACAACCTGTTCTGCATTTTCAACAACATCAGGAGAACCGGAATTTGTTTTCTTATCCTTTTCCATAAGTTCCTCCTTCTCATTTTTTTCTATAAAAAAAGAATCCGTTTCTACAGATCCTTGTTTTACAGCATTTAAAATTTTTTCAAATTCTTTTTTGGCTTTCTGATACGCTTCATTCATAACTGAGTTTGTTACCAGAATACCTTGGCATCCTTCTACGGCAGGAACAATGGGGGTTCCGTAGGCATCGGTATCTCCCAGCACTGTCACACCAGTGAAAGAGTATTGCAGAATTTCTTCTATATTTGTTTCTTCAATGACTTCCGAATCAAGAATAAGCATCTCAGATGAAACACCCTTTTTACCCCCATTTTTCTCGAACAACTCTGTGATATGAGAGTAGTAGACATTCCAAATATAGCCATCGGCGCATAAATAAACAGTCCCATTTTCGTCCTTTTCATAGGTGATTTTCGTGTCTTCCGGGAAAAATCCGATAGGATATTCCCTGGCCCAATCACTATCTTCGTGTCCAGCTAAATCGCCATGTCCTGCATTTGCGAAACGGTTGTAGTAAGCTAGAATAGGTTTGCCGCAAATAGTTTTTGCGTACTTTTTCAATACTTTCAAAGAGCAGGAATACCCATGGGCATTCACACGATCAGCCGAATAAATACGAAAATGTATCTTTTGAAATTGAGATGCTTCAATACCTTCGGGAGTCATTACATCATTTTCTTCAATAGAAAATGAAACCAATTTAGACATGAGGAGGTCCCCCCTTTCTTATATTGGCGGACTAATTCTATGATCCGATCATTGGAAAGGAAGATCCACTCATCACCATCCTTTGATAACGGCATTTGGCCATGATAACAAAGATATCTTTTTAAATCATCGTCCGCACGAATTGTTTTTCTCTTTACAGAAGAAGCATTTTTTACAAACATTATTTCGCCTCCCCTTCTGCTTTTTTCTCAATATTAGCCCCTATATTTCGTGTCTGTTCTCCAGAATCAGTCAGTTGATCATCCGCATTTCGCGGACGTCCGTTTTTCACCCCTTCTTTTTCTACGCTGGACATAGTAGAAGCAGTTTGAATAGGCATGAATGACGACGGAAATCCAAGTCCATACATCATATTCATAGAATTGGATGCGTCTGTTAACTGAATTCCACGGGAACTGAAGATGGATGGAGTGATAATTCCACGCTCCATATCTTCATTGGCGGCTTTCCTGCGATCTTCACGGTCAAAGATGGTACCGACAAACTTAATTTTAAATTTATATTTCTTGGTTTTACGATTGATTTGGTATTCACAGAAATTTTCAAATTGATGATAAACAGATTTGACAATCTCGGCCGAGACCAATTTATATAGATTTAAAGCGGAAACACTGTTGCCTCCGACTAAGACTGCATCAGACAATCCGGATTCCCGCAGCATATTAGTCACTTCAGATTCCAAAAGATTGCTTTCGGAAGCAGTGGGAGAGAAGTCAAAGGCCTTGAAGTTTTCCAGCGGAGCGGCTTTAAAATCAACCCCACATCCCAATGTCTGCTTTACCGCAGATACAAATTTACCAAGTTCCGTACTGCTAATTGCAAAGTCGTCCACACGATTTCCAGATTTATTGTTGGTCAAACGCGGGACTGTTGCAAAGATAACCTTGTAGGCTTCCAATTCCTTTTTTGCTTCCTCGAGTTCTTTGAATTTATCCAGTTTGCTGTAATCAATCAGCATGTCAATTAATGGCGGCACAGAGCCAGCGAAATTGATGTTATACTTAAATACCCAGGAATCATCCGGAGACATCGGATGCCAATAGACCCATTGTCCATTGCGATTTGGGAGATTAGGGCTGTAAGTTCCCTGTTTTAATTTCAAAACTTCAGCATATTTTTTTCTCAGTGCAACAGAATATGCGTTGATGTCTACTCCTGAATTCATAAAATAAGAAAGGTCAAAGGAAAACAAATATCCTAAATAAGAATTTGCGTCTATAATACAATGGGAAGCCGGAAGCTCCTGCAAATAAACATGATCTTCGTAGTTACGAATAGAAGTGTAGTAGGTATCATACAAAAGGACATGGAACAAGACTCGTTTAAACTCCTCTTTTACATCGAAGCAATTAAAGAACTTCGTCATTTCTCCGTAATCCCGTTTAAAGGAAAGAGATGAAATATCGGATTTGGATATGGATTTTCCATCCTTAGTGTAAGGAGTCGGTTCCCAATCAAAATCCAAGAGAATTGACTTGAAATCAATATTTCTTTTGTAAATCGAAACTGAATTGTAAAAATGATAAGATAGTTTCCTAAGTACTTGCTCAAAGCGATGAGGCGCCATGACCATTTCACGAATTTGTTCCGTGGACAAGTCAATGCCATCCATATTGATGTTTTTCAATGTGGCATTTAATATTTGCGGAGACAAAAAGTAATTTTCTCCAGAAAACATCTGCGCTCTGTAGGCATTTAAAAAACTAGTACAATAAGATAGATCATTATTGATTAGACTAGCATTTTGTTCTTTTTTTGAATCCAATTTGGTACCTCACCTCCCTCACAAAAACGTATATTGTTCTAAAAGCTCCAGCTCGTTTACGGACTCATAGGCATTATTTGTAAATTCCATAATGTAGAAGATCACATAAGCCAGACAAGAGAAACGGTCTTTATTCATTCTTGATACTGTTTTTTCCACGGTAATAGCTCCACTTGGAAGCGTTTTCAATTTTAGGTTAGCAATTTCCTCTACCATAAAATCTGTCTGTATAAACGGAAGGACTTTATTAACATAATCATCTTTTTCAGCCTGTGAAAAATCTGTATCCTTTCGTTGTCTCAGCAAACGAAGCTTTCCGCTGTCCACTGCATCAATAAAATAAGACACAACCCTACTTTGATAAGACTGTGCCTTCATATCAAACAGGCAAGAATCGCTACTGACAGATTCAGGTTCATTGTCTGTATTAACTGTATTCCAACATCCTAAATCATCACCAGTGACAGGATCTTCTGCATTCTTCAATAATTGATCTACTAAGCCGCTTCCCAATCCGTTACCGTCCACAATGACCATTCTTGCATTGTATCTTTTTTTGAGCCGCTTAATTTCAAGGGCCTGATTTGTAAAATTCATTGTGTTAGATATGTTTATGGCATTTACAACTTCCAATGATTTTACTTTATTATTTTTTTCGTTTCGTCTCACACGAACGACTGCGACCGATGATTGGTTATTGGCGGTAGACTGGGAACGGGCAACGTCCACACCAATATAATATTCTTCATCATCCTTTGCCTCATATACCGTATCTAAAAGCGAACGGCAATCTATAAGCTTGTTAATATTTACTAATGCACCAGTTGCAGCTCCAACCCACTTAGACTCATAGTTTTGAGCAAAGGATACCGTGGTCATATCACGCTTCTTTTGGAATATCTGACTTTTGGTAGAGCCGCGTCCATACCAACACGGTAGCCAGAAACTGCTACCAAGAACTATTTTTCCTTTCAAATGAATCATATCTCTGACCATATCTACAGATCTCTGATATTCGTCAGAACCTTTAAATCCAGCAGTCGTGAAGAAGTTAATTTGCTGATTCAGTTCCTCTGGATCGATGATGGAATACTTTCCGACACAGACACGCGGCACTTCTACGATGGGCAATAATGCATCCAGAAATGTATCATTATCGATAAGAGCAGATTCTTCCTCATTCATGCGTCTGCGTCTTTGACCCTTGGAACTTTGCGCATTCGCAAGGTTATCAAGAACAGCTCCGTTTTTGAATACGATGTTTGCATCATTTTTAGAAAAATTTTCTTTCGCCACCTCGTTTTTCAACATAGGATAAAACTTCATAATTTCATTGTGTTTATCCCGTAATAGTTCCGCAGCATTTTCTTTCGTCTGAGCAGTCAGCGCAATAGTGATTTCTGGATAGAAGACACAGGCAAGTTCTGAAGCGAGAACCTCGTTGAAAGTATTATGGCTGACAAAACCATTAGACACAAAGCTATGCGTGGATTCTACATGAAAATCATAGACATGGTGACAACCATTTGTAATAGATGTGATTTTAGAATAAAAATAATGGGCATCTGAATCGAGAGGATTGTAATGTCGACTCTTTTTTTCTAACAGATTCCGGTGTTCTGGAATACTAGACCCAATCTGTTCGGCAAAATATTTTACGTCTATATCTTTAATAAGCAAAGAAGAGTGCCCGTTTTCTTCAGCAACATAAGTTATAATACCCAAATTTAGAAGAATGATTTGGAGCTGATCTAAAAGCTTTTTTGACTTGGAAATAAATAGAAAGTAATCCTCAAAAACAGTCCCACCATGCTGATCAAAGAAATGGCGAAGAAACGCAGTCACAGTTTCTTTGGTAGAATTCAGAATATAAGAAGGAATAGACTTTTTTGAATCTGGTAAAAGTGAGATCTCCTGCAATGCGCGGGAAATATTAACTTGGTAATTCGTACCCCAAAGATTATTCTTACGATTGATGACAACGTAATCGCCAATTTGTAATTCATCCAGTCGTTTAAAGTTCACACTTCCATTTTTCTGTAAAGTAAGAACAGGATGATGATAAGTGCCACATAGGTGATATCCATTTTCTGTCGTGACCGTTTTCGTTCTACAATATCCGCTGTACAGTCCTAATGTCGTATTCTCTTTTTGTCCGTACCGATTCACAAGGCCCACACGAGTATTGTACAATGTTTCAATACCAGACTCGTTAAAATTAAATAGCGTTCCAATTTCTTTTATTCCAGAATCTGTAAAAATCAAAGTATCTCCAGATACACACTTTCCGTATCCTCTGGGGAAAACACCGTACAAAGACATAAATCTTAGCATAGCCCGCAGATAGATTCTTTGATCTAGGTGAAGATTCAGTCCGCCCTTCTGAGGCTTGATTAAATCCAGAAACAAATCAGGGTACCACCTCGCAAAGCTGCAAAAGTATTCCCAGTTGTCTACATTAAAACTATAATTTTCCATTATTTATCACCGTCCCTAAATTCGAGCGGGACAGTAATGAATTTTTCTATTGTATCCCGATTGGATTCTGTCGTGTCTTCCTTAAAAATGCCATAAGGATCTCCATATGCCTCCAAATACTCTTTCTTCTTTTCATCATAAAACTCATAAATATCTTTATATTCTGCTTCTGGAAGCCCGTGGAGATTCCTTTCATAATTAACATAACACCATATAATAAAATCAGCCGCATCTTTGGGCTGATACTTGAATTCTGGAAAAATTTTGATTCTTTCTTTTGCCCCTTCCACGGCAGAAAAGATGTCACTGAAATTGACGATTCCGCCTTGCAGATCTTCCTTGGATATTTGACGTGCGGTAAGCTTTCCTTTTTCAGCGGCGTCTTGGGCTGCGTTATACCATTTTTGCGCTTCTGCCACTTCGCCTTTAGAAGTAGCAATTTCTTCTTTGACTTTAAAACGCACGTATGTAACCAGAGCTTCTTGATGAATACTGGTCTGGATCACGTAGGTTTGCTTCAACTGTTGGTATTTTTTCCACATTTTTTTGTACTCCTGACGAGTGTATCCCTCGCCGAAGAGATCAATCATATCTTGTGTAACTTCAAAATCATCACTCTCAAATACAATAGGTCTTGCGCTTTTAGCAGCGGAAACGCGAGAACGTCTTGAAGCTTTATTTTCCTCTTCCTCTTGTTCTATTTCTTTAGAATATTTTTTTGCGATTTCCTTCTTGCTTTCCAGTGTAGTATTGCTGGTCTGGTGCATAAACCCATCTTTTTCAGAATCTGCATAATTCTTGTCTCTATTTTGACGCAGCATAATGTTTTTAAAATAGAATCCTACAATATCTTTTCCATTTTTGGCCACCTCGTCATCAGGCAAAAAAGAATGTTCTCGTTTGAACTGAGCGTAGGAAGATTCCAATGTGTCCCAATATAAAGGTTTATCCAGCCTCATGAGCATTCTGCGGAATTTGTTTTGATTAATGGTTCCGTCATCATTTAATACCTCTTTTTTGACACAGGATATGCAGATAGGCACACACCCGTCTTCAGAATATAAAGGGCTGGTTGATTTATAAAATCCACTGGAGATCGCTTTATCTTTCCCACAGATAGGGCATTTTTTCTTTTTACTAACAGCCGTGGTCATCACTCCTCACAATATTAATTTACACAAATGCTTCATCTGCATCCTCAGAATCTTCGCGTATGACGTACATCTGTGTTGTTTCTGAGGATTCGTGCCCTAATAACTTTTGAGCTGTCTCCAGAGAACGGTGATTATACACCACAAGATTGGTAGCCCGAGACCTCCGAAAATTATGGGGCGTGGTTCTTCTTCCAATGATTTCAGAGAATTCATGGATACACCAATCGTTGAAAACTCCTTCGCCAACCTGTCGAGTTTTGCCATCTTTCGTTTTTATAACAAACATGTATGGACAGTCGTCTTTCCCGCGCATTTCTAACCATTTTTTCAGAGCGTCCATAACGTCTTGCCCAAATTGCAGTTTTCGGACTTTTCCAACCTTTGACCTGCCTTTACAACGAATATCGTGCGTTTTATAAGATATAGATTCCAATGTCTGTTCAGTCCCGTTTTCATCGATAACCGTAACTAGCGTTTTCTTTGGTTCATAATTAACAACTTCTTTTAGAAGCTGTCTTGATTCGGCACGCCGACACCCAGTCGAATATGTGAACTTCACATAGGCGAGCTTTTGCCATTCGCCACGTTCTCCCAATACAGAACATAAATGCTCCATTTCTTCTGGCGATAATGGTTCTTTACTGAATACATTTCCTGTTTTTGGAACCTGCATCTCAGATGTGACAAAATTTCTGAATGTCGGATAATCATCCTCATAAAAATTTTCTACAAATTTATTAAATGCACTGACAGCAGATTTTTTGAATTTAATCGCAGATTCTGACATTCCCCTATTTGCTAACCAATTTAAATATCTCAGAAATTCTATTTTCTTAATATCTACACAGTCTTTATCGCGCAGATTTGTCTTTACATACCAGAAAAAAATGCGTAAAGCAGATCTGTAAGCAGTGAGACTTTGAGGGGAAAGATGCGTTTGATTACTTAAATAATCATCAACCATGTCTCGGTTAAACTCATTTATGCTGTGCCACATTTCGTCCGTGATCTCATCGGAACGCTTCGCAATAGATTCTCCCAAAAGCCTCACATCCTTTCTGATAGAAAATAACCCAACAGGCTTTTACACCTATCGGGCCAAATCGTTCACATTTACTTTAATTCCACTCCGAGATCTTTTGCAAAATTAATGATTTTACTCTCGTCTTCACTTGAAAAAGAAACGCTGAAATATGATGGAACACCGTCTGAGTTTTCAGTCCATGCTTTCTGGAAGCCCGTCAGTTTGCCATTTTTATCGTAACTTATATGATGTGATTCATTTAATTCTGAACAACATTCAGAGGTGTTTTCCTCATCTTTGTCTAATTCAGCAACAGAGAATTCATACAGATGATCTCCGGTCACATAATTTAAGATTTCGCTGCAGCAATCCTGATGGATATAAACAAACTCTCCCTCATGATAGAGATATCCATCGCGTTTATACCCGTCTTTTTTATAAGAATACAAAGGCTTAACAATAATTTCATGTTCTCTATTTAATGAGATTAGATATTCCCGATCATACCCATCAAACGAATAATCGGAAATATCGATAGATGATACCATACAATTCTTTTTGATTAATTCGTGCAGAAGAGAGGATGCATATTCAAAATGACAGATAGCACTGACATCAACCTCATTTTTTGCCTTATCAATCATGCAGTCAGCTAAATCACAGAAATCGTAAAATACAATTCTTTTCAAATATGTACACCCCTTTACTATGCATTTACAGAGTCTTTTAAGTCTTTTGCAGGTTTAAATTTAACGACCTTCTTAGCTGGAACAATCAATGTCTCGCCAGTCTGTGGATTGCGCGCGTTTCTTTCTCCGCGTTCCAAAACTTCAAAATTGCCAAATTTATGAAGAGAGATCTTCTCACCTTTTATGAGACTTTCTTTCAGTACATCAATAATAGTATCCGTAATTTCAGTGATCTCCTTTTTTGTGTACTCATCAAATCTTCCTGCAACTTCATTCACTAAATTTTTTTTTGTAAACATATCAAAATCTCCTTTTTCCATTTTTCTTCATCAATTCTGTTTTTTGGAAGTGGGTTTAGCGTCTCCACTCCGACGTATATATAAACACCTAGAGCGTCATTTCCAATGTTTAGAGAGTATGGAACCTGACAATATAGCTACAGGTGTTGTAGGTGAAAATGAGGCGTGATATAATCGAATGCGTGGATTTCTCCACATTATTGGGTCATCGGTTTTCCTAAATAGAATGACTTCTACAATGGAAGGCAGGTGAGCATCATGGCAACGACTTTTACTAAAGAAACTCCTGTGCACGGTGAACTACCACTAAGCTAAAGACATGGCGGATTTCTGCTTATGTTTGTTGTGAACTCTATGGTTTCTTTCTAGTCTTCTTGATATCCGATGCCCCTTTACCCGAAACTTTAATTAATTCAAAATTATTTTATAAGTCTCTGTGTGACCATATAATTCATCAAATCCGAAAATCTTAACGGCTGCTTTACTTCCACGCATTAACCGATCTGCATAAGGATCGCTGCCCATAAAAGAAGGACATACCAAAACCTCCGAATCATTCATAGATCTTTCAGATCCAGAAAGCTCTCTTCCGTTGTGATAATGCCCGATAACCAAATAATCATAGAGAAGATCTCGCTTTGCATTAAAATCTTTTAATAAAGTCTCTGGATTTTTTACTTGATGTCCATGCATGGCTCCGATATCGTATCCGTATATTGGGATATCAATGTATTGTTCTCCTTCATCAGCCAAATTCACACAGATCCGTTTATTGTCAGCGCATAAATCTTTGATGTAGTTTCCAATTAGATACTCCAAATCCTCATCTGCAATTTCATTTGCCTTACTGCCTAAGAAACGAAGTTGCGTATGGTTGGCCGCGGGTACATGATAATACTTTACTTTTACAAATTTAGATACAGAATTTAAAAATTGGGAAATGAGACGACTGACTTCTACGCTCGCTTTGACGACAGATGAATCATTGATTTTTAGATCTGATAATCTAAGACATCCTTGCAATGTGTCTCCGAGAGATGCTATAGAAATTTCATTGACTGAATGGTAAGAAATAAAATCATATAGCTGTCCAACTAAATACCCTAGCCGTTCTCTGCAAATTTGCGGAGAATATTCATTTGCATCACTTACAAATTTTGCTCCATAGTGCAAATCGCTGATACAACATAAATATTCCATCTGTCTTGGTTCAGAACATCCCAAAAGTGGGAGAAAATCAGGAAGTGGAAGAGTGTTGATCATACTACCTACGTATTCATAATATAGTTCTTGGCGGGCCTGACTTCGGTCAATACGATTGCGCTCTATATTTATAGTTTGAAGTTTTTGGCGTTCTTTGCGCAGTTCTTGGATTTTATCATCTAATTCTTTTAGTTGCTCTTGGCTATTAGTAATCGTTTTTTGATGAGCCTGCAACATTTTATCAAAGGCAGCTCTCTTTTTGCGGTATGTGGATTCACCAAAATCACAATGCAACAATTCATTTAAGATTTTAGCGACTTCATTCCACGTACCAATTTTATCCTTTTCTCCGGTGATTCGATAGATAAGTTCCTCGTCTGTTTCACCGTCAAATCTCTTGTAATTATGATTTACTATGAGAATTCACCGCCTTACTCTTCGTTTTCTGGAATTATATCCAATTCCGCCTCTGCTTTCAGAGTTACAGAGAAATCAATGAGTTGATTTTTAAAAGCATTGAGCAGATCAGATATTTTTATGTCCTGATCAATCTTGTTTTCATCCTCATAGGTAATTGTGGTTCCGTCCTCGGACAGAACACCCTTCACAGAAACTTTATCTGTCGTCGTCCTTTTGAAAGAAAATTTACTTGCCATAAAGCAATTCCTCCTGTCTTCTTAGTCCTTTTATTCTATTATTCTGTATAACAAAAAAGAAGAGCAGCGGCTCTCCTACAAAATTTCATATATATCACAATCTACACCGATGACTTTATCTATAATTCCTTTTTCTTTTGACTCATCAGCGAAAATGTAATATTCTCTATCTTTGATTTCTTCTAAGAATTCTTTTGTCATATTCGTATGCTCTGTCATGAAATTGGTTAAGTACTCATCAATTTTGTCGTAGAACTTTTGAATATCTTTTCCTTTGTTCCCACTTGAAACATATCCTGCCTGCCCGTCGTGATAAAGTACTATAGTAGTAGGGAAACAATATCTTTCATGGCCAGCGGCCAGAATGTAACTTGCCATGGATGAGCAACGCGAGAATCCAACGGTGACAACGGGAGTTACACTGGTCAGAATAGTAGACAGAAGTTGCATACCCATAACAGAGTCTCCTCCGTCGCTATTCAAATAGAGATATATCTTTTTGCGTTCTTCTCGTGGAAGATGACGATCCTCCTTATTGTACTTTAAAATTATGAGACACACAGATTCTAACAAGGAGTCATTGATTTCCTGATTAATAATAATTTTTCGATCTTTTAAATTTTCTTTTATAATTTCATCATATAATTTATTGTCATCATCAAGCATAAGAGATAATAATTCTTCGATAATAATACCTTCTCTCTATAATTTATTTTTTCAATCTAACAAATCCGCCATAGCAGCTGTTTCGCTTCGCTCTGTTTTTTCAAAATGAACATATCCAAATTTTTCATTTCCAGACAGTTTTTTGACTACAGATAAAAGTCCATTGTTGTTGCGAAAAATGTAACTGTCTGTTTGCTTGAAATCCCCATTCATCCACAGGGTAGAACCTTCGCCAACTCTTCCTATAAGAAGTTGAACATGTTCCTTAGTAAGGTTTTCTGCCTCACTACAATAAATAATCGAGTTCTTTAAATCTCGACCACGAATATAGCCAAGATGTTCTACTTCAATATTTCCAGACATTATCTGCATATCTAACCCTGTTTCTCCACCCAGATGGTCAGCTAATACCATTGCATAAGGTCTTAACTTTGATGACTTATCGCCAGGAATATACCCAATCTCATTAGCATCTTTAACCCCTATTGCATTACGGATGTATATCAATTTATCGTATTTTCCATCTTCAACAAACCTCAGCGCATTGGACAACATTACAATGTCTTTTCCGCTACCGAAGCAACCGGAGATAACTTTTATTGTCATGTCTTTATTCTGTAGCATGTCGAAAGCCAATGTTTGCTGTGGATTTCTTGGTTTGATTTTTCCAAGAAAATGACTATTTACCTGTTTGTAGGAAAGAGATACATATTCTGATCCGTTCCAACGTCGATAGTCCACGACCTCTCCATCCGATTTCCTTACAATGAGATATTCATTTTTAATGCACCCAAACCTGTTTTCGTTTTGATGTAAATAAAAATCACTCATCTCCTGATCGGAGAGAGTGACATCCTGATATCCTTTATAATCATCAATGTTTTTTATTAAATCTAAGTCAGCCATACTTTTGGTTTTTAAACCAAATATTTCTCTTGAAATAAATCGGCAGTCCAAATCTTCTGTACAGACTAACACAGGAGAACGTTTATTGCATTGATAGGCAGTACTCAAAATGATGTTATCTGGGGTTTCATCCAAAAAGAAATCTTGGAGAATATTTCGCGTTTCTGTGTCATATCGTATAACTGTATACTTGCCATAATTTTCGTCAAGTAAATGAGCAATTTTTCTTGCTTTGTATTTAATTTCATTATCCTTTAACCCAGAAGATTTGATATTTTCAATTTCCTCTAAAGTCTTTTGTGAGATAATAAAATTCTCATTGAATGCAGCATCTTGTAAATTAAGAAGAGCATTCGTATCTAGGAACAACGTATAATTCAATAGTGTGTCCCACCCTTCTGTTAATATTTTCTGTCGTGCGTCTCTATGAGCCGCCCTTTGCGGTATTCTTCCAATTGTTCCAGAAGTTTCTTGTGCTCTGTCGCATACTTCTTGCAGGCACTGGAATAAGTACGGTGAATATGTTTCCGCCATTTCCAACCGCGAGACAGAAGATATCTGCATTCCTGATCGCTTATCGGTACTATAGTAATACACTCCTTTATAAGTTATTTTCTCGAATGAGAAGAATCGGAAAGCCTGGATTCGAACCAGGATCTTGCTTTCTCTGTTTTATGATGACCATCGTTGCTTTGTCCATTAAGCTACATTCCGATAGAAAGAACACCAGTGACGATACCACCAGAACAGTAGTACCGCCACCAGCAAATAGAAGAGATAAATTAGTATATTTGAATATACAAAAGAAAACTGGAATATCTAATACAATTCTGAACAATTGAATTTCTTCTATACCCTTGATAATTACTTAATTGAAATTTTCGCGATACGTTTCATCGAAATGACAAAATAACAGTAGTGCAATTTTCAAAATAACAACAGAACATCTTCGCACAGATAGAAACGGTGTATGCCCAATATCAGTCTTTAAAAGTAAGCTGACAAATACTTTCGCATTTTTACAAAATGTCTTCTTTAATCTGTATGTTATGTATTAAGTACATATGAGCTATGTTGATTACATCGCCAAATGTGATATGTTGGTATATCTACCTCGCAGCTTCTTACTTCACCTGCGACCGAAGCGTCCAACAACTGCACTATCAATTCCAGATTTCTTTTCTATATTTAGCTCTTGCAAAGCCGATAGCCCGAATCGAACAGGCGACATACGGGGTACAAATCCGTCGTTCTACCAACTGAACTATATCGGCTTATAAGGAAGGTGCTTACGAAAGCACCGCATCCTCTAACGTATCATCAAAACTCCATTTCGGTGTAAAATCAACCTCTGTGGTAACTTCCAAAAGATCAAGTTTTGTAGAGTTATTATCCGACTCTTCGCGCCATTTGCGAGAGAGATTTCTTACAGTATTTCTATCAAAGTTAATTGTGGAAATAATTGTCTTAGGATATACATATCTTACCTGGTCTCCATTTTCGTTGAATTTATAATCAAATCCCTGTGATTCTTCACTGGTAGTTTTATGTTTAAGCATATCTATCAACGTGATTACACATCTTTGACGCACACGATTCATAGATACCGTAGAATCAATATCAATATCCGTTTTTCTTTTGGCATTTGAAATCGCATCTGTCAAGCGGGTCTTTTCATTTACAACGTCAAATACAAAGTCAATTAATTCATTAGGCGTAAATTCGCAATCTTTGTATTCCACATTGAATTCTTCGTCATTAGCATCTTTATTCACCTTTTTGCGATTATGAGTCTCCTTTTTCTTTACGATGAAATTTTCGTCTCGGAGCAGTATAAGTGCCTCATCAATAAAACTATCTAATAAATTCTGGTAACGAAAAGCTTCTTTTAACACCATATTATCAATCACTCCTTCCAATTCGTTACAGCTATATGCAATGGGGACAGTGTTATTTAACTGCCCCATGTCATATTTTACTACTAAGACTCGTCTTCCTTACTTATATGCCGCATTGGATAAAAGCGGCGAAGGGTACTCACAGTCAATACCACTTTCTCCCTTCATAAGTGGATTAATGATAACCGTCAAAACCCTATAAATAAAAGGGTTTCTGACACCAAAGTTCCACAGGTGTATACCAAAAATGATTACGCAGATACAAAACACCTAAGAAATGCTTCTTTGTTGACATCATAAAGGATTTTCAATAGTAAAGATCGGTTAGTGTTTAGCGTCGTTTTCATATTGATATTATTCCTGGCGATATTAGGCGTAATTTTAAAAGCACGATCTAATAACCAAGACATCAGCCCTATATATTTTCCTGATATTTTTGCATTCCTTATAGATTCTATCAGTTTATCAAAATCACTTTTTAAAAGAAGATAGTTCTCAGTGGAGTCACTAACATTATGCAAATACAAGTCTAAGGAATAATCGGAAATCAATTCTTCAATGCGCCTGCTAGTTTTTCGGTTAATATCTAATTTGTGCTTAACAAAAAAATGAGACATTGGGAGAGTAGATGTTTCATATTTTGCCCTAGGAAGATCTAACCGATACAAGTAGTTCATAGGGCAATTTAATTCAGGATTGATATTTTTTTTATTAAAATTTTTCTTAATAATGGACCAAAACTGTGGGTATTTATTATCCTTCAAATTCATATCCTTCTTAATTCTCTTAATCTCTTCAGTGGTATTCACATCGAATTGCCTTTTCGCGGAGTCGATTGCAATCTGAGCAAGTACAGAAAGAATACAAACATAATCATTGTATTTTGAATCTTTAAAACTACATGCATAAGTTTGAGCAATTTGCGCAAGGTTACTTGATTCACCAATATCAACTTGTGACTTCGCAAGAGAACTATCAATGAGTGCATAAGATTCTAGTGTATTAGGGTATTTCTTATTAGACTTCTTAATATTATTTTCAATAGTTGCATAGTTCCGATAGCACCTTCTTGCGTGTTCTACAATTTCCGGCTGATTGGTAGTATATCCAAAGTCAGAATCTTGATCTGCAATTGTTATATCCAAGGCTCTTTATCCTTGGCTTCTCCGAATTTCTCCGGAGTGTCAGACTATATCTTTACCGTCGGCTTTACGTTAGGGTAATCGGCGCTCGTGGAAGGATTATCGTTTTGCCTACTCACCTTCTAGTCGTTGATCCTCTCTACTACATAATGGCATTCATAGATTTGGGTGCTGATTAGCATATGTTAAATCACGTAGCATCCCAGCAATTCACCGATTATCTTTAGAACAAGGTTTCCCTTGAACTGGGCCAGTATGTTGACCCGTTGTTCCGACTTTGGAAATCCGTACCAATCATATTCACAGCAATAATCTGTCGCCCGAAGTTAAAGTATCTTTCAAATTTACTACTGTATGTATTATGAAGATACGTCAAATTGTTTTTTGAATTAAACGGACTCCGGAAAAATGCAAGATATTCCCCGCTATTAAATCTTTCCGTATAACATTGAATGGTCCCTTCTTCCTGATAGAAAGTATCGTCCAGATCTACAGAGGATTCATCACCCGTGGTAGCGTAGAGAAGCATTGCATATGGAGAACCCACGATGGTAAGATTTTCCGCATTTTGTATAATCTGCCCACTCCTGAAATTCATAACATAAGATTCAATGATCTTTCGCCTGCGATCTCGGAAGTAAGAACTTCTTTCAAATTCCGGATTGTGTTCTACTAGAGCTACCAGGGCTTCGAAATCATTTGAGAAGTTTGCATTCCTCTTCAGGTAATCCAAAAACACATCTGTGTCCATCTTAAGCTGAGTAATATAATCCACGCTTTTTGACACAACGTTGCCCATGATATCTTCGTCCAGTGAATTTGCCATCTGGTAACTCATCCTCTGTACATCGCCCAATTTACTCTCGTGTGCGGTCTTTACAATTCCAAACATGCAATCACAATCCTCAACCCATTTGCACCAATAATCATAAGATTTCCCAAACTTAATCCATTTCATGGCATTATCTGTGGTGATGAGCTTTATATCTTTGACATAATGATCACACCCGAACATATCTGTGACAGTTGCCGTTTCATATTCATCGCCGAAATAGTCTCGAAAGAATTTCTGCAGATAACTGTGAAAGGCAGCCATCTTGCAGAAGTGTTGCCGCAACAAAATATATCCATTGCAGTTCTTAGGAAATATACTGTCGTCTATCAAAGCCTGTCCATCAAATAAAGTATTTTTCAATTTATAGTTGTCAACTTTCCGTGCGATGCAATGTCGGTTTTCGTCTGTTTCAATGCTGATTACGTTTGTTTCAAAGAATCGATCTATGTCTTTCAGAACTAAAATGTTACGAGGATTAATTTTAACTTTTCCTATAATGCCACTAGAAACCAAAGAAGCATAAGCACTGATCTCCACAATCATTGGATTGTCATCAGATGGATGAATCCCCATGTATAAAAAGTCACGTGCTTTTTCATAAAGACTGTCTCTTATAAACATACAGGTACCTTTTTTTGCTTTTCCAGTACTCCGATATAGCATTTTATAGTGAATGTTTTCGCGCTTCTTCTCGTTCCCCCTCTTGTCCCGTGAGATGTAAGTAACTGTGACACCTTCCATGTAAAATTTTCGGCGTATCTGATCCGTAGTTAGCGATATGTATTTATTTCTATTCTGATAAGTAAATTTGATTAATTCCAGGATTTTCTTTTTTTGATCTGAATACTTTTGAATCAGGTAAGAGTCATTATGTATTTTCGCCCGTTTATAAGCATATATAGTATCAAAAGCAACACGATGTAAGTGATCAAGTTCTTTCTGATAAGAACGCGAGCCGTAGTTGAATTCCAGGCAAATGATATCTCTTGTTGATTCTTCTTTCCACACAGATAGGCCATTTGCCATAAGGAAATCTTTAAAAAGACTGTTGGTAAACATTGCGTCTTTGTATTCATAATGATCTCGGACACCAATGTTGTATTCCAACAAGGTACTGGCTTCTATATTTTTTATTTTGATTCCGTATTCACTAATAAAACGATCACCCCTTTTTAATACTCATACAAGTGTAATAAAAATTCATAAAGCTCATCAGGGGAAGATATGGTAACTTCCTGATGGCGTTGATCTAAGAACAAATCCGGGATACACTTTTTCCCAAAGTTTGTCTCAAAACAAAATTTCTCAATATAGTCATTACAGTCCGCTTCGCCCCAGATCGTGTGCAAAACTTTAATTAAACTTGATACACAGTCTGGCTGATAAATATATCCGTCGACGTTATGTTTTTTAAATAACTGATTCAGACTTTTTTGATATTCCAAAACTGTTTGAATCTCTTCTATACATGAAACAAAAACTTCTTTAGGCAATAACTTCTTAATCATTTTCTTTTAACCTTTCCTTATTTCTTATGAGAAAATCGTATAGATGTTCCAAGGAATTTAAAGCAATATTTTCTCCATCTTCTTCGGTAACGCAACCTGGTTTATATCTACTTCCCCAATTTAATTCAAATACATAATAACTAATCCAGTTGTCAACATCTTCAAATAGGCATTCCAATAACTCAATAGCTATTTCCACGCAATTCGGTTGAATCAGATATCCGTCAACATGAGATTCAACGAAAAATTGGTTTAATTTATCATGATAGGAGTCCACTTCCTGGATCTTATTCATGACTTCACAAAAATTTTCTCTATCCATCTTTTTACTTTTCATATTCTTATCCTTTCTCCATAGTTCTAACATCATATCCAAGCCACTCTAAAAGTTCCCGTAAACTTCGAATACATTCAAAATGAATTTGTCGTCCGTCTAAATTTTCTATGTATTCCTCACCATCCGTAATTCCTTCACCACAGATATCGCAGTAGTGGTCAGTAGGAGCGGGAGAGTAGTTAGGGCATCCAGAGACACAGGGATCATGTCGGCATAAATTACACATTTGCATCTTCTCCTTGCAACGAGTTTTCTAAAGATAAGATTTTTTCTAATCTTTCAATGTATGGATCAAAGAAATCTGTCGTGCAAGCTTGATCACAAATGCGGCAAAGATTCATCCGAATAGTTTCTCTTGTACCAGATACATATTGACAATCTACTTTTTGCGTTGCAATTCTATGGCGGAAGTCTGAGGATGCCTTTTTAATCCACATAGTAACAACGTATTTTTCTTTTTCTTTATCAAAACGGTATTGGCATTCCGCCGTATATCCTGCGTATTTGCTTCCAGATGGTAAATTAATATCAATGGTGTATCCAACATTTTCATATTTAAGCATATAGTAATTCCTCTCATTTCTTTGTTTTATTTTTTCGTAATCTATCTGGACTTACACAGACAAAGGGCAGATATCTGATGCCAGAGAGATTACGGTTTATTTCTCTTTCCCAGATATTCTCGTTTCAATTTTGCTTTATATGCATTTGGATCTTTCACGAAATATACGGGGATTTTATCAAGTCCTTTTATCTCGGCGATACGCACAGTGCTATATCCATCTAGCAAATTGTGGTGCTTATCCAAGATTACTTTTGATTCGAATTCTCCAGTTTTATACCAATATTTCTTTTTCTGATTGAATTTTTTGAACCCGATTCTATGTTTTCGAAATTCCGGCGGGACCTTTATTGTTCTTGTATATACCCAATACTCATAATTTTCATCGTATATGCCAAATAATTTCTTAATACCTCGAATCAAGTTTCCACCTCCAGATTTGTCCAGGATTAGTAAATAGTTTTTCAGTCCACCTTATTGACGATTCAATCTTTGCGGCGGTGCTGCCAGGAATCTTAGGTGGATAATCTGTACAGAAATCACCAGCGCCTATTTTTTGCACTGCGTATTTATGAAATTCTTCCCGCGTAGGAATATGTGGTTTAAGTTGTTTTGTCATTTTTGTCTTGCTGTTTTCGTCTGTCATATGTAATATTTCTTCTCCTTTTCTGAGTTTCCATTTGAGTTTTGATCATGGTTGATCCATCCTTTCAGTGTGATTGGGGATATAATATATTTCATTAATCTCGTAAGAATCCTACAATTTTTGCATTATCTGTTACATTTATTAACTCTCCTTTCAATTCATTTGTTTTTAGATGCACTAATTTCCGTGTTTTTACTTGCGACTATTCAACTTCTTTTCTGCGCTAGTTGCGCCGTTAATCACTCAATTATTTCTTCCGCATTCTCTGCCGGAGTTCCCGCGCTATTTTCCGCAATCCAGTTCTTCAACAGGTTTCGCATACGGGCACTGGGCACATAGATCCATATCTCCTTACCGTCGCGGATCGCCGACCGCCAGATAAACTGAAGCATCTCGGATAAGGCGAATCCGTCCTCATCTACTTTTACACCGTGTTGCAAAAAGAAATTCTTGATTCCGGTATTCAGGTAACGATTTACGGGGTATGCCACAGAAACCCGGTCACGGTACTTATTGCTTGCCCGCATATTAAGAGGAACAAAAGCTCTTCCATATCCTTTTCCAGAAAGTTGTTGCTTGAAGTCTTTAAATGTTGTCCAAAGATTCTGTGAACTTTTAGTTCCTCTTTTGTTTATAAAAAAATTGCAAATGTTTTTGCGCAAGCGTTCCATATTCTCTGTTTCTGAATTCTTTTCATACCATGATTTCGACAAAGCACATTCCCCATTTCTCTTAGTCATATTCAACTTTTGGTCTTCAAATATGTGAATTAGTTTTTTAAAATCATAATTGAAAGGAATTGCTTTATCTGGATTATCAGTGAAAGTATAGTTGCCGTTTCCATCTTTTCTTATGTAAATATAACTATATGGCATTTTAAAATAGTCAAAGTAACAGCGTTGTAATTGAGCATTAAACATGTAGGTCATAACAATAACTTTTTTAAATGCATTAAAAATTTTTATCGGAAACAATTGCATCAATCGTGCATCACCGTAATATGCCAATCCTCCTATTTGACACAAATGCTTTATATCATCGAAGACACCTTTATACTTCTTCTGCTCTGGATTCCAAGAAATCATACCTGTTTCTTCGCTGACATTAATGTATTCACCATTAATACTGTGAAAATCGATAGATGAGATAGGATACACATCAACAACATCTGCCACTTCATCAAGAATTAACGTATAATTCTTTCTTCGGCATAAAGAAACTATTTCCATGTCAAAATTTCTAAACAAAGCATGTGTCGATACGATATTGTTGCCTTTCTCCAAGAGATATTTCATCCCTTTTAGTTTTGTCCCTATTACCCTAGGATCTACAAAATGTTTTTTTGAGCAAGACTCCTTGATTCTCTCCACTTCATCCAGATATGGTGTGATGTAAAGAAACTTCTCATCCGGACTGGCAGCGTTCATATAATTGATCGCCGCCGAGGTCTTCCCTGATCCCATCATCATATCTACAACCTTCACTTCACAATCAAAATTCATCATTTCACATTTCTCCTTTTTTCAATCTGTGCAATGTCTACGGGTTACAATTACTACTTCATTATTCACCATGCATATAAACGAAAAATTTCGTGATTCATACATTCCCACTAGTGAATATTAGAAGTTACGTATTTTTACTCCTACGCGGAAACCTGAAAAATGTAGTTCATCATCTGGTTTCGTTTTTCGGTTAATTCTACTGACGTTGGTCTTTTTCAAAAAATAACCTTTTTTAAATCAAAACGTGATATGCTACAAGTATTGAATTTACAATGCTTTCATACACTTTACGACTCAACAAATATTCATTTTTGTGTAAAGTAAAAAGTTATATTTTAAGCTATATATTCCCTGTTTATAAGGGCTTTTTGTACTTGTTACTTTTTTAAAGGGATATTATATATATACCTAGATATAAAAATATACATTCTGTGGGATTCCGTTTCCCAAAAGAACGGAAGACCACACCAAGCTTGTTACAAGCGCGGTAGCTTATATGGAATTCTGCGAGTAACCTTCGGGGTTATGTTTACATCCACATCTACATGTTCACTTTTTATTTGTGAAAATCTGCAATTTTATTACCGGACATTACATGTTTCATTTCTTTTGTGGCCACAGTAAGAAAGAAAAATATTTATTGTGCCGGTAGGAGTATATGGTAATATAAGAGAATATGTTCTCCTGGAGATGTGTGTAAGAAAAGCGGGAGAGTAGTGTTATATACGATTTTGGCGGCACGCTGCCATATATTGACTGTTGTACAAGCCTTCGCGCAATCGTGCTTGCGCTCGTGTTGCTCAATTTTGCTGCGCAAAAAATCGCAACATTGATCCGGTATATATTTAGAAGTGCGAGAATCTCACATAATGACGCACGAAACTTTTCAGGCTTTATTCACTGTGTGGCGCAAATCAGAAGAATAAAGTGTATTGGTTAAATGCACTCTGTGAAGTATTAGACCTTACTGGCAAAATCTACAAGGGGAACTATGGCCACAACGAAAATATGATGTGGTGTTGGTGCACGGCGCGGAATTGGCCGGACTTACGCTGTGGAGTCCCGACGGGAGAAAAATAAAAAACAGAGGAGACTCCGTTAAGAATCTTCTCTGTTATCGTTGCGAATTGTATATATTTCATTTCCGGGATGTTATTCGGGCAACAGCCAGTTACTTTCCGGCTTTGCAATTAACCTGGTGTTGTTATATGCCATTTCCATTGTCAGGCAAGTATACGCTCGGTAATAGCCACCTGGCATCTTAGTAAGCACAAGAGCTAAATCTGGCCTATCATCGTCTCCAAAACACAATGGTATCAACAATTGAATTTGATTGTGGAAACAGTGCGGGACAGCAAGTTTGTAATTTGCCACGACACGTTTGATCGCAGTATTGATACATCCATTCAGGAGATCTAACAGGTGCTGACTCTCCAGGACACTTTTAGTCAACTGACTTCTATTCTCTTCGTCTTCCAGAATATGCCGATATTGCACATTTATTTTGCAGTGCCAATCAAATACTAAAAGCGACGGGTTCTGAAAGTAATCGGCGAGTTCCGGGTAATTGGTAATTCCCAATGAGTCTAACTCATATTCTGTTTTGAAACCCGCAAATTTCTAATCCGTTGTATCTGGATCATCCGGTTCATAGATTTCCCCGTAAATATAAATTGACTTATAATATTCCGTAAATAGTCCTGTGTTAAGAAGACGGTATTTGTCTGTCTCTATGATTTTTGATTGTTGCCACAATCTTTTAAATGTGTACTTTAGGTAATTTTTTAAAATTGCATTATCTGTGTTTTCTCCAAAACTCCATTTCTCTGGCATGCCCAACACTGCCAATTCTTTGATTTTTTTGATTGTAGCCTCCCCAATCATATAATTATATAAATCCTCCATAGTTTTCCTCACGATTAAAATACTGTTGTAATTATACTATATGGTTAATCGGGATATTATAATTTTCTAATTTTACTTCTTGATTTCGATTTTACTTTTTGGCAGATTTTATGCCACTTCGAAATGTACAGTATTTTTAAGGAAAATTTGGGGTGGTGATTATTAAAGATTCTTTTATTAAGAAAGATCTTCTAAATATTTTAAGTGCAAAATAGAAGTAGCTATTGTGTTTTTTGTGTGTGCGGATTTTTGACCATTTTTCCGGCTGATATCCTAACTTCGTCAGAGCTAGAATAAATAAGTTAATTTCGGGCGTCCGGCATGGATGTATATAGGGCTTTAGTATTTCGAAAACTTCAAAGAGCTAGATTTTAATAGGGTCTGTCGAACTCGGTTTCGAACCCTATTTTTGGGTGGATATTGGAGTATAGAGCTAAAGAGTGCTTATTTTGCAAGGGTTTTTGTGATTAGGGAAAATTGAGGAGGGTGCGAGTTGAACACATAGCGAACAAGCGTTCTGTTATTGGGCTTAGTGAAATGTAAACATACCCCCTATCCATAAAAGACATCAGATAAGGAACAAAATTTAAAAAGGGTGCTAATATGTACAATATTAGTACCTCTTTTTTGTGCAGAAAAACGTCTGTTTTGGTGGAATATAAAATTTTTTTGAAAAGCTGTGGTATGATTTTTTTTGGTGGAACTGAAAACAGCCCCCACTTGACGGAATCATTGGGATGAAAATAGTTTGAATGCAAACCAGTTCGTTTTGCGGGAAAATGTGAAAAATATGTGAAATTTTGTTGTAAAAACAACAAAATAATTGTAATTACAACATATAACCATAAACCCCAACTAAATCTCAAACCCTCAACTATCAATTAAAATCCCAAATCCTAACCCCTCAGCCTAAACCCAAATTGCCCTCATAAAGCAAATCATTGTAAAACACCACCTGCTATAAAATTACTTTGTTGTAAGGATAAAGATGGCATCAAATCCCAAAAGCCAACCATGCAAGCCTAACAATGTATGCCACCCCACATATACAATATATACCGCCGGAACACGGTAAAACAAAAAAGATCTGAGGGAAAACCTAGCAAGAGATCTCAGGTAAAAAGCCCTTTATAAAATCTCAGATATGATAAAAGAATTGTTGTAAAAATTAGAAAAATAGAAAATAGTAAAAGAATTAAAAGAATAATATAACAATAATTATGATGGTTTAATAATTTAAAGTATTAATGAATAAAGTATAACATATATATATTACATATAGTATAATTGTAAACTATATATGTTTGGTGCAGCATAGGTTTGTGTTATATCAATGCATTGTAGTAACATATCACAGTAATATAATACAGTGTTTATAAGCAATAAAAGAGACTGTACAGTAGTTGTACAGTCCCTTGTGTGTTAGCTGACTGTTTAGTCAGCCTTTTTCAGTGCTGGGAACTCGATTCCGAGAATGTCAGCTAATGCCTTTAATGCCTCATATTCCGTGCTTCCTTTTTCGGCTTCCCGATTTAAAAATCTTTGCATTTCTTCTTTGGTCATCTCTGCCATGTTTTTTCCTTTCCCCTTTTGGGTTATTGCCCTCAGTTTCCTTTGGACAACTATATATTACACCTTTTAAAGTGTTTTGTCAATACTTATTTTACACTTTTTAAGATGTTTTTTAATTTTTCTTTCTCTTCTTTTTTTGTGTCATTGTATATAATAATGTCAGGTGTTATGTCCAGCATATCACAGACTTTTCCAAGAGTGTCGATACTTATCATTTTATTTTTCCTCAGATTTTGCAATGTGCTTTCAGATAGCAACCCGTATTTCCGTATTACAATAGGGGTAAAACCTTTTTTTTTGAGCATTTCAAGGATAGATTCGCCGCTTGTCACATATTTAATCATATTCTCACCGCCTTATTACAGTATATATAGATTATACTTTTTTAACCGTGTTTTGTCAATCTATTTTCACACTGTATAAAGTGTAAAAAACAAACAAAATAATTACACCTTTTTTGGTGTTTTTACCGATTGAAATTACACTGTGAAAAGTGTATTATAGAACCATCAAGAGGAACACGAAAACAGGGAACAAAAAAGGAAGGAAGTAAAGATATGAAACCTGTATATGTTGGGAAAATGGTAAATGGAACACTTCAGATTTGTAAAGTAATTGATAGTGACATTGCGACAGGTGATGCGATCGTTTTTAATCGCGCAACAAAAAAAGTAGAAACTTTAAAATATGCGGAAAAGCACACACTTTATCAGAATGTCAGGAAACTGGCCGAAGATACACCAGAGTTTGATTGTGGATATTAATGGGAGGTAAAGATATGAACTCATTAGAAATTAAAGAAAAAATGAATGAAATGGCCGCTAATAGCGCCGCTTTAATGAAATACGGGCACGACGCAATAAACGCCATTATAGATGTGATTATGGCGCAATATATGACAAAAACTGACTACTACGAGGAAAACGCTTTCCAGAGCTTCAGGGGCTTTTTAGAGAATGGCGTGCTTGCATTTTAAAGGATAAGGTACAGCATAAAAGCTGCGCCTTTATTTTTTGTCAAGCTTTATATATACTTTACTAGCACGCATAATATAATAGGTAATCAATTATTTTGTCGGCGTATCCTTGTGAGACTGCACATCTATAATCAGATCGCAATCTATAGCGTTGCACAACGTCGATAAAGTATCCAATGTAATATTATCACGTTTACACGATAACAGGTTGCTAACCGTTTGTTTACTCCAGCCCGTAGCGTTACAAATATCTTTTTGTCGCAAATCCTTGTCTAACATGATGTGCTCTATCTGTAGCATAATGCTTTTAAGGTCAGTATATCTCATATCTATCACTCCTGAAAAATGGGTAGTATTATATCGTATCTCATATTTAAAAGTATTACAATAACAAGACTATACAAATTTTTACAATACAAGTATACCATAATTTGTGTATTTTTATATCAATAAAAGTATTGCAATAAATATACTTATATGGTAATATATATACAAGTTAATAAATAGCACTTTGATAATTTAATAGACTGTACGCCGTTTTTATGGTAAACTTGATTATATCATAAGATTGGAGAGTGATACAATGAGCGAAAACGAATTGTTACTTGCAATATCTGATTTGTTAGATAAAAAATTAGACGCAAAACTGGAACCTCTGAAAAACGATATCAGAGATATTAAGTTAGATATTGAAAATTGTATCAAGCCAAATGTCAATCTATTGGCTGAAAACTATGTTCCGGCGGCAAAACGCTATGAAAAAGCATCGACTGAAATTGGTGCTATAAAATCAGACGTTGAACTGCTCAAGAAAGTTGTAAGGGAACACAGCGAAAAACTCAAAGAAGTGTCATAAATAACATAGCGGCGTACGGCCTATTAAGTTATCAGGGCAACGTCGCTTTTTTATTTGTATCAAAGCAACGAAAATGGTATACTTACCTTATTATATATAAGGCGGTGAAAATATGATTAATTACAATAAATTATGGCATATTTTAGTTGACAGGCAGATGACCAAAGAAGCATTAAAAAATAAAGCGGGCTTGTCGTCTGCTACAATGACCAAAATATCAAAAGGCGAGAGCGTAACACTCAAAACTATTAACGCTATATGTAATGTATTACAAGTACAGCCTGGAGATATACTGGAGTGGGTTCCAGATGAATCAACCAAAAACTAAAAAAAAACTTTAAAAAATAGTTGACAAGTGATTTAATCTGTGATATATTATAATCACAGAAAGCAAAGAGAGAAAAAAATGAATAACAAGAAAAGTTTTGAAATTAAATCAAACGTTGACCTGGTACAGGCTGTCAATGAAGCAATCAAAGAATCTGGATATAAAAGAGGCTGGATAGCAGATCAACTAGGGATGACAAATCAATATCTTAGCAAATTTTTAGCAAAGAAATCATTTAGCATTGATGATGCAAATAAAATCCTATCTGTTATAGGATATGAGTGCAAATCAGAAATAACCAAAAAATAATTGAAAAAATAACCAAAAAATGGTTGACAAGCATTAGAACTTGTGGTATATTATAATCACAGAAAGAGATAAGGGAACAAAAAAGGGTTTAGACAAGTAAAAAGATTCGGCTTTCAGTGCCGTCAAAGTAATCTTCCCATTCATGGTTTAGACGTGAAAAAACTTGGCTTGATACGCCGTCAAAATAGTTTCTATGAAAAAGCCCTTACAATTAACTATAAAAAACTAGTTGAAAACTATATAAAAATATAGTACAATACAATCATCAAGAGAGGAGATGAGCAGATGCGAAAACAGTTTGCCACCTCTATTGATACTAAAATATCAGATGATTTTAAAAAAACTTGCGATGCATATAATCTGAAAATGAATGTTGTACTAGAAGCATTTATGCAACAATTTTCGGCGCAAGAATTTAAAATTGAAATTGGTAAATCTGGTATTAAGTTGAAAAAAGAGGACAAATAAAAAAAGTCCTCATCCACAAAAGTAAATAAGGACTTTTCAGAAAAGTTATAGACTTTTCCCTAGCAAGTTAAGTATATAACATTTCTGAAATAGCTGTCAAGTCTGGCGGCGAAAATCCTTATAAATAAATATAAATACTCGCCAACTGAATACCGCCTAGTCCTACGAATTGTTAAGAGAATATCATCCACTAGGTTTTCGGCTCAAAATGCCAAGTAAGATCAACCTTGTATCCGAAATGTACGGAGGCTCTGATAGACAAAGACTGAAAAAAGCTTTTGAGTTTAAAGGATTAACAGAAGTTACCGCAATGCTGAGAGCGGGAGAGTATTTCCAGTGTGTACCTTGAAAAATGAATAGTGAAGTGTTAGAAAAAGATTTAGACTTTACGCTGCGCATATGGTATAATATCCTTACCAATAATCGGGAGGTTGATACCATGACAGATAGGGAGATATTAGAGGCCATTCTTTCAAAAATGAACTCTATGGAAGTAGATATATCACATATTAATTCAGACTTACAGGCAACAAAATTGACGCTTGAAAACGTAACCAATAAAAATATACAATTATTGGCTGAAAATTTTGTTGATCTGACAAAAAAACTAAATCAGGCCATCCCTGTAGCAGACAAAAACCTTGCATATGAAGTGAAGGTTAATTATCTGGTAGAAGAAGTGAAACTTTTAAAACAGGAAGTAGAAGAGTTAAAAAATAAAATAGCATAGTAAAATTAGGATATTATATCATATACAGAGCGTAAAGTCTAAGGGTTTTACGCTTTTCTTTTGTAGGACAGGTGAAACAATGATTAGATGCAGTCGCTCCCCTCGCGGGAGCGTGGATTGAAATTTTTGTAAGGCGGTGAAAATATGATTAAGTGCAGATTAAAAGTTTTGTTAGCTGAACATGATATGACACAGAAAGAACTTGCAGAAAAGACAGGAATACGTGCTACTACAGTATCTGATATGTGTAATAATAAATCAAAGCATATACCACTGGATACATTAGATATTTTATGCAATTTCTTTGATTGTAATTTATCAGATATATTAATTCACGAAAAAAGTGATAAAATAACGAAAACTAGTTGACAGATAACGAAAAACGTGATATAGTATAATCATCAAAAGGAAATAAGAAAAGCCGCCCACAGCTACCAACTACCGAGCGACTTTTCTACCAAGTGTGATTATACTTGTAGAATTATTCTAACATTTCATTATTCATTTTTCAAGTGTATTCACACAAAAAATCCTTTTTGAAAGAATTGGGTGTGCACCTTGATAATTGAATATTGAAATGCTGTAAAAAATTCTTAATCAGGCAGGTGATAAGGTGATAGCATATTATAAACTATTAGATATACTCAATAGAAAAGGTATGACGAAAGATCAGCTAAGAAAAGAAATTGGAGCTAGTGCTAATACAATAGTTGCGATTTCTAAAAATGAACCCGTGACGCTGAAAACAGTCAACAAAATATGTAAGGTTTTAAACTGTCAGCCTGGAGATATATTAGAGTATATTCCAGAGGACAGCGAAAAATGGAAATAGAATTTCTAAAAAAATAGAAAAAATATATTGACAAATAGAAAAATATCTGGTATTATATAAGCATAAAAGGAAAGGGCAACAGTCCAACGCCTACCAAGCAAAAACTGTTACCCACCACAACACTTGATATAATATCAAGATGGTTCTAATTATAGCATCTCAATATTCAATTATCAAGTGTATTCACACAAAAATTCCTTTTAAAGATGTACCTTGAAAATTTCATCCAAGAATTGCTATTAGCAGGTGTGTAAAGTAAAAAGCACATTGTAAAACTAAAATTTGAATGAGTAATTATTGAGGGCTACCAGTAAAAGGTGAGGGCTACGCAAGCGTAATAAGTGCATATATCTGATTATTGGTAATAAGTGCATATACATAGTGAAAGTGAAAACAGAGGTTATCTTGCAACGCCAATCAAAGAAGCGGAAAAGCATTCTCATATGAATGATTGCAAGTTTTGAGATAGCTCATCATTGGAGCAGTGTAGAATAGGATAAGCAAACTACTATTAGCAAGTCATAGGACTGGTCTTAACCGTAAAGACTGACGGGGCTAATCGTGCAGCTATCAGAAATGAGATAGTAAATAGCCAAACCGCTCTAAGATCACAGACCGACAGACTGTGAAGGAAGCAAAAAAGCGGTATACAAATATATATGGTTTATGATAGATTTACCAAGTAATAGAGGGTTAGTAATAACTCTCTTTTAGTTTGTACATAAGTCTTGTAAGGCCCCACAAGAATAAGTCCTTGCAAGCGTCAATACTTGCGGTTTTAAGATTTTTCCACAAGCGAAACATAAAAAAAGAAGTGTGACGGTCACAGGGAGAACACACAAAAATAACTTGGAACTGTAAAAAAGGCTCAGGACGGGCAACGCCTCATAATTGTGCCCGCATCGAGTGAAAGCAGGTACCACTCATTCAATGATTACCGCCGGGCGGCATTCCCGTTAGAAATGTCTGAAAAATGGTAGTAAAAAGGCGTGCGACTACTACAGATAAAAACAAGCACGACGGGCGAACCCCCGACAGGGAAGAAGGCTGAAAAGTTGTAAACCTAAAAAACCGCCGTCTGGGCGTCTGACGTAAACGACGCGTTTTATGATTTACTATACCAATAAATAGGACAAAAGTAACAAACACTTGCGCGGCCTAACCACCGTTACCAACGGGACATACGGCGACAGGGCAAGCCTTTGAAAAACGCTAGTCTGTTTTATTGGTATGAATAAATGATAAAACTTGCAAAAAACATTAAAATCAGGAGAAATAAAAATGATGAAATTAAAAAAATACTGGGAAGCAATCGTGAACTACATGGATGACGAAATCAGGGAACGCGTGCATTTTGAGCTTGCGCCGTGCGAGCATGAGGAATTCTTGTGGCGGTACCTGGAGCTTGACCCGAATTTTGAGGACTTGCTTTGGAGCGAGTTTAGCATTGACGTGGATGATCTGATTGCATAAAGAGGGCTTGTTTTAATGGCAAGTCCTTTTCTTTTTGCAGTTTTCCGCCGAATAAGCGAAAGAAATGGGTAAACCTATAGAGCGTATCGGCTAAAGATAAGTTTTTAGTGATATGAATACCCAATAATCTTGGGTATTGATATGACTGAAAAATTGAAAGAGAAAGAGGGAAATCAAAATGAAGATGAATAAAGAAAAATTCTTAAAGACTGAATTAGGAAGTAGCTTAGAGGAATGTATAACTGCATGGGATAAGTGGTTAGAGATCGGAGACAGAAAAGCAGAATACTGGTGTCAGGCACAATGGGAAGTGTATCAGATGGCACTCCGGCAGTTCTATGGTATTGAGTGTCATTTGACACGAACCGATGAATATTTTGGCATAGTGACTGAGGATGAGTCAGATTGGTTATTTAAAATAGATAGAATCAAATAAAAATGTTTCCTATTTGTTGGAGAATCTGGTATAATTATTGTAAAGTCAAATAAGTGAGGTGTTTATATTTTGCCGGAAGTAAGCTTGTTTTATGGTATTAGAATTACAATGTATTGGGATGATCACAACCCACCGCATTTTCACGCGGAATATGGAAATCACAAGGCTATTTTTTCAATAGAAGATGGTATTGTGATAAAAGGAGCTTTACCGCGCAGACAGCTAAAAATCGTTCTTGCGTGGGCAGAAATTCATAAAGATGAATTGATGCAAAACTGGGAATTAGCAAAGGATAATAAACCGTTAAACAGGATTAATCCGTTGATATAGTTAGGGGGTATAAAATGAGTAAACTAGATTTTATCCCTGAAGTTTTTCAGGCTGTAGCAGGTGATAATTTTACAGTATACGCTTATATGAATGATGGAAGCATACGACTTTATGACGTAAAGCCAGCTATAAAAAAAGGCGGTGTTTTTAAAATTCTCGAAGACGAAAAGTTTTTTCGCGAAAAATTAACGGTGTTAAATAATTCTGTTGCGTGGGATTTGTCAGGGAATAGAGATGAATCAAGATGTATTGATATTGACCCGTTTTCGATTTTTGATAGTCCTACGGTTACCGATATTCCGGAATAGGAAGGAGAGTGATAGATTGACGATACAAGAACAGATAAAGACGGCGCTAATTCATAGCGGCATGACACAAAAGGAATTTTGCGATAAAATAGGAATGTCTACGTCTTCCTTAATTCAGAGGATGAAGACAGGAAAGTTTACACGTGTTGAGCTTGAAAGAATGGCGGCGGCTATGGGGGCTGAATACGTATCATATTTTATTTTTCCGGATGGGAAGAAGTATTGAAAGCATTATGTAGAAAAGCATAGTGCTTTTTCTTTATCTGAATAATTTATGAAATCATAAATTAATTAACGAAAACACTTGACAAAGATGTCTGCATAGGATAATATATAACTATCAAGTTAATGAAAACATAAATTAAAGAATGAAAACATTAACTACGGCACCTTGACAATTTTATCCATCCCACGCACTAGGGTAGCGCCTGGTGAAGACGAATTAGCAAACGTCTGTGAAAGTGTGGTAGCTTTTCCGTCAATCGGTAAGAGTCCGATTCTGATGAGCAGGAGCGAAACGGAGGTATGAAAGTATGTTTAAATCAAACTTACACAAGAACAGAAAATTCAGAAAGCTTTGAAAAAACGCGAAAAGTCAATGAAAAAAATTGAAAAGAGTTTCCAGGAACTGGACAAGATCACGGAAAGATATTTAGCAAAAATTTAATCTAATCAAATTGTAAAGAGTGGAAAGGATGTGTCTGTTATGGCAAAGTATTTTAAGAGTGTAAAAAGTTACGATGAACTGAAAAAAGAATACAGAGATCTTTTAAAGGTGAACCATCCAGACAACGGCGGCAACGCTGAAAAGATGAAGGAAATTAATGTGGAGTACGACGCACTCTTTCCTATTTGGAAGAGTAAGAAACAAACTGAGACAGGAGAAATCATAAAGGAGACGGCAGAAAGCACAAGAAGAAAGTTTTACACGGCTTTCGGATGGGAAGGGAGTCGCTACGATAGCAATTTAACATTAAAGGAAATTGCGAAAATCGTACGGACATATGTAAAAGAAAAGTACCCAACTTGTAAATTTTCTGTTAGAACCTCATACGCCTCTATGTGTCAGGAGTTACACGTCGAAATCAAAGAATTTCCAGAAAAAATGTATAAAACTGGTGAAGATCTAAAAAAAGAGGGATTGCGCGAAACGGTACACACCACATTATACACGACTGGTGAGCCTTACACATTCGAGAAATACAAAGAAGAAATTGAGGAAATGCTTAGAAGATTGAGAAATAACCGCATTTTTGAGGCTGACAGTTGGACAGATGAAGAATTGATTGAAGCATACGAAAAAGCAATTGAAAAAAGTACGTTTTACGCAATCAAAACAGAATATTTTCAGTCCGTTCTTGACGACGTAAACGCCTTTGTAAATTCTTATAATTATGATGATAGTGACGGTATGGTAGACTATTTTGATAACAATTTTTATTATTTTGGCTGTAAATTTGATAATTGCAAATTTGTCCCGAAAATGGCGAGAATCAAGAACAAAACCGCTGCACCAAAAAGGGCAAAAAAAGCCCCAGAAAGCCAAAAAGAAGAGCTCAAAAAGCTGGAACAAAAGACGGGGTATACATACAAGATCACAAAAAGTGAAGACACGCGCGACGGTTCTGAGCTTTGGGTGGTGCGCATCGCCGAAACTTTGGATAAAGCTGCATATATCATTGAAAATCAGGCTATGAAAAAGCGAGGAGGATATTATAGCAAATTTAAAAAGGGATTTATTTTCCGCTTTAATCCGTCTGAAATTTTAGGATGTAATACTATTTGAGAAAGAGGGTTGATATTATGTTTAGAATTTTTATTACAAATTTAGAAAAATATAACGAGGGTGAACTTATAGGAAAATGGCTCGATTTGCCATGCAATAACATCGATAAAGAGCTTTCTTTTATTGGTGTATCAGATAAACCAGAAGAAAATGGAAACTATTATGAAAAATATTTCATTGCTAACTATGAAAATGATTATGAATACAAAATTGACAAATATGACAACATAAATAATCTTAATGAAATAGCAGAAATTCTAGAAAATTTGGATGATTACAATAAAGAGATTATCACAGCTTTAATGAATTACGGTTATTCGGTTGAAAGGGCATTAAATGAGAAAGATGACATTATTTTTTATTTTAACTGCCATGATATGACGGATGTAGCTTATCAATACATTGAAAGACACGGATTATACAATGCACCAAAAAGTATCATGCGATATTTTGATTATGAAGCTTTCGGGCGAAATATGGGAATTGAAGGGATATTTATTTTTACGGATGCGGGAAACTGCATTGAGATTTGTTAGGTGGGGTAATTCAGATGGGGCCGAAAGAGACTTTGAAATGTGATAGAAAGAGGGGTGATATTATGGAAATTAACGAAATCGAAAAATTGACATATGAAGAAGCGAAGAACATAGCTTTAGAAATATTAACAATTAAAGATCATCAATGTATTTTTACAAATATTGATGATGATTTTGGTTATTCTGTCTTAGTTTTTAGTCAAGGGAAACACATCTATTATGCGAACGATTATGAATTACATCATTCATGGGTTGTTGAAGAAAAAGGGATAGAAGGATTGAGAGAATACTATATAGAAGAAATGGAAAGAAAACTCTATACAGATGTGGAACTTATGGAAGACGTTAAAACATATGATGAATATGTGAAGAAAAATCATTTTTTGCGCAATTATTATATAATGCGCTATGATTATGAATCTATTTTCTTTATTGGAAGTGATGAGGAACGAAAAAAGAGAAAAGAAAAAATTATCGAAAAGTTTCCATATTACAATCCGGTTTCATTTTGTTATGTGGCTGATGAAAAGATTATTGATAGACAAAAAAATATCTTGCGCCACTTAGAAAGCGAATATAAGAAGTTACAGAACAACGATGATACATTTCGCAAAATGGTAAGAAAGGAACTGTACAACCATGAATCATGTATCACAGGTGACTTTAAAGAGGCTTTGTCAGCTTTAGGGATAACTTTCGGAGAATTAACAGATACAAAAAAGAAGATCGTAAAAGAAGAATTACAGAGACAGATTGAAGAATGTTAGGAGGAAAAATAGTATGAAAAAGAGAATTGCATACATACTTACAACGGCGGCGCTTACCTGTGCCGCTTTTCTTGTCGGCAGTTATCAAAATAAACCGTCTGGAATTACAGACGGTTATATCAATGTATACGATATTAAAGGCTGGGAAGCCTGGGATAATGACGATGAGGTGGGACTTGAAATTGAGGGGTACGAGATCACTAAGCCGCCGTATACATTAGATACTACAGTGCAATACGTAGAATGAGAGGTGTTTAAAATGAGAGAGATAAAAGTAGAGAAACGATATAGGGATGAGAACGGGCACCTTACAATGAGCTTGGAAGATCTTAAAAAGGCAACGTTGCCCGAGGCTATGGAGTACTACAAACGAGGTCATATCTATTACAGTGCTACAGATGGCCGCGAATATGTGTATCTTATTCCGGTTCCTGAAGATGGAGAACTTGCGCATTTTCAGAGTTTTGACGGTTTTAATCTTTTTATTCCACTTGAAAGCCTGGGCGCATTTCTTCCGGCTGTGTCCAGCGCGGGAAATGAATTGATTTTTGTAGAATAGCTGAAAGAAGCCAAAAGGAGGAGACCATAAAGATGAATTTTATAAAAACAAGAAAGTTAGATGATAACGACTTACAAGCATTGTTGCATGTTTTTGGTGTCAAATACAATCCCGAAACTTTTGAGTCGCTAACAGATGAAGAAATCGCCAGAAAAGTTGATGAAATAATCACACCAGAGATGAAAGAAAAAATTAATGATGAAATTAATAGAAGTATAGATGATTTATTAAATCAGTTATGAAACTTTCGATGTGATGACGATGGCAGGCGAGAAAGGAAAAAATGGCTACAATTATTTTAAAAAGCAGATATCACGGTGATGCAATGGATGTTTTAAAAGAACATGGGTTTGTTGATACTACACCGGAAATTAGTCTTTGTACACACAAAACTTTTATAAAAAATGGAAAAAAATATAGGTTTATAGGGTGGGATCATTTAGATAGTCATAAAAATTGGCAGGATATAAAAATCAAAGAAATTTAACCGCCGCAGAGGATGCCAGCCCGGCCCGATACCGGGCGGCGAGTTTTCAACAAAAAAGGAGGTTTTGCCATGAAAATTAGAAAAGAATTTATACAGGCATCAAGGGCAATCCGGCAAATCGCAAAAGAGACGGGCACAAATCCTATTTATGTTTGGGACGTTGCCGAAGAAAAATTTAACATTATACGTGGCTGTAATTGTGTAATAAATCAAGAAGAAATTGACACGATTGCAGCTATAGTAAAAAAGGGATTACTTTAAACTGACAAAATTAGCCCGATTACTACGGGTGGAGGGTTTACCCAAAAGGAGATAAAAGAAAAGGAAGGTAAAAATATATGACAACCATAAAATTAAATGATGAAATTTTTAAGGAACTCCACATTTTAAAAAAATCAGAGTGGGATAAAATCGAGAATGACTACAAATCAACGGCTACATTTGACAAGCGTATAAAGACCGCATTTCTTCCAGGCTACGGAACAACGCTATTTTTTGAAAATAAACATTTTATAATCATCAATGACCGGGAGCCATTGAAAAAGTTTGCAATTTGGCGAAATCATAAAGTAATAGGTTATTGCGAAATTACGGAAAAAGCAAGACAGAAAAACAACGGCGCAAACAATGCAGAATTTTATATAGGCTTTGATTCAGTTACAAAATCGGAAAATTATAAATAATGAGGCAGATCAGCGAAACCGGGGCGCACCGCCCCGGCTGCCTTTTCTTAAAACATAGGAGGGATAAAGCAAATGAAAAATATTGAAAAATGGTTGCAGGAAAACGGCATTGAATACAGTCGTGCGGTGTATGGCTCCAACTATTTCAATGATGGGTTTAGGGTTATCGGCTTAAAGATCGCTTTTTATTTTGATGAGATCGGAAACACGCGAGATCAAGAAAAACAGCTCATAAAATTTATAAGCCGTAAAAAAGCATATATATGCGATTCGTTTTATTTTGGCGCGGGTCGCAGTTATCGGATTATGACAAAATTTGATGATGCCAGATTGAAAAAGCATGAAAAAGCTGTATCTGATGCCGTAAACACATTTTGGAAAACCGAACACGCGCAGCGGATGTAAGAAACAAAAGTAATTTAATTTTTTCGCCCTGTGATACTTCAGGCGTGGCCTTCAGTGGCCGAATATTTTAGAAAATGGAGGTTAAAAAATATGTTTATTTACAAAAATTATCATTTTGAACCTATCGGACAAATTAGCGATAAAATTTCTTTTTCTATTCTTTCCCGAAAAATCAAAAGCGATAAAGAATTAAATTTCAATCGTTATAATAGCGAAAGCAGATGGAGTTATAAAGAATTTTATAAAAAATCAACTGATAAAACCGCCGATCTTTTTCGATGTGTTGAAAACGGGAATATTTACATTCCAGGAGAAAATGAATTGTTTATGTATATTGATTAAACAGGTACGCTGGAGCCATTTCCTAGCCCCCACGGGAAAAGGGGAGAAAGTGAGAAAATGACCTTAAAAGATATAAAAATAGGGCAAAATATAAAAGACGCAAGAAAAAATACTTTTGATTCAGACAATGTAATTATTGAGCGTTTCCCGTCTTTTTGTAATAGCAAATATTTGTCAGCAAGAGATCTTGATAACGGAAAAGAAATTTTCTTAAAAGTGGAAAATGAAATAATTGTTGATATTACGGAAAATATAAGTAATACATACAATAAACAGCAAGCAGAAAAAACACTCGATTTTATTTTAAGTAATTATTAACAAACTTTCCCGGCATTGTGCCAAAAAAAGCATAGTGCTTTTTTTTATACAGAAAATTCAAAGAAGGTGAATGATATGAGTGAGGTAACGTGGGGAGAAATTATGGCGGCTTATGAAGAATATAAAAGGAATGGGAAATAACATGGAATAGGAGAGAAAGGTTATGAGTAATGATAAAATTTATGATCTTGCGGCACAAATAGATGAGTTTTCCTATGATTATGATACGTATGATTATCAAGACTGGATAGGGAATGATCGTGAAGGAGCTATTCATACAGTGGCAAATGACATTCTAACAGGAAACATAGAACATCTCTTGAAATACTTCCAGTCAATTATTGAAGAAGATAGAGACGAGGAAATGATAAGAAGAGCTATGGAATTATATGAGCGAGCGAAAACTTTGAAGGAGGAAACAGAATGATTGTGAATATTGGAGATTATAAAGGCGCGGAGCTTGTGATGAATTATGAGCAGTGGGAAGAGGAATACAGGCGCAGAACACGAAGAAAACGCACTCAGAGCGCGAAAATTTATGCAATTCTTGGCATCTATGTTTTGTTGCAATTTGCCGCAATTATACAGTGGCTGTGCACTGGATACTAGAAAGAGGGTGATAATATGCCGCTAGTGATTGGCTTGGTGATGTGGATTATTGGATGGTTAATAGAACCAGAAGAACGCGGGATAGATGGTAGAAAACTGAAATAGGCAAGGAGGACAAAAAGATGGAAAATCGAAAAATAGAAACATGCGAACATGAATTGATGGATGTTATTGGAGTAGCGGCGAGTACTGTTTATGATTTAGACACTGAAGAGGCTAGAGAATTCAGGAATGGGACATCGGATATCTCATTCATGAGCCTTGTGGCCGAAATAAGCAGTAGAGTAGTCGATCATCTCACAGGTAGAGAAAAGATTGATGAAGTGTTTCTGACAGAGGCGAAGGCAATCCGCGAGATGTACGCAGATCTCGTAGAAGGAGGAACATTATGACACTGAAAGAATATTTAGAGCTGAACAGGCTTTCTGAGATCGAAGACGATGAAGAATTCTGTATCAAAGAATATGATGCAATTTCGGATTATTTTGATAATTATACGGTAACAGACGAAGATATCAATGAAGTAACAGCCAGAGGATACCAGGTGGAATATTTTATAGACGAAGAAATGTAATGAGAGGTGGAAGAATAATGAGATTTGCAATAAATGCAAAAGACTTTAAAAAGATGGTTGATAAAGCGCTGACAGGTACAGAGAAAAAAGGTTATATATCCTATCTGCAATGTATAAAAATGCAAGTGCTGGACAACGTTCTGTACCTGTCGGGAACAGATTTGACTGTATTTTTGACATGCAAATACGATCTTGGCAACGGCTGTGTGAATGGTCTGACACTAGTAGACCGCGACGACTTGAAAATGCTGAGTAAACTGTCTGGACTTCTTGAAATTGAGACGGAAGAAGACACATTGAGAATCAGCGTAAACCAGAAGATCATACGGATACCAGCACTCTCAGCCGATGAATACCCAGAATTTCCAATTATAGATGAGATCGAAGAGATCGGCACAGCCCCGCAGGACGATTTTTTAGATGCTGTTGAGAACTTATCCAGCTTTTTATCCAAAGCAGATAATAATATGTGGTTGATTTGTTATAATGTTGATTTTCAAAAGCGGAAAATATATGCGCTGGATGGCTATCGCGTTGGATGGAAAAGTATTTCCATGAATACAAACTCGGATATAGCAGACTATGGTCTTTTAGGAATTTCTCTTGGAATCTTCAAAAAGGTACTTAACGCGAAAAGTTCCGATGAGATTACTTTCAGTATCACAGATAAGTATATTAAAATTTCAGGTGGCGATTTTACATATATTCAGAAAAGGATTGATGGAAAATATTTTGATATCGACCGTCTTACAATGCAGCCATATGACAAGTATTTTTGTGTTGATACAAAACAACTACTGGATATTGTGAAATATGATTGTTCTGTGATTGATAAAAAGAAATCATTGCCAATTTTGATGTACGTGAAAGATAAATTAACTGTGTATTATGCAAGTCAGAGATGTGAAGTTTTAGATAAGATAGAAATTGATCATGAATTAGACGGAGATTTGCTGATGGGGTTTAACCCACTTTATTGGTTAGATGTTTTAAACGTGACGGATTCAGACACTATACAAGTTTATATATCGAATCCCAAGGCTCCTGTGAAAATAGAAGCAAACAAATATGGTTTCCTGTTATCGCCCGTAAATTTAACCAAAAACGATCAGATCATAGAGAAGTTCCAGAAATTCATAAAGAAAGATATTATGTGATCGGAAAATTTTCGGACAGGAGGCGATACAATGAAATTAACACAGAAACAATTAGAGATTGTAAATAACATAAAGAGATTGGAGAAAAAATACGGTCAAGGAAATGTTTTTATACGGTACATAAACGATTTTTGGCGGTTACGTTTTATTATCCACCGAAAAGGTGAAAACACATATCATCCGTTGCTAAAGGAAGAATCAGTCGATCGCAGAGTAATGAACGCATTAGAGAAAAAAAGATTGACCACAGGATGCGATAATATACACAATGAAGGCGTTGACCCCAACAGTTGGAGAAGTCAACCAGAATGGTGGCATTACATAGGGATGCGAGTAAAAACTGAATGCATATAATGATATGATCGGAAAATTTTAATACTTGACGTTTATTAGATCGGAGGAAAATATGTTAGATACACGGAATATTGAAATAGCGCTGGATAAAGTACGGCACATGAAAGAAACTTTCGGAGCAAAGAAAGGAGAGCCTGTTAAAGTAGAAGATTATAAAAAGTTATGTAATTGTGAAGAAAGCTTGATTGGAGCAATAGCAGTTATTGGTATGATAAATCGAGGGGATTTTGAAAAATATTATAACGAATGAAATGCGACTTTATTATCATGATTGGAAAATTCTTCGATTCACAAGAAGCAACTTACAGGCGTAGGTTGCTTTTTTGATTGCTGGAAGGAAGGTGTAAATACGAATGAAAGAACAATTTCATTTCCTTATAGAGACAGTTTTTGAGAACGGACAGGGGCATTATAAGATCACTAATTTGAGGAATCAAATAGCAGTACACTGTGATTTTGGAGAATTGAACAAAGTTTTATATGAAATGCTGGAAGAAGGTGATTAAATGAACAGGCGTCGTCATGGAAACCCTAAAAAACAAAGCCGTTTTATCTGTTTAAAGTGCGGAAAAATGGATGGCACAATGAACGGGATACAAAGGATACACGGACAAAGAGAGAATGGGCATGTTAAAGATTTATATTGTGTGCACTGCAAAGAGATCACCAAATGCCTAGAAGTGCGATGGTGCGATTATCTCCCAGATATGACAAATAGATCGGAAAAAATGCGGTCGAAGTACTATAGTTGCTATTCCTGCCACATAGCAGGATAAAGAAGAATAAGGTTCATATATCTTAAAGAGGAAGGAAGGCATCAAAATGAAAAAAATAAGGACTATTCAATCAAACGTGGAGCAGGTAACAGAAGAACAAAAAACCCTATTTAATATGATTATGAATAACGCAAAGCCGATGGGAAAGAGAGGTGGTGGAAAATACTCTGCATCAGTTCCCGTTAGTCTACTCTGGGTAGACCCAGCATATCAGCGAATTCACACAAGATCATCACAAAAAATTCGAGATTTAGCAAACAGGTGGAATGAAGACAAATTGACACCTGTTATCTGTGTTCCCCATGCAGAAGAATATAGGTTTGCCCTGGTGGATGGGCAAGGGAGACTACAGGCTTCCCAAATGTTGGCGAAACCTTATACAGAGCTTGACGCAATTGTTTTGACGCGTATTCCTGAAAATATCGCAGATAGGCAAAAGTTTGAAGCGGAAATTTTCATTGGACAAGATCAGGAAGTAGAACCTGTAAAGCCCATTCAAAAGCATAATGCATTATTGTTGCTTGGCGATAAAGCTGCGATGATTGTACAAAATATCTGTGATAAATATGATATAAGCTTTACAGAAAGGAAAGGAAACAGAGATGGCGGAGTTTTGGGAAGTTATCCGACAACATATAAGATAGCAAAAATCCACGGTGAAAAGTGTATTAATTTCATTTTTTCAATTATTGAAAAAGCTGGGTGGAAAAATGAAGCAAACGGATATTCTACATACGTGATGAGAGCTTTAAAAGATACCTGGGTAGCACATCCAGGAGAAAGAAAAGAAATCTATGATTATTTGTCTCAGGAGTTGCGGCTTATTGATCCAATGTTGTTTAAATCAAGAGCTATTACCAGGTATCCGTATCGGGACCCACGAGCATGTACCTTATACATAGAAGATATACTGTGTACGAATTTAAGGCTTAATCGGAAAATTTATGATGACGGAAAAAAGAAATTGAGAATGATTAACTAAGAAAGACAGATCAGAAGGGAGAAATATATATGTTACGGGTAGTTAAAAAGAAAAATAAACACAAGTTTGAATGGACTGCGCGGCAATTATATGAATATCATCAGCTTGGTATGGCTACCTATGATAATGCCGTGCAACGTGGGCTAGTTTGGGAAGTAGATAAAAAATCTTTGTTCATACATACACTTTTAGAAGAAGGTCTTGTGCCGCCTGTTTATGCAGCAAAATATGATGGGCAGGACGCATATGATTTTATTGACGGAAAGCAAAGAAGTTACACAGTGTTTGAATTTAAAGATGATGGATTCGTTTTGCAAAATGTGCCGCCAGTTAAGGTAATGCAAGAAGATAAAAGTATTATAGAAGAAGACATAAACGGAAAGAAATATTCAGAACTTCCTCAATATATGCAAGACGCTATTGATAACTTTTCTTTTGAAGTATGCGTGCTTCTTAATCCGACGGAGGAAGAGGTGGCGGATACTTTTTATCGTTTAAATAATGGAAAAACTTTGAGTGCAATGACATTATCCAGAGTGAAAACCAAGGAACGGCAAAAATTATCGGAGATCGGAAAACACGAATTATTCAAGAAAGCCTTAACAGAAAAAGGATTTGCCAAATATGACAACGAAATGCTGGTTGTAAAAGCACACATGCTTCTAAAAGCAGAGGACATTCCAGGGCTAGAAATTAAATATGTGCGCCCGTACATGGAAAGAATGAATATAACAGAAGAGGATGAAGTTCTTTTGAATAATGTGTTTGATAGAATTTTGAAGATACATAATATGATTGAAGACCGTAAAGTTGCGAAAAGAATTATTACGAGAACTCATTTAATTAGTATCGTTCCCTTAATCGAAAAAACCATTGAAGACAATTTGTCAGAAGAGGACGTTGCAGATTTATTGGCAGAATTTTATTCCGGATTGGGGCGCGGGGCGTCCATTGATAAGATCTATAATGCCTACGCTGGAGCTGGTTCAGCTAAGAAAGATGCAGTGAAGAAAAGGTTACAAATTCTTCAGGAAAGTTATCAGAAGTATATTGATCGGAAAAATTTTCATGCGAAGTCAAAGATGAGTGCTTAAACTAGGAAGGGGTGATATTACGAAAAAAGAGAAATTGGTAATTGTAAGTCGCTTTATGATTGGGGACGTGGCCTATGTCACGTTCCTGATTAACGGAAATGCTCACACAATGAGTTATAAGGAAAGTAGGATTATCTGGAACAGTTGTCATCTGGATAAATGAGCGGAGTGGGTATTAAAGATATTGGAATAGAGATAATGTCGGACAAAGTCTAGTATGATCTAGTTTATTTTGTCGTAGAAAATAGTATTACTATATTGACCAACATGTCCAAGTATGAGATGCTATAGGGAAGCTAGTGATAAGTTTAATTTCAACGGTGTGCGGATGTTGACGAGCATGAGAGATACAGCAATCGAAATGGCAAAACGATTACTTGTAGATAGTATATGGAATGCGCGAATTTAGAGGGGTTAGGAACTACTTTTCCTAAAACGGAAGTGATACTTGCTAATGCTCCTACGATAACAAAAACGGAAGAGGTTTTGTTTGTGATTAATATGAAGCGAGCTTGGCAGTTTCTATTGGATAATTTAGATTATAATAATTACCTCGCTTTACTAAGAGAATATAATAAAATTGTTGGTGAGTTATTATTTAATTATGCAGGTGAAATAGGAACAATTCCTGTTCAAATAGGAGGAACATCTTGGGAACCAGAAATACCTCACACAGGAATTATCATAGATACGATGGAAAAAATTGAAGAGATTCGAGATGTTGAATCAAGAGCACTGGAATATTTTTGCTATGTGGCTAGAGCGCAGATGTTCATTGATGGAAATAAACGTGTGGCACAGTTGATAGCTAACAAAGTTTTAATTCAAAATGATATTGGTAATTTTCAGATACCAATTGAAAAATTAAAGGAATTCAAAGGCCTATTAATATCATTCTATGAAAGCGGAGAGAATCAAAGGATTGTGGAATTTATAAAAGAATACTGTGTTAGGAGGATTGTAAAATAGTGTACACAATAATTCACACTTGGATATCAAAGAATAATAACGATATACCTGAAGCTGGAGGCAATGTATATGGATTGTATAGTAGTCTTGAAGAAGCAAAGATTGGATTAAACCAATGGATTATGAGTACTCCTAGTGACGGGTGCAAATTTGTGAAAGTATCTGACGAAAAGTGTTCTATTACTAGTCCAGATCGAAAAACGAAAGGGTATGTAAAGATTGTTAAGATAGAGCCTGTGTGATTTAAGGTTAATCAAAAAATATAAAGTATGAGATTTTTTACACGTATAGAAGGAGAATTAAGTTATGAAAACATATATAGATGTTCCAATAGTAGCATATGAAACATGGTTGATAACTACTCATTTAATAAACGATGAAGGAAAACGTATTGATGATGACGACAACGGGCTCCTGGATGCTTTGGAAAGATTATATCCTGAAAGGCCGAATGGACCCCACGTGTTAAGATAAAAAAACGGATAAAAGGGGAAAACAATGCTATTAGAAAGTTTTGTAAGTGTAATTCAATCATATTACGATGATGCAGTGAATCGCGGATTTGATTCTATAATCATTGCGATTGATACAGGACAGGAAAATACTTATTATATCAATGACACGCCAGAGGGATTCCAATGTGATTTCTTTGATTATGTATTTGATGACATAGAGGATATATCCGTAGAAGTGTGGGAGCGAATTAACTGTGAGGAAATTACAGAGATTAGAATTGAATAATATTTTTGTAAGGGAGCTATTTAGGCTCCTTTTATTATACAAAAAATCACTGAGGAAAAATAAAAGAAAATAAGGAGGTTGGTTTCATGTGTTATAAAGATGAGCTTCAAAAGACAAATGATGGTAGGCTGCAAAGAACGTTTGAAAGAGAACAGGTCCCCCAGTTTATCACACGGTATTTCATTAACGTTCGCAGCAAGGCAGGAGCAATTAATTATTGGGTAGCGATTCGGGACTTATTAAACTGGGCGATTGAGCACAAGATTATCAAAAGAAATAATATCTCAGAGATCATACCAGACGATATGCTAGAAATCGAATCAGAAGATGTGACAGAATACTTGGAATACAAAGAAAAAGAGGGGATGTCACCAGCTACTTTAAATGTTAGGAAAAATATTTTTCGCAGTTTCTGGAATTATTTAGTAAGAACTCGGAGATGTCCTGTACAATACAATGTCATTACTTCTGTTATGTATGAAGGGATAGATTCTTCTGTTTACAATAGGACAAGGAAATGTCCTAAAGATAGTGACTTAAAAGCGATGGAAGAAAAGATTAAACAGAAAAAAGATACGTTTGTCCGCGACCGAAATCTAATTGTTCTTCGAGTTTTAAAAGGGACAGGTATCCGAGAAGGAGAACTGGCTGGACTAGATCTGTCTGATGTAGATTTTCAGGGAGACGAATGGGGCGGGCCTTATATAACTGTATTAGGGAAAAAGAGATATCGCCAGTCAGATAAACGGAAAGTATATTTGACACAGGATGCAACAAATGCACTCCGTGAGTGGATGAATCTTCGGGGTAATATTAATAATGTCGTGGATACAGAAGCTTTGTTCTTAAATAAAAATGGGAAGAGATTGACGGAAAGTAATATAAAAAAGATATTCAGTAATTATGGGAATGGTCTTACTCCACATATGATACGTCATTGGTATGCTACTGTATTGTCAAGAGAATCTGGAGGGGATCTTGCAACACAGCAACAGCTTGGGCATAGCGTAGGAACAACAACGCGAAAATATTATGTTAATACTGCTTATAAGATGAAAGATGTTTTAAATAAAATATAAATATATTCCGTTGATGTATAAAGAGAATGATTCGCTAAGAATATTTTATTTTAATGAAATACATCGGTACTACATAATAAAGGTCAGAAAGGAGAAGTTTATGATTAAGTTACAAAAATATGACATAATCGAAGCGAATATTCCTGTTGCAAGTGGATCTGTTCAACAAGGGAAAAAGCATCGTCCATATGTAATAGTAAGTAATGACCTTGGTACCCAAACAGCACCGATTATCATTGTTATGCCATTGACGCACATTATTAAAAGTTTACATCTTCCGGTTCATGGATGCCTTGAAGCAAAAACAGAGACTGGACTTGACACTTACTCAATGATTCTTGGAGAACAACCACAAACAATCAGTAAAAAGGAAGTGATGTATAAAAGAGGAAAAATTATAAACCAAAGAGATAAAGACATGATTAATAGGGTGTGCTACAATTCATTTTTCTGGGGAGAGAAGATTAATTGGGAGGAAGTATTGAGGGATGATCGGAAAAATAGAGGCGAAGGGAAGGATAAAGAAATCATTGTCAAAAATGGTAGTAAAAGGTTATGTGGATGTGGTTAACCAAACACACGAAAGATCGACACGAATATCGAAAAACAAGGGTATGGAATTGGTTGATCGTTCAAAAAAGATAGAATACCAAAATAATGGATGTTTTGGAACATTGATTCTGTATGGAATTAAAGATGAAGTTATTTATACCGTATCATTTTTAAAAGATGATCTCTAAAATCCCATTAGCTTTAGATGATGGGTAGTCTACAACTAATTTTAAAGAACAAATGTTCTTATAACTGTTGACGCGAACGCGTGTTCGTATTATAATAATAACTATCAAATAAAAAGCTCGTCCATCAACGGTGTTGGCGCACCTCCGGACGAGCCTATCAAGCATAGCGAGATGCTATACATAGTGAGTATCGCATAAATTATCTAACATCGTCAAGCGTTTCGCTAAAAAATTCACAATTATTTTACAACTTAATATGGACGATAAGAGGAGCTGTTGTCTGGTGACAAGAGGCGTGTATTCTTTACGCTTTTTAGGGTTCGATTCCCTTCAGCTTTAATTTCCAGGAAAGGATTTTGCAGGATCCTTTTCAAAACCATACCTTTTGACACTGCAATCAGGAGGAAAAAGTCTTATGGAGCGCAATTATTTCTTTGCAAAGTGGAATGCTAACATTATGTGAAGAAAGGATAGTGGGTTAGAGACTAGGAGTTTCTTATGCATTTCCAAAGTATACAGGAGCTGTGTGACTCCGACGGATATTTAGATTCGTTTTCATTTTCTTTATTTCATAATCATTGCAATGAAAGTAGGCTTCTGGTCTAAAGATTATGGCGCTGAGTACTAACTCGGAGATGACGGTTCAAATCCGTTGAAGCCTATACTAAATAAAATTGTAGAAAGGGAGGGAAATTATTGAATTATACTATAGTGAATTCAGGGGGAAACTTGTATATAAGATTGGATGGTAAGGGTCGCGTTGTTACATGTCCTAAAAATTTCGCGCAAAATTTTACATATGCAAAAGCCTGTAACGTACTGTCATGTTTGCCAAGACATTTACATAAATTTGGCTTTCGAGTAATGAAATCCAATGAGATCGAGAAAGAAGTTTTAACAAATGAAGATCACCAAGTCCCGGAAGTGGTTAACCAATGGATGGATAAGGTAAAAAATTTTCAGGGATTGATAGAGGACGCCAAGGCAAGAAGGGAAGATTTAACAAATGAATTATCTAATGTAGATCGTGAGTTGAGTAATTGTCTTCATGAAATAGAATTAACCAAGAATAAAAATGCATGCGACGGGTATAAAGTATACAAACAAATGAAGAAAATTTTAGCAGAAAGAAGAAAAATTAAAGATGAATATTCTGTAGTTTCATCTATATCTATGAGCAACGTATCAAATTTATACGCAAATGTAAAACATATAGTAGATGTATTAGAAAAAAGAAAATTCATCGTACGCGAAACAGAGTTTGTTTTTGATGATGAGAATTGAGGTGTACGCAATGCAATATTTTGATCAAAGTATAATGAATGACCCGATTCGAGTGAAGTATCTAAATAACTATTATGAATGCAATGGAAAAAAGTTACATAAAGTTGTGGATAAAATACTTAGAAAATTTGGTGGTATTCATGACCGAGAAGAATATTATTCCTTGGCCAATGAAGTTTTTCCTGAAGTATTGATGAACTATGATAACAGGGGGAATTTTGATTCATTTCTGTACACATGTTTATACAAACGTATTTGTAATGGAGTTACTAAATCAAACTGTAACAAACGTAAGAACATAAAAAGAATTCATAGAGATGGCAAGGAAGAAAAAATATACTTGGCAGATATCTCGTTTGACGCGCCGATAAAGAACGGGTCTGGGGAAGAAGTGTATCTAAAAGACCTGTTGGCATCCAATTACATATTAGAAGAAGATTTATCAGATGATATCGGACTACAAAAGAATGAGAAGATTGAAAAATATTTAGATAGGTTGTCAAAAAAGCAACGCAGAATTGTGGAATTATTAATGGATGGTGAATCTGCCGAAAAGATACGTGGAAGTTTGGGAATAACACAGAAAGAGTATTATAACCAAATGACAACAATCAGATCGTATAGGAATACGAAAGTATTATTTTTTTAATCTACTGGAGGTTGATATTATGGGAGCGAAAAGAGATAGCATAAAAGAGGATGTGATCATGTGTGAAACGTTGTTAAGAATGTTTCGGAGAAGAGATTTCCGTAATGATTATCCGCTTCAAAGAAGACCGGAGTCATGGTCTAAAGCATATCAAAGCGAATTTATTGTATCTGTTATCAAAAATGAAAATGTAGATTCTATTAAGATGTGTGAAGAAATCACAGATAATGGTTCAACTCTTTGGCTTATTGATGGAGGTAATCGGGTCAGAGCTTTGGATGCTTTTAAAAATGGTGAATTTAAGATTTTGCGGTCAGTTGATTTACCGTTTACAACCTATTCAGTCCCAAGAGTAGATGAAAACGGAGTATTCGTCGAAGATGATAATGGGAACCAAGTATATGATTATTTTGATTATGATTTACGTGGCAAAGGATACAACGATCTTCCACAGGAACTAAAAGATTCCTTTGATTCTTGGGGTGTAAGGATTACAAAAAGATTAAATGCTACTGAAGAATTAATAAAACATGATATACGTCGATACAACAACCAAGGAAAAATGAATAATGCGGAGACCTCAATGACTTATATGCACCGAAATTCTGCACAATATCTTAGAGACATTGCAGAAGAAAACTGTTTTTTCAAGGAGTGTGGAACTTATAGGGAAAGCGAAAGAAAAAGGAGTGGCATCGAGAGAGTCATTGTAGAGTCCATGATAGCTGTATTCTATCCTGATGAATGGAATAAAAACTTAAAGAAAATGAACGAATATTTATCTGAAAATGCAACAAAAGAAGAGTTTAAAAGAATTGAGAATGATCTTGATCGATTGGAGAAAATTGTTGATGAAGAAAGTAACATTCTTTTCGACTCTAAAAATACTTATGCCTGGTTGTCTGTTTTTCATAAATTTACGGAACTTGGATTGCCAGATAAAAGATTTCATGAATTCCTAAATGCTTTTGTTGCAGAATTACATAGTCAAAAAGTCAACGGAGAATCCTGGGATGATATAGAGGAAAAACGAAATACAAAAGATAAAAAGATTGTTCTCCAAAAAATTAGTATTTTAGAAATAATTATGATGGATTATTTACATATCAAAAAAGGAGAAAGTGACGAGGTGGAGAGCATAATAGAGTTTGTACGGCAAAATGTAGACCCAGATGCGAATGAAGAAGATATTGAACTGTACGAAACCACTTTTGATGATTATACGGTTTCCGTCGATAACAATTCTCCCCTTCTGGATAAAAGGAATCGTCCTTCTTGGATTGCATTGGTCGCAAATGCGTTCAAAGAAGATACAGATATGAAACTGGAGGAATGGATGGTAAAGTTTTTTGCGGTAAATACAGGATATTTGAAAAATCAGAGGGACAACTTTTTGCGAATGAGAGATAGTTTCCATCACTTTTGTTTGGACCCGGAAAGTGTTGTTGTTTGAGTATAATCGATGGGTATATACACGCAATTATTGGATAAATAACATCCCCGGCGGCTGAAAGTTTGAGCCAATAAGTGAACGTGTTTTATGGTTCTGCCTGGATTTGAAAGGAGAAATGTGTATACTGTAAGATTCAGAGTCACGCGACGAGATTTAAGAACCGACAGGATTATGAAGGCGGTGGCAAAAGTTGAAAATATTGGTTTTGCGGTGGTTATATCATTTAACACAGAACAGGAACCGACATTGGAATATCTTAATAAGATGGCAAAGGAAATTGAAAATTTGCCGCCAGTAAATTGCAAGTATTTCAGCAATGTTAGACCCATAACGGGAATGAGAAAAATAGTAGGAGGAAATTAGTAATGGCGAGATACAGAAAGAAACCAGTTGTAATTGAAGCGTTCCAGTATGATGGAGACATGATAAATTCTATTGGGAAACCATATGTCCCAGAGTGGGCGATTACTGCAATGAATGATAACATCATGTACTATGACGGCTCTGAACTTTTTATCCACACACTGAAAGGAGACCATCATGTGACGGTGGGAGATTATGTTATCAAGGGAGTGAACGGAGAACTCTATCCATGTAAACCGGATATTTTTGAAAAGACATATGGGTTGGTGGAATAATGACAAAGAAAATTATAAAAATAAATCTGTTTAATTTCTGGTACAAGGTTAGTGTCAGAAGAGATTATGACAGTTGGGAGGATGAAGAGGGATGAAACGATTATACATAGTAACAATGTCAAACGGCGACCAGTACGGAGTTTCGGCAGAAGTTATCGCTGATAACTACGCAAAGCATTATGAGAGCCGAGGAGATGACTACAAAGAGAATTTTGATGCAATGATTCATTGGTTTGATACAGATGATTTTGAGTTTGCAGACTGGGCTAAAAATAATATGGACTGGTCGGATGTATCTGACAAGGCGGTACTTGTAAAGCACATTCAGCCGGAACCGGATTTTGAGGACGGATGGGTGAATGGTGAGTATCGGTATTATCGGGAGGAAGAATGACAAACAAAGAAAAATTATCAAAGATAACAGGAGATATAGACCCGGTTGATATTGCGGCAGTAAAAATGTTGCTTGCAAGAATACAGGAAGATTATGACAGGGACTTATTTGAACAAAATTATGGGCAGTATCTTCCTTTGTATCGAAGCATGAAAGACTGGCTGAATAGTGAGGTGGAAAAATGAAAAGGGAAGAAGCAAAAACTTTAGAACTAGCGTGTGATAAATTACTGTCTGATGTCACGGAAGAACATTGCAACGTATCAATGGCTTTGGCAGGACATTTAAGAATCCAGTTCGGTGAGAATAATATGACAATTTCAAAACATGATTTGTTCACTGTTGAATGGGTGAATTATAACGGGGATTTTACGGTTTTGCTTGACGAGATTGATGTTATCCAGAAAACAATACAAGAAAATAACAGATTATTCAAAAGGCTTATGTGGTCTTATGAACATATAAGGGAGTTGGAAGAATGATCGGCACAATCGATCAGATGATTAAGGACATGGAACGAAAAACCAAGAAAATGACACCAGAACTTGCCAAAGAACTTCTTGACAAATACGATAGGAACCATTCGCTATTGTTTCCGATATTGAAAGACGAAATTGTTGCTTACAATTATTCAGATTATGAAAATCCGTTTCCACAAGAATTTTTATTCTTTGAAGATGATTATTTGAAATATTATCTGGATATTGTGGATAGAAAAATTCCTTCAAAAAAGGTTGTCGATATTGGATGTCAAACCGGGTTTCAGTCCTATATTTTTAAGGACTTTGATTATATTGGGATTGATTGCTGTAAAGCAAAGTGGTTTAGAGATAAAGGGAATTATATTAACGATTATTTTTGGAATTTAGACATGGATTTATCGGATAAGATTGTAATTTCTAATATGTCTTTGGGTTACTTCAATGAATGGGGCGGTATTACAGATGAGGAATTAGCAAATAAATTGAAAGAATGTAGGTGGTTGTATATAGGCACAACGCCAAAATTGATTTCGTTACTAACCTCTTATTTTGGAGAAATAAAGTATTTTGAAAATGAAGGATTCCCAAGAGTGTTTTTGGGTAAATGAGTATAGTGTAGGGGATTTGAGAAAAGAAATTTGGGAGGAATAAGATTATGAATAACATGTTAAATGGAATGTTTGGGAAAGTAGCGTCGGGAATGTGCAGATTATCAATGAACGGTGGAATTGCAGTAAAAACCAGTAACGGATATAAAAGTTACAATATAAAAACAGGGCGACTTTGGTGTGCGCCCCGTCAAGTAGACAAGTAAAAAAATATAAA
>UMLF01008809.1_pt1 | contig 115914 bp, 121 predicted proteins | sample 1966501 | NCBI WGS metagenome assembly UMLF01 (sample SAMEA4836194, study PRJEB28245) | human gut metagenome | biome: gut microbiome; material: fecal sample | place: Denmark | collected 2008 | reverse complement strand
CTCCAGTCATCCATGAATTTAACTCTCAAACAGATGAACTTATTTTTATTGCCGAAGATATTATAAATAAAATTCAAAATGAAAATATCGATATAAACGATATCTTTGTATCTGGAATTACTAATGACTATAAAAGCGAACTAATCAGAATATTTAACCTTTTCAAAATTCCTTTTAATTTCCAATCATCTTACTCTCTTTATAGTTCAAAAATCGCTCAAGACTTCTTAAAATCATTAAATGAAACAAAAGACCTTCAAGCCTCTTTAAACCTCTTGCCCGCTTCCAATCTCAAAAACCAAATAATTGATGTACTTAATAATTTATCATTTCCTAATCTTGATGACACCGCCATTCAAATCATAACTGCTAAACTACAAAATATTACTGTGGAAAAAGAAGAAGTAACAAATGCCATTCAAATAATAAATCTAAACCAAATAACAAATCCAAATAAACACTACTATATTGCCGGCCTTAACCAAGGTATAATTCCCCATATATATAAAGATGATGACATCATCACCGATAAAGAAAAAGTCTCTCTAGGTCTTCTAACCTCACTTCAAAAAAACGAAATAGCTAAAAATCATCTAAAACACCTTATCAAAACATTTCCAAACCTCACACTCTCTTATAAATTAAAAGATGCCTTTAATACATACTTCCCATCATTTGTAATTAGTGAGCTAAACCTTGAAGTTCAAAAAGAGCATCAAATCTCATATGAATATTCAAATGACTTCAACAAACTAAAACTAGGCATTCTTTTAGATAATTACTTTAATTATAATGAAAAAGACACCTCGCTACCTCTTCTTTCTAGCGCTTACCCATCTCTCCCTTACGGAACATATTTAAACGAATATAATAAGGTTGACCAAGCTCTCCTAAAAAAACATCTAAAAAATAATCTAACTTTATCATACACAAGCCTCAATAACTATGCCTTATGCCCATTCAAATTCTATGTTAAACACATATTAAAACTAGAGCCATATGAAGAAACATTTCCTTTATTAATCGGTAATCTCTTTCATAATACTTTATCTCACCTATACGATGAAAACTTCGACTTAGAAAAAGAATACTATGGATATCTAAAAGACAAATCATTAACCCCAAAAGAAAACTTCTACATAGATAAACTATATCAAACCCTAAAACAAGATATCGACATCATCAAATGGCAAGAAACTCATAGCAAGTACAAAAACCACCTCACCGAAAAACCAGTTAAAATAGATAAATCAAAAGACATAAACATCACCTTCACCGGCATCATTGATAAAATAAATTACTTTGAAGAAAATAACCAAATAAATGCTATCATCATCGACTATAAAACCGGTGAAGTCTCATCAACATTAGATGACGTAAACTATGGATTAAATATGCAGCTTCCAACCTATATTTACCTAGTTCAAAAAGGCCTAGGACCAAATTACACCATTAATGGATTTTATCTTCAAAAAGTACTCACCCCTCAAACCCTTGATAGTAAAGATGCAGATAAAGACACCAAAAACAACCTAAAACTACAAGGTTATACCATCAATAATGAAGATACCATCAGTAAAATTGATGACACCTATCAAAATAGTGAAATCATCAGCTCCATGAAAACAACTCAAAAAGGTTTTTATGCCTATGCCAAAGTAATTGATAAAGATGGTATTAATAAATTAGTAAATATTGTAGATAACAATATCAGTGCTACTATAGAAAAAATCTTAAATGCCGACTTCAAAATTGAACCCAAAAGAATTGATAATAAAAACATCAGCTGTAAATTTTGCCCATTCAAAGATATTTGCTATGTCAAAGAAACCGACATAAAAGACTTAAAAGAAACTAAATTCAAAGACATAATAGGAGGTGAAGAAAATGCCTAAGTGGACCAAAGAACAAGAAGAAGCCATCAATCAGTCCGGTCAAAACATTATCGTCTCAGCTGGAGCTGGTTCAGGAAAAACCGCTGTCTTATCCGAAAGGGTAATCACTAAATTAAAAAAAGGAATCAGCTTAGATAACCTTTTAATCCTAACATTCACAAATGCTGCCGCTGCCGAAATGAAAGAACGTATTCGAAAAAAAATCATCGAAGCAAACCTCAAAGATGAACTTGCTAAAGTCGACACCGCCGACATCACCACCTTTGATGCCTATGCACTAGGTCTTGTCAAAAAATATAGCCATTATCTAAACATTTCTAGCGACTTATCTATTGTTGATAGTTCCATTATGTCCTTAGAAAAGAAGCACATCATAAATAATATCTTTGATGAATACTATCAAAACAAAGATCCAAAATTTCTAAAACTAATCAGCGACTTCACCTTAAAAGATGATAAAAAAATAATCAAAAACATTCTAAAACTAAATGAAAGTCTAGACAACCTATATAATAAAGATGAATATTTAAAAACATATATAAAAAATTACTTTAACGAAACTCAAATAAATAATTACATCCAAGACTATCTAAACCTTTTAAACACCAAACAAAAAAGTATCAAAAACACCATTCATAGCCTAAGCTACTATACTTTTGGCACATACATAGAAAAACTAGAAACCACATTAACTAATCTAATAAATGCCAAAACCTATGAAGAAATCAAATTGTCCATTCCAGATAGACTTCCAAATCTCCCAAGAGGAAGTGAAGAAGAAGCCAAATCTATAAAACAAGAACTATCAGCACTAATCAAAGAAATAAAAGAGCTAACAAAATATAAAGATATAGACTTTATTAAGGAAACTATCAATCAAACTAAAGACTATACCGAAATCATCATTGATATCATCATAAAACTAGATAAAAAACTAACTGAATTCAAACAAGAAAAAAACGTCTATGAATTTATTGATATTGCAAGAATTGCCATAAACCTATTAAAAGAAAATAAAGAAATAAGAGAAACCTTAAAAGAAAAATATCATGAAATCCTAATCGATGAATACCAAGACACCAATGACATTCAAGAAACATTTATCTCATACATTGAAAAAAACAATGTTTATATGGTTGGCGACATTAAACAGTCAATTTACCGTTTTAGACACACAAACCCAGAACTATTCAAAACCAAATATGAAAACTATAGTGCTAATAAAGGCGGACTAAAAATTGACCTAAACAAAAACTTCCGTTCAAGAGATGAAGTCTTAAACAACATCAATGAAATGTTCAACCAAATAATGGACTCAGACATTGGTGGTGCCGATTACATAACAAGTCATCAAATGATTTTTGGAAACACCGCTTATAATGAAATCCATAAAGAAAACTATAACATGGAAATATTAAATTACGAAATACCTGAAGATAAAACATACTCTAAAGATGAAATCGAAATATTCACCATTGCTAAAGACATTCAAACAAAAATCCAAAATAAATATCAAATCATGGATAAAGACACCAATAAAGCAAAAGAATTAGAATACAAAGACTGTGCTATCCTAATTGATAGATCATCTAAATTTGAACTCTATAAAAAAATATTTGAATACCTAAACATTCCAATAACCATATATCGTGATAAAGCTATCAATAACTCTGATGAAATTATAATATTTAAACATATATATAACTTAATTTTATCAAATAAAATAGATACTAACTTCAAATACTCATTCACTTCACTAGCTAGAAGCTACCTATTCCAAATGTCAGATAACGAAATATTAACCCACTTAAACAATAATGATTATAAAGAAACAGATATATGGGCAAAGTGTCAAATCCTAAAACAAAACCTAGATGAACAAACCAACGAAACATTAATCAGAAAAATCATCGATACCTTTAACCTATACGGAAAAATGATTACTATTGGCGACATAAACTCAAGAATAACCATTATCGACTCCTTAATAAAAGTAGCCATAAACTGTGATAAATTGGGTTACGAGATAAAAGACTTTTACGAATACTTAAACGAAGTCTTAGAAGATGGTCTAGATATCAAACTTGCCCTTAACAAAGAAGACTCTAACTCTGTCAAAATCATGACCATCCATGCCTCTAAAGGCCTAGAATTTCCTATATGTTACTTTAGTTCCCTCAGTAAGAAATTCAACATTGATGACCTTAAAAACCTATTTTACTTCTCAGATAAATATGGCTTCATCATTCCTTATTTTGATAACTCACCAAAAAGCACCATTTTAAAAACCTTATTAAAAAATAACTACATGAAAGAAGAAGTCTCAGAACGTATAAGATTATTTTATGTCGCTTTAACTAGAGCTAGGGAAAAAATGATTTTAGTAACCAATATGGAAGAAGAAATAACAGTCAAAGAAAACGGTGTAGTTGATGATAGTATCAGATTAAAATACCTATCATTTCAAAACATCTTAAATTCCATCTATAAATCATTAGAAAAATATAAAAAAGATATAGACTTATCCACCATAAATCTCACAAAGGATTATAATCTATCTAAAAAAGCCACTAGCAAACAAGACTTTTCCATCGCAAAACCAATAAACATAAACGAACTAAATATAAAGAAAGAAGAATTATCTAAATCCCACTTCTCAAAAACCACCCATAATCTATACTCCAAAGAAGAAAAAACAAACATCGAATTAGGATTAAAATTGCACAGCATACTCGAAAACATCAATTTCCAAAATCCTAACCTAGAAAACCTCACACCTTTTGAACAAAGAAAAGTAACATCATTCATAAACTCAGGTATTTTAAAGGGCACCAAACAAACATATAAAGAATATGAATTCATTTATGAAAAAAGCAAAGAAGAATATCACGGGATTATTGACCTACTTCTAATTAAAGAAAATGAAAACATCATCGTAGATTACAAATTAAAACACACCACAGATGAAGCATATTTAAAACAGTTAAACGGTTATAAAAAATATATCGAAACAATAACAAATCAACCAACAAAAATCTATTTATATTCTATACTAGATGAAAAACTAATAAACTTAAATGAAAAAGCTCTCATAAATTAACATGAGAGTTTTTAATGTATTTTTAACATAAAATTATTCATAATAATTATAAGGAGTGTTGAAAAATGACTAAAAAAGATAAAAGAAAAATCGTTCAAATGATTCTACATCAAAACTTAGAAAAAGATGAAAAAGAAGATATAATAGATTTATTAGCAGATAGTTCAATAGCTATTGATGTAGATAAAGAAGAAGAAAGAAATCTAACCTTCTCAGAAAAAGCTGCCGATAAAATATCCGAAATTGCCGGTAGCTGGACATTTATATTTATATCCATTGTTTTCTTAATTGGTTGGATGATTATCAACACATTTATCTTAAAAGATAAAGAAATAGATCCATATCCTTATATATTACTAAACTTAATATTATCATGTATCTCTGCTCTGCAAGCACCAATAATTATGATGAGTCAAAATAGAGCTTCAAAAAAAGATAGTTTAAGAAATCAAAATGACTATAAAATAGATTTAAAAAGTGAATTATTACTAGAAGACTTACACCACAAAGTAGAAGTATTAATAAATAATCAAAATAGATTATTAAACATTTTAGATAAAGCAATAACTGAAGAAGATAATGATAAAACAACTTAATATAAAAAGCTGTTTTTTTCTTGCTATTAAATTTTAAGTATTATATAATTATACTAAAGGAGAGTGAATAATAATGGGTTTAATAAAAGCCGTAACAAGTTCAGTATCATCTGGATTTGGAGATCAATTTAAAGAATTTATCGATTGCCCAGCAGTAGCGGGCAATGTCTTAATTCAAAGAGGACAAGTTAACCATGGTGATGGTAACAAAAATCCTAGTGAAGGAATAATTACTAAAGGAAGTCAAATCGTTGTTCCAGAAGGCATGGCGATGATGATTGTTGACAATGGTGCTATTGCTGATTTCTCAGCTGAACCAGGAATATATACCTATGAACAAAGCAGCGAACCAACAGTCTTTGATGGTGGTTTCTTCAAAGGTATTAAAGATACAATTAAAACAATAGGAAGACGTATTACTTATGGTGGACAGCCAGCCCACGATCAAAGAGTGTATTACGTTAATACTAAAGTAATGATGGGTAATAAATTTGGTAGTCCTCAGCCTAAAAAAATAACTGATGAAAAATATGGAACACTAGAAGTTACATTCTTCGGTGAATATGCCGTTAGAGTAATAGATCCAGCAATTTTAGTTGCCGAAGTAATTGGTACTAATCCCAAAGACACAATTACTTATGATGAAGTAGTTGGTAGTCAATTAAAAGCAAAATTCGTAGAAAAAGTAACTGTAGCTATTTCAAATGTGATGAGAAATAAAAAAGTTTCATTTGGAGATATGGGACTTTATGGTAGTGATATTTCTGATGAAATGAATAAATGCTTAGATGATTCATGGAAAAAGCAATATGGTTTAGAAATTACCGATGTTGCCATGGGTGATATTAACCTAACCGAAGAATCTATGAATAGGGTATCGCGTATTGATGATGCAAAAATATTCTCAGATCCAAGCATGCAATCAGGTTTAATGGCAAGTGCCTCTGCACAGGCAATGGAAAATGCTGCCGCTAATGAAGGGGGTTCAATGATGGGCTTCATGGGAATGGGCATGGCTAATCAAGCTGGAGCCACCATGATAAATGCTGTTAATCAAAATATGCAAGCTCAAAATGCTCAACCTATGCAACCTGGGGCTCCAGTAGCTGGCGCAGTTGCTCAAACTGATAATACAAACACTGACCAAGCTCCAAAATTCTGCAGTAACTGTGGAGCTAAATTAACTGGAAAATTCTGTAGTAATTGTGGTAAGGAAGCTAAATAATGAATGAAATATTAAAAAATGATCCAGAATTTACCGAAAGTAAATTTAAAACATATGTCGATAATGTCTTCATTCAACTTCATATGGCGGTTGTCACTAAAGAATTAGAAAACATCAAACATTTTGTCTCAGATGAAGTTTATAATAAATATCAAAAAATAGTCGACGATTTAAGCGGAAGACATTTAATTCAAATGTATGATGAAATAAATGTAGCTCAAACTGATATTTTAGGTTACCGGGTAACTGATACCGACATGATTATTGAAGTAAATCTTATCTCTAGATATTTAGATTATCTTATGGATGAAGATGGTAATTATGTTAGTGGCGATACCGATGTTAGAAGTGAAAGAAATAATCATTTAATATTTACTAAAAAAATTAATTACAAAGAATCTGGAGCAGTTAGAAAATGTCCAGGATGTGGGGCTTCTATTGATGTAAATGCCGGTGGTAAATGTGCTTACTGCGGAACAATTTATAATTTAGAAGATAAAGACTGGCTTTTAACTTCTATAGAAACAAGATAAAGGAGTAAACATATGAATAAAAAGGTTAAGAATGTTTTAATAATTGTTATTGCCACTCTTGTTTTTATGATACCACTTTATCATCCAGAAGCTGATTCTGGTTTTGATGGTAGTTATTCTGGTGGTTCATCAGGAGGCTTTTCATCAGGCTCTGGTTGGAGTGGTTCAAGCGGTTCATATTATGGCGGAAGCTATCGTGGTAGTGGAAGTGGTGACCCAGTAGTAGTCTTTATTACTTTGGGATTTACTCTAGTTATTGTGGCTGTAGCTATTCTGAGTGCAAAAAAGCGCACCACTTTAATGCCAACAACTGCTTTAAAAAATGTCCCACCATATGATCCAGAGAAGTTAAAAGAATATCTTCCAGATTTTGATCCATTTGAATTTAAAAATCAAACATACGAAACATATAAGAAAATTCAAGTTGCTTGGATGAACTTTGACTATGATAGCATGAGACAGTGTGTAACCGATGAAATGTTTAACATGTATAAGTCACAACTAACAACCCTATCAGTAAAAAAACAAACCAATATTATGAAAGACTTTAACTTACTAAGTTTTAATATCGTTGGTATGGAAATAAAAGATAATACAATATCATTAACGGTAACCATGGAGGTCGAATGTTATGACTATATAACTGATAAAAATAATAAAGTAGTAAGAGGAACAGATAAACGCAAAGTGATTTATAACTATGCCATGACCTTTAATAAAGGTATAAGTGATAAACCGAATAAATGTCCAAACTGTGGCGCACCTTTAGACAATGTCAATTCAAGTGTTTGTCCATATTGTGACTCAACAATCATTGGTGAAAACTATGACTGGATTTTAGCTAAAAAACAAGTATTATCACAAAGATACAAATAAGGAAACGAATTAATCGTTTCCTTATTTTATTATAAATTTATCATTTTTAACATCAATAGTAATTTCAGAATTAAATTTAACATCTTCATTGATAATAGCTTTCGCAATTAATGTTTCAATATTCCTACTTACATAACGTTTAATTGGTCTCGCGCCATATTTTTCATCGTAAGAATTATCAATAATAAATTCTTTAGCCTTATCAGTTACTTTGATTGTTAATTTTTTATCACGTAATCTATATTCAATTTCAGAAATAATCTTATCCAAAATCTGATATACAACTTCTTTAGAAAGTGAATTAAATACAACAATTTCATCGATACGGTTAATAAACTCGGGTTTAAATGTTCTTCTAAGTTCACTCATAACCATTTGATCACTATCTTCATGACCTTCTAGTATATAATCACTACCTAAATTAGAAGTCATAATGATAATTGTATTTTTAAAGTCAACCGTTCTACCTTGTGAATCGGTAATTCGGCCATCATCTAATATTTGAAGTAATATATTAAATACATCTTTATGAGCTTTTTCAATCTCATCAAATAAGATAATACTATATGGATTTCTTCTGACAGCTTCTGTTAATTGTCCGCCATCATCATATCCTACATATCCAGGAGGAGAACCAATTAATCTCGCAACTGAATGTGGTTCCATATATTCACTCATATCAATTCTGACCATGTGTCTTTCATCATCGAATAGTTCATAAGCTAAAGCTTTAGCCACCTCAGTTTTACCGACACCAGTAGGGCCTAAGAATATAAATGAACCAATCGGTCTATTCGGATCCTTAATACCAGCACGCGCTCTAATAATAGCTTCACTAACTAAATGTAATGCCTTATCTTGACCCTTAACTCTTTTTTTCAAATTATCTTCCAAATGAAGTAATTTATCTCTTTCCGTACCAACTAATTTACTAATTGGAATGTTAGTCCATTTCGCAATAATAGCCGCAATAGATTCATCATCAACAACATCACTTAAAATTGAATTCTTATTGTTTTTCTTAAGTTCTTCAAGTTCTTTTTCCAAAGCGGGAATAACTCCATGACGAAGTCTTGCTGCTGACTCTAGATCGTATTTAGATTCCGCATATTCCAAATCACGGTTAGCTTTTTCAATTTCTTCTTTCTTACGGTTAATTGTCGCATTAATCTCTTTCTCATGCTCCCAAGCTTCTCTTAAATCCTTTTCCTTGGCTTTCAAATTAGTTAATTTCTCATCAATTTCCTTAATTCTATTTTTAGAAAATTCATCTTTCTCTTTCTTTAAAGCTTGTTTTTCAACCTCTAATTGCATAATTTTTCTAGTTAAAGTATCAAGTGAAGTAGGAACAGATTCTAATTGAACCTTAATAGTCGCACATGCTTCATCGACTAAGTCGATAGCCTTATCTGGTAAAAATCTATCAGTAATATATCTATCAGATAAAGTAGCTGCTGCCACTAGTGCTCTATCTTTAATAGTAACTCCATGGTAAACCTCAAAGCGTGATTTCAAACCACGAAGAATAGTGATTGTATCAAGTACCGTTGGTTCAGATACTAATACTTTTTGAAAACGTCTTTCTAAAGCTCCATCTTTTTCAATATACTTACGGTATTCGTTTAATGTTGTAGCCCCAATACAGTGAATTTCTCCACGGGCAAGCATGGGTTTAAGCATATTTCCAGCATCCATGGCACCTTCCAAAGCTCCAGCGCCCACAATCATATGAATTTCATCGATAAACATGATGATTTCACCATCAGAATCTTTAACTTCTTTTAAAACTGCTTTTAATCTATCTTCAAATTCACCACGATATTTAGCTCCCGCAATCAAAGAACCTATATCAAGTTCCCATATACGTTTATCTTTCAAACTATTAGGAACATCGCCTTTGACAATTCTTTGAGCTAAACCTTCAACAATAGCTGTTTTACCAACACCAGGTTCACCAATTAGAACCGGGTTATTCTTTGTCTTACGTGACAAAATACGAGTAATACTTCGAATTTCATCATCACGGCCAATAACGGGATCTACTTTACCGTCTTTGACTGATGCGGTAATATCTCGACCGTATTTCTCTAAAACATTTTGTAATCCTTCTTGATATGCTTGTTGTTCCTTCATAATCGTGCCTCCTTTTCATTAAAAAATTAATCTCCTAACAAGATTACATTATAACTATATCACCATTTTTAGCACTTGTCAATATAGAGTGCTAAAAATATGGACACTAAATAATATTTATGCTATACTTTAATAGTATAAAAAAGGAGGAGTTAAACTATGTCGAAAATCGAAAAATTCTTGTCAAAACTAAGTAATAGAACTATTGTAATTATTGCTTTTATTGCCATTATTGGTGGGATTTTAATAATTTCCTATGATTACTTATTAGGTAAAAAAGAACGAGCTTATCAAGAAATAAGCATCTCTCTATTTAACGAAAATCAAGATAATACTCCTCAAAATATTGAAGAAACAGAAGAGCCAGAAGAAGAATATGTTCCAACTCCTAATCCAAACGGATATCTAGGAATTTTAACTATTGATAAAATAAACTTACAACAAGGATTTTATGATAAAGATAATGAGCACAACAACGTTAGTGAAAACTTAACTTTTCTAGCACCATCTAATTATCCAGATGAAAAAAACGGCAATGTTATATTAGTCGCCCACTCGGGTGTCACTAGAATAGCCTATTTTAGAAATCTATATCAATTAAAAGTCGGTGATACAGCTAAAATAGAATATAAAGGCCATCTATATACTTATAAAATAGATAACATTTATAATGAAACCAAAGATGGTAATGTCACTGTCTATAGAGATACTAATCGTCAGACATTAACGATGATTACTTGTACTAAAAATGACAATACCAAACAAACAATATATATTGCCTATTTAGAAAGTGTGAAATAACCCTTTCTACCGGGAAATAGCTTAGCTTGGTAAAGCGCTACGTTCGGGACGTAGAGACCGCAGGTTCAAATCCTGTTTTCCCGACCACTTTGAATTATAACTTGGATAAAAATCCAAGTTTTTTTAATCAAAAAATGTATAAAATTCATTTTCCTAGCCATATAATAATAGTGAGGAGATTTTATCCTTATAAATCAAGGGCAATCGCCTAAAAATACATATGACAAAAATCGACTCAATTTGACGCACATATTAAATTGTGCTAGAATAAGGCCTGTTTTCTGATTTTGCAAGTAACAGGAGAGGGTGAAAATGAAAACAAACCAATCGGTTAAGGCCAGTATTATGGCCATAATCATGCTAATGGTGGTATCCGCCTCATGGCATCCTACCATCGTCAAGGCTCAGAGCCTTAAGTCTTTAAAATTGTCATTCATGTCTAATACTCTTATGAGTAATAAACAAATTGTGGATGAACAATCAGAAAAAACACCTTTGAATTTAGACAAATTAGAAATAAAGCCAGTTAATGAACAATTACATTCTAATGTTAGTTCATTAAAACTTGAAATTGATGTTGAAGAATTAAAACAGATAAAAGCTGCTCGTAAAAAAGCATTAGAATTAGAAAGACAAAGAAAAGAAGAAGAAAGAAGAAAAGCTGAAGAAGCAAGAAAAGCCGAAGAAAAAGCCAAAGCAAATGAAAAGGCTCAAGCTTTAACCGCTACTTCTGGAAACAGTCTTACATATGATGAATTAGTTGCCAAACTAAATCGTTCATTAAATTCAACATTAGCCGGTAAGGGTGATATCTTTGCTAAATATGCCACAGAATTAGGAATTGATCCATATTTAGCGGTTGCTATTGTTCTGCACGAAACCGGATGTAAATGGGAATGTTCTACCTTATTAAAACAATGTAATAACGTTGGCGGTATGAAAGGATCTCCAGGATGTAATGGTGGTTCCTATAAAGCATTCTCAAGTCTAGACGAAGGAATTAGTGCCTTTATGAACAATTTATACAAAAACTACTTTGCGCAAGGTTTAACTACTCCAGAGACAATCGGCCCAAAATATGCAGCTAGTAGTACATGGGCAACTCAAGTTCGAGCATATATGAACGAAATTGAAGCAAAATAATTTTTTGCTTCTTTTATTTTTGCCAAAGTCAAGCTTAAATTATAAGGCTTTTTTAAATTGTACATAAATTTGACGCTCAAAATATATTATGATAAAATTATTATCAGAACAGTAGGAGAGATGTAAATGAATTCGACTATGAAAGTAACTGGTGTTGTAATTTTTGGTGTATTGTTATCTTTTGCTTTACCTCACTTAATGAGTATGAATGCTACTAAGAATTTAGAGACAGAATCTCAAAGAGAAATACAAACAGAAACTACAACTTCTAGTAGTAACGAAGTAGCTATAGCTACAACACCAAAAGATGAATCTGGAACTCCAATTGAAACTACTCCAGAACCAGTGCAAGAACCAGTACAAACTACTGAACCAGCTCCAGTGGTAGAAGAGCCTCAAGCTGAACCAATAGTTTATGACGGTATGACATTAGATGAATTAGCCGAAAAATTAAATCGCTCTTTAAAATCAACATTATCTGATACGGGTATGAGTTTTGCTAAATATGCTGTAGAAATGGGAATAGACCCATATTTAGCAGTAGCTATTGTTCTACACGAAACCGGATGTAATTATAGCTGTAGTACTCAAGTAAAACAGTGTTATAACGTTGGTGGTATGAAAGGTGGACCAAGTTGTAATGGAACTTCATACAAAAAGTTTGATAGTTTAGACGATGGCATTTATAGTTTTATGTATAATTTAAAAACAAATTATTATGATAAAGGGCTAACAACCGCTGAACAGATGAATAAAAAATATGCAGCGAGTAAAACTTGGGCTACCAAAGTAAATAATTATATTAATAAAATAAAAGCTGCTTAAAAACGCCAAAAGGTGTTTTTATTTTACCAAATGCTATGATATAATCATAATAAAAGGGAGTTGAGAACATGCAAAAGGGGTGTCCAAAATGTGGACGAATGATTGATGGAAACGTTAAAAAATGTCCATATTGTAATTATAATTTTAATGAAATCGATAGTTTTTTTAAAAGAGTTGATGACGAAAAATATTTAGAAAATGAAAAATTTGCTGGTTTTACTAAAAGATTAGTAGCCGGACTATTTGATATGTTTGTTGTCCTTATTTTCACTTACTTTATTTTAATAGCTATCGATGCCTACGTAATACCAATTACTTTAGATAATTTGTATTATGGAATATTTATCTATATTCCGTTATACCTTTTATATCACAGTATTTGTGAAAGGACACCTTGGCGCGGTTCTTTAGGAAAACTTATTTTAAATATTGAAGTTACTGATGAATATGAAAACCCCGTAACTTTTCCAAGAGCTTTATTACGTAATACCACAAAAATATTTAACATTATAACTGTTGGAATTGGGTTCTTATTATCGGCAGTACCGCCACAAAAACAAGCTTTAAATGATAAGATTTCTCATACCTTTGTAATTAATAAATTAAACATGAGAGAAGATGAAACTTTCTTCTATGCAAATCCATTAAAAAGGCTAGTAGCTTTTGTAATAGATGTGCTTGTTATAGCTTTAATCTGCTACGGTTTACTTGCCCTAATTAGTCTTGCTAACACTCAAAATATGACTGAGCAAATGACCGAAACTATCGACTGTGCAAAATATATTTTGTGTTTAGTCATTATTCTTTTCTATTTCCCATTTGGCGAGTGTCGAAAAGGAACAACAATTGGAAAAAATATGATGAACATTAAACTTGTTAAACTAAATGGTGATGTTGCTGGATTCATTACTTGTTTTGCTAGAGAATTAATTATTATTTTAGATATTATATCTTTGGGATTCTTACTACCATTTGTAACCCAAAAGAAACAGACTATTAAAGATATTTTAACTAGAACCATTGTAATTGATAGATAGGTCAAAGATTATCTTTGACCTTTTTCCTTTAAAAAAAAACGAATATATGGTAAAATGAATATGACCTATACTAAAAGGAGGCAGTAATATGTGCGGCTTTGTTGGATACATTAATAAAGAAAAAGATAAAACTGAAAATATAAAAAAGATGGCCGATTTAATCGCTCACCGTGGACCAGACTCTGAAGGCTATTATACTGATAAAAATATTGCTTTAGGATTTAGAAGACTTAGTATTATTGACTTAAAAAGTGGTTCACAACCAATTTATAATGAAGATAAGAGTAAGGTCATCATCTTTAATGGTGAAATATATAACTTTGAATCACTAAGAGAAGAGTTAATAGAAAAAGGACATGAGTTTTCTACTAAAACAGATACAGAAGTTTTAGTACACGGTTACGAAGAGTGGCAAGAAAAATTATTAGATAGACTTAGAGGTATGTTTGCTTTTGTTATTTATGATATCAAATCAGGTGAAATGTTTGCTGCTAGAGATTTCTATGGTATTAAACCTTTTTACTATGCTAAAATGGATAATACCTTGATATTTGGTTCGGAAATCAAAAGTTTTTTAATCCATCCTCACTTTAAAAAAGAATTAAATACTAAAATGTTAGAATACTATCTAACCTTCCAATATAGTGCTGGTGAAGAAACCTTTTTTAAAAACGTCTATAAACTAATGCCCGGTCATTATATGAAATACAAAAATGGCAAATTAGAAATAAAGAAGTATTATGAAATAAAATTTAAAGAAGATGACACTAAGACATATGAAGAATGGAAAGAAGGAATCAAAGAACGCCTAGCTGACTCAATTAAAGCTCATAAAATAAGCGATGTTGAAGTTGGTTCTTTCTTATCTAGCGGAGTCGACTCGTCATTCATTGCTGCTAGTAGTGATGTTGATAAAACATTTACTGTCGGTTTTAATAATGAAAAATACAGTGAAATATCATATGCTAAAGATTTATCAAGTAAAATAGACACTCAAAACTTAAGCAAGGTTATTACTAAAGATGAATACTTTAAAAACCTACCAAATATTTTATATTACATGGATGAACCGCTTGCTGATCCATCAGCTATCGCTCTTTACTTTGTGACTAAATTAGCCAGTGAAAACGTCAAAGTATCGCTATCAGGAGAAGGGGCCGATGAAATATTTGGCGGATACAATATTTATCAAGAACCACTTACTGATAGTTGGTACTATAAAATTCCATATCCAGTTAGATTTACTATTGGAAAAATTGCTAGTGTATTTCCGCATAAAAGAGGTATTAACTTCTTAATCAGACGTGGAAAAAAACTAGAAGATAGATTTGTTGGTAATGCCTTTATCTTTAATAATAAAGAAGTTACTAAACTTTTAAAAGGGAAAAGACAAACTAAAGGTTTCCAAGAATTAACCAAACCATATTATGATAAAGTCAAAGATAAAGATGATATTACTAAAATGCAATACATTGATTTTAATTTCTGGTTAATTGGCGACATTTTACTTAAAGCCGATAAAATGAGTATGGCTAACTCTCTAGAAGTCAGAGTTCCATTCTTAGATAGACCTCTAATCGATTATGCATTAGGACTTCCAACTGAATTTAAAACCGATAAATTTAAAACTAAGAAAATATTTAGAGATATTGCTGGCGAAGTTTTAGAAGACAAAGTATCTAATAAAAAGAAATTAGGCTTTCCTGTACCAATCCGTGAATGGATGAAAGATGAAGATATCTATAAACAAATAAAAAGCTTATTTATAAAAGATAAAAAATTTTTCAACACTAAGAAAATCATCAAATTATTAGATGACCATGTCAAAGGAAAAACTGATAATAGTCGTAAAGTATGGACAATATATGTTTTCTTACTTTGGTATGAAATTTTCTTTGGGGGTGCTAAATGATATTCTTTTATATATCTTTGTCAACTTACATATGCTTTAATATAATTAAGTATAAAAAAGTATTACTTTCATTACAACAAAATAAATATAATATTAAAGATTATGGGAATTGGATATTTAAAAATTACAAACAGACATTTATAAACAAAGAAATACTTGCCATTATTTTACTTATTATTACTTTAAATTTTAATTTAAAAGTCATTGGTGTTTGTACCGTAATCTTTTATACAATAATGTTTTTATTAGATTTTAAAAAGAAACATAAAATTAAATTAGATAATCAAATGATAACAAGGCTTATCGTTATTGCTCTAATTTATATAGGTGTAAATGTTTGGTTCGTTGCCGACTATATTAGTTATCATTATGCCGATATAATTTTTGATAATACTGCCTTTTATTACATAGTATTAATATTAATGAGTTATTTCTCATATCTCATCGTTTGGGTAGCTAATATTGTTGCTAGACCATTTGATAAATTTTTAAAAAAGAAAAAACGTAGGAAGTAAGGTGTTTATATGCTGAGAGTAGATTCAAGAAAAGTTGAGCCTGGAGATACTTTTCTGGCCCTCACGGGACCATATACTGATGGACATGATTATATAAATGATGCCATTGACCGTGGCGCTGCGTGTATTATCGCTACGCATGGTGAATATTCGGTCAAAACCATCATTACTGAAGATACAAGAACATATCTTTCTAATTATCTAAAAGAATTAAATCTTGAAAAGTTAGAAAAAATAAAATTAATCGGTATTACTGGAACAACCGGTAAAACCGTAACAGGTGATTTAATTTATCAACTTTTAAATACCTTAAACATGAAAACTGCCTATATTGGTACCAATGGATTTTATATAGATGGTAAAATTCAAAAAACATCTTCATCTACTCCAGATATTTATGAAATCTATGAACTGATAAATCAAGCGATAGATAACGAGTGTGAAAATATCATTATTGAAGCATCCTCTAAAGCCATGGAACAAAGACATCTTGAGGGTTTAAGATTCGATATAGCTATATTTACCAATTTTCTAGCTCATCAAAGAAAAGACAAAGAAAATTATTTAAATACTAAAATAGAATTATTTAAAATGTTAAAGAAAAATGGTATTGCTATTATAAATAAGAAAGATCCATATTATGAATACTTTGCTTTACCACAAAACACTAATATCTTTTATGGTACGTTAGATAGTGATTATCCACTCAGAAAAATAAGTTCCAATTATAACTATACTGAGTTTAGTTTGGGACAAAATCGTATTAAAATGCCATTAATAGGTCCTTATAATATGTATAATTATGCATCAGCTTTTATTGCCGTCAAAACCTTAGGCTTTGATGACGAAACAATCATTTCCGCCACACTTTCTCTGCACCCTATTGATGGAAGGTTTGAATCAATAAAATATAAAAATAGTTTAATTATTATTGATTATGCTTATGACATAGATACCATTAATAATGTTATTAAAGAAGCTAAAAAGATTGCCCAAGGTCGAATAATTACTCTAATTGGTTGTGGCGGTGAAAGAAGGCAGGATAAAAGACCACTAATTGGTAAACTAGTTTCTGAAAATAGTGATATGGCTATTTTCACCACCGATAATCCTCGTCATGAAAATGAAGAAGCAATAATTAATGATATGATAAAAGATTTAAATAATGATAACTATCAAGTAATTATCAGCCGAAAAGAAGCTATCAAAAAAGGAATTAGTCTATTAGAAAATCAAGATATTTTACTTATATTAGGTAAAGGACATGAAGATTCACAAATAATTGGTAGCGATGAATTTCCATTCAAAGATCGCGATGAAGTTATGAAAGCTATAAAATAATAATTTAGTTTTCATAACTTTTTTATTACTTTTTCACAAAATCATCAAAAAGAATTGATACTTCCCGGTCAATATGATATTATTATAATAAGGGAGGAAATAAATATGAAGTGTACAAAATGTGGTTCAGAAATTCAGGAAGGAGCATCTTTCTGCACGGTTTGTGGAATGCCTGTTATGGGACAAACATCAACCATGACTAATAATCAAAATAACATGACTTCTAATGTCCAAAATAACACTATAAATAACTCAAACGAGGTTCCAAATCTAGTTGATAATCAAGACAGTGGAAATACTCAAATGTATACCCAAGCTCAAAATAGTTCTTTAAATTACCAAAATAGTATGGCAAATAATCAAAATAATTTTAATGGACAAAATAACATGATGAATAGCCAACCACCATATAATAATATGGCAAACAACAATCAAAATGGTAAAAAAACACCAGTAGGTTTAATTGTTGGTGTAGTAGTAGCTGCTATCATTATAATTGCTATTTTTGTGGGAATTAGTATGTTTAAAAATGATGACACTACGAACAATGATACTCCAGACACTAATACTCAAACAAATGTAGATGAGAATAATGGAGGCCAAGATCAAACCGAAGAAGATACTCAAACAGTTACATATGGCGATTATAACTTCATAGTTCCAGCTGATTTTAATGCCACTCCATCAACTAGTCAATTGCTTATTACTAGTTCTGATAGTAGTTTAGCTGAAGCTATTATTTATCAAAGTGGAACTGGATATGACACTTTAGCTTCAATGAAAGATCAAATAATTAGTCTTTTGCAAGCTCAAGAAAGTAGCTCATCATACGATTTTACTAATGCTGTAACTACTGAAAAAACTTATGATGGCACTAGATTCTTAATTACAAGTGGAATTAAACAAGGAACTATTGATTTAGACGTTACATACGCTGAAACTGACGGTGGTGTATTTGTTGTTTCAATTGCCAAAACAGGTGGTTCAATTAATGAATCTGATCGTGAACAACTATATACTATTGTTGCTAGTGCGAATCAAAGTAATTTTTAAAGGAAATCATTAAAACATCTCGTATGTTATATATAGAGGTGTTTTTTTCATGGATAAGATAACTTTAGATAAATATCAAAAGAAAGTAATAAAAAATAGATCTAAAAATCTCTTAGTAGTAGCCGGAGCTGGCAGTGGCAAAACTCTAACGATTATTTATAAAATAAAAAGTTTAATAAACAAAGGAATAAGCCCAGAAGAAATATTATGTGTGACCTTTACTAAAGCTGCCGCCCAAAGCTTACAAATTAAACTAAAAAAAGAAGATATTTATTTAAATGTTAAAACCTTTCATAGTTTAGGTTATCAAATTATCAAAACTACTCATTATAAAACTATTGTCAAAGAAAATATTTTAGATGATATTATAATGAATCACCTAAATAAATATTCAAATTTAAATTACTTAATTAATGCTCCATTTCTAGAATTTGGTCACGGAAACTCTAAATTAATAAAAAATTGTATTTTAAAAAATACCTCCTATATTAAATATTTTAAAGATACCATCAAAACCTTTATTAATTTATTTAAAAGTAATAACTATACTTTAGATTCCTTTAAAACCTTTTTTAAAATAAATAATGAAACAAATTACATTATTAAACAAAAACGACATAACGCTTTTTTAAAACTTGTTAGACAAATATATATAAATTATGAAGATTATTTAAACCGCACTAACCAAATCGATTTTCACGATATGATTAATAAAGCTACCAATATTATAAATAGGGAAGGAATATATCCATATAAATATATTATTATTGATGAATATCAAGATACCTCATTAAATAAATGTCTGTTAATTAAAGCCATTCAAAATAAAACAAATGCAAGTCTAATAGCTGTTGGTGATGATTGGCAGTCCATTTACCGCTTTACTGGAAGCAATTTAGAAATCTTTACTAATTTTAAAGATTACTTTCCAAAAGCTAAAATATTAAAACTAAAAAATACCTACCGAAATAGCCAAGAACTAATTAACTTAACTCATAAATTTATAATGAAAAACCCGTATCAAATAAATAAAAAGATTTCCTCAAATAAAAGCGTTAAAACTCCAATTCATATATATTATTATAAAAAAAGCATTAAAGAAGTATGGAATCAAATATCAAATAATTTGAAAGAAGAAACATTTATTTTAGGCAGAAATAATAAAGATAAACAAATTATTCCATCTATGAGTAAAAATATGAGATTTATGACAGCTCATAAATCCAAAGGCTTGGAAGCCGAAAATGTTGTAATAATAAATTTAGAAAACTTGGTAACTTCCTTTCCAAGTAAAATTGAAGATAGTGAATACTTAAACTATGTCATACCAAAAGAAGATGATTATCCATATGCTGAAGAGCGAAGACTATTTTATGTCGCATTAACTAGGACTAAATCAACTGTTACACTTTTAGTAAATAAAAATAATCCATCAATATTTGTAACTGAACTTATCAAAGATTCCAAGCAATATATCAAAATAATAAATGAATAAAACCACATATTTATAGCATACTTAAAAATATCTTGTTTTTCTTATCTACTTTTAAGACATTTTTTGTTATAAACCCCACAATATATGGTATAATAGGAACGATTCAAAAATTGATAAATGTAAAAACAATGTATATGACATTATTTAAGAAAAATGTTACCATTATAGTAACAAGAGGTGTAAAAATGACAAAAAAAGAAGAAGCTGTAAAACTAATCGAAGAAAAAATGAATAAAAAAACATTTTTAACATATAAAGAAATTGCTGACATTACAGGATACCATCCTAAATATATTTTAAAATTAAAAAAAGAAATAATTAACGGAACTATTAGTTTAGTTCATGGAAATAAAAATAGAGTTCCAGCCAATATCATGAGTGAAGAAGAAAGACAAAAGATTATTTCTCTTTATAAAAAAAGTAATGTCAGTATTCGTAAATTTTGTAAATTTTATAATAGCCGTAGTTATTCTTGTATATATAATCTTTTAAAATCAGAAGGACTACTTAAGACTACCAAATAATGGTAGTTTTTTTGTCGAATACTAATCAGTATAAATAAGCGTATCTGCTAATATCTTTTGATAGGAGGCGCTTATGATAAATGGACTAACAAACGAAGAAGTAGTTAAAAGTCGTAAAGCTCATGGCAGTAATGAAATCAAAGCCAGTCAAAAGGAAAGTTTTATTCATAAACTAATTGCCACCTTAGGTGATCCAATTATTAAAATATTGTTAATAGCTTTAGCCGTCAAAACTTTATTCCTATTTCAAGACTTTGATTGGTATGAAACTATTGGAATTGTCATTGCTATTTTTCTCGCATCTTTTATATCTACAGTATCTGAGTATGGTAGTGAAAAAGCCTTTGAAGAATTACAAGAAGATGCTTCTAAAATCAAAACTAAAGTTTTAAGAGATGGACAAATGAAAGAAGTCGAAATCGGTGAAGTCGTCGTTGGCGATATCGTATACTTAGAAACAGGCGATGCCGTTCCTGCTGATGGAAAAATTATTAAAGGAAAAATTCTTGTTAATGAATCTAGTTTGAATGGCGAGATGAAAGAAAAAGAAAAGAAAATAGGGCAAGATATTTATCGTTCATCCGTTGTTTATTCAGGACTAGCTACCATGCAAGTAACTAAAGTAGGTTCTCAAACCTTTTATGGACAGTTAGCCAAAGAAGTAAGTGAAAAAGCTCCGACCAGTCCTTTAAAATTAAGATTAGTCAAATTAGCTGAACTAATTAGTAAAATTGGTTATGTTGGAGCTTTACTTGTTAGTTTATCTTATTTATTTTCGGTAGTTGTTATCGAAAATAATTTTGATGGTAATCTTATAATAAAAACAATTACCAATTTCCCCTTAATGTTTGGTCATATCTTACATGCTTTAACTTTATCAGTAACCATTATAGTTGTTGCTGTTCCAGAAGGCTTACCACTTATGGTTACTTTAGTCTTGTCATCAAACATGAAAAGAATGCTTAAAAGTAATGTTTTAGTTAGAAAACTTATGGGAATTGAAACAGCAGGAAATATCAATATGCTTTTTACCGATAAAACCGGAACTATTACTAAAGGTAAACTAGATGTTATAGCCATTAGTGATGCCGAAGGTAACATTATGAAAAGTGAAACTGATTTAAAAATGAGAGAATCATATTATACTAGAGTTAAACTTTCTTTAATTGCCAACAATGAAAGTAGTTATAGCGAAGACAATAAACCAGTTGGTGGTAATATAACTGATAGAGCTCTCTTAAAATTTTTTGAAAAAAACTCTTTAAATTATAAAGTAATTGACAAAATACCTTTTTCTAGCGAAAACAAATATTCCCTAACCGAGGTAGAATATAATGGGAAAACAATTAACCTTATTAAAGGGGCTCCTGAAGTTATCATTAAAAACTGTACTCACTATTATGACAATAATCAAAAAAGATTACTAACTAATAAAAACAAAATATATGATCAAATAAAAAAAACCACTGATAAAGGAGTTAGAGTTTTAGCCTTTGGGACAACTTCTTCTAAAAGGAACATTGAAAGAATTACATTAATTGGTCTAGTATACATTAAAGATGAAGTAAGACCAGAAGCAATTGAAGGGTTAAAATTAATCCAAAATGCTCATATAAGCACAGTTATGATTACCGGTGACAATGTTGATACTGCCAAAGCCATTGGTAAAGAAGTTGGTTTAATCAAAAGTCCTACAGATATTATATTGACTAGTACCGAATTTAATCAAAAGAGTGATGATGAGATTAAAAAGCTTTTACCAAACTTAAAAATTTTAGCTCGCTCTTTACCACAAGATAAAAGCAGATTAGTTAAAATTGCTAGATCAGCCGGCCTTGTTGTTGGTATGACCGGCGATGGTGTCAACGATGCTCCAGCCTTAAAAAAAGCTGATGTCGGCTTTGCTATGGGCTCTGGTACCGAAGTAGCTAAGGAAGCTAGTGATATTGTTATATTAGACGACAACCTACTTTCAATATCTAATGCTGTTTTATATGGAAGAACTATTTTTAAAAGTATTAGAAAATTTATAATATTTCAATTAACTATGAATATTTGCGCTGTAAGTATATCGATAATTGGTCCATTTATTGGTGTTGATGTCCCGGTAACTGTTATTCAAATGCTTTGGATTAACATGGTTATGGATACATTAGCTGGTATTGCCTTTTCTTATGAACCACCACTTAAAGAATATATGTATGAAAAGCCCAAAAAGAAAAACGAAAATATTATTAACCGTTATATGAAAGACGAAATTATTTTCACCGGAGCCTTTTCCGCCTTAATGTGTGTATTTTTCTTAAAATCTCCATTTATCCACAGTATATTTAGAGATAGTGCTGATGATAGATATTTAATGACGGCTTTCTTTGGTTTGTTTATCTTTATGGGTATCTTTAATTGCTTTAATGCTAGAACTCATCGATTAAACCTACTCGCACATCTTTCAAAAAATAAAGTATTTTTAATAATCATTCTATTTATTTTAATTGTTCAAGTTTATCTTATATATTATGGTGGAGATTTATTTAGAGCATATGGTTTAAGCCCGTTTGAATTTGAAGTAATGATACTTTTATCATTAACGGTTGTTCCAGTTGATTGGTTAAGAAAAATATACCTTCGAAAGCGGGGTGAAATTGGTGGCGTCTAATTTGCAATTTTCCCCCATTTTGTTATAATATAAAGCGAAAGAGGGAATAATTATGCCAAAAAAATTTAAGTTATATCCTAAAACCGTATTAACAGCAATCTGTGGGGTGGCTTTTGTAACTACCTTAACCGCATGTGGTAGTAATGTGGCCGTTCAAAAGACTGAAGATACTAATTCACAAGAAAGTATTGAAAGCGTTGAAACTCAAAATAACGAGCAAACAAATACTGAAAACATTGATACAACTTTAGAGACTCAAGAAGAAAAAGATTCAGCGGTTGAAGAAGCAATTAGTATTATGTTAGATGAAGCTGACCAATTAAGCGAATCTGCTTCCAATGCCGCTAATAGTGAAGAGGTGCAAGGACATCTTGCAACTTCTATGCAAAATCTCAAAGATTTAACCGATTTTGTTTTTAATGGTAGTGAAATAAATGGTGTCACTTTTAGCGAATTAAGTGAAGAAGGAAAACAAAAAGTAAAAGATGCTTTAAGTTCTTTAGATGCGACTTTAAATTATTTAATACCAAATTATCGAGAAAGACTTAAAGAGTGGTTTACAGATACTGCGGCTGATGGATTAGACGCTTTAGATGAATTAAAAGATAAAGGTCTAGGTCTCTTAGATGAAATTCAATCAAAAAGAAATTCAAAATAGTATGTTTTATAATACAAAAGGTAATATTTCGAAAAATTACCTTTTTTCATTGTAATATTTGTCAAATTATGGTATATTTACATAAGAATATTATACTGTAGGCATAATTAGAGAAGGAAAGGTAAGATTTATGATAAATTTTATTATTTGTGATGATGTAAAGCAGTATCGTGAAATGGTTGAACATATAGTTGTTTCATATATGATGAAAAATAAGCTAGAATATAAAACACACGTTTTTAAAGATTATGATAGTGACTTCTTAAAAATAGTAGAATCTAAATTATCTTTTAAAGTGTATATATTAGACATTGAAACACCAACGAGATCTGGAATTGACATCGCAAGACTGATTCGAAATAAAGATGTTGACAGTGTTTTAATCTTTTTAACTGGTCACCAAGAACTTGGCCATGTCGTTATGAAAAATGATTTTCTATTCTTATCATATATAAATAAATTTGATGATTGTGAAAAAAGACTAACTAAATCATTAGATAAAGCTTTACAAATGTTTAAAATCAAAAGTGTTATTAGATTTAAAGACAACGGTGTCGTCTATACCATTCCGCAAGATGATATTTTATATATTACTAGGGATAGTGTAAAAAGAAAATGTATAATTGTTACTGACTATAGTGAATTTCATGTTGGTAAAAATCTTGCAGAACTAGAAGAAGAAGTTAATGATAATTTTGTAAAAACACATAGAGCTTGTTTGATGAACACTAAACGTATATTAAGTTTCAGTAAATCGCAAAAGGAAGTGGTCTTTGACAATGGAATGACTTCTGATTTAATCTCAACAAGATTTGATAAGGAGTTGATATAAGGTGGAAAAAGTATTATTAACATTGTTCTCAAGTTTTATATCTGCAATTGTCCACACTTATTGCTGGCAAAAATTATCAAATAATAAATTTAATTTAAATTATTTAATAAGTTTGTTGTTTTCAACAGCAGCATTATTTGTATCAAATTTACTTTTTGCTCAACCTTTAAAATTAGTTGTAATTTTTTTCTTATTAGTAGCAGATAATTATTTTTTATTAAGCAAAGATATTAAACAAACAATTATATTAGTTGTTATATCACATGTGATATTAGCTCTTACTGAAACTTCGTTCATTATTGTTGCATCAATTATAATTGGAAACGAAATTGATACACTTGTATACGAACCAGTTCCGTTTATATTGTTAAATTTATATATACTAATTGTTTCACAATTGATTTGTAAAACCAGAATAATAAAAAAAATATATTTGCTATTTTATCAAAATAAATACCTTCAAAAGAAATTTGAAATATTTGTTTACCCACTAATAATTATATTTATTATGATTATTGCAACTATTGAAAGTCATATACAGATGCCATTTACTTTAATTTTAACTATTAATACAATAATGGCTATTGTTTTTATTTCTATTACAATAACTTCAAGCAGAATTAAAGAACAATATAATAAAATAAATAGTAAATATGAAACTAGTATTTCTAGCTTAAAAGAATATGAAGTTATGATTGATAAATTTAGAGTAGATACTCATGAAAATAAGAATGAATTTTTAACCATAAGAAGCATGATAAGAGATGATGGAGATAAAGAAAAAATTATAAAATATATAGATAAATTAGTTGATAATAAAATTAAAGATATTGATAAAATCATGAAACAAACAGCAAAAATACCTAAAGGTGGTTTAAGAGCTACAATATATTCAAAACTTTGTCTAATGGATAAATTAAAAATTAAATATAATTTAAATATTTCTAGAGAAATTAGAACCACTGATTTAATAAATTTAAATGAAGATTTAGTTTTAAAGATATGTAAAATATTAGGTGTATTTTTAGATAATGCTATAGAGGCAGTAAGATGTTTGAAGAAAAAAGAAATATCTATAGAAATATATACTATAGATAATCAATTATGCATTGATATTACTAATAATTTTAAAGGTTCGCTAGATTTAGATAAAATAAACAACATAAAATACACAACAAAAGGCGATGGTCATGGATATGGATTAACTTTAGTAAATAATATTTTAAATGAAGAACAAGATACCTTAGAAAATGAGAAAAGTATAAATCGTGATACCTTCACACAAACCTTAAAAATAAAAATGTAGATAAAATTAAATCTACATTTTTTATTTAATTAAGCTTTTTGGACATTCTGGTTCATCATACCACCAGCCAGCACATGCTACACTACTTGCATTAGCAAACATGCCACCAAGTGAAGATAATAATGATGCAATAAAACTCATAAAACTAACTCCTTTCTATAGATTTATGTTTAAATTAAATAATTTAAACCAGATGTTAGGGTTGATAACTTTTGTAGTTATCATATGGTTCTCCGCAAATTTTGTAAGTTGTTGGTGCTGTGAAAACACATTGTATTAATAATGACAAAATAAACGCATTAGCAAAAAAATTATTCTCTATAAGTAATGACATTGTTACAAATGAAATTGCAATCACCGTTGATATTAATTTATAAATTCTACGTCTTTTTGGACTAACGATAGGTCTTTTTGCCGTATCAGCAGGACTATTCTTATGAATTAGAATAATACCTATTATTCCAAAAATTATTTTTATATTAATTGGTATTATTATATTCGCACTCAAATAAGTAGATAAAATAAATATAGTAGCCGAAGAAACTAAACATATCCAACTTTTAGAAGCGTGTATTCCAAAAGAAGGAGCTCTTAGAATATTATATATAACAGTAAAGATTAATAATTCTTTAAATATGCCAAGATATAATGAAATTCCAAATATAATAATTGATTTAGTAATCATTAAATATAATCCAAGTAATCCATATTTTAATTCAGCTAATCTTTCTTCTGAATAATCAGGATAATATTTATGTATTAAATTCATGGAATTATTGATAAATACTTCTTTCATACAAATACCTCTTTACCGTAAAAATAATACCTCAAACAAGGGTATAAAGTTTACAAAATGTTCAATATATAAAAAATTATCCCTAAATATCAAAAAAAGTATTTTATTTATGACACTTGTTAGCATTCAGTCAAAATAAGCACACTTTCAAACAAAAATGTGTGATAAAGACACCAGTACGTGTAAAATCAAACTTGTCGATGTAGTAACTGTGCACATTTAATTTTATATTAGTAGTATTGAGAATTTTGTCGGAATAAGTAATATGGTTTTCATTGAAAGCAAAGGCCTTATTAATTTATACTAGTATTGTAAGAGATTTACTAGAAGGGAGATGTAAGACATGAAGGGCAAAGTTAAGTGGTTCAACAATGAAAAAGGTTTTGGTTTTATCGAATATAACGATAAAGAAGATATATTCGTCCACTATTCAGCAATTCTTACACCTGGCTACAAAACGCTAGTTGAAGGTCAGTACGTTGAATTCGATTTAGTCAGAACTGACAAAGGTTTGCAAGCTAAGAACGTTGTCGAAATTAAAACTGCACTTGTGTAGTTTTTTTTCTATTCAAAACACATAATTTCCCACACATTATCATATAAATTGTATGAAAAATATGTTATAATGTAGTTGGAAGGTGATGATATGAAATATATAATCCGTGGCCAAAAAGTCAAAGTCACAAATGACCTCAAAGAACATGCAGAAAAAAAACTTTCAAAGCTTGATAAGTACTTTAGTGAAGGAGAAGATTTTACTGCTACTGTTGTAATTAGAAAAGTTGAACCTAATTACAAAGTGGAAGTAACTATTCCTGTTAAAAAAGTTATTTTAAGAGCTGAAGAAAGTCACAAAGATCCTTTCGCTGCAATCGATTTAATTATCGATAAGCTAGAAAGACAAATTCGTAAAAACAAAACACGAATGAGTAAAAAAGTAATTAAGGATAAGTTTCCTGGTTTTGTCACTGACTTCAAAGTGGAAAAGACTGAAAACGATAAGAGTAAAATCGTTAAACGCAAAAGTGTTGAACTTAAACCAATGAGTGAGGACGAAGCTATTTTACAAATGAATCTAATAGATCATACATTCTTTATTTTCAGAAATTCAAAAACTGGAGATATTGAAGTTATTTATAAACGTGAAGATGGCAACTACGGTTTAATTAAAGAGAAATAAATCGCCCAAAGCGATTTTTCTCATGTTTTATCACCAATCTAGAATAAAAACAGGGCTTACTTTCAATTATTTTGAATTTTTGCCTTGTTTTTCTATGCATTTTAGCGTTTTTTTGGTAAAATACTATATAGACGAAAGGATGGACAGTATGAATTTTTTCAAAAAGATATTTGATCATGAATATAAAGAATTAGAAAGATTTAAAAAAATTGCTGATGAAATCGATGCCTTAGATGAAGAAATGTCTAAATTAACCGATAAACAATTAAAAGCAAAAACAAAAGAATTTAAAGAGAGACTACAAAACGGAGAAACTTTAGAGGATATTAAAGTTGAAGCTTTTGCTGTTGCTAGAGAAGCCGCTTATCGTGTTATTGGTGAAAAACCATATTATGTACAGTTATTAGGTGGACTTGCTATTCATTATGGTAATATTGCCGAAATGAAAACTGGTGAAGGTAAAACCTTAACATCTATCTTACCAGCATACTTAAACGCTTTAACTGGCGATGGTGTACACATTATTACCGTTAACGAATATCTAGCTGGTCGTGATGCTAACTGGATGGGTAAAATTTACGAATTTTTAGGCCTAACCGTTGGTATTAACTATCGTGAATATAATCAAGAACAAAAAAGAGCAGCCTACAACTGCGATATCATGTATTCAACAAATAATGAAATCGGATTCGATTATTTAAGAGATAACATGGTAGTACGTGCCGAAGATAGAGTTCAAAGACCACTTAATTTTGTTATCATCGATGAGGTTGACTCAGTTTTAATCGATGAGGCTAGAACTCCATTAATTATTTCTGGTGGAAAAATGCAATCCGCAAACTTATATCAACAAGCTGATAAATTTGCTAAAACATTAAAAGAAAATGAAGGATATATTTACGACGAAAAAACTAAAGCTACTTCATTAGATGAAACAGGTATTAAAAAAGCTGAAAAATATTTCAATGTTAAAAACTTATATGATATTGAACATGCAACTTTAGTTCACTTTATCAATCAAGCTTTACACGCTAACTACAGTATGAAAAAAGACTTCGATTATGTCATTCAAGATGGCAAAATCGTTATCGTTGACCAATTTACTGGTCGTTTAATGCCAGGAAGAAACTTCTCAGAAGGATTACACCAAGCAATTGAAGCTAAGGAAGGTGTTCAAATTAATGAAGAAACTAAGACTTTAGCAACCATTACATTCCAAAACTTATTCAGAATGTATAAGAAAATAGCTGGTATGACTGGTACTGCTAAAACCGAAGAAGAAGAATTTAGAGATATTTATAACATGTATGTTATTCAAATACCAACTAATAAACCGATTATTCGTCAAGATTATAGCGATTTAATCTTTGCCACAGCTGAAGGTAAATATAGTGCTATTGTTAAAGAAATTAAAGAAAGACACGAAAAAGGACAACCAGTCTTAGTTGGTACAGTTGCCGTTGAAAACAGTGAAAAATTAAGTAAAATGCTTAAAAAAGAACACATTCCACATGAAGTATTAAATGCCAAAAACAACGCTCGTGAAGCTGAAATTATCGCCAAAGCTGGTGAAAAAGGTGCCGTAACTATCGCCACTAACATGGCCGGACGTGGTACCGATATCAAACTTGGTAAAGGTGTTAAAGAATTAGGTGGATTATGTGTTTTAGGAACTGAAAGACATGAATCTAGACGTATTGATAATCAGTTAAGAGGACGTTCTGGTCGTCAAGGTGATCCAGGAATGACTCAATTCTGTGTTTCATTTGAAGACGACTTAATGGTAAGATTTGGTACCGATAGTGCTAAACACTTATTACAAAAAGTTGGCTTTGATGGCGAGCTATCAATTAGAAGTAAAGCCTTATCTAGATCAATTGAATCAGCGCAAAAACGTGTTGAGGGTAATAACTTCGATACTCGTAAACATTTACTAGAATATGATGACGTTATTAATAACCAACGTATGATTATATATGGTAGACGTAATCAAATATTAGATAGTGATTCTATCCACAGTATTACTTTAGAACATTTCAAAAATCATATCGCAAATATTGTAAATAGTCATTTAGTTGATAGTAATAAATTAACAGGTTTAGATGTTACCGAAATCTTAGAAACAGTTAATGAAAATTTACTTAAAAATGATTTATCAGTTGATGAATTAGAAGAATTAGATTCAGAAAGTTTAATTGAAACTATTTATGAACATGTTTGTGAAGAATATGAAGCTAAACTTGAACAGTTCCCAGATGAACTTAAAAATGAATTCGAAAAAGCTATTTCATTAAGAGTTATTGATACTCACTGGATGGAGCACATCAATGCTATGAGCTTACTTCGTGAAGGAATTTATTTAAGACAATATGCTCAAGAAAATCCACTTCAAGCATATACTGCTGAAGGTTATGAAATGTTTGATAACCTACTAGCAACCATCGACATGGATATTAGTAGATACTTATTAAATGCTGAAATTAGACAAAATACTGAAAGAAAACAAGTTATCAACGGAACACCAAATGAAGATAAGAGCAAAACAAAAAAACAAACTCCAAAAAGAGTAAAAAAAGTCGGTCGAAATGAACCATGTCCATGTGGTAGTGGAAAAAAATATAAAAACTGCTGTGGCAAATAGCTTATAAAATAAGGGTTTGCGAGGACTTTAAAAATTAAAAAAATTACAAAAAATAGTCAATTTGTTTCCATTTTGTTTCCAAAATTAGGAAAGATGTTACCAAAATATCGGAAAAACCTTATAAAATAAGGAAAAAATTTTTGGAAACAATTTTGAAAACAAAAAAGTTAGCATTAATTTGCTAGCTTTTTATTTACTATAATTGCACACTTGCAAAGTAACGAATTATTCAAGAAGTAGATTTATTAAAATAATTAAATATAAGTAGAATAAGTTAAATGCCGCGATTTATATGGTATAATAAATATAATTAATAATGTTGAATTATTAATTAAGAATGCTAAAATAAAACGTAATTTATTATATTATGTAGTTTTATTTTAATTGTGGAGGAGGAGGCCCATTTTTTTAGGCCCCCTTTTTTGATATTAAAATATTGGAGGAGGAAAATATGGAAAATGTAAAATTAATGAACATGTGCAGAATAGTTGACCCTAATACAAACAAAGTATTGGTACAAGAAAGAGTGAAAAGTTGGCAAGGAATAGCTTTTCCGGGAGGAAAAATTGAGGTAGGAGAAAGCATTGTTCCTTCAGTCAAAAGAGAAGTATATGAAGAAACAGGTTTAAAGTTAAATTCTGTTAGAATATGTGGAATAAAAGATTGGTATGACAAAAAAGAGAAAGAAAGACAATTAATAATTTTGTTTACCTCAGATGACTATAGTGGTGATATTATTCCAGAAACTTCAGAAGGAAAAGTATACTGGATGGAGGAGACAGAGTTGAAAAAAACAAAACTAGCCGATGATTTTGACAGATTGTTAGAAGTTTTTGAAGAAGAACAAATTAACGAAATGGTATATGAAGATAACGAGAATAAAGATGAAAAATTAAGATGGGATTTAAAATTATATTAAAAATAGACTAGGGGGAGTTTATGAGAATAGCAATTGAAGGAATGGACGGATGTGGAAAAACAACAGTTTCAAAAATTTTGGTTGAAAAGTTAGGATATAAATATGTTGATAAGCCATTTAAAATTTTATTTGAAAGTCTAAATATAAATGAGTCTCAATTAAAAGATTTGGAATGGAAACTTTATGAAACTGAAGATGAGGCACTTTTGACATTGTTTTATGGTTTGGGATTATTGTATGGAACAAGGTGTAATCCTGACCAAGATGTTATTTATGATAGACATTTTGTGTCAAATTATTATTGGCACGGAGATGAAGAGACAACGCCACTGCACAAAGAATTAATAAGATTATGTGGTGAACCAGACTTGACTGTCTTACTAAAAGCAAGTGTATCTACAAGAATGAATAGAGTTTATACTCGTAATCATCAAGATAAAGATTTAGTTAATTGTGCAATGTATGATGATGGTTATGATAAGATGGAACAATTTTTACAAAATAGCGGCTTTAATTACATAGTAATTGATACCGAACACCTAGTACCGGAAGACATAGCTGATATTGTAATAAAAAACATAGAATTAATGAATCAGAAAAAATTATTAAAAGAAAGGAAGTAAGAAAATGAAGGGACAATTATCATTTATTGAAGAGGAACCAAAATGTGTTTTAATGAGCTTAAGAGAAGAATACTACGATGCCATGTTAGAAGGAAGGAAACACTATGAATATAGGACAAGATATTTAAAAGAAGCAAGTGATGCATACATTTACATTTCAAAAACTAAAAAAAGTATAGTAGCTAAAATTAAATTCGGTGAGCCGATAATCGGTGATGCACAAACAATAGCCACAATAGCTGAGCAAGAAGAACCAGGAAGTTATAATGGAATGATGGAGTATTTATATAATAATATTGGGTATGCAATTCCAATAGAGGAAATAACTCCAATAGAGGAAGTACCGCTAAGTGAATTACAACAAAATTTTCCAAATTTTGTAGTTCCGCAGTCTTATTATATTTTAGATAAAAAACCAGAACTATTATCATTTTTAGAATCAAGAGAAAGAGTCGAATCATGTGTGAAAAAGAGATAGTATTAAAACATTTTAACGGTATATCAACGACATATGATGAGAATAACAAAAAAGTATATTGGAAATTAGCTGATGATTTATTGTGGGAAATTATAAAAGAATATATTCCTAAAGAAAGACAGATCACATTATTAGAATTAGGCGCTGGTACAGGAGAATGGGCATACAAACTTTTAAAAGAATTTGATAATATAAGCTGCGTATTAGTTGATTTTTCCAATAATATGTTAAATCAGGCAAAAGAAAAACTTAAAGAATTTAAAAATCGTGTTAAAATTATCAATTCAGATATTAATGGCTTAAAATTAACTGAACAATTTGACATTGTTTTAAATATATATGTATTACCATTTTTTAAGAATACTAATAAATTAATTGAAATTGTTTCTTCACATTTGAAAAGTGGTGGTATATCAATTTCTGTAGGTGAAAATTTCTATAACGGCTTAGCTCTCAATATATTAAAAGGAAATATTAATGATGTGAAAAATGTAATAGAGAAGAACGTTGGATCACTATCGCAATATGTTCCTAAGTTAAATTTTAATAAAATGAATGAGTTAGTAGAAATTCATAGGAAATATGACATTATACCAATTTTTAAATGTGGGTATCCTGTTGTTTCATTAATTGGTGTAGAAGAAGCATTAACATCAGATAAAAATACAATAATTAAAATTCTAACGGACGATTATGATTATATATTTAATATTGAAATGCAATATATACGAGATGAAAGCCTGTATAATCGGGGGAAATATATTTGTATAGTAGGAGAGAAATTATGAAAAAAGTAGCAATATTAAAAGAAACAATTAATGGAGAAAATAGAGTTATTCTATTACCAAATGATATTGATGAATTAACAAAGAAATATAAAGTATATGTAGAAACTGGAGCTGGCAAAGCCCTAGGATTCTCAGATAGTGATTACAAAAAGCATGGGGCAATAATTAAAGACAAAGAATATTGTTGGAACAACAGCGATTTTATTTTAAAATATAAGGGACCAACGAAAGATGAATATAAATATTTGAATGAAAATACCAAAATGGCTGCAATATTTCATGCTGAAGGAAATTATGAACTATTAAAAGAATTACAGGAAAAGAAAGTAACAGCATATACATATGAATTTATAGAAACAGATGATGGGTATTTTCCAATGGCATATCCCGGCGGAGAAATCGCGGGAAAAATGGCTGTAATGTATGCCAATTTTTATCAACAAAAGCAATATGGTGGAGCTGGCAAAGCCTTATTTCAGATTCGTGGCGCATCAAAATCAAAAATTGCAGTAATTGGCTATGGAAATGTCGGTGGAGCAGCTATAAAGCTTGCTTCGGAACTAGGCAATGAAGTATATGTTTTTGGAAATAACATTAATAAATTAAAGAAGAATAGTGTTTATATGGATGAAAGCATTCATTGTATATTGTCAACCGAAGAAAACTTGAGAAAAATTTTACCAGAAATGGATGCTATCATTGGAGCAATTCTTATCTCAACATATGATACTGAACCAATTATAACAAAAGAGATATTTAATTCTTTAAAGCCTGGTACAGTGGTAATTGATGTTACTTGCGGATACGGTAGTGGTTACATTCCAAGTATAGATAAATATACTACGTTAAATAATCCAGTTTATATAACAGATAATGGAATCGTATGTTGTAAAATTGATAATTTACCATCTGCATATCCTAAATCAACAACAGAAGCATACTCATCAAATGCAAAAGAATGGATAATAAAAATATTAGATAACGAATTACAAGGGAAAGAAAATTCTGAGGTTATAAGAGGTAAAATATTTGATAAAGGAAAAATAAGTCATCCAGTTATAAAAGAACATTGGGATTATTATGAAAAAAATAACGTATAAAGAAAGAGCAATGTTTTATGCACAAGAGGTAAAGAAAAATCATAAAAATGTTAAATTATTAAATACAATTAGGAATAAATATAATATTAATTATGCAGTTCTTTGCCCTTGTGCTAGTGGTTTATATTTTGAAGAATTTTCAAAGCTATTCAAACAGTCATATTTTATAGATATTGAAAAAAATATGATAGACTTTATTAATGAACAAAACAAAGCAAAGCACGTAAAAAATGTAAAGACATATGTTTGTAATATGAAAGATATCAATAAATTAAAAATTAAGTGTGACTGTATTTTTGTGTTAGACCAAGGAATGCAATATTTAGATTATTCTGAATTTAAAACTTTTTTAGATAATAGTTATTTAGTATCAGAATATATTGTTTTAGATTTATTCAATTTTAATTCAGGAAAAAAATTAACGTATTATGATTCAGAAATTGAAGATAATAAATTCTATTTCTCTAAAAAGTTTACATTTAAAGAATTAGATGTTCAAAGATATAATAAACATATACATCATATAAGTCATATAATGTTTTGGTATCGTTATTTTGATAAAGACCGTTTGCTTTATGAAACAAATTTTAGATTATACAATTATGAATATAATTTGGTAAAAAAAATCATAGAAAAAAGTAATAAGTTTTCAATACAAGAAAAGATTGAACATAAAGATGGAACATATATTATTGTTTTAAAACGAATTATTGATAAAACAGAAAGGAGTATATCGGAATAGATTAATTGTGTGACTGATTATGGAGTTTGATAAAATAGACAAAGAAGAATATAATAAACAATTAAAATATTTTAATGACTATTATGGCGCACCATTTAGAGAAGAACAAGGTACGGAAGAAATTTTAGAGTTAATAAATAAATATGCATGTAATGGAACATTAATAGATTTTGGTAGTGGTAGTAATATATATTTTTGGCTGATTGCATTCAGGCATATTGAAAAGGTATTATGTGTGGATATTTCTAAAGAGGCTTTCTTCATTAATGAACAGATTAGAAACAAAAAATTATATCCCAAAAGTTGTGAATATGCATTAAAAAAATACAATAAAGAATTTGATAAAGTTCTTAAGACTGAAGTAAACTATTTAATTTATGATGTTCTATATTCATCTATTAATAGTACCATTAAATATAACAATGTATCACAGTTCGGATTACTAGGATTATGTAAAAGTGAAAAGGGATATATAAGTAATTTAGAAAAGCTTTATAATTTGTTAAGAAAAGGTGGAACATTATTAGGAGCTAATTGGTGTTTTTCCACATCATATAGTAAAAAGATGGGGTTTAATAATAATTATTTATCAGAAAAAATGATACAAGATTTTGGTAAAAAACAAAATTGTAAAATCTTATATGTGAAAAAAGTTCCAATCATAAACGACCCAAATTATGATTCTGTACTTATATATGCGATAAAACATGAGTAACTATACGAATTTAGATTTACTAAAAATGAGGTTATATAATAATGGATTAATAGATAAATTTGAAAGTGCTGATATGTGTGTTGAATCATTGATTGGAATACAATGCCAATATCAAACCTATGCATTAATATCTATATATAACAGAACAAAGTATAAATGTAATATTTTTACCAATAACAATTTAATTAAAAGTTGGGGACAAAGAACAACATTACATATATATCATAAAAATGATTATAATGTAATTTCGGATTTGTATCGTCAAAGTGATAATTGGGTGTATAAATATGCCAAACATTTAAAAATAGATTATCATAAATACTTAAAGTCAATTACTAATTTTTTTAATGAGAATAATAAGAGTATAATAAAAAAAACAGAAGTTCAAAATATTATACCAAAATACAAATCAAAAGAGATAATGGAATGGAGTGGTTTACTAATTTTAGCTACTTATCATAAAGTGCTATATGGAATTCTCAATGAGGATGATAAAAAAGTATATAAACAAAATGATATTATTGACAGTAAGAAAACTACTTCAGATTTAATTTATAGATATTTTAAATATTATGGACCAGCAACAAGGCAGGATTTCTTACATTGGTCAGGATTAAAATATAAAGAAATAAAAGAAGAGTTAGATAAATATATCGAAAAAGCAAAATATCTATCAATTGACAATAAAAAATATTATTATGAATCATTACCAGATTGTAAAGAAGTTAAGATAAGTTATCCAGTTATTCTTGGTAAGTTTGATCCACTATTAATAAGCTATGCCGATAAGGAATGGATACTAAATGGGAAAAATAAAACTTTAATTTGGAAAGCTGCTGGGCAAATTGAAGGAGTTATATTATTTTCTAAGGGATTGAAAGGAACATGGCACTATAATTTGAAAGGAAACAAGATCATTTTTGAAATAAATGAGATTTCGCCTTTTACAAATGGAGAAAAAAGTAAATTAGAAAAGAAGCTTGTCAAACTAGGAAAAGAGATCTTTAAAAAAGAAATAGTAGCAGTATATCAGGGAGGTAAATAATGAAAAGAGAAGTATTTTATCCACCAGTTGGAATTGCACATGTAACTAATAAGCTAAGTGATTTAATTTTATATAAGTATAAAGGGCAAAAAAAGGTAATAATAAATACATCGGCGCAGCCAAATAGTAGTCCACATCTCGGAACCATCACAACACTTATGACTGCCTTTGCATTAGCAAGTAAAATTAGGGATGATTTGAAAGTAGAGACAGAAGTTCAATTTGATGAATTGGAAAACAGTCCGGCAGAAACAATAGAATATGATGGAGAAATATATTATAAAGATCAACGTCACAGTTTTTATAATCAAGAATCTAAAGAAAAAATTAATATGAGAAAATTTGAAGAAATTTTAGAAAAACTGGCAAATTTCGCAAATGTTCCATATTCCATAAGAAGTTATAACGAATTTCAAAATAATAAATATGTCAGAAGAGCGATTATCAATATCATAAATGAAAAGAAGTATTTTAAAGAATTGTTGTTTCCATCAGCGACAGATTTGCATATTAGAACAATTTGTCCAACTTGTGGTCTTGGTAAAAAAACTATAAAGAAATTAGAAGAAACACATAATAGAAATGAGTTAATTCTAAAAGGATGTTGTCCACTTCATGGTCAATATGAGATAAAGATTACAGAAAATAATAAAGAATATGTTGATGTAAATACTCAATTCAGAGATTTAACTAAAGGCGTTGCGATGCTAGAAGAAGATATGGAAAATAACACCTTAACAATTATGCTAGATGGCGGTGATTGGGCTGGAATTTGGGCACAAAGAATGCATACAGAGGGCCTTGTTAAATTAGGATTTACAGAATTTCCAATAAAATTTTTTGCTCCAGTTATTTTAGATTGGTCAGGTGCTAAATTTTCAAAAAGTTTGTATTTAAAAAATGATGCATATAAAGACATTAATAGTGCATTTATTAATTATGATAATTTTATAGAATATTATGGAGAATATGGCATGGACAAATTATGGAATGAAGTAAAAAGTTGGATAGATGAACCTAAAAAATTTTTTAGAAATTATTCGGTAGATTATTTTCAGATGGTAATGGAGAAAAATAACAATGAATAACATACTGGGTGTGCATTATTTGTTAGATTTCTATGATTGCGATATTAGGTGTTTGACTTCTGTTTCTAAAATAAGTGATTTAATGACAAAAGCAGGAGACATAGGTAAATTTAATGTAGTAAAACGTTGCTTTCATCAATTTAAGCCATATGGTGTTAGTGGTGTGATGGTATTAAAAGAATCCCATTTTACAATTCATACATGGCCAGAACACCAATATGCTGCTGTTGATATATTTTTATGCGATACAAATATTAACATTGAAAATGTGGTAAAATATTTATGTGGTATTTTTTCAACTAATAATTATAATATAAAGAAAATTGATCGTGGAGTATTCTAACAAAATTTTAAAAACGAAAATGTAATTTATAAAAAAGTGTGTTATAATAAACTATGTAAACGGATGCACACAATGTTTCCATTTGGTTTCCAAAATATAAGGTAAACATAGTACTGATAGTACTATAAATACCACAAATATTTTTATTACCAGTGCCACAAAGCCTTGAAATACCAGTAATTACGTAAATAACATAAATACTATAAATACTTGGATTTCTTGAACTTGTGGGAGTGGAAAAAAGTACAAACAATGTTGCGGAAAAAACACATAAAATAAAGGAATTATAAAGAGTTTTCTAAAAAAATTAATAAATAATATTGGTAGCAAAAAGTGGTAAAAATTTGTTTTTGTCCACATAAAAAAATAATTATAGCTAAAACACCTTGAAAATAAAGGGATGTTAACATAGATAATTTGTTGACATTCCTTTTTGTTTTAGCAAATCTAATCATAAAAAAAAAGGAAGGTGGTATATATGATTAGTGTAAGGAAAAGAGGTAAAAAATACCAGTATTGTTTTGAGGCTGCTAGAGTTAATGGAAAAAGAAAACAAATTACTAAGTGCGGTTTTAGAACAAAAAACGAAGCGTATCAAGCGGGGTTACGGGCTTATAATGAATATCAAAATGGTGGGTGCATTACAGAAGACTTTATGTCTTATGGTGATTATTTAGATTATTGGTTAAAAAATTATTGTGAGGTTCATTTAAAATATAGAACAATAGAAGAATATTCTGTTATTGTAAATAAATATTTAAAACCATTTATAGGACATTATAGATTGAATTCAATTACTAGTTATCAATTAAATAAATTTTTAACAGATATATGTATAAGATACAATTATTCTTACGGTTATTTAAGGACCTTTGTTAAGGTAATAAGGAGTTCCTTTAGAGTGGCAACAGATATTTTTGGATTTATTAAATATAATCCTTCTATAACACTTAGGTTACCAAAATATAATTCATTAAAAAAAACACCAAAAGACACATATATTCACAAGATGAAATAGATAAAATATTAAATAGGTTTAAAAAAAATAATGCATTCACATGTTTGTTTCTTACCGCATGTTATACGGGTATGCGAACAGGGGAAGCATGTGCTTTGACTTGGGATAACATAGATTTTAAAAAAAGAATTATAAGCATAGAACACGATGTGTACAGCAAAGTAAAAGATGAAAAAGGAAGGTGGTATATTAGCACACCAAAGACTAAAAAGGGTATAAGAACAGTGTATATATGCGATACGTTATTAATTGCATTAAAGAATTATAAAAATAAACAGGAAGAATTAAAAAAAATGTATGGGAAAGACTATCATTACTATCATGTTGAAAATGTCACCAATATATTTAATAAAGTAGTAGAACAGAGAATAGTAGAAGTATCCAAGAAAAAGAAAGAATCAATAATAAATTTAATATTTACAAAAGAAGATGGCCCTTTTATCGGGACTGACATTATAAGATATCCATATAAGGTAATTCATAAAGAATTAGGAATAAAAAATTGTAGATTTTATGATTTAAGAGGTAGTTTTGCTACTGTTAGTTTAAGAAATGGAGCAAAGATAAGAGAAATAGCAGATATACTTGGACATAGTAATGTTGAAACAACAGAAAATTATTATATTTCTAGTTCAAATGAAACACTGAAAAGTACAATTAAAAACTTTGAGAATAATGTTCAATCTGACATCATTAATAATATTATTAAATATAAATAAGCGATTGACTAATACTACCGACAACGGTATAATATATAAAGAGGTGATAACTATGAAGTTTATGACTACAAAAGAAGCTGCAGAGAAATGGGAGATTAGTGAGAGAAGAATTAGACAATTATTAGAAGAAGGGCGAATCGAAGGAGCTATAAAGAATGGTAATAGTTGGAATATTCCTGATTATGCTATAAAACCAGTAGATAAAAGAAGTGTTAAACCAGATAATAAAGGGTTTATAATTGACTTACCAGTAAATTTTTTTGATAAAGTAGATAATATGAAGAAAGAATTAGATAGTAAAAGACCATTTCCAAAAGAGACGTTAAGGACATTAAAAGAGGCCATTAATTTAGAGTGGACTTATAATAGTAATGGAATAGAAGGTAATACATTAACGTTGAGGGAGACACAAGTGGTTTTAGAAGGAATTACAGTTGGTGGCAAAACATTAAAAGAACACTTAGAAGCAATTAATCATGAAAAAGCAATTCTTTATTTAGATGATTTAGTGAAAGAAAAAAATCCTATTACTGAATGGAATATAAAGAATATTCACAGATTAGTTTTAAAAGATATTGATGATAAAAATGTTGGAAGATATAGGACAGAAAATGTAATGATTAAAGGCGCAGTTCATGTTCCACCAGATTATTTAAAAGTACCAGAGTTGATGGAAAAATTAATTGTAAATTATCACTCATGGAGTTCATATCATCCAATTATAAGAGCAGCATTGCTTCATGGGGAATTAGTTAAAATTCATCCTTTTGTTGATGGGAATGGTAGAACATCAAGATTACTCATGAATTTAGATTTAATGAATCATGGGTTTAATCCAGTAATAATAAAAAAAGAAGACAGATTAAAATATTACGAAGCACTAGATAAGGCACATACAACAGGTAATTATACAGATTTTATTAAATTAATAACTAAATTGGAAATAGAAATGTTAAAGAAATATTTAGAATTATTATAGGAGGTATTTAATGAATCCAGATAAATATGAAAATAAAGGAAAGATACTAAAAGTTATTTATTATGATGAAAATGCCGCAATGGATTATGTAACAATTATGAATGATGGAAATATTACTATAGAAGAAATAAATAAAGCTATTGAGGGAAAAGATAATGAAATAGAAGTAAATGGTGAGGCATCTATTAAAAAATCTTTTTTAAAAATGCTTAATTTTTCTGTAGGAGTAAAATCTGATGTTGCTGCCCATAGTTCTAATGAAAAAATAGTCAATTCAACAATTACTACCAATATAATGACAGAATTTATTAAACTAGCAGATAAAGATGATAATATTGAAAAATTAGTGGATTTGAAACTAGATATAGATCAGGATACAGCAACATATTTAAAAAGTATGTTTCCATATTTATCTTTATTAAAAAATCCAGATAAATTTGAAGAACTAAAAGATATAAATACTAACAAGATAGATGAGGTGATTTTATCAACCAAAGGTTATTTTGAGTTTTTAGCATATAAAAGTGGGGTAATATTTGCAATATTAAGATTTAATATCGACTGCTTTAAAAATAATTATAAATTTAATGATTTAATAAAAATGAATCTTTGCTATTATGGTATAAAGGTGGGAACAACGACAAAAGAGTCAATAAAATTGGAAAATGAAATAAATCAATATTCCAGGGTGCTAACAGAGGAGGAATTTGATTCATCAATCAATCGACCAGATAATGAATTACCTATTTATGATATTATAATTGCAGGAGTAAGAAATGGTTAGAAATGAAAAAGTAATTATTTTTAATGGCCCAAAAGCAGCATTTGATAGGTATATTTCTGAATATTATAAGCATGATGGTAATAATTATAATTTAACTCAATTAGTAAACTTAAGTGAGTTAGAAAGACAAACTCATTTACTTAAAATTGAAGGACATGAGTCATCAGAAAAAATAGAACCATCAATAAACATTGATTTATTATATATTTCTAATAATGAGTATTCTGGGGTTACAGAAGCCGTAATTAATAATTTTGTAAATTATATAGCAAAATATAATATAACTAAAATGATCATTCAAAACCCTCCTATTGAAATAATAAATGATTTAAAAAGGCAATTTAATAGCAAAGATATTCATATTCATAATTTCAAATATAAGAATATAAATTTACAATTAATTAAAACTTTTAAAAAACAAGCACCTTCAGTTATTCTAGGTCAAGAAAAAGCATTAACAAAAGTTTCGCAAGCATTATTAATTCAAAAAAAATTAAATTATGAAAATAAACCTATAGTTATTATGTTATATGGACCAAGTGGCGTTGGCAAAACAGAAACAGGTCGCTTAATTACGAAATTACTAGGAGAAAAAATATTTTATTGCCAATTTTCAATGTTTCAATCAAATTCTCACTATAATTACTTATATGGTGATACAGTACAATTACCTTCTTTAGCTAAAGATTTATTAAATAGAGATTCAAATATAATATTTTTAGATGAATTTGATAAGGCTAATAGTTTTGTTTATTCAGCTTTATATGAATTATTTGATACTGGTAAATTCGAAGATAAAAATTTTCATGTTGACTTAAAAAACACAGTGATAATTTGCACATCAAACTATGAAAGTCAAGAGAAAATATTAGAGCATTTAGGTGCACCAATGTTTTTTAGAATAAATTGTTTTATTAAATATGAGGATTTGTCCAATGAAGTTAAAATAAAATTAATAGAAAAAAATTATTCTAAATTATTACAACAATTATCAAAATCAGAGCAAAAAATAATAAGTGAATCAAAAATAAAAGATAAATATATACAATTAGCAAATAAATTTAGTAATGCTAGGCAAATAGAAAATTTTTTGCGAAATGAAATTGCACGAAAACTGATAGAAACCATTGAATAAATAATAATATTTAATTATAATATATTTAAATTTAGTAAACGGAATGTAGACATTATCCACAATTTGTTCACAAAACAGCAATCTTTATAATATTATTAATACAATAAATACTATAAATATAAAAAGCAACTTGACCTTATATTTCAACATGAACACATAATATTATAAATATTGTAAATACCCATAATCTCTTAATCGAGATAACTTGCGGTAGCGGAAAAAAATACAAACAATGCTGTGGAAAAAATGCATAAAATCAAAGAATGATTTCAAAATATATAATCATTCTTTTTGTATGTAAAAAAATTAAATTATGTTTCTTTTAACTAATAGGTCTACTATGATGTATGTTGAAAGAAACATAATATTATAAGTAAATCAATAAGAAATTGCTTAAAACCACCACATATTGGTTTGCTTAAAAAGTGTATTTATTGTATAATAAAATCGAATACAAAAGGAGTGTATCAATGAGAAAAATAGTTAAAAATGCTATCTATAGACACTTTAAAGGCGATTATTATTTAGTATTAGATATTGCCAAATCATCAGAAACTGAAGAAGAATATGTCGTATATAGAGCTTTATATGGCGATAATGAACTCTGGATAAGACCATTAGATATGTTTTTGTCTGAAGTAGATCATGAAAAATATCCAGAAGTAAAACAAGAATATAGATTTGAAAATGTTACTATAGACAGTGTTAAAATTAAAAAGAAAAGGAAGTAATAATATGACTGATATAATTTATAAAAAAATAAAAGACTTTAAAAAAAGATATCCAGCCACTATTTCTTGGCGTCTAAAAGCTCATAGTAAGGTTGCTGCCGAGCACATCAATGACGATGAAGAAGTATTATATGCCTTTGCCGCTCAAAAGTTACCAAGTGTCTTCAACGTCACTTCTACTTATGCTATTGTCTTAACCGATAAAAGAATTTTACTTGCCCAAAAACGTTTAATCTTTGGTTATTTCTATTATACGATCACTCCAGACATGTTTAACGATTTAACTTTAAAAATGGGACTTTTCTGGGGTAAAGTTATTATCGATACAGTTAAAGAAACTGTCTGCTTAACTTTCATCTCTAAATCTGCCCTTAGAGAAATTGAAACTGTATTATCTAAATACATGATGCAAGAAAAAAGACAATATGAAACAGAAATCACCGATGAAGAACATAACAAATTAAAAGCTGAATTAAGAGATATTTCAGAAAACGGAGAAAAATAAACTCCGTTTTATTGTGGACAAACATTATTCAATGCTTTATAATTATTATTAGGAGGAAGCTTTATGAAGTATCTGTTTAAAACATTAATAATCTTTACTGTCATCTTTTTTGCTTTAAAATTTATCCTATTCTTTTTTGATACCGGTCATACTATAGATTATAATATTGGAAATTTTAAAGTAGAAGAAGAACTAAGAACTAAAGAAAATAATAATTATTATTTTCAATTAGAACATGAAGATTTTAAAATAAATTTTGCCATCAATCAAAATTATAATAAAGCAGAAAAAGTCATTAATGATATTGAATATAAAAAAATAGATGATTATAGTTGTGTTTTGCCAATCTTTAAAAATGGTGACATTCTAACCGATGTAATGTGTTTGAAAGATGATGAAATTACATATGCTCATGACTTAGATAATGAAAATATTAATGATTATCTTAAAAGCTTAGAAAAATATGGTTATGATGTGAACAATTATAAAGATAAAGCTTCTGAAGTCAAACTTTCCAACACTCAAAGTGTATACCAAGATAACTTATTAGAAAATCATTATATTGCTATGGAAACATATAAAGGATTAAACCTATTCGGCGCAAGTCAAGATAATATTCAGATATTTGATGATGATGTTTATACTAAGCCAATTAGTTTTTTTACCGATAGATATTACATCGTTGCTGACTATACTGAAGATTATACCTTTAAAAGATTCCATGTCATAAATATAATTAATGGAAAACAAACTGATATTAGAAGTTATGATGATATTTCTTTTGATTCATACATCGAAGGTGCTATTGGAACTGATGTCTACCTTTTCGATCGTGATAAAAATGCTCAATATAAAATAAGCATTGAAGATGAAAGCGTTGACGAATTTCACGATAAAGATCATCTTCAAACTTACAATGGCAAATGGGAAGATATGTCTTTAAGTGATGCTCTAAATGGTGTAACTTTTAATAACTATTATACAGATGATATCAAAGGTTATAACAAAGTAGATAAAGTTGGAAATTATTATTATTTATATCAAAAAGAAGACGACCACTATAATGTATATAGGGCCGACACTCAAAATAAAAAATTAAAAACATATTTATTTGAAACAACCGATTTAAATAGTATAATTTATTTGGATGACACCATATATTATTTAAATGGTACCACATTCTATTATTATAATAACTATGGTTCAAGAAAAGTAATCACTAATACTGAATTAGAATTTAATAAAGATTTGTCATTTGGCGTATATAAAAGATAGGACATAAATCCTACCTTTTTTTCTTAGAAGAAAATTTTACATTTGGAAACGCCTTTAGTAATCGTTTAAATCCAAATGATTTGTCCATTAAAGTCGCTCTAACTTTTTTAGAAATCTCTTCGGTATAATCTTTGCGAACAGATTCTGCCGAAATTTTAAGCTTTTGAATAATATTAAAAGAGATACAAAAATCAGCTAGTACTAACATCATCAAAAACATAATTATTATACAAAAAACCGAAGGATTTACTTTTGCAAATATATTAAATAAGAATGGATTTATTATTTTCACCACTAAAAGGCCACCAACTCCAAATATACAAGATGAGGCAAGACAAACTCGTCCATTAATATTAAAAGGAAGTTGAGAATAATCCCACCATCTAACTTTAAATAGTTTTTCCATTAAATAATTTAGGACATATTCTAAAAAAGTTCCGATAAAAGCCGAAGAAATAACTAAATTAAATAAACTGTCTTCTGGTCTTAAAATTAAAGTGATTAAAATAGCGCCTGTACCCCAAATTGGAACTAACGGTCCAATTAAAAAACCGCGATTTATGAATTTGTGTTTCATGACCAACGATAAAAACACTTCTATAATCCACCCAATAAAAGAATATATTAAAAATAAGGCACATATTATTATAAAATTATAAAAAAATCCAAACATAATAAACTCCTTTAATAATATTTTACCTTATTTATTAACTAAAGTCTAGCGTATAAATTGTTAAAAAATGTGCCTTTGTAGTATAATAAATATAGAGGTGTTATTATGGGAAAACTTGGATTGGTATTATCTGGTGGAGGATCTAAAGGTGCCTACGAAATTGGTGTATATGCCGCATTAAGACATTTAAAAAAAGACATAAGCATTGTCACTGGCACGTCGGTCGGAGCAATCAATGGCGTTTTTGTCGTTCAAAAAGACTTAAAAGGCGCCTTAAAATTTTGGGATCATGTCAATTTTAAAACTATTTTTGACGAAGAAGAATTTCCACCAATTGAAGATGAAAAGCTTTCTAAAATTTATATACAATATGCAAAAGGATTCATTAATGAGGGTGGATTAGATATTTATAAAATGAAAAACATTTTTGACGATTATTTTAAGGCCTCAAGATTTTATAATTCAAATATTGACTATGGATTAGTAACCTATAATTTTAGTAAAAATAAACCAGTAATTAAGACAAAAAAAGATTTAACTAAAGAGAATATCAAAGATTATGTTTTGGCCTCTGCTTCTTGCTATCCAGCTTTTAAACCATATTTAATTGATGGTGAAATGCATATTGATGGTGGCTATTATGATAATTTACCAATTAACCTAGCTATCGACTTGGGCGCTACAGAAATAATTGCTGTTGACTTAAGAGCAATCGGTTTTAAAAAGTCTATTAAAGATAAAACTGTGGATATCATCTACATTTCACCACGTAATAAAATTGGCTCATTCCTAGTCTTTGATAAGGTTCAAGCAAGAAGAGCCATAAAATTAGGATTTAACGACACTATGAAAACCTTTAATAAATTAGAAGGGAATAAATTCACTTTCCGCCGATATAATTTAGTTAAAAATTATAATAAATATATTGATAGATATGAATTAAAATTAAATGATATATTTAAACACACCGATAGTAAATTATTAAATAAAGTTTTTCACTCAGAAATATTCAAAGACATTTTAAACAATAAAATCTTATATAATAATTTTAATAATTTAGTTGAAGTTGCTGGAAAAATGTTCAATTTCGATGAATCGACAATATATCATATTAGAAGTTATAATAAAGGCCTTTTAACCGCGTTATCTAACACCCCAGCTGTAGAGTTAGAAGAAATAACCGCCAACTTAAAAAACAAAAAATTAGAAAACATTATTGATCGTAGGAAAATAGTTAAATACTTTTATAATCAAATTGAAAAAGGCGATATATCATTTAAATATGTTTTACCATTTAGCAATGAATTCTTAGTAGCTCTATATATTTATACTATTAAAACTCCACGTAGTATTTATTAGTTTTAATTATCTTAAATATTATAGGGATATTACTAATTGTATGAGACTTTTTATCTACTTTTAAAAGATATATTTAAACAAATCATATGAAGTAGCAAAATTCTAAGCTACTTTTTAGTTTTACTTGTTGTAAAAAAAATAATATAGTATAATGTAAAAAAAGGTGATGAAAATGAAAAAACAAACAATTTTAACTGGAATCAGACCAACTGGTCACTTACACTTAGGCCATTACTTTGGAGCTGGACAAAATTGGGTAAAACTTCAAGACAAATTTGATACTTATATCGAAATAGCAGACGTTCAAGCTTTAACCGACAATTTTAACAACCCAGATAAAGTTAGAAAAAGTGTCAAAGATTTAGTAATTGACTTGCTTTCTATTGGTCTAGATCCAAATAAAGCAACTATATTTATTCAATCAACTATTCCTGAAATTGCGGAACTAACCGTGTTTTATTCTAACTTAGTTACAATTGCTAGACTAGAGAGAAACCCAACCGTTAAAACTGAAATTAAACAAAAGAAAGAATTGTTTGGTGAATCTGGCGAAAGTATAACTTATGGATTTTTAGGTTATCCAGTAAGCCAAGCTGCCGATATTACAGCTTTCAAAGGTAAATTAGTTCCAGTTGGTGAAGACCAACTACCACTTCTAGAACAGTGCCGTGAAATTGTTCATAAATTTAATAATATTTATGGTGAAACATTAGTTGAACCTGAAGCATATTTAAGTGAATTACCAAGAATAAAAGGATTAGATGGTAATGAAAAAATGGGTAAAAGTTTAGGTAATGCTATCTTCTTAGCCGATGAACCCGAAGTTATTCAAAAGAAAATCATGGGTGCCGTAACCGATCCTGAAAAAATAAAAATTGACGACCCAGCTAATCCAGACATTTGTATGGTTTATTATTACCACAAATTAATCGGTAATGAAAACTTAGAAACTGTATGCAAAGAATGTAAAGCCGGTAAAAGAGGCTGTGTCGCATGTAAGAAAGAATTAATAAATAAAATGTTAGAATTCTTAAAACCAATTGCTGAAAAAAGAAAATATTATGAAGAACATCCAGAGAAAGTAGAACAAATCTTAAAAGAAGGTTCTCAAAAAGCTAAAAAGGTTGCCGAAAAAACTATCAAAGAAGTTAAAACAAGTATGAAAATCAATTATTTCGATTAACGCTCTTTAAAAGAGTGTTTTTTTCATAAAAAAAGAAAGCCTAAGCTTTCTTAAACTCCTTCGACAGTTGTATCATTTAAACATTTTAAAGCGCATACACAGTCTAAGTTCATTGTGAAAAATGAATTGGTTGCCACATAAGGCATTGTTGCAGATGTATTTGGATCAGTATTGGCTGCAAGTACTCTGAAAGTTGCACACTCGCCATCTACTTTTTCAACTCTGAACACACTTGAACAAGTCGCACCTACAGAAGAACAATCAATGTTTTCTTTAGTTGTTGGCATACTCCAAGGTGTTCCATTACCAGAACATGTATAAAGCATTACTGGTCTAGTATTAAGTCCTAAAGTAGAAACTGTATTACCTAAAAAACCACGATCGCAAGTGTCTAAACAAGTATCAGGACATTGTGCGTTGCACTGTAAAATGTTTATTACTGTTAATATTTCTGCAATGCATGAACTATCTTTACAATTATTACACATATAATCCACCCCTTCTTTATTCTCAATATAACATATTCAAAAATAAAAATAAGGTATACACCAAAAACCCAAATAATTAATTTAAAGTAATTGTCTAAAATCTATTTCATAAAATTAATTGAGGTGAATATTATGAAAAATGCTATAAACTACTATTACAATTTATACCCTGAAAATATTCACCAAACCGAAAAAGGTTATTATTTTATAATAAATAAAACGAGATATTTTTTAATTAAATACTTAGGCGACCCAAAAGATATTCAAAAAATATATGAGATGCACTTATATCTTTTAAATCAAAATTTTTACGTTCATCCCATAGTTTTAAATACCCAAAATCAAATTTTAACCTATATTAATAATGAACCTTATATATTAATGATTACAATTTACTATGAAAACGAAATAAAACTAGATGATATATTGTTTTTTTTCAAACCTACCAACGCAAATTCAAAAGCCCCAAATTGGGGTGAACTCTGGTCACAAAAAAACGATTATTTAGAATATCAGATTAGTATGTTAGGTCAAAAACATCCATTAATAAGAGAAAGTTTTAGTTATTATATAGGTCTTGGAGAAACTGCTATTCAATTGGTCAACTCATTAGAAAAAACAAATGTTCCTTTAGTATATGCCCATAGAAGAATAGAGGCCAATCATCATCAATACGATTTGTATAATCCATTAAACATAACCATAGACTATTCAGTTAGAGATATTGCTGAATATTTAAAAAGTCGTTTTTTCAGCGGGAAAGATATTATGAAAGACTTAACATATTACTTAAATAATACCAAGCTTAGTACCTATGAATATTTTCTATTTCTTGCTAGATTAATTTATCCAACATATTATTTTGACTTATATGAAGAAATAATTACTGACCGAAAAGTTGATGAAGAAATAAAAAAAATCATCTCAAAAGCAGATGATTATGAAAAAGTTATTAAACAAATATACCAATATTATAAAACTTTTTTACCAGTTCCAAGAATTGATTGGTTAGAATAATTAAGAGATATTAACAACTTCTTTAACTTCAGGGACTTCATCTTTTATAGCCATTTCCACCCCGTCTTTCAAAGTATAATCGATAAGTGCACATCCCGCACAAGCACCAAGCATCTTAATATAAACAATGCCATCTTCATATTTTACAAATTCGATGTCACCACCGTCACCTACTAAATATGGTCTTAATTTATTTATAATTTCTTTAATTTTTTCTTCTGCATTCATTTTTATCACCAAACTAATTATATAATAAATAATTAATAAGGTAAACTTTTTAATTAAATAAAATTGTGTTATAATAACAAAAGAGGTGTTATTATGACCAAATATTCGAAAGGAAAAGTAGTAAGAGGAACTGTCACGTGTATAGAACCTTATGGCGCATTTATGTCATTTGATGAATATTATACAGGATTAATTCATATATCTGAAATATCTAAAGGATTTGTTAAAGACATTCATGACTTTGTAAATGTTGGAGATCATATATATGTTGAAATATTAGATGTTGATGATGAAGAAGCCCACTTAAAATTAAGTATTAAGAATATTAACTATAAAATTAATGGTAAACCAAGACGCCGAAAAATCATTGAAACACCTCATGGTTTTACAACTTTAAGTAAAAAATTGCCTATTTGGATCGACAATCAACTAAAAAAACAAAAAAATCAAAAAAATACTATTGACAAATAAGTTTATAAATAATATAATCATAGTTGTCTAGGGAGTTAATTCGGGCGCTTAGCTCAGTTGGTTAGAGCACCTGCCTTACAAGCAGGGGGTCATAGGTTCGAGTCCTATAGCGCCCACCATTTTTTTTGCCGGAATAGCTCAACTGGTAGAGCAACTGACTTGTAATCAGTAGGTTGTGGGTTCAAGTCCTATTTCCGGCACCATTTTATATTGCCTCGTAGCCAAGTGGTAAGGCATCGCACTCTGAATGCGACATTCGCTAGTTCGAATCCAGCCGAGGCAACCAAAATTGAAAATAATAAAACCTCGAAATTAAAAATATTACTTGGAGAGGTAGCGAAGTGGCTAAACGCGGCAGACTGTAAATCTGTTCCTTCGGGTTCGATGGTTCGAATCCATCTCTCTCCACCACTTTTATTGCCTCGTAGCCAAGCGGTAAGGCACCACACTTTGACTGTGGCATTCGCTAGTTCGAATCTAGCCGAGGCAACCACATATGGTCTGTTAGCTCAGTCGGTAGAGCATTTGACTTTTAATCAAAGGGTCCCGGGTTCGAATCCCGGACAGGCCACCATTTTATGTTATAGTAAGTCTACTAAGACTTTTAATGCCTGAGTGGCGAAATAGGTAGACGCACAGGACTTAAAATCCTGCGGGAGTCAAATCCCGTGCCGGTTCAAGTCCGGCCTCAGGCACCACATGGAGAAATACCCAAGTCTGGTTGAAGGGACCGGTCTTGAAAACCGGGAGGTCGGAAACGGCGCGGGGGTTCGAATCCCTCTTTCTCCGCCATTTAGTTATATCGCGGGATGGAGCAGTTTGGTAGCTCGTCGGGCTCATAACCCGAAGGCCGTTGGTTCAAATCCAGCTCCCGCAACCATTTGGTTCCGTAGTGTAGCGGTTATCACGTCTGCCTGTCACGCAGAAGATCGCGGGTTCAATTCCCGTCGGAACCGCCATTTAATGGTTTCGTAGCTCAGTCGGTAGAGCAGAGGACTGAAAATCCTCGTGTCGGCAGTTCGATTCTGTCCGAAACCACCATCTGAGTAATGCACCGCTGTTAAGCGGTTTTTTTACAAAAAAGAAATACTCAGTAATTATTAATCATTATTATTTAATAAAGTATTTATAACACTTGACTATATTTTGTGTTTATGGTAATATTATTTTGTATCTCGTGTTGATTATATTAACATTTAAATAGGTATGCGCCCATAGCTCAATTGGATAGAGCGTTTGACTACGGATCAAAAGGTTGCGGGTTCGATTCCTACTGGGCGCGCCATTATATCGGGAAATAGTTCAACTTGGTAGAGCACCTGGTTTGGGACCAGGGGGTTGCAGGTTCAAATCCTGTTTTCCCGACCATTTAGAAATTAACTCTTGATTATTCAAGAGTTTTTATTATTAAAAAAGTTAACTAAATTAGCTTCTTTCTAATGCTTTTAATATTTAACTGATATTGCTGAAACATTAAATATTATTAGATTGGATTTAGAAAAAGCAGATAAATATACTTACCCTAAATATGATAGTGCAATGTATCAAAATATTCCTTTACAAAATAATTTGAAAATAGAAATTTTACTATTAATTATATAAAAAATAAAAATTGAATACATTTTGCTTTTGAAAACAATTGACAAAATTTACTAACATTGTTGACAAAATATAGTAATAATGTTAAAGTATTACACAAGATATTTTAGTTGATGCTATGTTCTGACTATTTGAATACTAACACAAAAAGGAGGGGTTTTGAATGGAACAAGAAAGAATTGATGCACTAATTCAATTAGGCGAAGAAATAAAAAAAAGGGAGGATAAAATGACTGACATAAGACCAAGAAAATGGATGAATTTAGATACACGTGTTTCTAAAGCATTAAGGCTATTAATAGAGGCAGAAGATATTTTAATGGATTTAGATGATTATCAAATGGGAAATGGACAATATTATACTGATTTTGAAGAATTATATAATCAACTAGCTGATGTTAGAGAACATTTTGCTGATTATATTGATAAACATCCAGAACTATTAACAATGGATCAAGAAATTGATGAATACTTTAATAAAGATAATATTGATATAAACAAGTAATTGTTTATTATAAATTTTTAACAGGAGGCTTGGTTTATGAGAAAAGAAGAATTACATAAGTTTGAGGGTGAAAATGGAACTACAAGAGTAAGGAGAACATCCAGAGGCGATGTAGTTATTGATGTTTATATGGGTGATGTTAAAGATAAAGATAATCATGATAGACTTAGTTTAAATGTAACCCAGGGAACATTATCAGGACATGATTTTGGTCATCAGAATCCATTTGATACTAGTAAAAATAATACGGCATCAAAGAGAAAATGATTTACAATAAATATATGAAAAATTTCATATAAAAATAGAGAATAAAATTATAGATACGTTCTGTTTTTGTAAATAACAAAAAGGAAAAGTAAAAAAACAATTTTATTCTTTTTTATGTTGGAACAATTTATTGTTTTTTTACTAATTGCAACTAAACCATTCATGGAATAATCACAGTCATCTAGTAAACTTAACATAAATGAAAGTAGACCTTTAGCTTTATAAGTTAAATTTTTATCTTTTAAATGATAATTAGACATTACTGTATAATTATCGTTCTTATTTATTCTGAATACTGACATTTTATTACCTCCATTATTTTCCCCTTAAAAATTTTGAAAATAAGGTAAATCATTAGCATTTTGTAGCATTCAAGTACGTTTAATTCCTTGAAAAATAAAGGAAAATAAAACATATATATAATGGTACGTTATCCTGTTTTCCCGACCATTTTTTTGTTTATAAAGCCCTAATTGAATAAGGGCTTTTATAATGCCAAAATATTCAGTATAAATAAAGATTGCCGCAACAACATATTAATATTTTTTTGTTGACAACGCATTGGCACCACACCTATTGATATTTTTATTAATTTTACTATCAAAAAAGCTAATTAAATTAGCTCTTTTCAATATCAACAATATCTGTTAAAGGTATTAGTTCATTATCGATTGTAATTAAATGAGTCGCATTCCTACCGACAATTCTTTTGGTTACAACCCCGTCTTTTAAAGTAAGTTTAACATCAGCTTTATAAATATAACTAGATGAATTAAATATTTCATTTAATTTTTGATTAACATTTTTTCCTTTCAACTTGGAAGGGGTTTCCACAGTCCTTTCTTCTTTATTATCAAAAGAACAATATACATCTTCATTATTTCCAGCTTTACCTTCGATCTTATTCGCAAATACCTTTGGTAATTTCTTTTCCACAATATCACCTCTAAATAATCATATGAATTAAAATTTATAATTTGCTAAAAAAGATATTTATTTTTTTAGTTATCCAAGTTCCAAATACAAATAAACAAATACCTATAATAATATCTGTGATGGAAAATACTTGACTAAAAGCATCCTCTAACATAATCACCAACGATGCACTCATAAATCCTAAGACACCCGTATAAGCCATCACCTTTTTATTATCAAAAAGCCATGTTATTAATTTAGAAATCAAAATTGTACTAATAATAAATCCGCTGAAAAACAATAGTAGAGTAGTGACATCAATATTAAAATTAGTTATACTTTCAAAAATAGATAGTAATGTTTCGTACCACCCTAAAGCCATAAATATGGCCGTACCACTAACTCCCGGGATAATTGTTGTTAGAGATTCAATTACTCCTATCAAGAAATAGATAAAATTTTTGCCAGCAGTAATGTTTTCACCACCATTTAAATTAACTAAAAAGTAAAGTACCGTAAAAGACACTATAAAAACAAAAACAATTTTAACATTAATTTTATTTTTAGTAATTTCATTAGTTATTTCTGGAATGCCGCCAGCAATCAAGCCGATAAATAGTAACATAGTTGGCAGATAATAGGCCTCTAGACACCATTTTACACCTTTGCATAACACCCCAATACCCAAGGCTGCCCCAATAAGCAATGAAACTAAGAATTTCAAGTCATCTAGCTTTATTTGTAAAGGCCTAGACATAATTTTTACAAGCCGTTCATAAACCCCAAATGAAATAGCAATAATAGCTCCGCTCACTCCCGGAATAATTTTAGCTACTCCAATAATAAATCCTTTGCACATTAACATTAAATATTTCATATTAAAATATATCACTTAAATAAAACAAATATTACTAGCAAAAATATTCGTATAGGCAGAATATATATGCGTTTAAGCAATAATTTGTAAATTCAAAACAAAAGAGGGCACATTTAAGCAAAAGACTAAATACATTTATAATGGAATGGTATACTCACTCGTGCAGTAGGTAGTATTTTAGAAAGGAAAAGAATATGGATAATGATAAATTACTATCATCACTAAGCGAACACATTGCCTATTGGTATACTAGTATAAAAGGAGAAAAAGATATTGTCTTTCCAATTAATAATGTGATTAAAGAAAGAGCTAATCAAATCTTTAGAAATAGATATCACGATGCTAATACGATTATTAGTGAAAATGGTGATATATATAAAATTTCTGTAGAAGTATGCTGTGAAAGTAATGTATGGTCATATGTCTATTATTTAGATGATATGAAAAAAAACTATCGATTAAAACGTATTTGCAAGGAAATCCTTCCTTATGATTTAAGTGATACTAATATTGATAAATTGAACAAAATTATTAAGTTAAAAATTCCTTGTGAAATTCTAACCGTTGAAATTGAACCAGAAAATATAAGTAAGTTAAAAGAAATAATTTATCCTTATTTAAAGTGCTACACATATATAAATAGCCGAAAGAGAAAGATTATTGCTTATCCCGATGTTATTGCATATGGAAATAACCAAGTAAAGATTCTTCTCAATTATTATCACCACCACCATATGGAAAAGCAAATCAAAAAAATAAAAAAAGCTATATTAAAATATAAAGAGGTTGACATTACTGTTCAAAATGTTTAAACGGCAGATAATCTCTTTTTATTTTCATAAAATTTGATGATATAATTAAAATGGGTGATAAAAATGCAACAAGTAGTTACAAAAGAAGTTATGAAAAATAGTGATAAATATACAATCGAGCACAAATGCTCATCTATAGAACTTATGAATAAAGCAGCTGAAGCAGTCATGAATAGTTATCCTTTTAAAGGCAAAGTCTTAATTGTTACAGGTACTGGTAATAATGCAGGTGACGGTTATGCTTTAGCTCTTCTTCTAAATAAAGCTCATATTGAAGTTAATATTTTACAAACGAAAGCAGAATATTCTAATGACGGAAAATACTATTATGATTTATGTCAAAAAAATAATATAAAAACTTTTTTATATAATGGCACATTTAATTTTAAAAATTATGATGTACTAGTTGATGCTATATATGGGATTGGTTTTCATGGTGAGATGCCAGAAGAAAATTCAAATATAATCAATAGAATGAATGAAAGCCACATCCCAATTGTAAGTATTGATATAAATAGTGGTTTAGACGCTGACAACGGTCTAGCTAAGACATGCATTCATTCCACTCTTACAGTATCTATTGGAGCTTTAAATCCAGGTCACCTTTTAAATATGGCTAAAGACAACATTGATAAATTGGTCAATCAAAACATTGGTATTGATATTGTGGATGAACATTACTATCTATTAGAACATGAAGAATTTAAAGAATTTTTACCTAAAAGGAAAAACTTTAGTCATAAAGGTACCTATGGTTTAGTCGGAATATTGGGCGGTTCACTAAAGTATAGTGGCTCTGTTAAATTAGCTAGTCTAAGCTTATCCGCATTAACATCAGGTGCTGGTGTATCGAGATTAATTGTCCCAAATACTATAACAAAAAGCCTTCTTTTATATGTTTTGGAAAGTACAATTTTTCCAATCGATGACGATAAAGGGCAGATGGTTTTTAATCCTAAAGAAATAGATAAAGCCTTAGAAAAAGTAACCGCTCTTTTAATCGGTATTGGATGGGATCAAAATCCAAATAATGAGAAAATATTAACATATATATTAGAGAACTATAATTTTCCAATTGTTATTGATGCCGATGGTTTAAATATTTTATCTAAAACTAAAAACATTAGACCAAATCTTATATTAACTCCTCATTTAAAAGAGTTTTCTAGACTTACTGGTATAGAAATAGACACAATTTCCAAAGATCCTATAACTATAGCCAAAACCTATGCTAAAGAACATAAAATAATTCTTCTTTTAAAAGGACCATCCACTATTATAACTGATGGAAACACGGTTTATTTAATTAATACTGGTTGTAGTGGAATGGCCACTGCTGGCAGTGGTGATGTTTTATCGGGTATTTTAATTGGCCTATTAGGTTATAAAACACCAGATATCAAAACAGTTGCCTTTGCTGCGTACATCAATGGATTGGCTGGAGAACTAGCTGAAAAGCAAAAGAGTAGTGTTAGTATGTTGGCTAGAGATACAGCTTCATGTTTAGCTAAAGCTATCAAACCATATATTCAAAAGTAAAGCAAAACTAAGCATTTTCACTAAAATTTCACGGCATATTATTGCTTATAAAACAATAAATATGTTATTATATTAAAGGAAAGAAGAGGTACAGAATATGAATGAAAATAAAAGAATGTTAATTTTTTTCATTTCGGTAGTTTTAGTTATAGCTGTTATCCTAGTTATAGCTTTTTGGCCACAATCTGATACAACGTTTGCCTGTGGAGTAAAAGCCGATAGTGATTATAGTAGATTAGGCAGTGTAAACTATGAACAATATAGTTGTTTAATGGAACAAGATGATAAAATTGCTCTTGTTGTTTCTGACGGTTTAAACGATGATGAAAAGAAATCGCTTAACGATGTTGCTGAAAGGATAAGTAAAAGCATTTATTATTTAAGTGATGAAGTATCTAATACAGATTTAAATAATATTAAAGATGACTTAAAAACAGATGAAGTTTCTTACGATAACCCAAGTCTAGTCATCATTGAAAATGGAAAAGTTACTGATGGTATAGATAAAAATTTAGATAATAGTGATGATGTCTATGATTTCTTGCAAGACGCTGGTTTTGCTAAATTTGCTTGTAATGCCACAAGTGATTCCGAATACGAAAATCTTTCGAGATTGACATATGATCAATATCAATGTCTATATGATAGTGGAGAACCATTTGTTATGATTCTTACTCAATCTACATGTAGCTATTGTGCACAGTTCTTACCAGTAATTAATGAATATGCTGGTGAAAATAATCTCCCAGTTTACTTCTTAGAAATTGATACTATGGATTCAGATGATCTTCAATCAGTCTTTTCTTCATTAAGTTACTTTAGTGATAACTCTGATTGGGGTACACCACTTACTTTAGGAATTAAAGATAAAGAAGTTGTAACAGAACTTAGTGGTTATACTGATGATACATCATCAATCGAAAATCTATTTACTGAATTAGGATTAAAATAATGAGCAAAAGCTCATTATTTTTTCACAAAAAAAGCATCTATAAATGCTTATTTACAACTATATCCATCTTCTTCTAGAGATTCTTTAACTTGGTCAAATGAAGAATTATCCGCAATCCCTAAACTTTGTTTAACATCATCACTCATTTTATTGTAATCACCAGATACAGTGACAGATATATTATTATCATCAACTGTAGTATTATATTCTAAACCATCTTCTTCAGTATAATCTTTAAATGGTTCTTCTAAACTTTCAACCAGTGTATCTGCATAATCTTTATATTCATCTTTAAGTGCAATTGACATAGTCGCTTCATATGACTTAATTTTATTATTATCGAAAGTAATCAATTGTACCTCTTTAGTCTTACCGGCATCAATTTCTTCTTCTTTAGTGCAGCTTAGTGATTTACTATCACATCCAGTAAGTAATAATCCAAAAATAAAAAATATCGCTAATAATTTAGTCTTTTTCATTAAATCACCCTAAATTAAGTATAGCGACAAATTTAATTTTAATCAATAAGTTTTCGTAAAATACAATTTAATTTTAACTAAATTTGTATTAATATATTTATTTTTAATACCATAGTCAAAGATATTTTTAAGCAAATTCATAATTTTTCTAATATAACTTTGGCTATATAAATGACCGTTATAAGTTCTGTTTGTTAAATACATATAAAAATAATCAATATCATTGCTAGTCAAATCTTTAATGCACTTATATCCTAAAATATCTTTAATAAAATTATTATAAATTCTATCATAATTTTCTTTACATCTATGATTGTGTATCATTTCCTTATAAACCTGATTTAAAGTCTTATCTCCCCCTGAAACAGCAAATTTTACTATCATTTTTACTACTCCTTCTACTACTAAATTAATTTTAAATTATTCTTTCTAAATCTATCACAACCTTTACTGCAATAACAATTGTATCATACAAAATCTTCTTCGTTAGCACATAACAAAAAAGACTACATGAAATCTCAAAAATATTACATGAAATGTATTTGAGTTTGCTGTAATCTTATTTTTTTTATAAAGCTATCTGAAAGTAAATTAATAGTCATCCCGTTTTTAAATTTTATAATTTTTACAACCGTATCGATATAAATTACTTGCTCATGATTTATGATACAGCTTCTATGAGAATATTCGAATCTATAATCTAAAATTTGTTTCAATTTTTTAAGTGTCAATCTAACCTCAGTCATTCCATCACATGTATGGATAATACTTCTTCGCCTCTGGCTATCAGCTTGTATATATATAATGTTTCGCATATCAAATGTATAAATAATCCCCTGGTCTTTAAATCGAATAACATTGTTTTGAAAACCTAATTTAAATATTTTCTTAAGTTTTTTAAGTAGTTCTTCATGATAATTTTTTCTTTTAGAAATATAACCTATAAACATCGTGTCACTACTAACAACTTGGCTAATGTATCTAGCTGTATAGCTACTTATAAAAATTAGAAAAGCATTTAAATCTTTATTTCTAATCTTTTTAGCCATGTCAATTCCATTTCCATTAGGTGTTTCGATGTCTAAAATATATACTTTATTGTCGAGTTCTTTGCGCATAATATCATAAAATTCACTGCCATAATTATTAAAAGCATATATTTTAAAATTGATTTTTTTACTAAGACAAAAATCATTAATAATGTTATAAATTTCCATTAAAAAAAACTCATTGTCATCACAGATGATAAAATTAATCATTTTTCTCGCCCCATACCTATTCGTTAATTAATATAACAGTAATTATTAAATAAAGCAAGAAAAAATATATAAGTGAGTAGTTACATATGAAAAAAGTAATTTAATATAATTAAAATAGGTGATAGAATGAAAACAAACTTATCTTTTAACCTAGATAAATTATATATAGTAACTGATTTCGATCACACCTTAACTACAAAAGATAGTCAAAATTGTTGGGGTGTACTATCAAGTATTCCAAATGTTAATAAAGAATATATTAAAAGAAGTCATAAAAATAATGATTATTATCTACCCATTGAACAAGACACTAATCTCGATTACGAAACTAAGAATATGAATATGCAAAGATGGTATACAAACCATTTCGATATGTTGATAAAGTATAAAATAAAAGAAATAGAAATTAATGAAATTGGCCAAAGTAAATCCATAATTTTAAGAGATGGTGTAACTGAATTTTTAAAATTTACAAATAAAAATAATATTCCAGTAATTATAGTTTCAGCTGGTATTTCCAATATAATTGAAAACGTTCTCAAAAGAAATAACTGTTTTTATAATAATATTTATATTATTTCCAATATATTTAAATTTAAAGATGGACAAATTAAATCACTAAGAAATCACATAATTCATTCCTTAAATAAAAATGAAATAAATTTACCAATCAAAATAAAAGAAGTTTTAAAAGATAAAGATGAAGTTATCATTTTAGGTGATAATATAGATGATAGTAAGGTTCATTTAAAAGAAAACAAAAAAAGCTTACAATTGGTTTTCTAGATTATAATGATTATAATAAATTAAAAAGTTTTCAACAGCACTTTGATATTGTTTACTCTCAAAATTCATCATTTATAAATCTAGTAAATATTCTAATAGAAAATAAACCTTCTTAAATACCTTTTATGATAAATAATTGCTTTTACACACAAAAATATATATAATAATTACAATTAAATGAAAGGTGTGTTTATATGCAAGTGGAAAATAAAACGATGTATCACATCCATACCCCAAATAAATATGATGAAATGTGGCAAGAGGGCAATGAGCTCATTATAGATGATAACTTCTATTCCGAATGTGGCTTATCAATTCCATATTTCAATACTGATGTTGTCTGTTCAAATGGTAGTTTAATTAGTATAGTTGGTCCTTTGCGAAAATATTTAGATGAAGGTATAGAAAAATTAACCATGGAAGAAATTAAGACTATATTCGAAGATGTTTATAGAATTTTATATAATAACAACCGAACCAAATGTGAGGCCGCATTAGAAATATGCCGAAGAGAAAAGTTTAAATTATGTCCCAGTAGACTTCATTCACTATGGGTAACCGATAAAGATAATTTAGATTATTGGCTAAATATTTTAAATGGGAAGGAAATATATGAACTAAACTTAACAGGCACTTTATTTAAAACTAGTGATATTTATATTCCAGATGATAATTTATCTTTAGTTCAAGCAATTAAAGCAGCTGAATCTTACTGGAATCCAAATTTTACTGAAGAAGCCGAAGAAAAGAAAGAATATTTATTTCAGGGAACAGCCTTAATAAAAAGAAAAATTAAATAAGCTAATTTATAATAGGTGGTAAAATGAAGGCATTAACAATTCAAGAGCCGTATGCAACATTTATAATGCAAGGGTTAAAAAAGATAGAAACCCGTAGTTGGAAAACCAATTACCGAGGAGAAATATATATTCATGCTGGCAAATCCAAACAATTCTTAAAAACGATAGATAATGAGCAAGTGCTATCATTAGTAAAACAGAATAATATGAACTATGGTAAAATCATTTGTAAGACTGAACTTGTAGATTGCATATATATGACAGAAGAATTTATAGAATATATAAAAATTAATTATCCAGAAGAATATAAATTAGCTATATATAAAGTGGGAAGATATGCTTGGGTTTTAAAAAATACTAAAAAATTAAATACTAAAATACCCACCAAAGGTAAATTAAACATATGGACTTATAATAAAAATGAGGTTAAATATGGAAGATAAAATATGTATATCATGGAAGTTCACAACAAGGATTAAAAATAATCAAAAAGAATAAAAGCACTCATGGTAAGCCATGGGTATATGCAACGTTATCCAAAACAATTTCTACAATTTTTATAAGCAATAAAGGTAGTGATTTATATTACTATTTAAATGGTGATGGAGCAGAAAATAACCCAGTAATTCTAGTAGAAAGAAAAGAAAATATGTTTAAAGATATTTTTAACGTTTCAGGTTCACTTTATACATTAAGTGGCAAAAACTTTATTTCTGGAAAAACTGGGTGGCCAGCCGAAGTAGTTAGTGAATTTGATGAAGATATTATTCACGAAGAAAATATAGATAATGTTTTTGAAAAACTTAAAGAATTAAATGACAAAGGAGAATTACAACTCTACTTATATCCTAATAGGCCAACTTTTATTCCGAAAGATAATAGTGATTTAATTCATAAAGTCATAAGCTGGGGGAAAAGAGGCATAAACATAGACCAATTTTTTAAATTATACCCAGAATTAAAAGAACAATATTTAAATCAATTAAAAAAAGAAAAATAAATTCATCTTCTTTTCGTTTCACAAAATAATTTTATGTTATAGCATTAATAATACCAATTTTTAAACAAATTGGTGTTTTTCTCTCTTTCTTTTCTTTTTTTCCTATTTTCATCTCTCAATTTTTCGACATACTTGATATGATTTTTCTTTTTTAATTCAAAACATATAGGATCAAATAAATTAATTAAATCAAATAGATCATCATATTTTTGATCTAAATAATTTAAATCATTATCAATTTTATCAATAAATTCATTAGTAATATTATCATCATTTAATATTTCATTAATTCTTTTGATTAAATCTTGAATTAAAGTAAAATCATCATCATATTGAGTATCGTTTTCTAGACTTTTCAAAATGTCTAGCATTTTGTTTAAACTTTCTTCTATAATGTTTATCTCCTCCTTCCTCCTTATAAATTTATAAACATATTAACACTTCTTGTTATAAAGCTCAATGTTACATTATGATAGAAAAAAATTTTAAAAAAGTGATATAAATGTGGTATTGTAAAATAAAAACCCTTATAAAATAAGGACTAAACCACTAAATTGGTGGAGAATAGGAGTTTTCTTTATAAGATTTAATAAAAATTAAAAAGTTTGTTTTTCCTTTATTTTTAAGCATTTTCGTTTACTTTTTTTTAAAAGATTTAATGTGAATTTTTTTAAAATTAAGGAAAAAGTGATAAAAAAGTGATATTATGCTAGAGCTGGTTTATTATGTAAAGCACCAATTTTTTTTACAAAACCAGTTTCTTGCTCTTTTTCTTTTTCGCCAAATTGTTCGTTTAAAGCTAAAACACTACTTTTATATCTATTGTATGCAAAATCATAGTCGCCATTTTCGATAGCTTTAACACAAGCTTCTACAATATGGCTATATATATAATTATATATTTGTTCATTGTCATCTAATGCATCGATATTTTTGACTATTATAGGTGCAACATTATAATATAGTTCAATGTCCTCTTTTGAAACAAAATTATCTCTAAACCATCTTAAAACAGTTAATTCATAGCAGTTATCATCAAATTCATCCTGAAAATGTTTCATACAAGCAGATGTTAAATAACATTGACCACTGGTTGATTCTTTTTTGCCATCAACTTTAGTAACAATTTCAACTTTTTTACCCTCACTAACTTTTATGTGTGCAGTATCATGTGGAACAGCACGGCTACTAGGACTATATACATCAATTTTTGCTCCTTTTCCATTACTATATGGTGTTACTTTAATTTCTTTATCATTATCTGACATTTTTCTCTTCTCCTCTCATATTAATTAATTTTTTTCTTAACTGCATTATTTCAGACAACCATATAACGGCTTCATCAGAAAGCTCATCTTCATTGCCTGTATCAACCTCAAAAATATACTTTTCCTTTAGCTTATCTAATTTATTATAGATATCTAATAATTCGTTAGGCATAATAAAATCTAAATTTCTAATAGTTTGAAATTTCGTCCCCCACTCAACTATCTTATCTAGTATTTGTTTAATTTCTTTATGGTCGTTTTGATAAGTTTTTAAGTTTGCCATCATAGACAATGGGCCGATTAATCTTGTGAATGCAACATATAATTTACTTTCTACTTCATATAAGTTTCTCTGCAAATTATTATCATTATTTTCCAATGTTAACCTCCAATCCTTTAAAGAAAAAAATAAAATAATAATTCTTATATTCAATTATAAATAATATTATTACTTTTTATTATAGGCAGCAATATTTTTATTCTTTCTTCAGTTATTTTTAACTTTATCTCTTTCTTTTCTTTTGTTCCTATTTTCCTCTCTCAATTTTTCGACATACTTAATATGATTTTTCTTTTTTAATTCAAAACATATAGGATCAAATAAATTAATTAAATCAAATAAATCATCATATTTTTGATCTAAATAATTTAAATCATTATCCATTTTATCAAGAAAGTCATTAGTAATATTGTCATCACTTAATATACTATTAATTCGCTTGATTAATTCTTGAATTAAAGTAAAATCATTATCATATTGATTGTCGCTTTCTAGACTTTTTAAAATGTCTAGCATTTTGTTTAAACTTTCTTCTATAATGTCTATCTCCCCCTTATAAATTTATAAACATATTAACACTTTTCTTATAATTTATCAATACTTTATAAAATAAAACGACCATGTAACGTATCCGAATGTCATTTTTAGGGAATATTAATTGTTATAATGATGAAAACTATAAATGACTGGCGGTGAATATATGAAATTTCGGCTAAATGATTATGAAACAAAAGATGTAATGCGAATTTTAAGGGAATGGACTGAATTAGATCGAAAAGAATTTGGAAAATCAATTAGCCGAAGTGCCAAAAGTATAAAAAGTTATGAAAATGGCGAACGAAATTACACCGTTCAGTTACTAAAAGATATTATTAAAAAGTATAATATCACAGTAGTTTTTGAAAAGAATAAAAAATAAAAGAGTGTCTGCCAACACTCAAAAGTTATGGGACTGCAATACTGCTTACTACTAATTTATTTGTCCTGTAATTTTTTTTTGGAAAAATAGTCCACAACAGATAACTTCATAATAACCCACATTATAACTTTGGTTATATCTTGTTCGCCAATTGTACTACTTATATTAAATTGAATAATATCTTTTATTTTTAATGGTGATTGTATAGTTCTATTGTTTGTTCCTAATACTTTATTAATTAAGTCGTTGGCTATATGGTCGCTTCATTTTCTAAATCGTAATATTGCATACTTTTTTCGCCTTTACAAAAATATTCATAGCTAAAAAATTCTTGGGTGCTATTAATATTTTCTTCATCTAAATCAAGTATATCTTTAATATTTGATTTTTTAATTTCAATAAGATAATTATTAATTAATTTTTCTTATAGTATCATTAACAAAAATAAAAACCCTTATAAAATAAGGGCTAAACTACTAAATTGGTGGAGAATAGGAGACTCGAACTCCTGACCCCCTGCGTGCAAAGCAGGTGCTCTAGCCAACTGAGCTAATTCCCCATCAGACAAATTACTCATTAAGTATATCATTAAAATCTATATAAAGTCAATATATTTTATACTTTTTATAAAAAAAGATGATAATTTTTATCATCTTGAGTATTCTTTTACCTTGTTTTTAAGCTTTAATGTTAATATTAATAAAATAATTAAGATTAGAATCTTCAAATAGTCAAAAAAGTGACTAGTATTAGCTACACTTGATGTAGTTTTATTATTATCCACTTTTAAAACATGTTGATATTGAGTAGGAAGTTTAACCTTAAAAGATTTATCAATAGAACTTTGTTCTAATATTGGTGTCTTTACATTCATAAAATTTATTTCTTTATTTTTTGGAGTAATTTTATTTGTTTCTTCTTGTATCGGTAGCTCCTTTATTGTATTTACAGAACTGAAATCACTATTTATAATTGGAACATCAATATAATCGTTTTCATCCCTATAAATATAATCCTCAAATGGTTCTGTTAAATATTGGTCATAGTATTCTTTTTCAAGTTTGTAGGACTGATACTTATAATCTTGGTATTGATATAATTTTATTTCGCCTTTATAAGTTAAATCAGAGGATACATCTAATTTATCTAAACTATAAATATCTTCATAGGCGTTTGCTTTTATTGAACTATTTTGTCCATATAATGTAATATTTTCCATAAAAGCTATCGTATTTAATTGACTTACCAATTTATCTCCGTTCTTAAAATAAATATAAAAACTATGAGTATCTTTCCCATCCCCACTTTTTCCAGTTATAATTAGACTGTTAAGATCATAATCACCATTTAAATCATATCGTACATAATCATCACCACTTAAAACATCACTACTACTTTCATATATAATTTCTTTGCCTTCGCTTTCAATTTTAATATCATTTATAATTTCATCTTTATCAACCTTAATTTCTATTGTATTAATCTTTGGCGTTTTTAAATAGTGATATCCATTATATTCATAAATTTTTCTCCCATCTTTTTCTAGAGGTTTAACCGGTAATAATTCACTTAATTGTTCTTCAAAATATTGATTTTCATCAATCGATGGAAATTTATCACTAACTTCATCTTTTGAAACAATGGGACCTAACACCTTATTTAATCGATAATACTTATACTTTCTTATAACATTATTGTCACTTTCCAAACCTTTAACGGGAATTACCAACATTAGCAAAAAAACTAAGAATAAAAATTTTTTCATGTACTCTCCTTTCTAAGCCCCTCTATAATAAAAATACGACATTATCGCCTTTATTTCCTTCTTATTTATATAAATTTTGTAAATTTATTTTTAATATTATAAAAAATTATGGTATAATATCGACTGCTCAAACACATTGAAGCATGTTTAGACACCGTAAAAACACAAACAAATCAAGGGTTTCTTTACTTTTATACTGAATTTTGTTATACTTTAAAAGTATAGACAGGTGATAAAATATGAAAATAAAATCCGTAGATTTAGCAATTTCGGCTATTCGACGAAGTCAATATCCAACTGATAATAAACCGGAATATATGTTAGTTGGTAGATCAAACGTTGGTAAAAGTAGTTTTATAAATACAATCATAAACCGTAAAAACTTTGCGAGAACATCTAGTAGACCAGGAAAAACTCAAACAATTAATTTTTATAATGTCAACGATGAATTCTATTTAGTAGATGCGCCTGGATACGGTTTTGCCCAAGTGAGTAAAACCAAAAGAAAAAAATTTGGCTTAATGATTGAAGATTATTTAGTAAACCGAAAAAACCTTAGAGGTGTATTCTTACTAATTGATTTTCGTCACCGTCCAACTAACGATGATATATTAATGTATAACTTTTTAAAATACTATAAATTACCAGTAACTATTGTTGCGACAAAGGTTGATAAAATAGGTATTACTGCTAGACAAAAGCAGAGAAATATGATTTTAAATGACCTTGATTTAGTAGTCGGTGATGAATTCGTCATGTTTTCCAGTTTAACTAAAGATGGTAAAGAAGAAATCCATAAAAAAATTGAAAGGACAATGTAATTTTATAACACTATAATATTAAGTTTCATACACTATTTTAGGTGATAAAATGAAACTTATAATAGATGATAACATTGTCGTTTTTTTAGATAAAGTTTACCTGCAAAACCTTGATTTAACAAATCAAAACTTAATTGAAAAAAAACTAGTCAAATTAATTAATAAACTTCAAAACAAATATACTATAGATTTAAATGGTTATTATAATGTCTATATCCATAAAGATATAAACTATGGACTGATTATAGACATGCAGAAAGAAGAGCTAGAATATATAGATTATTTTAATAACCAATTAGAACTCAATATTGAAATAATTGAAGACTCTTTTTTATATAAAATAGAAGACATTTTTACTATAAATAAAAACTTATTAAATAAATTTATTATATATAAAAATGGTTATACATTCTACCTTAAACCAAAAGCAAACCTAAGTAGTATTGAACTTGGAATGATTTTAGAAAATGCTGAAATTTTATATGGCAAAGAAGCTAAAAAAATAGAACAGAAAAGTCAAATAATAAAAGTGTAGGTGATAATTATGAGAAAACAAGTAGTCGCATTAGTCGGAAGACCAAACGTCGGAAAATCAACAATATTTAACCGTTTAGTCGGTAGTAAGGTTGCCATAATTGAAGATACCCCAGGAGTTACTAGAGATAGACTTTATGGAACTGTAAATTACTTAGATTATAGCTTTCATCTTATCGATACTGGTGGCATTGACATAACTACTGGTAATTTTAATACTGAAATCAAAGGACAAGCCGAAATTGCTATAGATGAAGCTGATATCGTTGTTTTTGTCGTTGACGGAAAAGAAGGTTTAACCGCTAATGATTATACCGTTAGAGATATATTAAAGAAAAGTGGTAAACCAGTAATAGTTGCCATAAATAAAACCGATTCTAAAGCCTATGAAGAACATAAATATGATTTCTATGACTTAGCTTTCGATAACTACATCGAATTATCTGCTGAGCACAATCTTGGAATAGGAACCTTATTAGATGAAATAACGAAAAACTTTAAAGAAATCAAAGATGACTATGATGAAGAAGTTATTAAATTTTCGATAATTGGTAGACCAAACGTCGGAAAAAGTAGTTTAGTAAACGCTTTATTAAACGAAGACAGAGTTATTGTCAGTCCAGTTGCTGGAACAACAAGAGATGCCATTGATACACCATTCAAATATCATGAAAAAGATTTTGTGGTTATTGATACTGCTGGTATGCGTAAACGCGGAAAAATCTATGAAAACGTCGAGAAATATAGCTTATTACGTTCATTAAAAGCGATTGATAGATCTGATGTCTGTGTTATTGTCATAAATGCCGAAGAAGGTATTATTGAACACGACAAACATATTGCTGGCTATGCTATTGAAGCAGGAAAAGCTGTTGTCATTGCTGTCAATAAATGGGACACCGTTGAAGATAAAGATAAAGCTATGAAGGAATGGAAAGAAGAAATTAAATATCAATTTGGGTTTATGCCATATGCTAAAGTTGTCTTCCTATCAGCTTTAACTAAAAAACGTATTCATACCTTAATGCCAGAAATTATTAAAGCCAATGAAAACGCTCATAAAAAAATACCTACAAGTGCTTTAAATAGTGTTATAACTGATGCCTATGCTTTAAATTTACCACCTTCATACAAAGGTAAAAGACTAAAAATATACTTTTCAAATCAGAGTAGCATTTGCCCACCAACTTTTAATATTCAGGTTAATAGTAAAGGCTTAATACACTTTTCATATGAAAGGTATTTAGAAAATAAAATAAGAGAGAACTTCGATTTTACAGGCACCCCAATCATCTTAAACTTTAAAAACAAAGGAGAGCAGTAGCCTTATAAAACCTCCCGCATATATTAATGTAGGAGGTTTTAAAATGGCATTTTCAGATAGCTTTTTCAAACGTGTAGAAAAGAAAACCAATGTAAATAAAGAAACAATCTTAGACCTAGCAAAAAAACTTCAAGAAGGAAATTTAAAAGATGAAGGAACTTTAAGAGAAGTAATTAGTGAATTAAGTCAAATGACAGGTAGACCAGTCTCCGAAGAAAATCAAAAGAAAATCATTGACGCTGTTGTCAATGACCAAGTACCAAAAGACATTGATAAAATGATTTAATCAATGTCTTTTATATTATAGTTTATTATGCAATTTTAAAATAGAAATAAGCATCTTATCACGATATTCAGCTAAAGAAGCATCATCATTACCAATTTCTTTAGGTCGATTCTCTAAAGCCTCTTCTACACCTTTTCTCGCAATCTCTGGAAATTCTTCTGGAAAATCTTTAAAATCAGCCATATCGTGAAGCCATAAACTAATAGATGGATTTAAATGTTTCATAAGTCCATCAATATGACCTTCACCGCCACCTAATTCAAAAACTAAACTAGGTCCCATAATCGCCCATCTAAGTCCTGGACCAAAAGTTACCGCTTTATCTGCATCTTCGATTGTACATACACCTTTCATAACTAGATTACACACTTCTCTATAAACTGCCATTTGAATACGGTTACAAATAAATCCTAATGCCTCTTTTTGTAAAACAACAGGTTCTTTATCGATTAATTGGTAAAATTCTTTAGCTACTTCTACAACTTTAGGATCGGTTTTGTCACCTTTAGTAAGCTCTACTAGTGGAATTAAATGTGGTGGATTATAAGGATGGGCTCCTATAAACCTTTCAGGGTGTTTCGCATTTTTAGCTATTTCACTAACAAGTAGTCCAGAAGTCGAAGATGCAATAATTGTTTCACTTGATGTATATTTTTCCATCTCTTCAGCCATCTGACGTTTAACTTCATAATTTTCAGGACCTGATTCGGTAATAAATTGTACATCTTTAACAGCTTCTTCCATTGAAGTTGTATAATTTATTCTTTCTTCAATTTCTGTAATTTCATCTTCAGTTACAACATCATTTTTCATTAAATTAAGTAAGCTTTCATGAATTCTTTTTTTAGCTAAATCAAGTTTTTCCTCAGTTAAATCATAGACATTTACTGATAACTTCTTTAAAGAATAATAAAGTGCCCAGCTATAACCAATAACTCCCGCACCTACACAAGCTACTTTTTTAATATCTTTTGCTTCCATATCATCGCCTCCATTATAATTGTAGTTCTATGAAAAAAATAAAGCAATATTAAATCAAACCTATAAGTGTTAAATAGTGTACATAAAATAGTAAAAAACTTTATATTTAATCGAGCTTTTTCTTCATATTTATAATTTTTCCTCATATATTTAAATGAAGAAAGTAGGGATAATATGGAAAAAATAGACATTATCAAAAATATCACCGAACGAACAGGTGGAGATATTTATTTAGGAGTAGTAGGAGCCGTAAGAACTGGTAAATCAACCTTTATTAAAAGGTTTATCGAAAATCTCGTTGTTCCTAATATTGAAGATGAATATGAAAGAAAAAGAACCTTAGATGAAATTCCCCAATCAGCGCAAGGTAAAACTATCATGACTACTGAGCCCAAATTTGTTCCAAGCAATGCCGCTAAAATAAAAATTGATGATTTTACCGCTGATGTAAGATTAGTTGATTGTGTTGGATACATTATCGAAGGGGCCAAAGGTTATGAAGATGAAAATGGTCCTAGAATGGTTCACACCCCATGGTATGAAGAGTCAATACCATTTGTCGAAGCAGCTGAAATAGGCACTGAAAAAGTTATTAAAGATCATTCGAGTATTGGGGTTTTGGTCACGACTGATGGCTCTATTGGTGAATTTGAAAGAAGTGACTATGTCGAAGCCGAACAAAGAATAGCTAAAGAACTAAAAGAAATAGGTAAACCATTTATTGTCATTGTCAATTCAACACATCCAATGTTGCCAGAAACTGAAAATTTAGCTGAAAAATTAAAAGAAGAATATGGTGCTCCTGTTATACCAATGAATATTGACAACATGAGTGAACGAGATGCTTATAATATTTTAAGAGAAGCACTATATGAATTTCCAGTCGTATGTATCGATGTTGAAATGGCCGATTGGGTCGCATGTTTAGAGCCAAATAACTGGTTAAAAAAATCATATATTGATGCCATTAGAAATAGTATTCATGAAATAGATAAACTTAGAGATATTGAACAAATAACCGGCAAATTAGAGGAATGCGAATATATTGAAAAGGCCTATCTATCAGAAGTGGATACCGCAACCGGTAATGTTAGGGTAACCTTAAAAACACCAGCCAATCTTTACAACGAAGTATTAAAAGATATAATTGGTGTAGACATTACTAGTCGTTCCCAATTACTTAGTCTATTTCAAGATTTAGGCGAAGCCAAAAGAGAATACGACCAAGTAAAAGACGCTTTAAAGATGGTTAAGCAAACTGGTTATGGTGTTGCTTCACCAACCTTAAATGATATGACACTAGACACTCCAGAAATAATCAAACAAGGAAGTCGTTATGGTATTAAATTGAAAGCCGTTGCTCCTTCAATTCACATAAGGAATATAATTCTGATGTTACTGTATTTGAAAGATGTCTTAATGCAAAAAGTAAGAAAAAATATGATTTCATTTACAATATAGAGAGTTATATAAGTATATAGAATATGTGCTGAAAAGCATATTTTTTATTTAATGGAAGTGAGAAAAATGTCTAAAAAGAAAATGGGTATAGGAACAATAGATATTAATAAAAAATTTAAAGATCAAGAAGAAGCTAGTAGATATGCTAAAAGATTAAGAGAATATATTCGTTATATCTGTAAAAAGTATAATTATCAAGCAAGTGTTATGACAGTTATTAGTAATACAAAAAGTGATGTTACTTCATTAAGATATGTTCACAATGGGAAAAGAGGTAGACCTCGGAAACAATTAGTAGTTATGAATACTTATATGGCGAATGTTTGGTATAAAGGAAATTTTAATACAGATTGGCATATTCATATTTTAATAGTAAGTAAACCTAGTTATGCACTTAGAAATCATATAAAAAAGTATGTTGATAAAAATTGGATTAATATAGCTAATATTCGCGAAAAGAAAGAATTTGATATTAGTATGTTAAATAAAAAGAAAGTCTATAAAAAGACTTGTAATATTAAAATAGCTGATTATTTTATTAATCAAAGTGCGGAAATAAGGTTTATGTCTTGTAATTATAGTGATGAAGATGATTTCAAATATAGTCTTAAAGATTATTATAAAGAATATATGAAGTTTCATTATAATTACATTAAACTTCATAGAAAAAATAAATCTTTGGGAATAACTATGAGCGAAGAAGAATTTATAAAAAGATATGCTAAGATAGAAAGTAAATTTAAAATGATTGAAGATTATTTTTATAATATAACAAAAGAAGATGAAGAAAAAGCGAGAAAAGATTTTTTAAAGGAAATTAAAATATCAAAAATTATGGAAAATTATAATAAAATGCAGAATGTTAAATGTTTTAGAGCAGCTGATGGTAGTTTATTTATAATAAGAAGGAATGAAGAAGAAAGTATATTTTAACTGTCATATAATAGATATGTATATAATCAGTATATAAATAATACAGAGATAAAACGAAAACAAATATAAAAATCTCATGTTTAAATGAGATAAAATAGTATAAATTATTTAATATTTGTTCTATATATTTATTTTGATTATGTTGAAAATAAAAGCTTTATTTAATAAAATTTAAGAAATGAGTATAGATTATTTATCATTAAGTCCATCAATATAACTATTTATTTTAGCTTTATCAATAGTTGAAAGATTTCTATATTTATCTAGTAATTGTAATTCATCTTGTGGTAAAGAACTTGAAAAAGCGTTATTAATAGAATAATCTATATCAGTTCTCTCTAATAGATAATCAGTAGTAGTATTTAAGTAATCAGCAATTTTAATTAATGTATCAGCACTAGGTTTAGCTTTATTATTAAGATAAGCACTAATAGTTTCTTGAGTAACTCCAATTTGAACTGATAAATTTATTTGAGTAATGTTTTTCTTAGTCATAAGAGCTTTTAAATTTTTCATACATAACACCTCTATATCATTATAAATTTTATAAATTGTATTTTTAGATATTGTATTTATAATATATATAGATATAACTTGTATTTTGTAGAAATATAGTATATAATAAATTTATATTAGAAAGAGGTTGTTTGTAGTGGGAGAAAAAAAATTATGCAAATATTGTAAATCAGAAATTGATAAAAAAGCTAAAATATGTCCTTTTTGTAAACGAGGTCAAGGCAATGTTGTTCTTAGATTACTATTTGTATTTATTATTATAACTTTTGTTATCACAGTTCTTGCAAGTTTAGGAGATAGTTCAAATAGTACATCTAATGAAAAGAAAACAGTAAATATGGGAGAAAAAGTTACAGTTAATGATGTTGATTATATAGTTAATGAAAAGAAAATACAAAAAGAAATAAGTGTAGCTAGTGGTTATTTTAAATATACAGCTGATGGTAATTATTTGTTAATAAATATTACAATTACTAATAATAGTAAAAGTTCAATAAATATTGACTCAACAGATTTTAGATTAAAAGATGAAAACGGAGCTACATATTCAGCAAGTATATTAACAAGTGTTGATAATATGGATATGCTTAATTTTGAAACAATAAATCCAAATGCAACTGAAAGTGGTTATATAGCTTATGATATAGCAAATACTGATTTACATTATACATTAACAATTGATGGCGATGAGTTTTTTGATTCAGCTGGAATAGAAGTTTCTATTCAGTAAGGTTTAAGTCTAATAGTAATATTAGGCTTTTATTTTTGATTTAATAATGTATTTTTAAGCAATAAGAGATTATCATATATTTTATTGAATTATTATATTTGACTTGTTATAAAGCGATTATGTTAAGAAATATAATATAATTTGAACAAATAGATTAAAAAGTCGGGACAAAGAATAGTTGAAGATATATAATATTTAAAAAATCATTGTTTTTTAGTGTATAATAGGTTTTGGTGATGTTATATGGAACAAAAGTACATGGATGAAGATGAAGTAATAAGTCTTATAGACAATTATGTAAAAAACGTTAAAATAGATTATGCAATTCTTTTAGATGGTGCTTGGGGAAGCGGAAAAACTAAATTTATACAAGAAAAAGTAATAAAAAAGCTTAATGATGATTATAAAAAAGAAAAGTCAAAAACAAAAGATGATAAAGATGAAAACATTAAAGCAAAAAGACCTATATATATATCTTTATATGGTATAAACTCTATAGATGATATTAAGTCACAATTATTACAATCAATTATAAGAAGTGAAAAAATAAAAAAATATATACCAATAATTAACATTGGTGCTACTATAGTTGATGATATAGTAAAATCATGTTCAAATGTTTCTGACATAAGTAAAAAAATAGAAGATTTAGTTACATTTTTTTATAAATTAGATAATACAGTTATATTCTTTGATGATTTAGAAAGGTGTAATCTTAATATAAATTTAGTATTAGGATATATAAATCAATTAGTTGAGCATAATCATTTAAAAGTTGTTTTAATTGCAGATGAAAACAAGATTGGAAAACTGAATTATGAAGATAATAAAGAATTAAAATATTTAACTGTTTTAAATGAACACATTGATTTTCAGCAAACAGAAAAAAAAGATATAATGGGTAATCATCAACAAGGAAATACTACATTTACTATAGAAGATATAGAAAATCGTTCAAAGATGTTATTTAGAGAAAATATATTTTATAATGAGATAAAAGAAAAATTAATTGGTCAAACAATATATTTTAAGCCAAATATAAACAATATATATGATATTATGGCAAATGAAATAATTTCAGATGCAAAAGTTAAAGATATAGTTAATGAAAAGAAAGAACTTTTAATTAGTATGCTATCAAAAAAAGAACATTTGAATTTGAGAACTTTACAATTTATTTTTCAAACATTTGAAACATTAGTTAAAATTTCAATGGAGGAAGTAGATTTACGAGATTTTAAAGATCAATATTTAACAAATTTATTTGAATATTGTATATTAAAATCAATACAGATTAAAAATGGGCAAACATCATATAATTGGAAAGAAAATCAAGAATTTGGAACAATATATTTAGGCGATGAAAAAAATGAATATAATTATAATAATTATGTAAATGGATTCAAATTTGTTGATGATTATTTAATGTATTCTTATATAGATAAAGCAGCAATTAAAACAACGCTTGAAAATTATATTTATGTTAAAACATTAGAAATTGAAAACCCTAATGATCCATTATATAAGCTAAAAAAATACTGGTTAATTCCAGAACAAGAGTTAGAAAATATAGTTGATGAAATTATAGATAATATTAGTAAAAATAAATATGTTCTAAATTTATATTCTAAAATTGTATTTTATTTTGCTTGTATTTTTGATATGGGAATATGTGAAGATAAAATCAATAATGCTATAAAATTATTAGAAAAGAACATAGAAGAAGAGTGTGTTCAGGGTACATTTGAAGAAGAAAGATTACATACAAATTCAAAAAGTGTTTCTCAGAAATATAAAGAATTTATGAAAAAAATAAGAACATTAGTAAATAAGAAAGAAACAAAAACTAAACATGATGAAATAATAAAAATTTTAGAAAGCAATAATTGGGGAAGTGAGTTAAAAGAATATTGTAAAACAAATGTTGGACAATTTCTTGAAGACAAAAAATACGCATATTTGTTAAATATTGAATTAATTATTAATAATATTAAAAATAAAAATATAGAACAAATATATGAATTCTTATATTCGTTACAACAAATATATGGTTTTTCTAGTGTAAAGGATTATTTTATAGAAGACAAAAATATTTTAATTAATTTAAAACAAGAGTTATCTAATATAGATAATATTGACAAAGTAAAAAGATATGTAATTAATGATATTATTTCTTTATTAGATGATGTCATTAATATTTTAAATTCTAAAAACGAAAAAGCAAATTAATTATATTTAGCGTTTAAAAAAGTACACATTTTCAAAGATTTAAAATAGTAGTTATTTTAAGTCTTTTTTTGTTTGTAAAAGTATGTTTTATAATTTTTAAATATTTAAAAAGTTTTTGGACTTTTTCAAAGTATCGGGAGTGACAATATTAAAATTTGTTTATAAAATTAAAGTAAAGTGGAAAGGAGTTTTAAAGTGAACAAATCAATATTAATTAAAATAGTAAAATGGATTTGTGATGGTTATGTTGATGCTTTAATCACAGGAATAGAAGAAAATGAAAATTATTTTCCTTATACTATCGCAGTTATTCATTTTATAGATGAACTTCAAAGAAAAAACATTAAAATTGATTATAAAGAAATATTTAATGACTCTATAATTGATAATGTTTTAAAAGAAGCAAATGATTATTTAATGAGGTGATATTTTGAAAAATAAAGTATTTGGTTATGCTAGAGTTAGCAGTAAAGAACAAAACGAAGAAAGACAATTATCAGCATTTCAAAAATTTGGTATTGATGAAAGAGATATTTATGTTGATAAACAAAGCGGTAAAGATTTTAATAGAAAAGAATATCTTACACTTAAAAATATATTAAGAGAAAATGATTTATTAGTTATTAAAAGCATTGATAGATTAGGAAGAAATTACGATATGATAGTTAATGAGTGGAAAGATATTACTAAGAATATTAAAGCAGATATTGTTGTTATTGATATGCCTTTATTAGATACTAGAAAAAATAAAGATTTATTAGGAACATTTATTAGCGATATTGTATTACAAATATTATCGTATGTCGCAGAACAAGAAAGAACATTTATTAAGCAAAGACAAAAAGAAGGTATTTTAGTAGCTAAGAACAATGGAGTTAAATTTGGTAGACCAAAAATAGAAAAACCACAAAATTTTGATATTGTGGTTAATAAATGGAAAAATAAAGAAATCAAAAGTAAAGATGCTATGAAGCTATTAGGACTTAAAGCAAATACATTTTATAATATGGTTAAAGATATTAGTTAATCGGATAGTTATTTTCATAATTATTAATAAAGTCTTTTAATATACTTATATCATTAGTCTTTAGATATTGTTTCATAGCTTCTTTATATCGTTTCTTATAATTATCAATATATTCTAAAGAAACATATTTGTTATTATTAAGACGATGTAAAAAATTAGTATGTTTTTTATTCAACTGTAAATATTGATAAGTCTTTTTTAAAATCATTGACTTTTTGGCACAAGTAATATCTTTATCATTAAATTTAGTAATTCGTTTACAATATTTAGAATCAGTTTCAGTGGTTAAATAATATCTATCACATATATCACATTTTTTAAGACAGTATTTTCGTTTAGAAGTAAATACACAATGTAAAAAACTAATTAGCATATCTGATATTTCATATTTACTTTTATTAGTAAATATAGTTTTTTCAGAAATTAGATTAAAATTACTATCTGATAATTGTTCTTCTAATAGTGATTTTCTTTCACTAATAGGAAATAACATTTTAGGGTTTTTAGTATTTTTTATAATAACATTATTATCATAATCAGTCTTATTTATTGTTGTATTTGTGTTTCTTCCATTATTTTGAACTGAAAAATCATAACTAGTAAGTTTGTCAAAATTAGTATATAAAAATCTTTCAGAAATAGGAGAAATTTGAGTTTTAGATGATACTAAAAAAGTAAACCAAGTTGAATTATCTATATAATCATAATTAGTACTTTCAAATAGTCTTTCTAAAAACATTTTAGAATATTCATCTTTCATAATGCAAAAATCAAAAATTTCGTGAAAATCTAGTTTTATAAGTTTATTATCTGATTTAATTGCGATTTCTTTTGTATTTAGATTTTCATAAAATGTCATTATTTTATAATGCTCATTGCTCATATAATATCATCTCATTTCTTTATTATATATATAGAAAATGTTTTTGCAAAAACTTCTTCAATATAAAGATTACTATATATTATATTTGTTATATAATCAAATTGTCAATTAATTAAATGAAAATTATTGTCAATTGCTTAAGATAATATATAATACATAATTTTCATAAAATGGACTAGAAAGGAAGATTATATATGACATTTATGAGTGAATATGATGACAATAACAATTTAATTAAAGAGTCTTTGATAGATAAATATGGTAATGAAGAAGTATCATATTTAAACGAAGATTTAGATAAAGAGTTAAATGGTATACAGTTGTTTAAAGATTTAGGCACATTTTATAAATTACAATTAACTATCAATAAACAAATGTATGAAAGCGGTGATATATCTAAAGAACTTTATAATAAAGTTGAAGATATAATACTAGATAGAATAAAACCATTTCAAAAATATATTAATAATTAAAGGAGGTGTCATAATGGAACTATATCGTATAAGAGAAGAATTAAAAACAAAGAGTATAACAGATATTCCTTTAAGAGTAACCTTTTATGCTAGAGTATCTACTGATAAATATGAACAACTAAATTCATTAGAAAATCAAGTTTCTTATTTTAAAGATTTAATAAAGCAAAATAAGAACTGGACTTATGTTGATGGATATGTAGATGAAGGTATTAGTGGTACATCAACAAACAAAAGAGAAAGTTTCTTAAAAATGATAGAAGATGGTAAAGAAAAAAAATTTGATTTAATCTTAACAAAAGAAGTTTCAAGATTTGCTAGAGATACATTAGATAGTATTGCAAATACTAGATTATTGTTAAAATATGATGTTGGAGTACAATTCATAAATGACGGAATTAATACATTAATGCCTGACTCAGAACTAAGATTAACTATTATGTCTTCACTAGCACAAGATGAAGTCAGAAAATTATCAGAGAGAGTTAAATTTGGTTATCAAAGGTCAATAAAAAGTGGCAGAGTATTAGGAAATGATGATATTTGGGGTTATGATAAAAAAGATGGAAAACTTACTATTAATGAAGAAGAAGCAAAAATGATTAGAAGAATATTTGAACTATATACAACAGGAAAATATGGTTTGAATACAGTATCAAAAATTATCTATAAAGAGGGATTTAAAAACAAAAATGGTAATAAATTATCAATGACAACAATTAGTTATATCATTAGAAATCCAAAATATAAAGGTTATTACTGTGGAAATAAGTCAACAATAGTTGATTATAAACTTAAAAAGAAAATTAAGAAAGATCAAGAAGATTGGGTAATGTATGAAGACCATGAAACAGTACCTCCAATCATAAGTGAAGAACAATGGGAATTAGCACAGACTATTTATAATAAAAGAAGTGCAAAATGTAGTGATGTAGATAAAAGAATATATCAAAATAGATATACTTTTAGTGGAAAAATCAAATGTAATTGTCATGATAAAAGTTTTCATAGAAAAGTATATAGATATAAAACAAAAGATGACGCAGTTGTTTGGTTATGTCCATATAATAATGGAACAAAAGTAGAAAAATGTGATACTCCTGTACTTTATGAAACTGAATTAATGCAAATACTTAGACAACAAATAAAAGATTTCATTAATCGTAAAGAAAGTATTATTTATTCATTAACTCAGTTATATAAAGAGAATATTAACTTAAGAGATTATGATAAAGAAATCAATAAGAAATTAAGTGATATAGAAGTAATTAAAAGACAAAAAGATAAGTTGTTATCACATAATATGAATGATATTATTTCTGATAAAGAGTTTATGATTAGAAATAATGAATGTAATGATAAAATTAAAATATTAGAAAATGAAATTGAAAACATTAGAACAGAAAAAAGAAAATCAGATAATATGGAAGAAGAAGTCTTAAAATTAGAGCAATTAATAGAAGATAAGATAAATTTTCCATCAGATGATATGATAATTGATTTATTAGATAAAATTGTAGTTTATAGCAGTGATGAAACTCATAATGTAAAACTAAGAATATATCTAAAAATCGGCGAAGAAATTATCGCTGATTATAAAAATCATAAATCACATCAGTTTAATGTTGTCAAGGCATATGATTAGAGTTGATGTTGAAAGCACCTTTGAACCAATTATAGGTTCGGAAATTCAAAGTAAAGAACTTATTAATTATTTAATGAAGGACAAAGAATCTGGAAGTCAAAATATTTGGAAAAGTGAAATCTTTGGCCGTAGCTTAGACGTTATAGTTCAAGAAGGTATTCAAGCAAAACTATCACTAATGCCAGAAAGTGTTCGCTTTAAATTAAAACAAACACTTTCAAAACTAGTAAATAAAGGTTCTGGGAACTTATTCGCCATTGTCATTTAATAATCAAAAATATTACCAATAATATAAATTTAATGCTTTCCCTTTAAATATAAGGAAAATATCGATATAGTAAAATTTTAAATATTTAACACATCATTCACGTCAAAACCGTAAAAAAAGCTTAAAATATATTGATTTTTCTAAACAAACATGGTACCATGTAAATGTAAGCAAGATAGCTTAACAAAACAAGGGAGGTATATTTAAATGACAAAACAAAATTTAGTAAACTATATTGCCGAAGAAACAGGAATGACTAAAGCAGATGCTACTAGAGCATTAGATGCTGTATTAAATGGAATTGTAGAAGGATTAAAAAGCGAAGGAAAAGTTACTTTAACTGGTTTCTGCACATTTGCAACTCAACACAAAGAAGCTAGACAAGGCCGTAACCCAAGAACAGGTGAAGCTGTAACTATTCCTGCAAGAACAGCTGTTTCTATCAAAGCTGGCGCAAAATTAAAAGATGCATTAAACTAAGGCTTTGACGCCTTTTTTTAATACAACAATGGAGATGAATTAATGTTTGAAACCGCAATTAGACTTTTAGAAAAAATTAATAGTTATGGGTACACCGCATATATGGTTGGAGGATACCCGCGAGATTTATATTTGAAAAGAACCTTTACTGATATAGATATATGTACTGATGCTACCCCTATGGAATTACATCAAATTTTTTCTGAAGTAGTAACTACTAACTCAGAATATGGGTCAGTAACAATAGTCTTTGAAAAGACCAAATTTGAAATTACAACCTTCAGAAAAGAATTTAAATATAAAGATCATCGAAGACCAGAAAAAATAGAGTATGTCGATACTTTAGAAGAAGATATTAAAAGAAGAGATTTTACCATAAATACTTTATGCATTGATAAAGATGGTAATCAAATTGATTTAATTGGGGCTAAACAAGATTTAGATAATAAAATAATCAGAACAGTTAGTAATCCTAAAATAAGCCTTAAAGATGATGCCTTACGTATTTTAAGAGCTATTAGATTTGCAACTACTTTAAATTTTACTATTGAGCCTAAATTAAAAACATATATCCGCAAATATGGACATCTATTAAAAAAAATATCAAAAGATCGAAAAAAGGACGAATTAGATTTAATATTTTCTAGTCCTAATAAAGCCTATGGAATTGAACTTTTAAATTCATTAAAACTTAGTGATTATCTAGAAATTCCAAACTTAAAGAAAGCTAAAATTACTCCATCAATGATTGTCACTTGGGCTCAGTTAGATGCTTTAGATAAATATAATTTTAATGCCATAGAAAAAGAAAGTATTAGAAAAATAAACGAAGTTAAAGATAAAAATCTTTTAGATAATCATGTCTTATATAATTATGGTTTATATATTTGTACTATGGCTGCTGAATTAACCGAAACTGATAAACAAAAGATAAATGAAAAATATGCTAGAATTCCGATAAAAAGTAGATTGGATATTGCTATCAGCCCAATGGAAATATGTGAACTATTAAATAAAGAAGCCGGTTCATTTCTAAAACCACTTTTATCTGATTTAGAAAACCAAATATTAGATGGAAAATTATCTAACGAAAAAGAAGAATTAACTAACTATATTATAAATACATATAAAACCGAAGAAACTATAAACTCATAGTTTCTTTTAATTTATTCTTCCACATAACCAATCAACTGAACAATTATATTCTTTCGCAAACTTTCAAATATATACTGTTAGAATCAAAACATTATTATTTTCATAAGTATATTATGTAGAATCAATAGTATTTGAAGAACTCATAATCTTTTTTGTGATTTATAAATTTTATTTTTACAAAATAGTTATTAAATGTTTACTATATTATATGACAAAGTTGTGATATAATTAAGTAAAGTAGATGAGTAAATAATGTAGTAATATATATAATTTACAATCTAATAAAATATGTAGAAAGAAGGAGAGAACATGGCCAAAACCGCCTTAGAAGCATTACAATGTCCTAAATGTGGTTGAGCAGTTGAACTTGATAGTAATCAAGAATATGGGGTTTGTAAATATTGTGGAGCAAAAGTACAGAACACAAATTTTAAGAAAATTAAAGGAGAAGTAAAAATAATAGGAAATCCAACTGTAGAAAACTTTATAAAATTAGCAAAAAGAGACTATGATGACGAAAACTATAATGAAACATTAGAAAAATATAATAAAGTTTTAGACATTGAACCAGATAATTGGGAAGCTGTTTATAAAAGAGGAATATGTATTACAAAAACAACCACTCTTGGCGCATTTAGAATGGACGATATTGTTAAAGGCTCAAAAAATGCATTAAAGATTATTGAGGAAAACAAAGAACTAAAAGTAAATATAAATCAAATAAAATTAGATATGGCATATGATATATTAATGTCTTGCTATGAAATGTTTAGATTTGCATTAAATCATTATAACGAATTTTGGGAATTGGAAAATTCTGCATCTGAAATGTGGAATAGGGAAGCAGCAGTATTAAATGCGGCTGAATATGCTGCAACACTTATAGAAGGTATACCAGACGATAAAATAAAGACTACAATATCTGGAGAAACAAAAAAAGATGTATTATTATCTGCATACGATGCAATAATTCTTTGCTGCGTTACAATTTGTCAAACAAGAAGTTATAAAGATTTAAATAGTTATCCTAAAACTTGGATAAAAGATGAATATAGAAATAATTATGTTCAGATTTATGATAAATATTCAGCAAAGATAAAAGAAATTGATCCTAATAAAGAAATCAAGAAAATTCAAAGAACAGGTAATCAGGGATGTTATATAGCTACCTGTGTGTATGGCTCATATGATTGTCCAGAAGTATGGACCTTAAGAAGATTCAGAGATAATGATTTAGCAAAGAAATGGTATGGAAAATTATTTATTCATATTTATTATTCCATTAGTCCTACGATTGTTAAATTATTTGGTAAAAGCAAATGGTTTAAAAGCATATTTAAACCTTCATTAGATAAACTTGTAAAAAGATTAAAAGAACAAGGATATGAGTCATCACCATATGATGATCAAACATGGTAATTATACTAATTCCAGCTTTAATACATTTATAAAGACAACATCAAAGTCCATTTTTGGACTTTTTTCTATACATATTCTTGTAAAGAAGTAGATATTTAAGTTATAATAAATAACAAGGTGATTTTATGACAGGAAAGATAATAGAACTCATGAAACATGGTCATATTTTAGTTCCCATGGCCTTACTTCAAAATTATAAAAAATTAAAATTAACTGATAAAGAGTTAATTGTTTTAATCTATTTATTAGGCGCTAATGAATTTGATCCCGAAAAAATGTCTAAAGATTTAAATATAAAATTAGCTGACATTTTAAAATTAATTGATAGTTTAACTAGTAAAGATATGTTAAAAATATCTGTTAAATCTGGTAAGGTCTGCGAAGAATATATTGATTTAGATGAAATGTATAATAAACTAGCCATGAGTATGATAAATGACAAAGAAGAAGCTCCTAAAACCACCATATATGATAAATTTGAAAAGGAATTTGGTAGGACTCTGTCACCTATGGAATATGAGATTATTGGTGCTTGGATTGATGGTAATTATACTGAACAGTTGATTGAACTTGCTTTAAAAGAAGCTGTTTATAATGGTGTATCTAACTTAAGATATATTGATAAAATATTATCTGAATGGCATAAAAAAGGTATAAAAACCGAAAATGATATAAAAAAAGATCATGAAAAACGTAACAAACAAAAACCAAAGAAGGAAGTATTTGACTATGACTGGCTTAACGAAAAAGATTGAAGATTATCTAGATGAATTATTTCCAAACCCAAGATGTGAGTTAAATTACAACAAAGATTACGAACTTCTTTTAGCAACCATGTTAAGTGCTCAAACCACCGATAAAAGAGTTAATTCAGTAACCGCTATTTTATTTAAAAAATATCCAACTTTAAAAGAATTATCTGAAGCTAATATTATTGATGTTCAAAATATCATTAGACCTATTGGTACCTATCATAAAAAAGCTCAAAATTTAATTGAAATAGCCAAAAGATTAGAAGAAGATTATCATGGCCAGCTACCTAATAATCGGGAATATTTAGAAAGCCTTCCAGGCGTTGGAAGGAAGACCACTAATGTTGTTTTAAGTAATATATTTAATGTACCTTGTATTGCTGTAGATACTCATGTATCTAGAGTAAGTAAAAGATTAAACCTAGCTAAAGAAAGTGATGGCCCTTTAGAAATAGAAAAGAAATTAAACAAAAAATTTAAAAAGGAAGACTTATGTAAAAGGCATCATCAACTAGTTTTATTTGGTAGGTATCACTGTTTAGCTAGAAATCCTAAGTGTGAAGAGTGTAAGTTAAAAGAAATGTGTAAATACTATAAACACCTTAATAAGTAGGTGTTTTTTCATACAAAAAAGCGATAGCTTTGAGCTATCACTCGCTAACCGTAATTGTTTTAGTTAAAGTAGTAACTGTTTCACCTTGATAAGTAACTTTATAACTAAAGGTATAACTGTCAGCTGTTTTACCAACAACGTTTTTCCAATTACTTACCGGTGTACCAGTTGAATCAGTAACTGTTAAAGTAATATCTACATCATCACTGTTAGTAATGTCTTCACCATCTAATGTTACAGTTACAGGTTTTACTGGCTCAGAATGAATTGAACCGACCTTTAATGAAACGTTAGCATCACCATTTAAAGTAGCTTTAACATCACTAGCTGATACTCCTTGATAATCCACACTAACTTCAACACCACTGCTATCGCTACCAGAGAAATTAGAATATCCAGTCTTAACGACAATCGTTGGTGAATCTATATTAGGTAATTTTACTGTAGCTGAAGTATCACTAGTTGTTGTTAAAAGAGTTAAATCATTACCATTCTTATAATATATTTTATAAACTAAACTTCCTAAAACACGATTATTATAATTCATTATATAAGATAAATAACTATTTTGGTCTTTGGCCAATCCAAATGCCTTTTCGACAAATGGTTGCCAATAACTTTTATTAAGTGCCTCAGGAGTACTTACTCCAGACCAAGATATAGTTGCTCTATTACCAGAAACACTAGCTTTAAGATTAGATACATTATTTAATGTATTAAATCTAGCTGACACCTCAGTTGGTTTAGTACTTTCTCTAAACAACTCAGTTGTTTTTGCACTATCAGGTGTATTTTCACTAGGAAGTAGAGAAGTACCTGTATTTCTTTCAACTGTAACTTCGACAACTTCATCTGGTTTTTCAAATTTAGCATCCGCATCAAAGAATTTTTTAGCTACTGCATTAAACAATCTTGAGTTTTGTGCCGAACCAAATCTATTATAATATTTACTAGAATTACTTGGATAACCATACCATACGGCAATCGAATAATCAGGATTATAACCTGCAACCCATAAATCGTTAACTGCATTATTAGGTAAGCCTAATTTTTTCTGAGTTTCTTCATCATAGTTACTTGTACCAGTCTTAGCTGCATAAGTTGCACCGTTAATATTTCTATAACGACCAAGTGCATTTTCAGCTGTATCGACAAGCATATCAGTTATCATATAAGCTGTTGCTTCACTCATAACTCTTGTTTTTTCTGGTTCATATTCTTCAACTTCACCAGTTTCATCAAATTCTATTTTAGTAACAGTATGTGGTTCAATATAATATCCACCAGTTGCAAATGCTGAATAAGCTCCAGCTACAGATAATGGATATTCACCATTATAACCACCAATCGCATCAGCTTCATATAATTTACCACTATCATCCATTCCTGGATGTAAGCCAATACTTGTTGCAAATTCTTTAATCTTATTACTATCAACACTTTGGAATGTCTTAACGGCTGGAACATTTCGAGATTCAACTAAAGCCTGTCTCATTGTAATAATACCTTTATAATTTCCATCCCAGTTGTTAACTGGTGTACCATCACTATAAGTGTGTTGTGAATCAATAATTGGATGATCAGTATTCCAGTTATTGTATTCAATTGCTGGACCATAATCATAAAGTGGTTTAGCGGTTGAACCGATTTGTCGTACATTACCACCTGAACCAGTCGCAAAGTCTTGCCATGTTTCACCTTCTTGGTTACGTCCATTACTAACGGCAACTATACCACCAGTTTCGTTGTCTATAGCCACAACACCAGCTTGAACAACATCATTTTCCCATTTATAATTTTTTCCTTCCATTATGTCATTTAAAGCGTCTTGTTTTTCTTTGTCCATAGTTGTATAAATTTTCATTGAAGATTGATAAGGATTTAATCCTGTTTTTTCTTCAACTTCTTCAGCCACCGCATTTATAAATCCGCGATATTGAAGGTTATCAGTCGTTGAACTATTACCTTTAATTACAATTTTATCAACTGTCATCTTTTTAGCTATTTCATATTCTTGATCTGTAATATATCCATGACGTTTCATTAGACTTAATACAACAAGTCTTCTTTCTTCTGTTTTTTCTGGATTAATATTAGGGTCATATGATACTGGAGATTGGAATAAACCAGCAATCATCGCTGCTTCAGATATATTTAAATCTTTAGCTTCCTTATTAAAGTAAGTTTCTGCAGCTTGTTCAACACCATAAGCTCCACTACCTAAATAATAAGAATTCGCGTAAAACTCTAATATTTCTTCCTTAGAATAATTAGGTTCTATTTGAAACATTGAAATATATATATCGGTAAATTTACGTTTAATACCTTCCCATCCAGTTGCGACATTTGAAGTGTATTGGTTTTTAGAAACCTGCATAGTAAGGGTAGACGCTCCACCCGCATCTTGACCTAAAAGCTGACCAAATGATGCTTTCATAAAACGTGGTAAATCAAAACCATTGTGTTCAAAGAAACGTGAATCTTCAGTTGCCACAATCGCATTAATTAACTCTTCTGACATATCATCATACGAAATTTTTTGCCTCATTTCCGCACCCAACTTCGCATATGTATCTCCGTTGACATCAACTAAAGTACTTGCTTCTTTAGAATATAATTTATCAGGATCAAACTTACCTGCTGTAACCGCAATATATATAAAGAAAACAATACCGGCAATGATACAAATTAAGAAGAAAATTAAAAATCCAAGTAAAATTTTCTTACCAAGTTTTTTCTTTCCATTTTTCTCCTTTGTCTTTTTCCCTTTTTTAGCCACTTTATCACTTCTTTCTTCCAAAGCCACACTAACTTTCTCAGCTTCTTCATTTAAATTATCATTTTCACTATCAATAGTTTTGATAGATTTCTTTGTCTCATCTCTAGTTTTAAGTTTCTTTTTCCATTTTATAAAAGGAATAACCCAAATTAAATTTACTGCTATAAATACTACTAAGCCGACCAAAAAATTAACTACTAAAGTGCCTATCAGTAAAATAATAATTGATAAAATGAATACTAGTAAATTAAATGGATCCTTTTTAAAAAAAGCTTTTAATTCTTTCATACATTACCTCCAAAATATAGTTTATCTAAAACTTCCAAATAGTCCACTCGTGGATTGTATTTATCATTAATTATATACCCATTTTTTTCAAAATATGAAAGTGGTATCGATTTACGAGTGCTTTCTTCTAAAAATTTAGTCAAAGTTTCAATAGGTAATAAAAAAGTCTTGTTAATCATTGTAAATCTTACAATTATAAATCCAATTCCACCGTGTTTATATATACGTTTCAAATGATTAATTTGGTGTTGATGAATATTACTTAAAGGAAAAGAAGTCTTAAGTTTAGTTTCCTTAGCTTCAAAATCTATATATTTTCCTTTATATATACCATTGTAATCGGTTGTTGATGGAGTTCGAAAATAGCCTTCCTTAATTACCGCCTCCATCCTCGATGGATAGTTAACCTTAGATATGGTAATTGGCGTCGGCTTTTTATATATAACTGCAATATCGTTTGCTAAATAATAATCGTTGCTGGCCTTTAAATCAGCCTCTAATGTCATACCTCTATTCGCATACGTATTTATATTTCTAAAACTAGTTCTAGCCCCTATAATTTTGTTCATAATAACACCAACCTAATTATACTATAATTACAAAAATTTGCCAACTTCATAATTAAAAATTAAGAAGTTCTAATTATAGCTAGTATTGTCGAATTTGTAGCCAGTAAAAAAACTAAATGATATCATAAAACTGGTGAAATAATATGGATATAAATAAAATAAATGCAATGTTTAAAGAAATGTTAGATGATGTTAAATATATTAAATTAAAATCGTTTATTCAAACAAAAAAATAAACTCAACTTAAAAATGTTGTTATTTAATCAAATAAAGTGTAAAATTACTCAAAAAGGATGTGCGTTTTATGTTAAAAGCTTTTTATATTTTTATCATATATTCTATTCTCGGCTGGCTTATGGAAGTAGTTATTGTTTCCACTAAAAAAAGAAAAATAACAGACCGTGGTTTTCTTATCGGCCCTTGGTGCCCAATTTATGGATTTGGTGCTTTATTTATAACCTTGTTATTGCGCAAATATTATGAAGATCCGCTAGTATTATTCATTATGTCTTTTTTACTTGGCAGTATATTAGAATATATCACTAGTTATTTAATGGAAAAGATATTTCATGCCAGATGGTGGGATTATAGTGATCATAAATTTCATATAAATGGCCGAATCAGTTTAACAACCTCTTTAGGATTTGGTGCTTTAGGTCTTATCTTAGTTTATGTTTTTAACCCTTTTTTTCTTAGAATAGTAAAAAATATATCACCGATAATCTTTAATATTATCATGGTAATTATTTTATTAATTTTTATAATTGATGTCGTAACCTCTTTTAAGATAATTTATAATCTTAGAAAAGAAAGTTACATAAGTATAAAAGATATTACTGAAACAACAACGGAAGAAGTTAAAAAAGCCCTTAGAGAAAAATCAATCTTTAACCGCCGACTTTTAAATTCATTTCCTCATTTAAAGTTTATATTTAAGCAAAAAAAACCATCCAAATAACTTTGTTTATCAAAAATATAAAAAGGTGTGCTATAATAAAAATATAGTAGGAGGGGCTGTTTATGGATAAAAAAACTATTGAAAGAGAAACATTAGACTTTTCTTCCTTACCAAATATCATTAGATTAATGATTGAAGATAATTCTGATGCAGCTACAGTTATTGATAAATTAATTGAATTAAAAGGAGAAAGTAACGCTTTAGCTACTTTAATTTTATTAGATGACATGAACATTAGAGGAATTCAACTATCTATTTTATATAAAATGTGTAATCAAGATATTGAAACTTTTTATGAAACCGTCATCAACATTACTAAAGATGATATCGAATTATTAAATCGAACCTCTGCCCCATTATGCGTATATAAAGCAATATTCGAAGGAACTAGTGAAGATAGAAAAAAGTATCCAAATAAGTATATTTTTACCAACGTAGAAAGAGAAAATTATACAAAAAGTAAAGAAAAAAATAATGCTGTGGAAAAAGATTTATACCCAACTATTACTATAGAAGAAGCTTTAAAAATAATTAAAAATAAAGGATTTAAGTGCGGCTACAAAACGGAATATATTAATGATAACCACATTAAAGAAGTATACTGGATTTTTTATAATAAATTAGGGGATATTCTTTATACTAATTCATTAGAAAATAAAAACATCTTTCTTTGGAAAGACTCTAAATTAAATGTTGTTCGCTCAAAAGATAATAATAATATAAATTATGTCATCGAATTAAAAGATCACCCATTTGAAACATATGATAACCTTTTAAAAAATAGTCATGATAAACTAAATGATGATATTAATTCAATTCCAATAATCAAGACAATTAAAGGAATTAAATATACTGAAAAAAATCCTAATTATAGTTCATGTGTAACCGCCTTAATATATGATTTACTATCTTTTGAACAAATTTATAATGAATTAGATGAAGGACTAAAAGCAATATATAAACCATTATTAGAACAAGCTAGTGACAAGGCTTATGATGAAATTATCAATCATCTAAATGCCGATGATGGTATTGAAATAGCTACTAATTTGCAAAACATATTAGGTTTTAATTTGAGTAAATCAAAATTACTAGCCGCCAAAGATCGCTTCTGTAAGGCTAGGGGACATGAAACAAATAATTCTAAGAAAAAATTCTTAAGTAGATTAGTTTCTGATGATCCATATACTAAAGATATGAATCATCGAATTATCGAAGTTTTAACTAAAGATATTGAAACAATATAATGATAGAAAAAATACCCCATATTAATTTGGGGTATTTTCCATATAATAAGCGTAGTATTCTTCTAAAGTAATATCATCTTCATAAATTATTTTAGCCACCTCTTCACCGACATATCTGTAATGCCATGGTTCATATTTATAACCTGTAATATCTTCCTTTCCTTTTGGAAACCTTAAAATAAACCCATACTTATAAGCATTATTTTTAAGCCAATTGGCCTCGTCAGAGCCCTCAAAACTATCACTAACATTATTTAAATCCGTACATAATCCTGTTTGATGTTCAGAATATCCTGGTCTAGCCGAATATTTGTCAGCAGCTTCCTGGCCATCTCTTTTAATATATTTGTTATATAAATTCACTTGATAGTTATAACTTCTAAAAGCCGACATGTTATAAAGAGAAATATTCTCAAGACTAGCCGCATCGACCATCTTCATTAAAGCCTCCGCCGCATCTTTTCGCATTTTATTATTTACGCCTTTGTTATATTGACCAGATAATGTTACTAAGTCATTAGGCGTATAATCTTCTTTTAAATGATAAAATTTATTCACTAATACTAGATTATTATCATCTAAATTACTATCATAACTATTACTATAAAAGCCCAAATCAGCTTTAGAATTAACCATACTGATAATTTTTTTGCTATCTTGATTATGACTATTTCCATAATCTAAATAACGGGCCACATTGTCATTTATATAATATTTTTCTTTAACTAAACCAGCTAACAAATCGGATGCTGGATAATTCATTAAATCATAACCAGAATTAATAATTGTAATAATATTGTTAATATTTTCATCTTTATTTTTCACATAATATTCTATGTAATTTTCAAATAAATTTTCTTGATAATTGTTAGAAGATAATATACTGATTAAACTTTTATCATAACCAAGTTTTAACACAGAATCATAATCATCATTGGAAACCTTATTTAAAATTAAAGCCACTTCATTATCTGAATAACCACTATTTTTAAGTTTATCTTTAATACTTTCGTCTTTTTCCTGATTAAAAAAGAAAAAGAGTGAAGCACTTAAAAGACATAATAATATAATAACTATAATTATCCATACCTTTTTATTCATACTCTCACCCTTAATCATCTAAATAATAAGCATAATATTCATCGTATGTCAAACCACTATCATAAACTTTTTTAGCTAAATCTTTACCGACATAACGATAGTGCCAAGCCTCGTAATTGTAACCTGTAATTTCTTCTTTACCTTCAGGATATCTTAAAATAAATCCATATTTATAACAATTTTCGCTAAGCCATTTAAAAGTTTCGGTATCGGCAAAATTACTCATATTAGCCCCCGGAGAAAAGACGTCTAGAGAAAGCCCAGTCTGATGTTCTGAAAAATCAGGCCTAGCCGCATAAGTGTCCGCATACTCTTTTCCACGGCTATCTTCATAATCTTCATAAATTTCTTTTTGCTCATCAGAAGTCCTATAAGAAGAGTTAACAATTAAAGTATATCCATCTTCTTGCGCTGCCGCACTCATTTCTTTAAATGCATCATATACTTCTTGTCTAATACTATTATTAGGATAAGCATACCAATTACTCATCTCTACTATATCATCAGGCGCATAATTTTCTGGCAAATAAGTATATTTATTTACTAATATCGCATATCCTTTATCCATGTCTGTTTCTTTAGTATTCGTATAAGGATCATTATTCGCACCAACATTAACTAAAGACACAACTCGACTATAGTCAACTTTAGTATTTCCATATTCGTCATCTATATATTTAATATATTTATCATAGTTTTTCCAAAGGAAATACTTTTCTTGAAGAAGAGGAATAAAGTCATCCTCATAGTCGTGTTCTATCGCATAAGTAATATATTTTTCATCAAACTTTAAAATTTCAGAAATTTCATCTTCATTATATCCGGCTTGCCCAAGCCTATATTCGTCACTTGTATAGTGTTTATATAAATTTATGCCAACTATCACCAAAATAATCACTAAAATAATTACTATAAGTACAATAATTGGTCCCTTTTTAATTCTACGTTTTTTTGTATAATACATACCATCACCATCTTCATTATATCATCTTTCTATAATTAATACTATTAAGAAAATCTTAAATTTCTTATTTACACCTTGTCAAAATATGAGAGTCTTTGGAGAATGTAACTTATTAATATATCTAATGGTAATATTTAGGTAAGATAAGATAGTAAAATAAAAAAACAACAAACTTAAAACTGTAAATTTACAAATTATTTACACCAACTTAAATTTCCATAATTGGCTATACAAAAATTAAAATAAATGGTATAATTTTAATGTACATAAATAGAGGGTGGTTAACTTGAAATATTTAGGTCTAGATTTAGGAACCAGAACACTTGGCGTTTCTATATCGGATATGACAAAAACAATTGCAACCGCTTATGGAACTATTCATTTTGAAGATAGTAATTATGATGAAGCCATAAGTAAGCTATCATCTATTGTGCAAAAAGAACCTATTGAAAAAATCGTTCTAGGTTTCCCTAAAAACATGAACGGCACAGTAGGTCCCAGGGCTTTAGTAACCTTAGATTTCAAAAAAAAGTTGGAAGATACCTTTAATATTCCTGTAGAGATGCAAGATGAAAGGTTGTCAACTAAAGAAGCCAGTGGTTATATGATTGCGGCTGATATGTCTAGAAAAAAGAGAAAACAAAAAATAGACAGCCTTGCAGCCAATATCATTTTACAAACATATTTAGATAGAAAGGACTGAAAAATATGCAAGACGCTAATGAAACTGTAAAATTCAAAGCAATTGACGATGAAGGAAGACAATTAGATTGTGAGGCATTATTCTTATTCGAATCTCCAGAAACAAAGAAAAATTATATTGTTTATACTGACCATTCAATCGACAATGAAGGAAACACTAAAGTATATGCTTCAATTTATGATCCAAAAGATTTAAAATCTGATGAGAATAACGAGTTTGCAGCTTTACCTTTAAAACCAATTGAAACCGAGAAGGAATGGAAAATAATTGAAACTATCTTAAACGAAATGCAATCACAAATTGAATCTGCTAGCAATAACGCTGACCAAACTTCTCAAAACTGAGTAGGTTTTTACCTTGAAAAAAGTTCGTAAATTTAAAGTAGGTAAATTCTTACTCTTTTTATTGCTTCTCATCATTATTTTAGTTTTAATTGCTCTTGGTATATATAAATATGAAACAAGCGCTGTTAGTTCTAATACTGATTCTAAGATTATTACCGTTGATGAAGGCGATAATTACATTTCCATTGCTAGTAAACTAAAAGAACAAAACTTAATTCGTTCGGAAACATTTTATAGATTATACTTAAGATTTGCTAATCCTGGTACTTTAATGAGTGGTGATTATGAACTAAACGAAGCTATGAGTGTTCCAGAAATTATCAAAGTTTTAAGTGACGAAAATAGTAGAGATAGTACAGTCAAAATAACATTTAGAGAAGGTTTAAATATTACTCAAATTGCAAAAATTGTCGAAGAAAAGACAGATATTACAGCTGAAGAATTCATAAACAAACTTGCCGACACATCATATTTACAAAGCTTGCAACAAGATTATTGGTTTTTAACCGATGAAATTTATAATAGTGAAATATATTATCCTTTAGAAGGGTATTTATATCCAGATACTTACCATTTTGAAAAAAGTGAGTTAAACATCGATGATATTGTCAGAAAGATCCTAGATAACACAGAAGCTAAATTGGAGCCTTATAAAGAACAGTTACAAAGTGGTACTTATACAACCCATCAAATTTTAACCTTAGCTTCTATTGTCGAACTAGAAGCTGTATCTGATTCTGATAGAGCTACGGTTGCTGGCGTTTTATATAATCGTTTAAATGATAATTGGTCATTAGGCTGTGATGCTACTACTTACTATGCTGCTAAAAAGTCAATGACCGAAAGCTTAACCCAAAGTGATTTAACTGCTTGTAATGGCTATAATACTAGATGTACATCTATGACCGGATTACCTGTAGGTCCGATTGATAATCCAAGTATTAGTTCAATTGAAGCCGCTTTAAATCCTACTGAGAGTGATTATTATTACTTTGTTGCTGATACTGACAAAAAAGTTTATTTTACAAAAAATGCGACTGAACACGATAGAATAATTGCAAAGTTAAGAGATGAAGGTAAATGGGCAGCATAACAAACTTAGAAATATATGCCAAAGAAAACAATGTTCCAATCATTCAAAAAGAAGGTTTAAACTTTCTTATAGAATACATCAAACAAAATAATGTTAAAACTATTTTAGAAATAGGAACTGCCATCGGATATTCATCAATCAATATGGCATTAGTTTCTGATGATATTCAAATTACAACAATTGAAAGAAACGAAAAGATGTATAAACAAGCTATTAAAAACATCAAAGATTTTAATTTAGAAAATAGAATTAACGTTATATATGGAGATGCCTTAGATACGGTTGTTCAAGGTAAATATGATTTGATATTCATTGATGCTGCTAAAGCACAGTACATTAAATTCTTTGAAAAATATAAACAAAACTTACAAATGAGCGGCACAATAATTACTGACAACTTAAATTTTCATGGTTTTGCACTCCATCCAGAAGAAATCCACAGCAAAAATCTTAAAGCCTTAGTCCAAAAAATAAATAATTATAAAGATTTTCTAATTAACAATAAAGAATTCCAAACTGTTTTTTACGAAATCGGTGATGGGATTGCTGTCAGTAAGTATAATAAAATGGATTAATTTCCATTTTTTTGTGTAAAAATTAAACACTTATGATATAATTGTAATAGTAGAAAAGGGGTATGTTATATGACTGAGAGTGTTGATATTAAGAAAATTAAAGCTAAAGCACGTAAAAGTTTAACTGGAAAATATTTTGATGTAGTTGTTGCTATTTTGATCTATGGACTTTTATGTTTTATGAGTGTGGCTACTGCTAAATTTATTAAAGAACCACCAATGATGATTTTTTTAAATTTAATCATTACTAGTTTATTTTACATGGGTTTATTACAAATAATGATAAAAATAGCCCGTAATAAAAAACCTTCATTTAATGAATTATTTCAAAGAACTGATGCCTTTTTCCGATGTGCAGCTATAACCATTGTATTTTTAGCTATCAATGTCATTTGCGCATTATTAGAATATACAGCGTTTAATTCATTAATTGTCTTTATTTCTTACCAAACTGATTTAAATATTGCATTATCTTCATTTATGATTGTAATTGGAATTATATTAAGTGCGGCTATCATCGTATTTTGGGTTGTACTAATGTTATGTTTATCTCAAAGCTATTTCATTTTATATGATAATGAAGATATGCCATTAGGAGATATTTTTAGATTAAGTATGGACATGATGGATGGACATAAAACAGATTATATTATATTATGTTTAAGCTTTGTTGGTTGGGTTTTCCTAGGAATATTTACCCTTGGAATTCTATATTTGTGGTTAATTCCTTATGTTTTTGTTAGTATGGCCAACTTCTATGATAAGATAAAAAAAGATGTTAAAATACTAGATGCTTAAAAGTCATAAATATGACTTTTTTCATTTGGCTCAATATAAGTGGAAAAATATTTCTTTTTCTGATATAATCTTTTATTGACTGGAGGCGTAATATGAGTAAAGTTGCCGCGATAATTAATAGTTTAGATGAGGCTAGCAATATAAAAGACTATATTGACGCCTATCTTGTACCTTTAAAAGATTTAAGTATCAATTATATTAATACTTTTTCTTTGGAAGATATCGAAAAAATAAAGCAATTTGATAAAGAAATTTTTGTTGTTATAAACAAAAACATTCATAATAATGAATTATCCTTATTAGAACAATCTTTAAAAGAAGTAGATAAATTAAACATAAATGGTATTATTTTTTACGATATTGCCTTAGTAAATATAAAAAATAAACTGGGTTTACAAACCCCGTTAGTTTGGAATCAGGAACACCTCTCAACCAACTATGGAACTGTGAATTATTGGTATAAAAAAAGTGTGGAATATGCCTATCTTTCATCGGAACTTACCAAAAGAGAAATAGATGAAATTCAAAAAAATACAAAATCCAAATTATTTGTGAATGTATTTGGCTATATTCCTATGTTTACCTCTAGAAGACATCTAATTCAAAACTATTTAGATATCTTTAATTTAAAAAGTAAAAATAAAAACACCATTAGAAAAGAAGGTAAAAGTTATCCAATAAATGATACTAATTTAGGAACTACAGTTTACTCTAATTATATTCTAAATGCTGTGGATATTGATTTTAGTAATATTGATTATTTAGTTTTTAACAGTAATCTTATAGATGAAACTGATTTTCAAAATGTTTTAAAAGATTACCAAAAGCATAAAGAAAATAAATTTCCAAAAGAAACAGGATTTCTTTATAAAGAAACAATATATAAGGTGAAGTAAAATGAAAAAACCAGAGTTATTAGCCCCAGCCGGCGATTTAGAAAGATTAAAAATAGCTTTGTTATATGGTGCGGATGCCGTTTATATCGGTGGTGCTTTTAATTTAAGAGCTAATGCCGATAACTTTAAATTAGATGAAATTAAAGAAGGTGTCGAATATGCACATAAATTAAATAAAAAGGTTTATGTCACCGTTAATATTGCTATGCATAATAAAGAATTAGAGAAAGTTAAAGACTATTTAATTAATCTAGATAAAATAGGTGTCGATGCCATTATTGTCAGTGATCCAGCAATTATTGAATTAGCAAAACAAACAAATCTAGAAATTCACTTATCAACCCAAGCTTCTACTTTAAACAAAGAAGCCATAGAATTTTGGAAAAATGAAGGTGTAACGCGAATTGTTTTAGCTAGAGAATGTACTAAAGAAGATATTATTGATATCAAAAAAAGTATCGATATTGAATTAGAAGTTTTCATACATGGTGCCATGTGTGCCTCTTATAGTGGAAGATGTGTTTTATCAAACTTTTTAACAAACAGAGACTCCAATAGAGGTGGATGTAGTCAAATCTGTCGGTGGGATTTTGATTTATATGATGACAACCATCATCTACAAGGTGAAAAGCCATTTACTTTTTGTACCAAAGATTTATCTATGGCTAAACACATTCCGGAGTTAATTGATATAAATGTCGACAGTTTAAAAATTGAAGGACGTATGCGTTCAATATACTATATTGCAACTGTTGTCAAAGTATATAGAACGTTAATTGATGATTATTGTCACAATCCCAAAAAATATGAATATAATTTAAAGTATGAGGGAACATTAAGAAGGGTAGCTAACCGCGATTCAATTACTCAATTTTTCGATGGCAATTTTGGAAAAGATGTTCAGTACTATAATGGTAGACAAGAAATCACCAATCAAGACTTTTTAGGCCTAGTACTAGAGTATGATGAAAAAACAAATTTAGCTAAATTGCAGCAAAGAAATTACTTTAAAAAAGATGATAAAGTGGAAATATTTGGACCTGATAAGGACTTTGAATTTACCATCGAAGACATATATGACGAAGATAAAAATCCTATCGATATTGTCCGTCATCCCAAACAAATAGTTTACCTAAAAGTACCTAAAAAAGTAAGTGTAAATGACATGATGAAAATATGTTGACAAAGCATAAAATATGTAGTAATATTTTATGGAGTAAATAGAAAACTGAGGTGAAAAACAATGACAAATACAGATGAAGTTTACGTAACTGAACAAGGTTTAGAAGATATGAAAAAAGAATTAGAATATCTTAAAATGGAAAAAAGACCGGCAGTTATTGAAGCTTTAAAAGAAGCTAGAGCCTTAGGCGATCTAAGTGAGAATGCCGAATACGATGCTGCTAGAAATGAACAATCAGAAACTGAAAATCGTATAGCAATCCTTGAAAAACAAATTGAAAAAGCAATCGTTATTAAAAACGTTAAAACCGATAAAGTTTCAGTTGGTAACACTGTTGAATTAGAATATGTTGGCGACGACGACACCGATACTTATACTATCGTTGGTGTTAAAGAAGCAGATCCATTTGCTAACAAAATCTCTAATGAATCACCAATTGCTAAAGCAATAATGGGTGCTAAAGTTGGGGATGTCGCTACTGTTGCTAGTCCAAACGGTGAATATCAAGTTAAAATTGTAGCTATAAGTTAAGGACATTTATGTCCTTTTTAATTTACGCAAAATAAAAAAAGCAAATTGTTAAAATTTGCTTGTGTAACGAATAGTTATATTATATAATGTATATAGGGAATACATTAACAGTTGGGTGCTTGCCTCCGAAAGGAGGTGATGAAATGACTAAAAAAGATTTTTTAATCTCCGCTTTAATCATTATCATCCTTCTACTTATAATTTTATTATTTCAATAATGAATTATAAAAAGAAAAAGCACTCAATTTACTTTCATCAGTAGATTAAGTGCTAACCCAATTATTGGGCAAGTACTCAACTTTGGCTTGTTAAGTATTCCCTTTTTTATTTTATGAGATTTCTCTCATCTATATACATCATAACACAAAATTAACTTTTTTTCAATAATGCAAAAAACACAAAAATTATTTTTCTTGACTTCTCACTATATTACCTTTACAATAGAATTAGGGAGAAAGTTCCCGTATGGAGGTAAAATATGAACAATATTGTTTTCTCCATATTGCTGATCTTAATTGGTCTTTTTGTTGGTATTATCTTTATGATAATTTTAAATTCTATTAAATTAATGAACGCTTCCAAAAAAGTACAAAGTCTACTTGATAATGCGAAAAAGGAAGCTGATAAATTAAAACGCGATAGCATTTTAGAAGCTAAAGAAGAAAATCATAGATTAAAAGTTGAATTAGATAAAGAAACAAAAGAAAAGAAACAAGAAATTAAAGACTCCGAAGAACGTCTTTTAGCACGTGAAGAGAGTATGGATCGTCGTGACCAAACTCTTCAAAATAGAGAACAAATGCTAGAAGACAAAGAAAACAATTTGATACTTAAGCAAAAAGAAATTCAAGAAAAGCAATTGGAGTTAGAAGAAACAAAAGAAGAACAATTAAAATTACTTGAAAAAATAGCTGGCTATACTAAAAAACAAGCTAGAGAATTAATTATGAAAAAAGTCGAAGATATGATGAATTTAGAAATCACTTCATATATTAAAGACCGTGAAGCCGAAGCCAAATTGCAAGCCGATAAAAGTTCTAAAGAAATGTTAGTTAGTACTATGCAAAGGTATGCTGCTGATATTGCTGGCGAGCAAACCGTTACTGTTGTGACATTGCCAAACGATGAAATGAAAGGGCGTATTATCGGAAGGGAAGGAAGAAACATCAGAACCATTGAAGCTGTTACTGGCGTTGATTTAATTATCGATGATACCCCAGAAGCTTTAGTCTTATCTAGCTTTGATCCTTACCGAAGAGAAATAGCTAGACTCACTCTAGAAACATTAATTAAAGATGGAAGAATTCATCCTAGCCGTATTGAAGAAGTTTATGATAAAACAGTCAAAGAAATGAAAGCCGAGTTAATTGAAATAGGTAATAATGCCTTATTTGAATTAGGTATAACAAAAATGGAACCAGAACTAGTTGAAACGATTGGTAAACTACAGTTTAGAACAAGTTATGGACAAAATGCCTTAAAACATTCACTAGAAGTAGCTAATTTAGCTGGACTTTTAGCCGGTGAATTAGGAGAAAATATTACTTTGGCTAAAAGAGCCGGACTTTTACACGATATTGGTAAAGCCATTGACCACGAAGTTGAAGGTAGCCATGTTGAATTAGGGGCTAACTTAGCTAGAAAATATGGTGAAAATGAAATAGTAATTAATGCTATTGAATCACATCATGGTGATGCTGAACCAACGAGTATTATCAGTACCCTCGTTGCCATTGCAGATACTATTTCAGCTTCAAGACCAGGAGCTAGAAACGACTCATTAGAAAATTACATTAAGAGATTAACTGAACTTGAAGAAATTGGTAATGATGTCGAAGGTGTTGAAAAAGCCTATGCTGTTCAAGCGGGTAGAGAACTTAGAGTTATCGTTAAACCAGAAGAAATCGACGACTTAGAAAGTCATAAAGTAGCTCGAGAAATTAAAAACAAAATTGAAGAAAGCTTACAATATCCAGGTACAATTAAAGTTGTTGTTGTAAGAGAAACTAGAGTAACCGAAGAAGCTAAATAACGGCTTCTTTTTTCTTTACACTTTTCGCAAAATATGGGAGTCTTTGGAGAATGTGGTAATTAAATAAACAAAATAAACTATAAAATAATCTTATTAAGATACAGTAACAGTTAATAATATAAACAAAAAGCTTTAGCTTTACATATTGTAAAAATATAGAAATCTTTGAAGAATAATACCTAAATTGTAGGGTTTTCCTCTGATGTAATATTACTTCTAGATTTTACCCCTACATAAAGGACAATCGCAGCTGCAATAAAATTAAATAAACTCGCATCTATTTGTAAATTGGCAAATTCATCTTCAGAGTTGTATTTTTCTTTGACATTTTTATCGCGAATATTAATATAAATAAAAAGCGCTGCAACGATAAACATAATAGTTCTGTTAAAAATTAAAATATCAAGACTTTCTTTCTCACTATATATTGGTGGCTTTTTTTCAAGTTTTAGCAAAAAGTCATAAGATAGAGTAATTGATATAATCGTGGTAAAAAGCAAGACAAAAGATAAAAGTATTTGTAGTTTTATAAGTTCCGATTCTTCTAAATCGTAATTTGTCATTCACTTTCCCTTAAAGTTTTAAGTTCTAAAAGTTCTGTTACTGTTACAAATTTATATCCTTGTTTTTTTAAACTTTCAATCATATCTTCCAAAGCATTAAGTGAATAATCATGATTGTCATGCATTAAAATAATGCTGCCACTTTTTACGTTAGGTAAAACATTTTTCAAGATTTTATCTTTAGTTTTAACTTGCCAATCTCTAGAATCAACATCCCATAAAACAAATTTTAAATCAGTATAACTCTTTAAAGTATTTGTATATCCACCATAAGTTGGTCTAAATAGCGTTGGAGTAAAACCAGTAACCTTTTTAATTGCTTCCTGTGTTTTATTTAGTTCTTCTTGAAATTCTTCTTTGGATAACCTTGTTAGTAATTTATGATCGTAAGAATGATTTCCTATCTCACTTCCTTCCTCCAGCATTCGCCTAAGCGTATCACTATAAAACTCGACCTTGTTGCCAATTAAAAAGAATGTCCCACATGCATTATATTTTTTTAAAACATCTAAAATTTTATTTGTATATTTACTAGGACCATCGTCGAAAGTCAAAGCAACCACTTTATCATCTATAGACACATTTCTTTTTTTTATAGATAAATAAGTATCTTTACCTTCATTTATATCTATATCCACCAGCATCTTCAAACTATCCAAAGGAACATCTATGTATATTAATTCATCGTGTTTACTCTTGATTTCTGCTGGATTAAAATAAAGGGTTAGATTTTCATCATCAATAGTAAAATAGTCATAACTGACATCGCTTAAATAATCCATATCCGCATCTTGATATTTTTCCAAGAGTTCTTTTTTTATCTCATAATCTAAGCCATTTAAATCTTCAACTAAATCTTCCATTGTTAAAAACTTATCGTTTGTTTTATTGTAAGTAAATGTCTTTATTTTATTAATAGTTTTATCAGTCACTATTTCTGTTTTTAAACTGACGTTTATAATGTCTTCATTAATTTCTTTATACGTATAAGAAATATTAAGTTCTGGTATCACTGAAGAATCCATATTTTTAAAATTATAATAAGTCTGATTCACGTAACTACTAATCGCATCATCTAAAACATTAATATTAGTCACTGGATAATTAATTGATACTAGTTCATCATTTGAACTAATATAACTTTCTACGTTTTTTTCTTTCTCACAGCCACAAAGTAATAAAACAAGTATCACTAAAATTGTCACTTTCTTCATCTAAATCACCCTTAAACAAGTATATGTTTTGTTTGTATTCTATATACCTAAAAAGCGAACATTTTACCTTTTATATTTACAAATATTCACGATTTTTTTAAAAGTCAAAAATATAAAAAATAAGAAAATAGAAAAAAACCAAAAATTAAAAAGACGTATTTTTGACAAAAAATCAAAAATAACAAAAGTGAAGAAAAAAACGCACAAACTAAACAAAAATAAGGGCAAAACCGTGTACTAAAGTACACAAAAGCACAAAAACAAAAATCAAAAAAAGTAAAAATGTAAAAATGTAAAATTTTACAAAAATTTATTTTTTGAAAAAATATTGAAAAATAAAGGCTCGCGAAATGTCTTAAAAAAAACTTCAAAAAAAACGAACATTTCTATTGACTCTCACAATAACGCGGTATATAATCAGTGTAGAAAATATGGGAGGTACTTATGACAATTGAAGAAGAAAAATTAGACTACTTAACAGTCATCAAACGTAGTGGGAAAAAGGTTGAATGGAATGGTACTAAAATTGCCATTGCCATCAAAAAATCCTTTGATAGTCTAGAAAAGGGCGAAGAAAAAAGTTATTCAGAAAAAGACGTTAATAAAGTTTATAATGCAGTTATCAAACGCATAGAAAAAGAATATAAAAATGAAGAAAAAATTAAAATAGAAGCTATTCAAGATTTAATTGAAGCTGAACTTCAAAAACAAGGGTATCCAGATGTTTATAAAGCATTTGCTGATTACCGTGAAAGAAGAAATATTTCAAGGCAAGTTTTCTTCGGTGAAAAGAAACAACACAAATTTTTAAAAGCATTAGAAAGTTTAGGACTAAAATCATCTTACGAAGAAAATGCTAAGAGAGAAAATGCTAATGTTGACGGTGATACTGCCATGGGAACAATGCTTCAATATGGCTCAACCGTTTCTAAAGAATTTGCTAAGGCATATTTAATGAAACCAAAATTCGCTGAAGCTCACGACAATGGTGATATTCATATTCACGATATGGATTTCTTACCAATGGGTACTACAACTTGCTGCCAAATAGATATCCGTAAACTATTTAAAAATGGTTTCTCAACAGGCCATGGTTATCTAAGAGAACCAAAAGATATTATTAGTTATACCGCTTTAGCTGCTATTGCTATTCAAGCCAATCAAAATGATCAACACGGTGGCCAAGCTATTCCAGCTTTTGATTACTATATGGCTCCAGGCGTTTTGGCTACATTTAAAAAACAATTAAAACAAGCCATTTATGATTATTTAGATTTAACTGATTTTGAATATTTCATAAATATGGATAGAGTAGCTAAAGAAATAGATAAATTAAAAACTATCGATATAGATTTAAGTATGTTTGATTCATTTACTAAAGATTCAGACCAAGTAAAAAGGTTATTCAAAAAAGCTTATGAAAAGGCTTATGAAAAAACCGATAGACAAACATATCAAGCAATGGAAGCATTTATTCATAATTTAAATACTATGCATTCAAGAGCTGGTGCTCAAGTACCATTCTCATCAATTAACTTTGGAACAGATACGTCACCAGAAGGTAGAATGGTCATGAAAAATTATTTACTTGCTACTGATGCTGGTTTGGGAAATCATGAAACTCCAATTTTTCCAATTTCAATTTTCAAAGTAAAAGAAGGAGTTAATTATAATGAAGGAGATCCAAACTATGATTTATTTAAATTATCTTGTGAAGTTTCCGCAAAAAGATTATTTCCAAACTTTTCATTTATCGATGCTCCATTTAACTTAGAATATTATAAACCAGACGATTACGAAACAGAAGTAGGATATATGGGTTGTCGAACTAGAGTTTTAGCTGATATAACATCAGATTATCCAGTAACTCCAGGTAGAGGTAACCTCTCATTCACATCTATTAATTTACCAAGATTAGGTATTAAACACGGAATTGTCAGCGGAGAAACTGATTTAGATGGTTTCTTTAAAGAATTAGAAGAACTAATGGAATTAGTAAAAGATCAATTACTTGAAAGATTTGAAATACAATGCTCTAAGAGAATTTATAATTTCCCATTCTTATTAGGTCAAGGAGTTTGGATGGACAGTGAAAAACTAAAACCGACAGACCGCTTAAGAAAAGTCTTAAAACATGGCACGCTTACAATTGGTTTTATCGGATTAGCCGAATGTTTAAAAGCATTAATTGGTAAACATCATGGTGAAAGTGAAGAAGCCCAAAAACTAGGACTAAAAATAATTGGATTTATGAGAAAGAAACTAGATGAATACTCTAAAGAATATAATTTAAATTTCTCATTGATTGCAACCCCAGCTGAAGGGTTATCAGGTAGATTTACCAATATTGATAAAGCTATATATGGAAAAATAAAAGGTGTAACTGACAAGGATTATTATACAAATTCATTCCATGTTCCAGTTTATTATAATATTTCAGCTGTTAAAAAAATTCAAATAGAAGCTCCATACCATGCTCTTACTAATGGTGGACATATCACTTATGTTGAGTTAGATGGTGATACCGCTATGAATGTTGATGCATTCGAAAAAATCATTAGAGTTATGCATGATAATGGTATTGGTTATGGTGCTATAAATCACCCTGTAGACCGCGACCCAGTTTGTGGATATACTGGTGTAATTGGTGATTTCTGTCCAGGATGTGGACGTAAGGAAGGCGAAGGCGTTCCAATGGAAAGAATAAAAAACGCAAGTTTAAACTCTTGCGGAGGAAGATAGGAGGAAAATAAAATGAAAGCAGATGAAAAAAAAGTAGGAGAAGGAGTAAAATTCGAAAGAATTAGAAGAATTACAGGTTATTTAGTAGGTACTACTGATAGATTCAATAATGCTAAAAGAGCCGAAGAACATGACCGTGTAAAACACAGTACTGCTGGACTTATGAAAGAAGCTAAATAATGAAAATACGTTTAGCCAGCGACTTACAACCAGATAGTATAGTCGATGGCCCAGGAATTAGAACCGTCGTTTGGACTCAGGGGTGTAGCCATAATTGTGAAGGATGTCACAATCCAACTACCCATGATTTTAAAGGCGGCTTTTCTGTCAGTACTGATGAAGTGAATCAAGAGTTAGATACTCTTTTAGGTCAACAAGGCATTACCTTATCAGGTGGTGACCCAATGTTTCAAGCTAAAGCTTGTGCTGAAATAGCTAAACATGCCAAAGAAATTGGCTTAAATGTATGGTGCTATACCGGCTTTACCTATGAAGAAGTTCTTAAAAGTAAAGATATGTTAGAACTATTAAAATACGTTGATGTTCTTGTCGATGGCAAATTTGATATCAAAGAATTTAGTTTGAACTTAGATTTTAGAGGTTCTAGAAATCAAAGAATTATTGATGTTCAAGCAAGTTTAAAAGAAAATAAAGTAATTCTAATTGATAAATACATGCATGAACGTACTCATAAAATTGAAATTCCAAGAAAGAAACATGTATATATATAAGGAGAAATATGAACAAAGAAGGATTAAGAAAATTAACCTATGGTGTATATATTATTAATACCAAAGATAGTGGTTGTGTTGTAAATACTTTGACTCAAGTTACTAATGATAATGTAATAGTTGCTATTAATAAAGAAAATTATACCAATACAATGTTAAAAAAATATAAAAAATTTAATGCTACAGTACTTACCCAAAATACCGATATGAAAGTCATTCAAACTTTTGGCTTTACAAGTAGTAAAGATACTGATAAATATGTAGATTTTAAAACAGAACGAGATAGTAACGGTATTAAATATCTAAAAGATCATATGGCAGCATTAATCGAATGCGAAGTGAAAAATGAAATAGATTTGGACACTCATACTATATTTATTGCTAAAGTTATAAATACAAAAAAGCTATCAGATGAAGAAGTAATGACTTACGATTATTATCATAAAGTAAAAAAAGGCGTAACACCACCAAAAGCACCAACATATGAAAAAACAAAAAAAGGATATCGTTGCCCAATCTGTGGTTATGTTTATGAGGGTGACACTTTGCCAGATGATTTCGTATGTCCAATTTGTGGAGCTCCTGCCAGCGTTTTTGAGAAAATAGATTAAACTATTTTCTTTTTTTCGACATTTATTGACAAAGTAAAATTCCTCTGATATTCTAAAATAGAAAGTAGGGGAGAAAATGAAAAAAAGTTTTAAAGTTTTATGTCTTATGTTAGTTGCTTTTATGATGTCTGGATGCATGAAATTTAACATGAATATGGATATAAATAGCGACAAAAGTATGAATTTAGAACTTATAGTCGCATTTGCAAATGAAATGATGGGAAGTTCTAATGAAACTAATATGGATAATAGTGAAATCCAAAAACTTAAAGATAATGGATTTAATGTTGAAGAGTATTCTGATGACACTATGACTGGATATACAATTTCCACAAAGATAAATAATATTGATGATGTTAGTACTGAAAAAGATACCATGTTTAATTTAAATGATATTTTCAATGGTGAAAAATTATCTGATATCTTTACCGTAAAAAAAGGCTTTTTCAAAAATACTTATACAGTTAAAATTGGTGAAGAAGAATCAACTGATATGACAAATGAACTTGAAGATGATTTAAACTCTACATATTCTAATGACTCATTATTAGCCACAGATGATGCAGATTTATCAATGCTTTTAAATAGTATGGATATAAATTTCACAATTAATTTACCATATAAAGCTATAAGTAGTAATGCTACTAATACAGAAAACAATGGAAAAACATTAGTATGGCAACCAACATCAGCTAGCAATTCTTCTAGTAATATTGAATTTTCTTTTGAACTTTACAATATGACTAACATTTATTTAATGGTTGGAATTGTAATTCTAATTATTGTGATCATTATTATTTTAATTGTTAAACATTGCAAAAAAACAAAATCTAATAAATCCTCATTAAACTCACACAAAAATGAGTCAACTTTAAATAATGAAACCGTAGAAACACATGTGACTCCAATAACTGAACCCTCAAATCCAACAAATATTCAGACAAACACAATTTCAAATTTAAATAATGAGACTCTAATCACTACACCAGTTGCCCAAGTTCAAGAGGTATCACCAGAGCCAGTAGCTACAGCTACTCCAGTTCAAGAAGTCACACCAGTAAAAACTATAGCTCCAACAGGAACTACTGTAACTCAAGTAGAACCATTCGCATCAGCTCCACAGCCTAGCACACCTGAGCCATTACAAGAAAATCAAAATACTGTGGAAAACACTAATGTTGGCGCAGAACCAATAGTAACTGTTAATTCTGAAACTCAAAAACCAGAAAATAGTGTCAACACAGTTACTACTGACATATTTAATGCATTACCAAACGATGAAAACAAATAACATAAGATAAAACGAAGTCTATAATTAGACTTTTTTTCTTGTTAAAATCTTTGAAAATAATTATAGATGTGCTAAAATGATAATATACGAGGGGTGATTAAATGAAAAGACAAACTTATGTCGATGAAGAAGGCAATCCAATTAACCAGTCATTGGAAAACAAAAAACCATTACTTCGCTTTTTCTTTGTATTTGGAACAATTCTACCAATTATAATTTTAATTTTTATTGTTGTTGCTGTAATTCAAAATAACAATTGTTTAAAAATATATGACACATTAAAAAGTGCTAGTTTAAAATATGCCAAAGATCAAGGTAGTATACCAACCCTCGAAGGGGAAAGCACCAGTGTTAGACTAGATGATTTATATAATAATGAATATCTAAGAAGTGCCAGTACCGATAACACACTTTGCTCAGGTACTGTAAAAATAACTAAATATAAAAATGATTATGTTTATACCATAGATGCTAGAAATTGTGGCAAATGTTCAGTAAATACTAAATATGGAGAATGGAGTGCTGAACAAACCGCCTATCCAAGTGGTAAGGCCATTATTGATGTTATTCCTTATTATAATTATTATGATAGAGAAGTGAGTACTACTGAATGGACTGATTATTTTGATGATTCACAGTTACAAGATGAAACCTCAGAATATGGTATTAAATTGCCACTAGATGAGGAAGAACTTCCAGAAGTTCCATCAGAAGGAAATATTGTTAACATCGAAAACCAAACTACATATTATTATCGTTATCGCGACCGTAGTTGGAAATGGTATGACATAGAAGGAGACTATTCAGAATTTTCATCCGAACAACCTTCAGGATATGCCAATAGAGATGATAGTAGTGAAATATATACTGAATGGACTGAATGGTCTTTAAATTACCCAGAGGAAAAAGATTACCGTACTATTGAAAATACCGTCGGTTACAAATTTTATTATCTAAATGATAAAGGTGATAAAGTTTATTATAATAATGGAAAATATACTGCCAGAGATGATGTTGATACCACAAAATATAATAAAACAGATGAAGATACAACAACCCTATATCGTTATCGCGATAAAAAGTGGCGTTGGTATAATGGTACAAAACGTAAATACAGTTCATATTCTTCTAGTCAGCCTAGTCAAATGCCATATAAAGATAGAGACACTGAGACATTAGGTAATCCAACATCATGGTATGCCGAAAGCCGTGTAAATGAAAGTAACCAAGAATACCGTGTAGAGGAAAGAAAACTCATGACTAGATTCAGAATTGAGTATGAAATTTTATCTTTAAAAGTCTTAGATACCCCATTAAATCATTCGGATTTTGAAGAAAAAGTAAAAATGTCTATACCAGAATTTGCTACTAACGAAAATTATAAATTAGAAGTAACTTATAAATTTAAATATCGAAAAAGCTAGAGTCAATCTCTAGCTTTTGTAATTATTAATTATATATTTTGAATATATTTAAATATGAATAGAATTCACTTAAAAAGAAAATTTAAATTATCAAAAATAAAGCCAATTAATTTAATTGCTATTTTTATTGTGGCCATTTTAGTTGGAATATATTTTATTTTTGGATATATAAAAGAAAGAATTATGCCATCAATTTTTAAATATGGAGCCCTAGAAGCAAAAAAGTTTTCAAGTATTATTGTCAATGATGCAATTGATAAATATATAACAGAAAAAGTTGAGGTGGATAATCTATTTATAGTTTCCACCAATTCAGAAGGAGAAATTACCTCCATTGATTTTAATACAGCATTAATAAATCAATATTTGACAGACACTACTAAAAGTATCCAAAAAAACTTAAAATACATAGAAAATGGTGATATTCAAAAAGTTGAATATCAAGCTGATTTATTAGAAAACTATGATAAAGATGCTTTAAAAAACGGGGTTATTTATTACTTAAATAGTGGTTTTATATTTAATAATCCAATATTTTCAAACTTTGGTGCCCAAATTCCTATAAAAATATCATTAACCGGTGATGTCATTACCAATATAGCAACTGAAGTTACTAATTATGGAATTAATAATGCTTTAATTAAAGTATATGTTAATATTGAAATTACCGAGCAAGTTATACTTCCATATTATGATAAAGAAATAAAAATTGAAAATAAAGTTCCAATTGCTTTAAAACTAGTAACCGGAACCGTTCCAAGTTACTATGGCAATCTAAACACCGCAACCCCATCTTTAACTCTGCCAAATAGCTAAATTATGTTATAATAAACATAGGTGATATAAATGAAAAAATATAAAATAGAAAATAATGATTATGAATTAATCAAAGATTATAAAAATGGTTTTGATTACGACGCCATAAAAGAAAGATATACAGAATATTTTGATGATTATGATTATATTTTAGGTGATTGGTCATATGGTAAATTACGTCTAAAAGGTTTCTGTGAAAAAAATAATCCAAAATTTAAACCTATAAATGATATCGAAAAAGCCGAAGAATATATTAAAAGTAATGGCGCATACGATTGTAAATACTTTATCTTAAAAAAAATATACAAATAATTGTATATTTTTTCCATTCAATTTATCTAGTAAAAAATTGAATAATCTGATATAATGAATTAATGATAGGGAGGCACATCTATGGAACTAAAAGAAACTATAAATTTATATGAAAAATATTTAGATAAACTGCAAGATTTATGGAGGTCACTTTGACCCCGAAAGCAAGCAAGCAAAGATAAAAGAATTAGAAAATGAAATGTCAGCCCCCAATTTCTGGGATGATACAAGACACAGCGAAGAAGTAATTTCTTTATTAAATAGTGAAAAAAAAGTTCTAAACGATGTTAAAAACCTATTAGATGAAGCGACAGATTATTTAGAAATGGCAAAAGCTTTAGAAAATGACGATGAAGAAAGTTTAACGTGGCTTGAAGAAGAAAGTAAAACTCTTGAACCAAAAATCGATGAAGTTGAAACAATGATACTTCTAAGTGGTGAGTATGATAAAAACGATGCGGTCTTAGAAATCCATTCGGGTGCTGGTGGTACCGAAGCATGCGATTGGGCTAATATGCTTTATCGAATGTATTCAAGATATGCTGAAAAGAAAAACTACAAACTAGAAGTTGTCGATGAACAACCTGGCCTAGAAGCCGGTATTAAAAGTATTACGGTTATTGTTAAAGGATTGTATGCCTATGGATATTTAAAAAATGAAAAAGGAATTCATCGTTTAGTAAGAATTTCTCCATTTGATTCAGGTGCAAGAAGACATACTTCATTTGCCTCAGTAGGTGTTACTCCGGTCATCGATGATACAGTTAAAGTAGATATCAACGAAAAAGATTTAAAAATCGACGTTTTCCACAGTAGTGGAGCTGGTGGACAAAGCGTCAACACCACTGATAGTGCTGTTAGAATCACCCATTTACCAACAGGTATTGTCGTAACTTGTCAAAACGAAAGAAGTCAAGTTCAAAATAAAGCAAAAGCCATGCAGATTTTAAAAAGTAAGTTATATGAAATAGAAGAAGAAAACAAGAAAAAAGAATTACAACAGTTAAAGGGTGAACAAAGAGATATCAATTTTGGCTCCCAAATTAGAAGTTATGTTATGCATCCATATTCATTAGTTAAAGATCATCGAACCAATTGTGAGGAAACTAATGTAAATAAAGTAATGGATGGCGATTTAGATAAATTTATCAATGCTAATTTAAGGAGGAATGCCGGATGATATTTGCTAAAAAAAAGCAAATAGATAATAACAATCTTTTAAAAGAAATTACTGGTAGTAAAAAAATAAAGCGTTATGTTATGTTTTTCATTGGTGTATTTTTATCAGCTTTTGCTTTTAATGTTTTTTTAAAACCCTGTAATTTGACTTTTGGTTTAAGTGGTCTTTCAATTATTACTGAAAAATTTTTTAACATCGATCCATCACTAGTAATCTTAATTGGTAATGTTCTTTTACTAATTGCGAGTTTCGTGTTTCTAGGCATGGAAAAGACCAAATCAACAGTTTTAGGTTCTATTTTGTACCCAGTTTTAGTCAAAGTTACTGAAGTTTTCCCAGAATACATTAATCTGGGTGATACTGAGACTATCGTTATTGCTCTTTGTGGCGCACTTATAAGTGGTGTTGGTACCGGTCTAGTTTTTAAAAATAACTTTACAACTGGTGGTACTGATGTTTTAAAACAAATTTTATCTCAATATGGGAAAATGCCATATAGTAAAGCTAATCTATATTCTGAGGGTCTAATTATGGCTGCTGGTGGCGTCTTCTTTGGGTGGCAATCATTTATATATTCAATAATAACTTTATACTCATCAGGCATTATTAGTGATAGAGTAATATTAGGTATTTCAGAATATAAGACATTAGAAATAATTACTACCGAAGAAAAAGCTATTAAAGACTTTATTATGGAAACTTTAAATCACGGTGTTACCGAAATAGATGCCCAAGGTGGTTATACAAATAAAAGAAAAAAAGTCTTATTGTGTGCCATTCCAACCAGAGAATACTTTGTGGCCACCGAAGCCATAAAAAAACTAGACCCCGAAGCTTTCGTTATTGTTATAGATACTTATGAAATACAAGGACATAAAGCCTAATTAGTAGAAAGAAGTGATATAGTGGATTTAATCAGGATGACAAATGTAAAAAAAACCTACAAAACCGGTGTTACGGCTATTCAAGATTTAAATCTTAGAATAGCTAAAGGTGATTTTGTCTTTATAATTGGTTCTACCGGTTGTGGTAAAAGTACTTTGATCAAGATGCTTTATCGTGAAGAAAAGCCGACATCTGGTCAAATAATTGTCGGAGGAATTGATGTTGGTAAACTAAGAAACGGTAAAGTTTATAAAATTAGAAGAAAAATAGGTGTTGTTTTCCAAGACTATAAATTATTACCTAAATCAACAGTTTATGAAAACGTCGCTTTTGCTCTTGAAATATTTGGTTTACCTAAAGATGAAATTCATGCCAAGGTTCTTAAAGTTTTGGAACTAGTTGGCCTTAAAAATAAAATAAAAAACTACCCATCACAACTATCTGGTGGAGAACAACAACGTGTTGCTATTGCTAGGGCTATTGTTAATGGTCCAAAATTATTAATATGTGACGAACCAACTGGAAACTTAGACCCATCAACGGGTATGGAAATTATGGAAGTTTTAGAAGAAATTAATAAATTAGGCACAACAATTATTATGGTTACTCACGATATTAATATCGTAAAAAAAATGAACAAAAGAGTTATTGTATTAGATTCAGGCAGAGTATTAAAAGATTATGAGAAAGGAACTTATAGCAATGAAAACATTTAGAATTATTGGAAGAAACTTCCGTGATGCCTTTAAAGGTGTCTTTAGAAACTTTTCATTATCCTTTGCCTCTATCTCTTGTATAACCATAACCCTAATTGTTGTTGCTGTTTCTATGGTTCTTTCTAATAACGTCGATAATTTTACTCAACTAGTTGAAAGGGACGTTACAATTGTTGCTTTCATCGATAATGAATACAATGATGAGCAAATCGATGAAATTAAAGATAAAATAAGTGTTATTGATAATGTTGATACTTATGAATTCCGTTCAAAACAAGATATCACCACTGACATGCGTGATTCATCTGAAGTCTTCGATAGTATTATGAAAAACTGGACTGATGAAGAAAATCCAATTCAAAACACCTTCCAAGTTAAAGTTAAAGACATTGACAAAATAGATAATGTAGCTAAAGAAATAGAAAATATCGATGGTATAACCTTAGTCAAATATGGTGAAGGTATGGTTGAACAATTAATCTCTACATTTGATTTTGTTCATAAAATCTGTATTGGTGCCGTTATTGCCCTAATTTTAGTTACTGCATTCTTAATTTCTAATACTATTAAAATTACTATCAATTCTCGTCAAAGGGAAATTGGTATCATGAGATTAATTGGTGCATCTAACCTAAATATTAGAATTCCATTTATCATTGAAGGTCTACTTCTAGGTGCTTTAGGTTCTATAATTCCAATTCTTACAACCGTTTATGGATATAATGCATTATATAGACATTTTGATGGACATCTATTCTCACAATTTATTAAATTGATTGAACCTGTCCCATTTGTCTATACTACTTCTTTGATTCTTCTAGGAATTGGTATCCTAGTTGGTATGTTTGGTTCATGGCGAGCAGTAAGAAAATACTTAAAAATTTAATTTACAAACTCTGGTTCATTTCAGAGTTTTTTCTATACTTTATGAAAATATTGTGATATGATTAAAGTAGAGAGTAGGGGTTAAAATGATTGAATTTAAAAATGTCAGTAAAATCTATAAAACTAAAAAAGGAGTAGAAACTAAAGCCTTAAATAATATCAATCTGAAAATTGGTAATAAAGGCCTAGTTTTTATAGTAGGTAAATCTGGTAGTGGTAAATCAACTATGTTAAACTTACTAGGTGGACTAGATAATATAACAAGTGGTGAATTATTCATAAATAATAAAGACATAAGTAAATTTAAAAACAAACAGTATGATGCATATAGAAATACTTATGTGGGTTTTATATTTCAAGAATTCAATATTTTAGAAAATTATAATGTTTATGAAAACATTGAACTAGCTCTAAGACTTCAAAACAAAAAATCATCTAAAGAAGAAATTGAT